>Ga0111538_10011194_pt1 | contig 11912 bp, 11 predicted proteins | sample SoiMethybrSBSTD1_FD_79669 | JGI IMG/M metagenome (GOLD analysis project Ga0111538, IMG submission 79669) | Bulk soil microbial communities from a Populus tree surrounding site in Tennessee, USA - Soil MetaG P. TD hybrid SBSTD1 (version 2)... | ecosystem: Environmental > Terrestrial > Soil >...
CGGGGGGCCGTCGACCAGGTCCGCGGCGTCGAGCGCGTCGGCGTGCGACCGGATGACCGCGCGCTCGACGAGGTTCGACAGCTCGGCGACGTTCCCGGGGAACGCGCGCTTCCCGGCCACCGAGGAGACGTTGAAGACGTGCGCGCGCGCGCTGAGCTCCAGGCCACGCAGCGCGAGCAGCGTGACGTGAAACGGACCGGTCAGGTTGGTCGCGATCGTCCGGTACCAGGTCGCCGGTGAGAGCTCCGGGAACGGGTGGATCGAGAACGCGCCCGCGTTGTTCACGAGCACGTCGAGCCGGCCGCCGCCGAGATCGAGGACGCGCTGCAGGCCTGCTTCCACCGACGCGAGGTCCGTCACGTCCATCGCGACGGCGAGACCGGAGCCGCCTTGTCGCTCCACCTCTTCGCGCACGCGCTCGAGCTCGCCCGCGCCGCGGGCCGCGAGCGCGACCCGCCAGCGCTCGCGCGCGAAGCGCAGCGCGATGGCGCGACCGATGCCCCGGCTGCCACCGGTCACGAGCGCGATCCCCGGCTCCGCCGTCACCGCGGCAGCTTACCGGGCAGCGCTCGGACCCGGACCGCTACAATCGCCCGGATGGCTTGGAGCGCGCTGGCCCAGCAGTTCTGTCTCGAACTCGGCTTCGGGGTGCTCCTGGCGCTGGCCTTCGTGCCGGGCGCGCCCGTCGGGAGCTTCTTCTATCGCCTCATGGGGACGACCGCGGCGTTGCCCATCGCGCTCGCGCTGGTAACGCGCGCGAGCGCGAGTTCGCTCGCCGATCCCGTGCTGTGGTCGACCGGTCTCGCGCTCGCGGCCTATCCGCTCTACTCGGGGCCGATCCGCGGGCGCTGGTGGGTCCTCGGGCTCGCCCTGGGACTCCTGGGCAGCGGGCTCGCGACGGTGTGGATCGTGGCCCAGGGCCTGGACGGGCTCGGATGGCTCGGCGGAGCCGTGGCCGGAGCGTCAGCCCTCGCGACCGGGGCCGTGGCGGGCAGCGTCGGGCTCGCCATGGTGCTCGGGCACTGGTATCTGACAGTACCGAAGATGGAGCTGCGCCATCTTCGACGCCTCAACCGCCTGACCGTTGCCACGTTGCTGTCCTCGGCGCTCCTGTGCGCGATCTCCTGCCTGGTCTTCGCGCAGGTACTGCGAGCGTCACGGCCTCCGCTCTTCGCGCCCATGGGCCTCTTCTATCTGGGGACGCGCATCGCGGTGGGGCTCGCCCTGCCGCTCGTCTTCGCAGCCATGGCAGCGAGCTCGTTGCGCTTCGGGAACACGCGCTCGGCGACGGGCATCCTCTACGCCTCGACGGTCCTCGTTCTGATCGGCACGGCCGTGTCGATCTTCCTGCAGGACTCCTACCGCGTACCGCTCTGAGCGGAGCGCTCGCATGGAAGTCTCCCTGGATCGTGGTGGAGCGGCGGGACGCATCGCTGCGGCGTCGCCGCAAGAGCTCGTGCGCTCCAGGCCCGAGCTGAAAGGCGAGAGCCTCGCTCTGAACGGCGGGCTCGTCGCGTGCCTCGCGTGCGGCCATCCCGAGCTCTACACCCAGCGTGACTTCCCGCGCACCGTGGGCATCTCGATCGTGGCTCTCGCGGCGGTCCTGGCTCCGTTCACCTGGTACCTGAGCCTCGTCGCCGCTGCGCTCCTCGACGCGCTCCTGTACGTCGTGGCCCCGACCCGTGTGGTGTGCTACCGCTGCGCCGCGGCGCATCGTGGCTTCGCAGCGCGCCCCGCGCATCCGCGCTACGACCTCGGCATCGCCGAGCGCTTGCGCTTCGGTCCCAAGGCCGTGATGGGGACCCCCATGCGTCCCGCTGGCACCGCCGACGCACCGGAACCCGAGCACTGAGCCCAGCTGATTCATGGAGGCCTCGAGCGAGACGCCGCGAATGGCCTCAGATGCAGGCTTTCGCGACGGAGAGGACCGGAACTGACCATTCACTGGGTCAGTGAGGACTCGCAGGTCGCGAAAGGCTGCAGATGAGGCCAGTCGCGACGTCGCAGCCGAGGGCTCCATGAATCAGCCGGCCTGAAGCGTCCCGCAAAACGAAGAAGCCCTGCGCAGCGCGCAGGGCTTCTCGTTCGAACAGCGCTCACGACGCGCGTGGCGCGCGAGGGTGTCCGCTCCCACGACGCGCGTGGCAGCGGCGCCCCGGATCCATCAGCGGCTGGCGCCGATCGAGTAGCCGACCTCGAGGATCGAACCGTCCTCGGTCTCGCCGTCGAAGTCCGTCCACTGGGCTTGCCACTTGCCCGCGGTGTTGCCGCGGTACCAGTTGGCCGCAACGCTCAGCACGGTGTTGTCCTCGCCCGCGATGGTCCCACCGGCCAGCTCTTCGTTGTCGAGGTCCTCGTAGCGGACCGCGAATTCCCACTCGGGGTTCAGCAGGTAGGAGACGTAGGCGCCCCAGGGCGTGGAGTCGTCGGCCAGCACCAGCGGGGTGTCGAGGTTGCTGAAGTCCTCGTCCGTGGTAGCCGCGAAGTCGTTGTCGAAGCTCGCGACTTCGCCACCGAATCCGACCTGACTGATGCTGCCATGGAAATCGAGGATGTAGACGAGGTTGTCCGTGTCGCCGTCGCCGTCGATGTCGTCGGCGCCGTCGAAGGTGTCGTCTTCCAGGAACGTGAAGCCGATGGTGGCGTTCAGCGAATCGCTGCTACCCATCGCGCCCTCGTACATGCCCGCACCCGAGCCGAGGTTCCATTCACCACGGAGCACGTAGGTGTGGTCGCTGATGTGGCCGTTGGAGCCGTTCAGGACGGAGGCGTACCAGTTCAGCTGCTCCCAGGTGCCCGAGACACCGATTCCGTTGTCCCAGTAGTCCCCGGCGGAGCCGATGACCGAGCGATCGATGAAGACGAGATGCTCCGGATCCACCGAGTTGGAGCGGGTGATCCGGGGCTTGAACTGCCCCATCTGAGCTCGGAAGTAGCCGCCGCAGTCCCAGGCGACGTAGGCGTCCTCGAGAGTGAACTCGGCACTGGACGCGACGCCGGCTTCGTTGCTGTCGATGTCGGTGCTGATCCTCCACATGTAGGGGCCTTGGCTGCCCCAGAAGGCCAGGTCGACGTCGTTGAAGTTGAAGCCGCTCACATCGGAACCACCGCCCGTTGCTATGTCATCGGACGAATGGGTGTAGACAGCGCGGATCAAGGCAGCCCAGCCCGTACCGTCCTGCGACGGCTGGAGCGTGGAGGCCAGCCCGTTGATCTCGCTGTCGAGCTCGAGCCACTCGTTGTCGCCGGTACCGGCGTTGGCCGCCGATCCGACGGCCGCGAGGGCCAGAGCCGTCGAGACGAATCGGTTCATGAGTTCATGCACTCCGGAATGAGAGAGAGTTCCTAGGAATGGGGATCCTGGTTGTGCGGTGGAATTGCCCCGCCGCTGGCCCGAGAGTTCACAGGAAAGGGTGGGCGATTCCAAGTTGCTGGCGGCACCCGAGCCCTCCCGCGCGGGGTAAGGTCGAACGAATCAAGGAATGCGCAGAATCGTAAGCGCCTATTCAGGCGAATATTGCGCGTATAGATAGCGTGAGGTTCGCCTGCGCCGCCGAGCCCTTCGTCAGTCCTCGCCTGCCGTCTCTTCCGGCCCGTCCTGGCGCGAACTGTGACTCGCCCACACGCGATCCGCGAGGGCGAGCATCTCGGCCTCCCGCGCGGCGGGAACGAAGCCCAACGCCGCTGCGGCGTGGAGTCGATCCGCGAGGAGGCTCCGGGCCCGCTCCGTGTATCCGGTGTCGTAGTCGGGAAGCCGCAGGTAGCGCGGGTCCACGCTCCCCGCGAACTCGGCGATCGCCTTCGAGAGCTCGAGCGCGGCGGCCTCGCCCCAGGTCGGCCCGATACGCCGTCCCGCCTCCTGGATCCGCAGGAGCAAGGGGCCGTTCGGCCTACCCTCGCGCAACTCCTTCCCGAGACCGGTCAGGATGGCCCGGGCGAGGAAGTGACTTGGGCGTTCCTTCTTTCCCGCGAGCTGCTCCAGCACGCGGACGGAGTCCTCCAGGCTCGAGCCCCGAAGCGAGGAGCCGTCAGTCTTCGGTCGTTCGGCCACGGGTCTTCTTGCGAGTCGAGCGGGCGCGCTTGTCGGCGAGTCGCTTCTCGCGGGCGGAGCGCGGAGCGTTCGTGGCCTTGCGCGCCACGCGCGGGACCATCGCCTCGCGCAGCAGCTCGAGCAGACGCTCGCGCGCGAGCTGCTCGTTTCGCTTGCGCTCCCGGAATCGGGAGGAATGGAGGACGAGCTCGCCCTCCCGGGTCAGGCGTCCGGCCAACCGGAGCAGCAGTCCGGTGCGCTGCTCCTCGGTCAGGGCGCGGCTGCGCCGCACGTCGAAGCGCAGCGTGACCCTAGTCTCGACCTTGTTGACGTTCTGACCGCCCGGGCCGCCGGAGCGCGAGCCCTCGAGGATCAGCTCGTTGCCCGGGATCACGAGCTCCGGGCCGACGTGCAGGCTCGCCCGGCTCATGGTTTGTGCCCGTGCTCCCACAGCATCGGGTAGGGAAAGATCCCCGTCGCGTGCCCGTCGGAGAAGCGCACGGTAATGGCATAGTTGCCCACCAACCGCACGTCCAGATGAACGAGGTCGCCCGGGACGCTGGCGGGATCGTGGGTCCGGACACCGGTGCCCTCGTCCACGCAGGCGGCGCACGGGCACAGCGCGCGCAGCTCCGCGGTGGAGAGCACGGTGGTCTCCCCGTTGTCCCACTCGAACACGATCCGGGTCGGGTCGGTGCGCGTGATCTTGCGCGGTTGCGGGGGGGGCATGGCCGACGTGGTGGGCAGAGCCGGAGTTGAACCGGCGACCCCTTGATTTTCAGTCAAGTGCTCTACCAGCTGAGCTACCTGCCCGCAGCGGTCCGGGGCGCGCCCGGACCGAGGGGACGCAGTGTGACGGGCCTCCCGGGAGGCGTCAACCGCCCGGAGGAAGCCGCTCCAGGATCCCCCGGGCCTGGAGCACGTCCTTCCCGATCTGGTCCGTGAGCTCGTCGATGCCCGCGAAGCGCCGTTCGCCGCGCAGACGCGCCACGAACTCGAGCTCCATCCGCTCCCCGTACAGGTCCCCTTCGAAGTCGAGCAGATGAACCTCGACCTGCGGCAGCCGCGGGGGCTCCGCCGCGACCGTGGGCCGGAATCCGATGTTCGTGACCCCCCGATAGGTGCGCCGCGGTTCGCTGCGGGGCAGGTGGTGGGCCAGACAGGCGTAGACCCCCGGCGGGGGGTGGAGCTCGTGGTGCAGGTCGAGGTTCGCCGTCGGGAATCCCAGCCGTTGTCCGAGGCTCGAGCCCCGCACCACGCGGCCGAAGACGCTCACGGGTCGGCCCAGCATCGCCGAGGCGGAGGCGAGGTCGCCGAGCTCGACGGCCTCGCGGATCGCGGTGGACGAAACCGCCCGCCCGGCGACGACGACCTTGGGCGCGATGTCGACCTCGAACCCGCGCGAGCGCAGGAACTCCGGCGTGCCGCCGCGGTCGCGTCCGAACTTGCTGTCGAAGCCGAGCACGAAGCGCCGCACCCCGAGACGCCGCACGGCGATCTCCTCGGTGAACTCCGCGGCCGTGAGCGCGCGCAGCGACGAGTCGAAGTTCAGCACGGCCGCGTGCTCGATCCCGGCCCGGGAGAAGAGCTCGAGCCGGTGCTCGAGCGTGGTCAGCGTGCGCGGGGCGTTGCCGAGGAGGAGCTTCTTCGGGTGACGGCGAAAGGTCACGACGGTCGAGCGGGCGCCCAGCTCGCGGGCGCGCGCCGCGTTGGCTTCGAGGATCGCCTGGTGCCCGAGGTGCACCCCGTCGAACATGCCGAGCGACACCACGGAACCTCCGGGGGGAGGCTCGAGCCGCTCGCGGCGGAAGGTGGCGATCACCGGCGGACGGAGGCCGTCTTCTTGCGGAACCGGGCGACCAGCTCGTCGAGCGCCGCCTTGTGGCGCAGCCGATCGGCGGGCGACATGCGGTCCACCAGGAGCACGCCCTCCAGGTGGTCGTACTCGTGCTGGATCACGCGGCTCGTGAACCCGCCGAAGGTCTCCTCGAAGCTCGTCCCGTCGGGTCGCTGGGCCTGGACGCGGCACTGTTCCGGGCGCTCGACCTCGGCGTAGATCCCCGGGAAGGACAGACAGCCTTCCTCGAACAGCGTGAGCGGGCCCGAGCGCTCCAGGATGCGCGGGTTCACGAGCACGTGCTCGTCCTCCGGCGAGCCGGTCGGGTTGAGCACGAGGATGCGCTTCTTCAGGCCCACCTGGGGTGCGGCGAGCCCCACGCCCTTGCTGGCGTACATGCGCTCGAACATGCCCGCGACGATGGCGCGCAGCTCCTCGTCGAAGCCCTCCACGGGCGCCGCCGGGCGCCTCAGGAGAGGATCGGGGTAGAGCGTCAGGTCGAAGTGCAGTTCCGTCATCGGTGTTCGCGAGCGACCGGCGGCGGCGTCGCGTGCGCTCGCCGGTCCGGTCCTGAGACTACCATGGGCCGTTCCGGGACGAGCGCGAGCGCGCCGGTGAGCGCGTTGACCGCCCTGTCGCTCCCCGATAGGCTCTTTCGCCCCGGTTTTCGGCCTGGAACGGCGTCCGAACCTGGTGAGCCGGGTTCTCGAACCGCCCTTGGATTTCTCCAAGCAGATCCAGAAGGCCGAGGAGGCTCTCCGTCGGCGCAACTACGACTTCGCGGTCGAGCTCTATCGCCAGCTCATCGACCTCGACCCCGACCAGGGTGAGGCTCGTTCGGGCCTGCGCCGCGCGCTGAAGAAGCGCTTCGACCAGAGCGGAGGGAAGGCCGGTCTCCTGCGTGCGGTCTCGGGAGCGCTGCCGCTCTCGCGCGCGAAGACCCTGGCGAAGCTGGGCAAGCACGAGGCCGCGTCGCGCGCGCTCGAGGACTACCTGGGCAGCAATCCCATGGATGCCGAGGCAAACCTCCTGCTCGGCGTATCGCTGGAGCAGGCCGGCCACTTCCACTCGGCGCGCGCCGTCTACGAGTTCACGGCCGAGATCGCGCCCAAGAACCCCGAGGCGCTGAAGCGCGCGGGGGCGATGATGCACCGCACGGGCGACCACCTGCGAGCGCTCGAGTACTACGAGCGCGCGCTGGAGGCCGATCCCCGCGACCAGGAGGCGCTCAAGGCGCGCAAGAACCTGGCGGCCGAGACGGCGCTCTCGCGCACCGGGCAGACTCCGGTGGGCCACAGCCGCGAGCTCATCAAGGACAAGGACCGCTCGCGCGAGCTCGAGCGCTCCCGGCGCCTCGTGCTCTCCGAGGAGGAGCTGCGCGCCGAGCTGACGAAGCTCGAGGAGCGCCAGTCCGAGACGCCGAACGATCCCGAGCTCCTGGTGCAGCTCTCGGACGTGCACGAGAAGCTCGGCGACCCCGGGGCGGCCCTGGAGTTCGCGGAGCGCGCGCTGCAGTACCGCAAGGACTCGTTCGAGCTCCTGTGCCGCGTCGGCGACCTCGAGTCGAAGCGCCTGAAGAAGGCCGTGGCGCGCGCGGACAAGAACGGTCGCGCGGACGAGGCCAGCGAGCTCGAGGGCCAGCTCGTGGTCCACGAGGTGGCCGACCATCGCCGCCGCGTCGACGCGCGCCCGGGCGACGTCGGCCTGCGCCTCGCGCTGGCGAAGAAGCTCCTGCGCGCGGGCGACGTGGACGCCGCGCTCTCCGAGCTGCAGCGCTGCTCGAACGAGCCGCGCGTGCGCGACGAGGCGCTCTTCTTCCTGGGGCAGTGCTTCCAGAAGAAGGGCATCCTCGACCTCGCGCAGAAGGAGTTCGAGCACGCGCTCCAGAGCACGGACGGCAAGAGCGACCGTGCCAAGGAGATCCTGTACAACCTCGGCACCATCGCCGAGGCCCAGGGGAAGCGCGACAGCGCGCGTTCCTACTACATCCGCATCTACGAGATCGACATCGGCTACCGCGACGTGGCCGCCAAGATGGGAACCCTTTCGACCTAGACATGCCGCACAGCAAGCAAGCCCGGAAGCGCATGCGTCAGAGCGAAGAGCGACGCGTGCAGAACAAGACCGCCCGGACCCGCATGAAGCGCGCGATCAAGCGCGCCGAGACGCCCGCCGGCAGCGACGGTGCCGCGGCGCTGGCCGAGGCCATGAAGCGCATCGACAAGGCGGCGAAGAGCCACGCCATCCACGCCAACGCCGCCGCGCGCTTGAAGAGCCGCATGGCACGGGCCGCGGCGCGCGCCGCGAAGTAGCGGGGCTACCCGCCGCCCTGCTCCTGGGGACCCCGGAGCAAGGGGTTGATCCAGGAGTACGAGTCGCGGCGCAGGATCGCGCGCTCGCGGTTCAGGATCCGTTCGCGCTGCGCGCGCAGGCTGTACTCGCGCAGGCTGCGCTGTAGCCCCAGGTCCTCGAAGTCGGGCTCGGGGCTCGACTGCCGGTCCGCGAGCCGCACGAGCTGGAACCCCAGGTCCTCGTTGGCCTTGCCGGTGCGCGCGTCGAGCAGCGGCCACACGTCGGCCAGGTCGCCGACCGCCGCGCTCTCCGCGAAGGTCATCAGACGCTCGTCGTTGATGGACGGGAGCGGCGCGAGCGGCGTCATGCCCTGCGTCTCGCGCAGGTCGGCGCCGAACTCGTCGACGAGGTCGGCCATGTCCTCGCCCGCGAGGATGCGCGTGCGCGCGTCCTCGCACACCTTGCGGGCCGGCTCGGCCCCGCCCTGGGCCTTGGCGGAGACGATCAGCACCTGGAACTGCACCATCGTCGGAGCGAGCTTCTCGCGGTTCTGGCGGAAGACCTCGCGCAGCTGTCCCGGCCGGACCGTGCGGTCCACCGTGGGCCGCCGCCCCGCGGCGCCCGTGCCCGTCTTCGACGCCTCCCAGAGCCAGCGGTGGATCGCCTCCTCCTGGTCGGACTCGGCCTGCAGCGCGTCCTGCCCGCTCTGCTCGAGCTTCTCGAGGTAGCCCGAGATCCCGATGTCCTGCTGCTCCTGCTGCAGGACGAGCCGGTTCTGGCGCTCGATCACGGCCGGATCCACGCCCATGTCGCGGCCCTGCTGGACCTCGAGGGAGAGCTCCCACAGCTGGCGCAGCTTGAGCGCCCGCAGCTGCTCGGCTTCGGCGCGCGACTTCACGGCCCCGCGCGCCTGCAGCATGTCCAGCTCGCGCTCGAGCTCGCTGAGCGTGACCAGCTCCTCACCCGCCTGGACCGCGACGCCGTCGAGCAGCACGGGTCGAGGGGCCTCCCCGTCCCCGCCCTGGGGCAGGGCGCAGAAGGTCGCCAGGCAGAAGTCGAGGAGCGGCGTCATCGGCGTTCGCGCGCGGTCATCTTGTTCGGCTGTCCCCGCCCCTTCAAGAGCGCGTGGATCCACTCGAGCGCGCGCTGGGGTGTGCGCCGGTCCGTGGGGATGACCAGGTGGGCGCGTCCGGCCTTGAGGGGCCGGAGCTCCACTTCGGCGCCGGCGAGCGCGCGCTGGAGCGCGATCCGGTCGCCGTACTCGACGAGGTAGGTGTCGTTGCGGAAGGCCAGCCGCCGGATGCCGATGGCCGCGAGCTCGGCGCGCAGCAGGAACTGGCGCGCGAGCGCCTCGGCCTCGACCGGGACCCGCCCGAAACGGTCACGCACCATGGCCAGCACCTCGGAGAGGCCGGCCTCGTCCTCGATCGTGCTCATGCGCCGCAGGATCTCGAGGCGCGTGCGCGTCTCGCGGATCCAGCCCTCGGGCAGGAACGCGGCGATCCCGAGCTCGAGCTCGACCGCGCCGCTCTCTATCTCCTCGGTCACGGCCTCGGGCACCTCGCGTGCGAGGCGCGCGCGCAGCTCCTCGTCGCTCTGGCGCGGATCGTGCGCGAGACGCTCGATCGTCTGGCGCAGGAGCCGGCAGTACATGTCGTAGCCGACGGCGCCGATGTGGCCCGACTGCTCGGGACCGAGCAGGTTGCCCGCGCCACGGATCTCGAGGTCGCGCATGCTGATCTGGAAGCCCGCGCCGAGCTGCGAGAGCTCCTCGAGGGCCTTGATGCGCGCGCGCGCCGCGTCGTCGAGCGGACGGCTGCGATCCACGAGCAGGTAGCAGTGCGCCTGGTGCCGGCCACGGCCGACGCGCCCGCGCAGCTGGTGGAGCTCCGAGAGCCCGTAGTGCTCGGCCTCGTCGATCAGGATCGTGCCCGCGGCGGGGATATCGATGCCGTTCTCGACGATGGTCGTGGCCACGAGCACGTCGACGTCGCCGCGCGTGAAGCGGTCCATCACGCGCTCGAGCTCGCGCCCGGTCATCTGCCCGTGGCCGATCGTGAAGCTGCACTCGGGCACGAGGCGCTCGAGCCAGCGTGCGCGCGCCTCGATCGAGTGCACGCGGTTGTGCAGGAAGAACACCTGGCCGCCGCGCTGCTTCTCGCGCAGGATCGCCTCGCGGATCAGGCCGTCGTCCTCGGTCCACGCGATCACCGTGTCGATCGCCTGGCGGCCCTCCGGGGGCTCGGAGAGCGCGCTGATGTCGCGCGCGCCCGCCAGCGACATGTGCAGCGTGCGCGGGATGGGCGTGGCCGAGAGCGTCAGCAGGTCCACCTCGGCGCGCAGCTTCTTGAAGTGCTCCTTGTGGGCGACGCCGAAGCGCTGCTCCTCGTCGACGATCACGAGCCCGAGGTTCTTGAAGGTGACGTCGCCGGACAGGAGCCGGTGCGTGCCGATCAGGATGTCGACCTCGCCGCGCGCCACGCGCTCGAGCGCCGTGCGCGCCGTGTCGCCGCTCACGTGGCGCGAGAGCATGGCCACCTCGACGGGGAAGTCGGCGAAGCGTTCGCGGAACGTCTCGTGGTGCTGGCGCGCGAGCACCGTGGTCGGCACGAGCAGCGCCACCTGCCCACCGCCCGAGATGACGCGGAACGCGGCGCGCAAGGCGACCTCGGTCTTCCCGAAGCCCACGTCGCCGCAGAGCAGCCGGTCCATGGGCCGCTCCGCGGCGAGGTCGCGCGCGATCTCCGTCTCGGCCTGCACCTGGTCGGGCGTGTCCTCGTAGGGGAACGCCGTCACGAGATCGCGCAGGAGCTCGGCATCGAACTGCCACGCCGTGCGCCTCTTCGTCTCGCGCTTCGCCTGCACCTCGAGCAGCTCGGCCGCGAGGTCGACGAGCGCGCGCTCGACCTTCTCCTTGCGGCGGCGGAAGGACTGACCTCCGAGGCGGTCGGGCGCGGGCGCAGCCGAGCCGCTGCCCACGTAGCGCTGCACGAGCTCGATGCGCGACGCGGGGACGTACAGGCTGACCCCTTCGGCGAACTCGAGGTGCAGGTGGTCCTCGAGGCCGCCGGCACGCTCCAGGCGCTCGAAGCCGAGGTAGCGCGCGACGCCGTGCACCGCGTGCACGACGAGGTCGCCCTCGCGCAGCTCGAAGAACGACTCGAGCGCGCGCAGGGGGAGCTTGCGCTCCTTGTGCTGCGCGCGCCGGCGCACGCCACCGAGGCCGAGCAGCTCGCGGTGGTTGACGATGACGAACGAGCTCCCGGGCTCGGCCCAGTGGAAGCCGCGCCCCAGCGAGCCGACGGCGAGCTCGACGCCCGCGTGCTCGGCTCCGAGCAGGTCGCCGAAACGGTGCCGTTCACCCTCGGCCGCGCACAGGACGACGACCGGCGTTCCTTGCCGCGCGAGGTCGCGCAAGAGCGGCGGCGCCTCCTTCGGCCCGACGGCCAGGCCCTGCACCGAGCGCGTGGAGAAGTTGAGCTCGGCCGGCAGGCTCTGCAGCGCGAGACGCCGGCGCGCGTCGAAGGCCCCGCGCAGCTCGCTCAGGGCATGCGCATGCGCCGACGACTGGATGCGCAGCCCCGCCGCCTGGTCCTCGAGCCGCAGCGGCTCGATCTCGACGCACACGGTCGTCTCGGGGAAGAGCTCGAGCGGCTGGATGCCGGTGCGGTCCTGCACGTCGCCCGCGTCCGCCGCGAGCGACAGCGCCGTACGCGTCAGCGTCTCGAGGCTGAGCTGGCTCGCGGGCTCGAA
>Ga0111538_10011199_pt1 | contig 11910 bp, 9 predicted proteins | sample SoiMethybrSBSTD1_FD_79669 | JGI IMG/M metagenome (GOLD analysis project Ga0111538, IMG submission 79669) | Bulk soil microbial communities from a Populus tree surrounding site in Tennessee, USA - Soil MetaG P. TD hybrid SBSTD1 (version 2)... | ecosystem: Environmental > Terrestrial > Soil > Tree...
AGCCGGGATCGACCACCGAGACCAGCGGCAGCGTGCCGGCCGACGCCTCGTCGACGAAGTCCGGCATGACGCGGCGGACCCGTCCCTCGAGGTCGAGGTTGTCCGCTACCGCGATGACCGGCACGTCGATGTAGTAGTAGCGCCAGTCGACCCCGGCCTTGTCGAGCCGGTGGTAGATGGTCGGCCACTTGAAGCCGTCCTCCGGGAGGTCGTTGGCGGTGATCCCGTTCGACTGCGCGGTGTGGAAGTACATCCGGTTCGGCCAGGTCGGACCGAGCACCGAGGAGAACCAGCGATCGCAGGTGGTGTAGGCGTCGGCCAGCGCGTAGCTCACCGGCAGGTTTTCCCGGACCAGGTACGACATCGCGTCGGGCGGCACGCCGGTGCCCCAGCTGTTCTCGTACGCGATCACGAAACCGTCGCAGGCGCCGTCGCCCAGCTGGGTGCGGCAGGAATTCCAGCCGTGCGGCGGATCGGCGATGCACACCTCGCCGGCCGGGAAGATCTCGACCGCGTCGCCGGCCCCGTTCAGGTTGGAGGCGCCGGGCGGCGGGCCGTCGCCGGCCAGCCCCTCGACGAGCGAGCGCGAGCCGAAGTAATGGTCGTACGACCGGTTCTCCATCATCACGACCACGATGTGGTCGATGCCGGGAGGCAGCGTCGGACCGGCGTCGCCGCCGCCCATGTCGTCGCCGCAGCCGGTCAGGAAGCGCGGGGCGCCGGCCGCCGCGCCGAGCGCTCCCAGGGTCTTGATGGCCGTACGACGCCGCATGGGGACGGACGATAGTGATTGTGCCCTGGGCGGTCGAGAGAAAACGTGACCATCAAGTCACATTTTCACTCGCTGGCGATCCTGGAGTACGGCCAGGGAGAGCGCGCGGCGGGCGATGGTGAAGCGGTTCAGCTGCGCGCGCGCGGGAACACCAGGGAGAGCGCGCGGACGGCCGTCAGGGCGAACGCGCCGGAGCCGGCGGCGACCAGGAGCATCGTGAGTACAGTCGATGAGCTCATATGCCGGTTGGTACGCACTGCCCGGGCGAATTGTTCAATCGCTGCGCGCACTGACACGACCGCACAGGAGCCACCGATGGCAACCGGAGTGGCCGCTCATCCGACTGGCCGCACGTCCTCTCGCCCGGTTGCACAGCGCGTCAGGTGGGTTCGGGAATTGCTACGAGCTCCAGCGTGCGCATGCGGGCGATGATTGCGGTGGTGTGGGCAGTGCTGGCGGCCTCGGCCGCGGCCGGCGCCGAGCCATTGCCCGGCCTGCTGTCCCGCTCGGAGGTGGCGGCCGGCAAGCGCGACGCGGCGGCTCAGAAGCGCGACGCCCAGGCGGCCATCCGCCGCAACGCCCGCCTGCTCGGCTACACCCGCGAGCAGATCGACACCGCGCTGCGCCCGACCATGGAGCTCAAGGGCACCTTCGTGACCCGGCTCGACGACGGCACCGAGATCGAGTTTCCCTGGTACCGGACCGGGTTCGCCGAGAACCGGCTGGCCAACACCGACAAGGCGATCGCGCGCGGCCCGGACGGCGCGCCGCTGCGCAGTGAGACCAACAAGGGCGGCATCCGGGTCGAGAAGGGCGTCTTCGGCGACGAGGTGTACGCCCTCGCCCTCAAGATGGACAGCAAGCTCGGGACCTCGGGCGACGCCTTCGACGGCATGAGCGTGCGCGGCGCCAAGGGCGGCGTCGGGGCCGGCCGGATCATCAAGGTCGGCAGCCGCTTCAAGGCCAAGGTCGGCGACTACGTCGACCCGGCCTCGCCGGCGGTCGACCGCCCCGCGCTGATGCGGCAGTTCGCCCAGGGGTTCCGCGCCGCCGGCGGCGACGTCGGGCCCGGGCTCGACATCCAGGCGGGCGACGTCAACACCAAGGCGGCCGAGATGAAGGCGCTGGCCGAGGCCTACGGCACCCCCGAGCACCCGTCGTCGGGCGTCAGCGGCAAGGCGCTGCGCCGTCGCGCCGACGGCTCGATCGATCCGGACGGCGGCATCGAGTACCGCGGAGTGTCGACCGGCGAGGGCGTCTGGATGTCGGCGAGGCTGGCGGCGCGGCGCACCGGCTTGAAGCTGCGCGGTGCCACCGTGGTGGCGCAGGGCTGGGGCGAGGTCGGCCGCGCGTTCGGCATGGCGGCGGTGAAGGACGGCGCCCGCGTCATCGCCATCCAGAACCTGTGGAAGGTGAACGGCAAGCAGGTGGCGGGCACTCTGTTCCACCCGCTCGGCGCCAAGGCGAAGCCGGCGCAGGTGAAGGCCTGGCTGGCCGACGTCGACGCGTTCATCGCCTCCGGGCAGGACATCGGCACCTTCGAGGGCGGGCGGCTGGCCGGCCAGCTGCAGCCGGGCGTCGACGCCTCCGACGTGCGCGCCGACATCGTCGGCGTCAACGCGCTCGGCAACGTCCTGACCGAGAAGACGGTGCCGCGCTACATCCAGTCGGGCACCCATCGGGGCGCGCGCAAGATCCTGGCCGAGGGCGCCAACCTGGCCGAGACGGCCGGCGGCGCCAAGAAGATCGACGCCGCTCGCAGTGACCTCCTGGTGGTGACCGGCGACCTGGCCAACCTGGGCGGCGTGCACGTCTCCAACCTCGAGGGCGTGCAGAACCTCCACCAGCAGGAGGTGTCGAGCGACGCGGCGCGGCGCTCGCTGCGCAGCACCATCGGTTCCGGCTGGCGGCGCGCGATGGCCATCGCCGACCAGCGCGGCCTGTCGGAGCGTGCGGCGATCGAGCTGTCGGCGGTCGACGCCATGATGAAGCGCTCGCTGCAGCTGCCCGACGCGCCCAAGAACAGCCTCGAGCGGCGCGTGCTGCCCAGGAAAGCGGTGCCGGTCGCTCGCGTCACCCCGCGGACGCGGGTCACCGCGCGGACGCGCGGCGGCGCCGGCTCGCGCTCGGCGATGATCCGCCAGATGCGCGCCGGAAAGCCGACCGGACGCGGCGGTGTAAAGGCAGTGAGCGCCCGCACCAAGGCATCGCCCGGGCCCCGGGCCGCTCGGCTCCGCCGTGCGCCAAGTGCGCGTCGCGCGGCGGCCGTCCGTCGATAGCCTTGATCCTGGCGCCGGTTCGGCGATCCTCGATCCGATGGGCTCGCCACGGGTTGTCGCCGGGCTGACCGTGCTGGCCGCCGCGCTCGGCTGCAACTTCGCGCCGTCGGGCGGAGCCTCGGGCGGCGGCGACGACCCCGGCGACCTGGACGCGTCGGGCTCCGGCTCGGCGATCGACTCGAACCCGGGGGACATCGGCGGCGACCACGCCGACGCCGCGATCGCCGCATTCGATGCCTGCGCCCCGTCTGCCGGGCTGGTCGCCTGCTACCGGTTCGAGTCCAACCTCGAGGACGGCAGCGCACAGAACAACGACCTCGGCGGCGCCGGTTACGGCTTCGCCGCCGGCAGCGCCGGCAGCGCGCTCTCGCTCGACGACGCCAGCCAGATGGCGGCGATCGACGACGCCAGCCTCGACTTCGCCGCCGCGCTGACCATCGAGGCCTGGATCGACCCCGCCGAGGCGCAGCAGCGCTGGTTCGTCGACCACGACAACCGCTGGGGCCTGGAGCTGAACGACGACGGCAGCCTGCGCTGTACCCTCCGGGTCGACCTCGACGAGGAGACCGACGGCATCGAGGTGACCGGCGGTGACGCCGCCGGAGGCGCCTGGACCCACGTCGCCTGCACCTACGACGGCGACAAGCTGGTCCTCTGGGTCGCCGGCGCCGACGTCGCCAGCACCGACGCCAGCGGGCCCATCCACACCGGAGACGGCAGCGGCTTCACGGTCGGCCGCGACGCGCCCGACGGCGACTCCTTCGTCGGCCTCATCGACACCGTCCGGATCTGGTCGCTCGCGCGCAGCCAGGCGCAGATCGAGTGCAGCGCGGCCGGCGACTGCTGACCGCGGGCCTCCGCTCGGCTACGACTCGAGCTTGCCGAGGTGGCGGATGTCCTTGCCGCGCACCAGGAAGATGACGAGCTCGGCGAGGTTGGTGACGTGGTCGCCGATGCGCTCGAGGAACTTGGCTGCCGCCTGGACGTGGATGCCGCGCTCCAGGGAGGCGCCGTCGTGCGCCATGTCCTTCTGGGCTTCCTGCGCCAGCTGCCAGTAGAGCTTGTCGATCTGGTCGTCGCTGGCGCACACCTTCTCTGCGCGCGCCGCGTCGCGGGTGACGAAGGACTCGATCGCCTCGCGCAGCTGGTTCTGGTCGAGCTCGGCCAGTCGCGACAGCACGGCGGCGAAGGCGGCCGGCCGCTCGCCCGACAGCGCGACCGCCCGCTCGGCGATGTTGACCGCCAGATCGCCGATCCGCTCCAGGTCGGTGACCATCTTCATGGCCAGCGTGATGAAGCGGAGGTCGCTGCCGAGCGGCTGGCGCTTGGCCAGGATGAGGAGACACAGGTCGTCGGTGTCGACCTCGAGCCGGTTGACCTTGTGATCGTCTTCGATGGTCCGCCGGGCCAGCGGCACGTCCCCCTCGAGCAGGGCGCGCACCGAGTCGGCGATCATCTGTTCGACCCTCCCGGTCATGCGCAGGAGGTTGTCGCGAACCCTGCTGAGCTCGGCCTCGTACTCGCGATCCGTGTGCCGCTTCTGTTGCATGCCTAGCCGAACTTGCCGGTGATGTAATCCTCGGTGCGCGGATCGCGCGGCGAGGTGAACAGGTCGTCCGTCGACCCCATCTCGACCAGGTCACCGGTCAAGAAGAATGCAGTCCGGTCCGACACCCGGGTCGCCTGCTGCATGTTGTGGGTCACGATCACGATGGTGTAGTCGTTTCGCAGCACATGCAACAGATCCTCGATGCGGGCGGTGGCGATGGGATCCAGCGCGGAGCAGGGCTCGTCCATCAGGAGCACCTCGGGATCGACCGCCAGCGCGCGGGCGATGCACAGGCGCTGCTGCTGGCCGCCCGACAGGCTGCCGCCCGGGTCGGACATGCGGTCCTTCACCTCGTCCCATAGCGCCGCCTGAACCAGCGCCTTCTCGACCACCTGGTCGGTGGTCGACCGCCTCAGGCTGCCGGTCAGGCGGAGGCCTGCGACCACGTTGTCCCGGATGGACATGGTGGGAAAAGGATTCGGCTTCTGGAAGACCATTCCCACCCGGCGGCGCAAGAGGACCGGGTCGACGCCCTTGTCGTAGATGTCGCGCCCGTCGAGCAGGATCTTCCCGGAGATCCGGGCGATGGGCGACAGCTCGTGCATCCGGTTGAGGCAGCGGATGAAGGTCGACTTGCCGCAGCCGGACGGCCCGATGATGGCGGTCACCCGCTTGTCCTCGATCGGCATCGAGATCGAGCGCAGCACCGTCTTGTCGCCGAAGCCGGCCGACAGGTCCTTCACGTCGATCTTCTTCGGCGCGGTCTCGGCTGCGCTGGCGCGGTGTGCTTGCGGCTTGGCGGGCATGGCTAGTAGTTCCGCTTCTGGTACTTGTTGCGCAGCACGATGGCGACCGAGTTGAGCAGCAAGAGGACCACCATCAGGACCACGATGGCCGCCGCCGCGTTCTCGAGGAACGCCTTCTGCGGCATCGAGACCCAGTTGAAGATCTGGATCGGCAGGGCGGTGTACTGCGAGTGAAGGTCGGGGCTGAAGGTGATGAAGACGACCGCGCCCACCACGATGAGCGGGGCGGTCTCGCCGAGCGCGCGGGCAACCGCCAGGATGGCTCCTGTGAGGATGCCGGGCAGAGCGGACGGCAGCACCACCTGGCGGATGGTCTGCCAGCGGGTGGCGCCGAGCGCGTAGGCCCCCTCGCGCAGCGAGTCCGGCACCGTCCGCAGCGCCTCGCGCGAGGCCATGATGACGATCGGCAGGACCAGGAGGGCGAGTGTGCAGGAGCCGGCCAGGATGGTCGAGCCGAACCCGAAGACGCGGACGAACACCTCGAGGCCGAGCAGGCCGTAGATGACCGACGGTACGCCGGCCAGGTTGGCGATGTTGACCTCGATGAAGCCGGCCACCTTGCTGCGCCGGCCGTACTCCTCGAGGTAGACCGCGGCACCGACCCCGATGGGCACCGCCATCATCGCGGTCAGCCCGATGAGGTAGATGCTGCCGACCAGCGCGGGCCAGATGCCCGCCACCGACGCGCGCCGCGAGGGGAACCCCCTGATGAACGCCCAGTCGATGCGGCCGGCGCCGTCGACAATGACGTCGCCGAGCAGGACGCCGAGCATGGCGAGCGGGACCAGCACGCAGGCCAGGCACAGCCAGACGAACAGGCGCTCGCCCACCTTGCCGCGGCGGCGATCGACCGGCCCGGGCGCCCTCACGTGCCCGCCCCTCCGTAGCGGAGCTTCTTCGCCATCCGGTGGCTCACCAGGTTCATGACGAAGGTCATGAGGAACAGCATCGAGCCGACCGCGAAGATGGTGCGGTACTCGAGCGTCCCGGTCGGCGTGTCGCCCTTCGAGATGCTGATGATGTAGGCCGTCATCGTCTCGATCGGCACCCGCGGATCGAGGGTGAGGTTCGGCTGCTGGCCGGCGGCGATGGTCACCACCATGGTCTCGCCGATGGCGCGCGAGATGGCGAGGGTGACGGCCGCGATGATGCCCGACCGGGCGGCCGGGATGATCACCCGGAAGATGGCGGGCAGCTTGGCGGAGCCGAGCGCGTAGGCCCCCTCGCGCAGCCCGTTCGGGACCGCGTAGAGGGCGTCCTCGCTGAGCGAGGAGATCATCGGCATGATCATGAAGCCCATGACGATGCCGGGCGCCAGCGCGTTGAAGCCTGCCAGGTCGGGAATGAACTTCTGGAGGATGGGGGTGATGAAGACCAGCGCGAAGTAGCCGTAGACCAGGGTCGGGACGCCCGCCAGAAGCTCGAGGGTCGGCTTGAGGATCCGGCGGGCGCGCGCCGAGGCGAACTCGGACAGGTAGATCGCCGCCATCAGCCCGAGCGGCAGCGCGACGGCGATGGCGATCGCCGAGGTCAGGAGCGTGCCGCAGACCAGCGGCCAGATCCCGAAGTGCTTGTCGACGAACAGTGGCGTCCACCTGGTGTCGCCGAGGAACTCGCCCAGCGAGACGCCCTGGAAGAACTCGAACGTCTCGAAGGCGAGGACCAGCAGGATGCCGGCGGTGACCAGCACGGAGAGCGCGCCGCAGGCGAACAGGCCGACCTCGATCAGCCGCTCGTGCCAGGGGACGGCGCTGCGCGGCGAACCGTTGCGCGCCGCCAGCCTGGTCATCGCCTGGCGCACCACCGGGAACACGTCACTGGGCCAGGAGCTCTTCGACCGTGACGCCGACCTTGGAGCCGTGGAACGCCGAGCCGGTCTTCTTGTCGGCGAAGCGCTTCTGCGCCAGCTCGTATGCCTTGGCCGGCAGCGCGATGTAGCCGACCTCCTTGACCAGGGCCGGACCCTTCGTCAGGTAGTAGTCGACGAACGCCTTCACCTCCGGCCGGTCGATGGCCTTGCTGCTGACGTAGATGAAGACCGGACGCGACAGGGGCTGGTAGGTGCCCTTCTCGACCGTCTCGGGCGACGGAGCGATCGGCCCCTTGCCGTTGTCGTCCTTGCCGTCGTCGATCGGCACCAGCTTCAGGGTGTCCTGGTTCTCGATGTAGTAGGCGTACCCGAAGTAGCCGAGGGCGCTCTGATCGGTCGACACCCCCTTCACCAGGACGTTGTCGTCCTCGCTGGAGGTGAAGTCGCCGCGGCTGGCGTGCTCCTTGCCGACCACGGCCTGGGTGAAGTAGTCGTAGGTCCCCGAATCGACGCCGGGGCCGAACAGGTGGAGGTCCTTGTCGGGCCAGCCCTTGCGGACCTGACTCCACTTCTTGACCTTGTCCTGCGCCTCGGGCGCCCACATGGTCTTGAGCTCGTCCACCGTCAGGTGATCGACCCACTTGTTGTCCTTGTGGACCACCACCGCGAGGCCGTCATAGGCGACCGGCAGCTCGACGTACTCGATGCCGCCGCCCTTGCAGGCGGACGCCTCCTCGTCCTTGATCGGCCGCGAGGCGCCGGCGATCGCGATCTCGCCGCGGCAGAACTTCTTGAAACCGCCGCCGGTGCCGCTCACGCCGACCGTGACCTTGCCGCCCTTCTCCTTCTGGAACTCCTCCGCCACCGCCTGGGTGATGGGGAAGACGGTCGACGAGCCGTCGATCTCGATGACCGAGCCGGAGACCTTTCCGCCGCCAGTGTCGGTCGACCCGCCGCCCGACTCGGTGGTCTTGCCGCTCTCGCCCTTGTCGCCGCCCTTGTCGCCCTTCTTGCACCCGACCGCGGCGACCATCAGGAGCGCCGCGAACAGGCTGATCATCTTCTGCATCCGGACCGCCTTTCTCTTGCCCGGAAGCGTAATCAAGGCGCGGTGACAGCCCGGTGACAGCTTCGTAACGGTTGCGCCGACCCCGAGGACAATCGGCCTCAGAACACGAGCTGAAGCTGGGAGCGGACCTGGATGTCGTTGGTCTCGGCTCCCGTCGAGCTGAGCAGCCCGGCGTCGGTCATCCACTTGAAGTTGTGGCCGTGGAAGTACCAGTCGAAGGCGAGTCGGGTCTCCATCAGGCTCTCGTCCTCCACCGCCTCGTCCGGGATGAGCGAGAAGCGGGCGGCGAACTGGGCGGTCTCGGGGACCACGAAGTAGCCGGCCTGGACCAGGAAGCCGAGGTCGAGATCGGCGTCGCCGACCTTGAGGAAGAAGAGCCCCGCCTGGGCGTCGAAGCCCGCCACCTTGAGCAGGCCGTCGAGCTCGATGCCATGCTCGAGCACGAGCGCGTCGTCGGCGTCTCTGTCGAGCTGGTTGAAGTTGAGCCGGTAACCGGCGGCGACGCCGAGCCGGAGCGGGCCGCCCTCGAGGTCTCCCTCGCTGTAGCCCTTGATGCCGCCCATGTTCCAGCCGACCCGCGCCACCAGCTCGGGGTCGAAGTCGGCCGGCACGTTGGTCGGGGTCGACGGCACGCAGGTCTCCGGATCCATCGGGTCCTCGCAGGTGACGGTCTGCTTCGGCTTCTCGCCGGTGCCGTTGAACATTCCGACCGCCCACTCGAGCCCGTCGGGCGACTTCTCGTAGCCGCTGTGGAACGCGATGCCGAGGTCGCGCCCGGCCCCGGCCCACTCGTTGGCGATTGCGCGCTCGTTGAACTCGCTGCCGAAGTCAGAGACGATCTCGTGGCGGCTGAACGGCTTCTTCCACTGGCCGATGCGGATCTGCGCCTCGGGCGTGAAGGCGTGGTTGACAAAGAAGTCCTTCAGGGTCGGGCTTCCCTTGTTGCCCATGTCGAACTCGACCTTGTAGGTGTTCTGCTTGCCGAAGGCGAACCCCTCGAGCTGGAGGCGGAGGCGCGGGATGACGAAGTGGCTCTCGAACTCGGCGTCGTCCTGATCCGCCTTGAACATCTCGACGCGGAACTGGCTGCGGATCCCCGCCTTGAGCTCGAACTCGTCGTCGCTGGTGGCGAGGGTGAAGCCCTTGTCGTACTGGGCGGAGACCGTCGCCGGCTCCGCCGGCATGGCGGCCATGGGCGTGCCGACCGGGTCGGCCGCCGGCTCCGGGGTCGTCACCGGCGTCTCGGGAGCCGGGGCCGGCGCGGGCTCGGGCGCGGTGGTCGGTTCCGGTCCCGGCGTGGGGGTGGGGGTCGGTTCCGGCGCCGGCTGCGCGCCGGCTGGCGCCGACAGAAGCAGGACGAGGATCGATGACAGGACGGCCGAGGTCGGGAGCGTCATTCGATGACCCTGTCGCACCCCTGTGACATCGCCGTGTCGGCGAGGTCACGTGTTCGCGGGGGGCAGGTCGATCCAGAACACGGCGCCGCGCGGCTGGTTGTCGCGCACACCGACCTGGCCGTGCATCGCGTCGACCAGGTGCTTGACGATCGACAATCCGAGGCCGGTCCCGCCCATCGCGCGCGAGCGGCCGGGATCGATCCGGTAGAAGCGCTCGAAGATGCGCTCGCGCTGGGCCGCCGGGATGCCCGGTCCGTCGTCCGACACCTCGATGCGCACCCGGCCGTCCAGCGGGCGCGCGGCGATGGTCACGTGGCTCTTCTCCGGCGTGTGGACGATGGCGTTGGTCACCACGTTGACCAGCACCTGGTGGATGGCGCCGGCGTCCGCTGCGGCGTCGATCCCGGCCGGCACCGCGACGTCGATGACCGTGCCGCGCTGCGCGGCGACCCGCTCGAGCGCCTCGACCGCGCGGTGGGCGGCGGCGCCGATCGCCACCGGCTCGATGTCGACCCGGTACTGCCCGGCCTCCAGGCGCGACAGGTCGAGCAGGTCCTCGATGAGATCGGCCAGCCGCTCGGCGTTCCGGTGGATGGCGCCCACCAGCACCGGCGCGGTGGCGCTGTCTCCCAGCGCGCCGGCGGCGAGCGTCTCGGCGTTGGCCTGGATGACGCTGACCGGAGTGCGCAGCTCGTGCGAGACGTTGGCGACGAAGTCGCGGCGGACGTTCTCCAGGCGGTGGAGGGCGGTGACGTCCTGCATGACCAGCACCGTGCCGCCGCCGGGCTGCACCGCGCGCCGCGCCCGCACGCGGCGCCGGGTGGCCGGCACCTCGACCTCGATCTCGCTCTTCTCGCCGCCGCCCGACACCAGCTCGTCGAGCGCCGGCACCCGCACCACCTCCAGGAGGGAGCGGCCGATGGCGTCCGAGCCGGTCCCGAAGAGCTCCTGAGCGGCGCGGTTCATCAGCGTGACGCGGCCGGCGGGATCGATGGCCACCACGCCGTCCCCCATGCCCTCGAGCACGGCGGCGAAGCGCGCGCGCTCGAAGGCGAGGGTCCCGACGGTGCGCTCGATCTCGTCGGACAGGCGCTGCGGTGATCCGGCCAGCTGCGACGGCTCGCCACCGGCCTCGGCGATGTTTCGCGCGGTGGTCACCAGGTCGCGCATGGTGCGCGACAGGAGATGAGCGGCGCCGGCCGACAAGGCGACGGCGGCCGCCAGCGTGATGGCCGCCGCGATCCCCATCAGCCAGCGCAAGCGGGCCAGCGCGGCGGCGATCTCGTCGAGCGGCTTGGCGATGCGGACCACCCCGGCGCGCTGGCCGAACGGCTCGGCCATGTAGAGGAGGTCGACGTCGACCGTGGTCGACCTCCGCCGCGCGGTCCCGGCCCCGCTGTCCAGCGCGGCCTTCACCTCCGGGCGGCTGGCGTGGTTCTCCACCTGGGCCAGCCGCTCGAGCGCCACGTCGCTGTCCCCCAGCAGCCGGCCGTCCACCGCGATGACGGTGACCCGCGCGCCGAGGGCGGCCCCCAGCCGGTCGGCCAGCGGGTCGATGTCGGCCGGCGTCCGGGCGCCGGAGGCCTCGAACAGGATGCGGGCGGCGTGGAGGTCGGTCTCCAGCTCGCGCTCGATGCGATCCTCGAGGGTGGCGCGCAGCTCGCGCTCGAGATAAAACGCGCCTGGAATCAAGACGGCGAGCGACACCCCGATGGCATAGAGGAACAGCTTCCAGCGCAGCCCGAGCTTCATTCGTCCGGCGTATCGTCGTCCGGCGTCTCGTCCGGCGTGTCGTCCGGGGCGTCGCGGAAGCGGTAACCGACCCCGCGCAGGGTCTCGACGTAGGCGCCGGCCGGTCCCAGCTTCTCGCGCAGCCGCTTGACGTGGGTGTCGACCGTGCGGGTGGTGACCTCGGGGCTCATGCCCCAGACGTCGGTCAAGAGGGTGTCGCGGCTCTGCACCCGCCCGCGCCGGTCGAGGAAGGTGGCCAGCAGGCGGAACTCGAGCGCGGTGAGCATGACCACCGGCAGATCGGGCAGCTGCCGGCGCAGCCGCCGGCAGACCTCGATGCCGTCGATGCCGGGCATCATGAGGTCGAGCACCACCAGGTCGGGCGGGTCCTGGGCGATGGCGTCGAGCGCCTGGCGACCGTCGAAGGCCTCGCCGATGTGGTGGCCCTCGGCGGACAGCGCGAGTCGTAGGAGGAGGCGGATGTCGGGGTCGTCGTC
>Ga0111538_10011200_pt1 | contig 11909 bp, 10 predicted proteins | sample SoiMethybrSBSTD1_FD_79669 | JGI IMG/M metagenome (GOLD analysis project Ga0111538, IMG submission 79669) | Bulk soil microbial communities from a Populus tree surrounding site in Tennessee, USA - Soil MetaG P. TD hybrid SBSTD1 (version 2)... | ecosystem: Environmental > Terrestrial > Soil >...
CGTGCGCAACATCACGGCGGACCAGTACGCGGGCCGCGCGAAGGACGAGCTGGCCGATCCGCGCGTCTACTGCGAGCTGCTGCGCCAGTATTCGTTCCTGCACCCCGAGTTCTCGTACCTGCCCCGCAAGTTCAAGATTGCGGTCACGGGATCGCCGAACGACCGCGCGGCCGTGGCCGTGCACGACATCGGCTTGCGCATGCACAAGAACGAGCAGGGCGAGATCGGCTTCGAGGTGCTCGTCGGCGGCGGCTTGGGCCGAACGCCCTACATCGCCCATACGATTCGCAAGTGGCTCGCGCCCGAGGACTTGCTCGCCTACGTCGAGTCGATCCTGCGCGTGTACAACATGCAGGGCCGGCGCGACAACATCCACAAGGCGCGCATCAAGATCATCGTCAACCAGATGGGCATCGACAAGTATCGCGAGCTCGTCGACAAGGATTTCGAGTTCACGAAGAACGGCGCGTTGAAGGTGCCCGACGACGAAGTCGAGCGCATCAACGCTTATTTCGCGCCACCGCAATACGAGAAGCTCGAGGATCAGACGCAGGCACTCGCGAAGATCCGTTCGGGAGATCGCGCCTTCGACCGCTGGATGCGCGGCAACGTCATCGAGCACAAGGTGCCGGGCTACGCGATCGTGAACCTTTCTCTGAAGGCGCCCGGCAAGACGCCTGGCGACATCACGGCCGACAAAATGGATGCGGTCGCCGATCTCGCCGACCGTTACAGCTTCGGCGAGATCCGAGTCACCCACCGCCAGAACCTCGTGCTCGTCGACGTCAAGCAGTCCGAGCTCTACGAGCTCTGGCACAAGCTGGTCGAGCTAGGGCTTGCGACGCCGAATCTGGGGCTCCTCACCGACATCATCTGCTGCCCCGGCCTCGATTTTTGCGCGCTCGCGAACGCCCGCTCGATTCCGATCGCGCAGGACATCAGCCACGCGTTCACTGACTTGGACGAGCTCCAGAAGATCGGCCAGTTCACGATCAACATCTCGGGATGCATGAACGCCTGCGGCCACCATCACGTCGGCCACATCGGCATCCTCGGCGTCGACAAGCGCGGCGAGGAGTTCTTCCAGCTCACGCTCGGCGGCTCGTCGGATCAGCATGCATCGCTCGGCGATCGGCTCGGGCCGGGGCTGCCCCAGGCCGAAGTGCCCGCCGCAATTCGCAAGATCGTCGACACGTACCTCGTCGTACGGCAGCAGCAGGAGCGGTTCCTCGACACGTACCGCCGGGTCGGCATCGAGCCGTTCAAAGCCGCCGTCTACGGCGAAGAAAGTCAGGCGGCCTAAATGGCGCTCGTCAAGAACGGTGAGCTCGCCACGAGCTCGTTCGTCGACGCGAGCGGCGCCGAGTCGATTCCGCCGACGGGGCCGGTCATCGTCAGCCTCGACCAGTGGAAGGCGCATCGCGACGAGCTCGTGAAGCGCGGGACTCCGCTCGGTATTCGCATGCACAGCGATCAGCCGCCGGAGCTCATCGCTGCGGATCTTCCGCACTTCGCCGTCGTCGCGCTCGAGTTCCCGAAGTTTCGCGACGGCCGCGCCTATTCGTACGCGCGGCTCTTGCGCGAGCGCTACGGCTTCAAGGGCGAGTTGCGCGCCGTCGGCGAGGTCCTGCTCGAGCAGTTGTTCTTCATGCTGCGCACGGGCTTCGACGCGTTCGACATTCAAAGCGCGGATCCGCTGAAGGATTACCGCACGGCGCTCGCGGACTTCTCGGTCTGGTACCAGCCGACGGCCGATGGCCGACCGACGGCGATGCAGCTGCGTCGCAAGCACTAACGCCCGCCGAGATGCTTCGCAGGGCCGTACCGCACGGCCGCTTTCCTACTAAGCGTGTTCCACGACCGGTACTGCCCTGAGGGCGTATTGCGACGGCCCGACCGAGCGCACTAGCCTGCTGCCGCAGAACGTACCTCTGACTCTCGAACAACCAACGACAAAGCAGGTGCGACCGTGACAACGCTCCGCGCGCTCCTCGCCGAGGCCGCCAACGACCTTCGGTCGGCATGGCCGAGCCTCTGGCGAACCGACGTCGCCTACAAGCTGCTCGCGTTCGCGCTGCTCACGCCGGCGGCGTCGTGGCTGATCTACTTGCTACGCGGCGGCACGTCCGATCGGGTCATCGCGGACGTCGACATTGCGTACTTCTTCATCACAACGCCGGCCGGAATCGTGACGCTGCTGCTCGGCGCGTCTGTGTTCGCTTCGATCACAGCCGTCGAAAACTCGTGCCTCATGGCGGTGGGGTTCGCGCGCGCGCACGGCATCACGCTCGAGGCCCCGGGTGCGCTGCGCTTCGGCGGGCGCCACGCGCTCGACGTGCTGCGCGTGGCCATCCAGATGGTGCTGCGGCTCGTTGGAGGGGTGATCCCGTTCGCGCTCGCCGCCGGTGCCGTGTACTTCCTGCTGCTGCGCGACCACGACATCAACTACTACCTGTCGCAACGGCCGCCCGAGTTCAAAACCGCGCTCGCGATCGCCGCGCTGCTTGGCGCCGGATTAGCGGCGCTGCTGCTGCGAACCGCCGCGCGCTGGGCGCTCGCACTGCCGCTCGTGCTGTTCGAGAACGTGTCGCCGCGCCGGGCGCTCGGTGAAAGCGCTCGCCGCGCCAAAGGGTCGTACCTGCTGATTCTCGCGGTGCTCGTGAGTTGGGCGGCCGGCGCTATCGCACTTTTCGCGGCTGCGGTCTGGCTCGTCGACTTCATCGGGCGCGCGGTCGCGCCAAGCCTCGCCGGCTCGCTGCCGGCGCTGCTGTTGTTCCTGGGCGTGCTCACCGCGCTCGGCGCCGCGCTCCTGCTGCTCGTGGGCATCGTGAACGTCTCGGCCGCTGCGCTGCTGATCGTTCGGCTCTATTTGCGCATCGCGTCGCCGCAGGCGAGGGCGGACGTGCTCGCGCCGTACGCGGCGAGCCGCCGGCTGCTGTCGAACCGCACGCTCGCGATCGGCGGCGCCGTGGCGGCGGTCGCCGCGGTCGGCATCGCGCCGGCTGCGTTCCTAGTCAATCGCGGCCAGCTGCCCGCGCTGATCATCGCGCATCGCGGCGCGTCGGCCGAGGCGCCCGAGAACACGTTGGCCGCCTTTCGGTTGGCGGCGGACCAACGCACCGACTTCGTCGAGCTCGACGTGCAGGAGTCGTCCGACGGTCAAGTGCTCGTGCTGCACGACAGCGACCTGATGAAGGTCGGCGGCAACGCGACGAAGGTTTGGGAGGGCGACGCGGCGCGGTTGCGCAGTGTCGACATCGGCAGCTTCAAGGCGCCGCAATTCTCCGCCGAGCGCATACCGACGCTCGCAGAGGCGCTCGAAGCCTGCAAGGGCCGCTGCAAGGTCGTCGTCGAGCTCAAGTCCTACGGGCACAACCAACGGCTCGAGGAGCGCGTGGTCGAGATCGTCGAAGCCGCCGGCATGCAGGACGACTGCGTGTTCATGTCGCTCGATCATGCGATGGTGGAGCGGCTGAAGACGCTGCGGCCGAATTGGCGCGTGGGTATTCTCGTTGCAAAGGCGGTCGGCGATCTCACGGACCTCAAGGCCGACTTTCTCGCTGTCGAAGCGCGGAGCGCAACGCGAAGGTTCATCCGTCGTGCGCACGGCGCGGGCCAAGAGGTCTTCATCTGGACCGTCAACGACCCCGCGTGGATATTTGTGGGTCTGAGCCGCGGCGTCGACGGCCTGATCACGGATAAGCCGGACCTTGCGCGTGCCGTGATCGATGCGCGCGCGCAGATGACCGATACCGAACGCTTCCTCGTAGCTCAGCTAATTCGTTACGGCGCGAGCCCGAAAGCGCTCGAGCCCGAGGACGCAGTACGCCCGTAACGCGCTAGCGCGCGCCGCCGAGCAGCTGGCAGAGGCTCGTCACGAGCGGTTTCATCGAATAGCTCTCTTCCGGCATCGCGTCGACGCTGATTCGTGCACCCTCGAGATCTGCGGCGACGACGGGGCCAATCGCCGCAACTTTCGTCCGCTGCAACCCGGAGCGCAGCGCGGTTTCGAGTCCCCGTTTCTGCGCGAGCTCGAGTAGCCGCTGCACCTGGGCTTTGCTCGTGAACGCGATCGCGTCGACGCGGCCGGCCTCGATTTCGCCGATCAACGCCGCGACGCGGTCGTCGTCGGCCTTTGATGCGTAGACGTACGGCGCGACGCAATCGACGGCCGCGCCGCGCTGCTCGAAGTAGTCGGCGAGCTGGCGATCCTGATCTTGGTTGTAGAGCTGTAGCGCGACACGCCGCAATGGCGTGGTAATGCTCTTCGCGGTGTCGATCATCCCGGCCGTCGTCGGCTCGGTCGCCGAGTGTTCCGGCTCGAGCTCGAGGGTCTTGAGGGCCCGTTTCGGCTTCGGCCCGCGTGTGAGCTTCGGTGTGCGCGCCAACGCCGCGATGAATGCGGCCTCGCGGCCCGCGCGGCCTGCAAAGCCTACGAGACGCTGCACGCCCTCACCGGTGTAGAACACGACGAGGTCCGTGGGCGTCGCAATGAGGCGCTCGATCCAGCCGACGACTCCGGCTTCGTCAGGCGAATCGACGATGCCGACGAGGGGGCAGCGCAGCACGCTCGCGCCGCGTCGCTCGAGCAGGCTCGCGAGGACGTCGAGCTGGCGCGCCTCGGGAACGGCGACGACTTTGCCGGCCAGCACGCGGTCGGATTCGCTGGACGGCGCACTCATCGGCTTTTAGACGGCTCCCGCGGCAATAGCTCCATGCTACCGCGGACCATCCCTGTCCGCGTTCAAACTGTGATGCCGCGCGTCAGAGGTCCGCGAGCACCTGCTTCGGGGCGACGGCGACGGCGTTACCGGCCGCGATGGCCTTCAGGCGCGGGAACCGTACGACGGCGCCGGCCTGGATGCGATCGAAGTTTAGATCCGGATTGTATTGGCGCAGCAGCCAGACCGGCACATTGTATTTGCGGGCTGCGAGGACCCACAGGGACTCGCCGGGCCGCATGACGTGGGCTTCGATGTCCTCGATCTGATACGCCGCGAAGAAGTCATTCTGGATCTGCTGGTGGAATGCCCGGCGGCGTTGCTCGAACGTCTGCGCGTCGACATCCGCGAAGTCGAGCGTCAACGTCTGGCCGAGGACGACGGCTTCTTTGAACGACAGCGAATTGAGATCCCGTATCCGCTGCGTGGGCACCTCGAGCCAATCGGCGTAGTGGCCGAGAGTCTCGAGCGCCTGGACCGTGATCTGGTTGGTCGCGCTGACCGAGTAATCGCTCGGATCCGCGGCCAACACGTCCTGCTCGATCTCGAGCGCGTTGATGTCGGCGACCGCCTCGCCCTCGGCTTCGTCTTCACCCGGACCTGGCTCGCCGTTCTTGAGCACGGCCGGAGTGAGCGCGCCCGTCACGTCGGCGGACGCGGCTGGCGCGGCCGCGATGGCGGCCGGCGACTCGTTCGCCGCGACGACGACCGGCGCTTCGCCAATGAGCGAAGGTGGGGTGGTCAGGGCGGCGACGGCGACGACGGCGCCCGGCGCCGTCGGAATGATCAGCTGTTGGCCCACCTGGATGACGTTGCGGTTGCGAATTTCGTTCGCAGCGATGAGCTCCTGCGTGCCGACGCCGAGCCGAGTCGCGATGCGCTCGATGCTGTCGCCGCGACGCACTACGTAGACGCCTTCGGCGCTCGTGGCGGCCAGGGCGGGAGTGACTTCGACCTCGACGGCTGCGGCCGGGGCGGCAGGCGCTTCGGCTCGCACGAGCGTCGCGGCGGGCGGCGCCGTCGCGCCGTTTGTCGGCAACAGGACGGTTTGACCCACGCGCAGCACCGACTTGCTCGTCATTCCGTTGGAGCGCATCAACGCCGCGAGATTCACGCGGTACTGCGCGGCGATTTTCGACAGCGTGTCGCCACGTTGGACCTTGTGCTCCCTGTCCGCGCGCTGCTCCGCGAACAGCTTGGACACGTCGATCGTGCCGAGCAGCGCCTCGGCGACCGCGGCGGTTTCGCGCGGCACGCGCAGCTCGAATCCTTGCGGCACGTACTTGTCGCCCGACCACACGATGTCCGTCAGTGCGGGGTTCAAGTTGCGCAGCGTGCTCTCGCGGACGTTCAACGCGTCGGCCAGCGTGTCGACGGTCATGAACGCCGGCACGGAGATCGTCTGCGAGCTCTCGGGCGGATCGAGTTTCAGATTCGAGAAGTAGCGCTCGGGATTTTGGTCGATCGCGAGGGCCGCGAGGAACGCCGCATAGAAGTTACGCGACGCAAAGCCGAACGTGCGGCCCTGGTACTTCGCAACGATCGTCGAGATGTCGGAGGTCTTGTGCACCTCGACGGCTCGGCGCATGCCGGCGAGCCCGTGGTTGTAGGCCGTCAACGCGAGCGGCCATGACTGGATGACGCTGAAGTTGTCTTCGAGCAGCCGCGCCGCGGCGTCGGTGGCGAAGAACGGGTCGCGGCGCTCGTCGATGATGTGATCGATGCGCATGTAGCGCACGCCCGTCGAACGCGTGAACTGCCACAAACCGGCGGCGCCGACCTTCGAGTACGCGGTCGGATCGAACGACGACTCGACGTGCGGCAGCGACGCGAGCTCGGGCGGCAAGCCGCGCTTCGCGAGCACCTCATGGATGTACGGCTTGTAGGTTCCGGAGCGGACCAGGCCGGCGCGGAACCGATCTGCTTGCCCGAGCTGAAAACGTACCCGCTCGGTCGCGGCACGAAACTCGGCGTTGCTCGTGCCCTCGGGGAACAGCTTGAGGATTCGCTCTTCCTCGCCGTTCAGCCCCGTGCGCGCACCGGTCGCCAGCTTCGCGAGGATATTGCGCGTCGTTTCTTGCGCACGCTCGATGCGCTTGCGCCGCTCGCGCGTGCCCAAGTCGCCGGTGTGCACCGTCTGATAGACGATGTTCAAGCGCAGGTCGTCGTGAATGAAGCCTTCGCTCGTGTCGATCTCGGTGTAGACGCGCGTCCAGAAGTTGACGGCCGGCTCGAGCTCCGCGGGGCGCGGGAAGAGCTCGTCCTGAGCATGAGCGTGAAAGGAGAAAAGGGCGAAAGCGTGGGCTACCGCTAGCCAGCGATATGCAGTGCGCATGTAATGCTTCCCCGAGCCTGAGAGCTCTCGTCGTTTTTGTATTATGTCCATCGAGCCCGCAGGCCGTCCTGGACGGAGTTCACGTCCGAATGGCGAAGGGGTCATCCGTTACCGCTCTTGTTTTTTTCATTGTTTCTATCGGCTTACGGCCGGAAACTACCGCACCTTCTGCGCCACGTCAAAGCCTTTCAACTCAAGGGAAGTTGGACGTGCTCGCGAAACGCGGGCCGCTCGGCGAGGCGATCGCGCCAAGCCCGCACGGCTGCTAGCGCCGGGCGGTCAATGCCCGGAATTTCGAGCCAGCGGTGAGCCGTCGCACCGACCGGAATGTCCCCCATCGTGAAGGCGTCGCCTGCAACATAAAGTTGGTTCGCCAGGTGCTCGTCGAGCACCGTCATGGCGCGGTTCGCCTCGCGCAGATTACGTTCGATCGCGACGGGGTCGCGCTCGGCCGGCGAGCGGCGAATCAGATTCCAGAACACGACCGACACGGGGTTCACCAGCGTCGAAAGTTGCCAGTCCATCCACCGCTCCGCGAGCGCACGCGTCTCGAGCGAGGTGGGGCAGAGGTTGCCGACGCCATGCTTGCCGGCCAAGTAACGGACGATCGTGTTCGACTCCCAGAGCGAGAACGATCCGTCTACGAGGAGCGGGACCCTGCCGTTCGGATTCAGCTTCAGGTACCAGGGCTCCGTATTCTTGCCGTGTGCGAGCCCCGCATCGATGCGCGCATAGGGCAGCCCGAGCTCCGCGAGACACCAGAGCACCTTCTGAACGTTGACGGAGTTCGTGCGGCCGTAAATCGTGAGCACGGCGGCGGCGCTCCTCGGCTTTCCCGGCCGATGACGAATGGCGTGGTATTCTCGCACGGCACCGGCGCGAGTGCCGACTCGAGATAAGCGCTTCAATGAGGAGAGCGTTCAAGTTTTCACTTGCGGTCATCGTGCTGCTCGCGGCGTTCTCAATCGTGTTGCTGGCAGCCACGGTCTACACCTACAACCGCCTCACGGACGAGACGCTGATCGCCGAGCTCAGGTTCGATGTTACCGGCGATCGCCAGTACATCGCGCACCTCCGCACCGGCGATCGATGCGCGGATCAGTCGTACCCCTTGTTCGGCGACCAATGGCGCGTCGACGCCGAGTTCCTCAAGTGGAAGTACTGGGCGTTGCTGCTCGGCTTGGACTCGCAATATCGGCTCGATCGGCTCGAGGGCCGCTATCGCTCGGTCGCGGACCAGAACACGCAGCCCAACGTGGCGCACGGCTTGAGCGAGCGCACGGCCGTCGACTTGGTCTTGCTGTCGGAGTCGCTTGGCTCGTGGAATTTTCTGCTCGACGCCACATATGGCAGCTCGACGTACCAGGAAATTGACGTCGCCAACGTCTATTACGTCTACCGTACGCAGACGGGCATCATCACGCGGCACGAGCCGCGGCCGGTGCAGCCCACGAACGGCGCGTCGTTCAACGTCACGATCGACGGCGCGTGTGGGCGGCCATCGATGTGGCAGCGCTTCACCACGTGGACCGACGACAACGTGCTTGCAGCAGTCGATTTCGTCAATCGCTAAGCCAACCCTTCGAGGTAATGACATGAACATCGCAATGCGCTCGCTTGCCGCGCTCGCGGCCGCCGCGGCGCTCGGCTTCGCGGCCGGCCGCCTCGGCGACAACGGTAGCGCCAACGCGCAATCGAGCGCGTTCACGGCGCTCGACTACCAAGAGATCACGCAGCTGATCAACCGCTACGCGTACGGCATCGACACCTGCGCGAACAACGGCTACGACTATGCGAACGTGTTCACGACCGACGGCGTGTTCATCGATCGCAACTCGGACGCGGGGTTTGCGGCCGGCGGCCGCGTCCTCGCGCAAGGGCACGACGCGCTCGCGACGCTCGTCGGCGGCGGCAGCCGCGGTTGCGAGTCGAAGCTCGTCTGGACCGACTGGAGCCACTTGATGCTGAATCACGAGATCACGCCGACGGCCGAAGGCGCCAAGGGGCGTGTCTATCTCGTGCAGCTCGGTATGAACGGTCCCGGCAGCGTCGCGCGCCACGGCGGCTACGAGGACGTTTACGTGCGCACGCCCGAAGGCTGGCGCATCAAGTCGCGCACGCACGTCCGCGACAAAGCGTGGCACAGCGAGAAGCTGCGGACTCCCGATCTGAACTGAGCGACGCGCTTCGCGCCATCGGCTAGATTAGGGCGGCCGCCGAAAAGGCGTCAAAGCTCGGGCGCGTGGAAGAAGCCACGATTGTTCTGTGGATCGCCGCCGGTGTGCTGATCGTGATCGGCGCGGTCGGGCTCATCGTGCCGATCTTGCCGGGGGCGCCGTTGATCTTCATCGGTGCGTTGCTGGCCGCCTGGGCCGAGCAATTCGCCTACATCGGCCCGTGGACCCTGACCTTGCTCGGTGCGCTGACAGTGTTGGCGGTCGCCGTCGATTTCATCGCCGGCGCCTTCGGCGCGAGGCGGTTTGGCGCGTCCGCCCGAGCCGTGACCGGCGCGACGCTCGGCGCAATCGTGGGAATCTTCTTCGGCATCATCGGAGTGCTCGTCGGTCCGTTCCTCGGCGCCGTCGTCGGCGAGCTGTCGGTGCGGCGCAATCTCGTCGCGGCTGGGCGCGCCGGTGTCGGCGCCGCGCTCGGCCTCGCGCTCGGCACCGCCGCGAAGCTCGCGATCGCCTTCGCGATGATCGGTGTCATCGTCGTGATGCGCCTCCTGTAGGTAGTTCCCGCAAGTCTGGCCGGGCTTGAATCACCGTAGGGCTGGCCCCACACAAGGGGCCAGCGACAATTTCGCCCTTTTCAGGAGGGATATACACATGGTCATTCGAGTCAGAGATCCGTTCGCGACGTTGCTCGGTTTGCAGCGCGCAATGGAGAACGTGATGGGCAGCGATTGGTTCGGCAGCCGCACGTCGGGTTCCGGCGCATTTCCGCTTTTAAACGTGTTTACGGCCGGCGACGACTTCGTCGTCGAGGCGGAGCTGCCCGGCGTCAAGAAGCAAGATCTCGACGTCCAGGTTCGCGGCGATACGTTGCGGATCCAAGGCAAAAAGACGATTGCCTACGACGAGAACGCGAGCATCCATCGGCGCGAGCGTGCGGCCGGTCAATTCGATCGCACGGTGACGCTGCCGGATGAGATCGACTCGGCGAGAGTCTCGGCGGATTTCCGCGACGGCGTGTTGACGCTGCGGTTGCCGCGCGCCGAGAGCGCGAAGCCGCGCACCGTCGCCATCAACTAACAGAGAACGCGAGGTAACGAACATGGCAAGCCAAGTCAGCCACGAAGTGGCGCCGCGCGAGAAGCGCGAGCTCACGCCGGCCGAAGAGCGCACCGAGGCCGGTAAGTTTTTCAGCCCGCATACCGACATCCACGAGACCGAGCGTGCGGTCCTCGTGACGATGGAAGTGCCGGGCGTCAGCAAGAGCTCGATCGACATTCAGGTCGAGAAAGGCGTGCTGACGGTCAAGGGCACGATCGATCCGACGCGATACGAGTCGGTGCAGCCGCTTTACACGGAGTACAACGTCGGCAATTTCGTCCGCACGTTCACGGTGTCGCCGAAGATCGATGCCGCGAGCATCTCCGCGACGGTCGCGGACGGCGTGTTGACGATCGAGTTGCCGAAAGCGAAGGAAGCGCTCGCACGGCGCATTGCAGTGAATTGAGCGCAGCCGTGGTGCCGGTGTTACGGTTTCGGTTCGCGGGAAACGCTGACGATGCTGTTGCGGCTCGTCGCGAACCGAAACCGTAACACCGGCACCTCTTTTCTCTCGGGCCCCGGTTTTTACTTCCCCCCCGAAACCGGGGCCTCTTTTTACTCCAGGCCGAACGCCAGTAGCACGTTGCCCGGAGAGCCGACGATGCCGCCGTTGCCGGCGGTGACGTAGAGCATTCCACCCGCGACGACCGGTCCCGGCCCGTCGATCGAGCCGCCGTCGGCCTTGACGCCGTTGACGGCCGTGAAGTCGCGATTCGTGTCGAACGTCCAGAGAACCTTGCCGTCCGCGCTCGAGTAGGCGCGCACGGCGCCGTCCGCGCCGCCCGAGAACACCACGCCGGGAATCGACGTTAGCGCTGCGGATTGCGCTGGGCTGCAGCCGCGCCCCGGAGCACAGACCGGATCTTGCGGTGGCGTGAACCAAGCGCGCTGCCCCGTCGCGAGATCGACGGCGTGCAAGCCACCCGGCGCCGGGGTCAGCTGATCGGCGACGGCGAAGTAGGCACGCGAGCCGTCGACGGTCGCGCCCCACACTCCGCCGACGGGGCTGCCGCGACCCCAGCGGTACTCCCAGATCTCACGGCCGCGCCGTTCCGGGTCGAGCAAGTAGCCGACGCCCGACTTCTGCGTCACGACGAGTGCGTCGCGGCCGTCGGCGAGCGTGACGAGCACCGGCGACGCCGAGAAATCGAAGTCGGGTCCGACGTCCTCGGGGCAGTTCGGATTGTCGCTCGCCGTCGTCGCATCGCCGCCGCCGGGCGGCGCGCCGCAGCCCAAGATCCAGACGTCGGGCATGATCTGATTGACCCAGCGGATTTTGCCCGTCGCCATTTCGAACGCAACGATCGCGTCGCTCGTTTTCGGCGGCGGGTCGGCGTATGCGTTGCCGGTCGCGGCGTAGATGAGGCCGCGCTTCTCGTCGATCGTCGGCGCACTCCAAATTGGCGAGCCCGCGGGACCCCACAGCGCCTTGCCGCTTGTGCTCGTGCCGCGCCGCTTCGGCTCGTCGACCGTGTAGGTCTTCCAGATGACTGCGCCGGTCGTCGCATCGAGCGCGGTCAGACTGCCGCGAAACGTGCAGCACTCGTAGTCCGGCATCGACGCCGCTGTTTCCTCGGA
>Ga0111538_10011201_pt1 | contig 11909 bp, 7 predicted proteins | sample SoiMethybrSBSTD1_FD_79669 | JGI IMG/M metagenome (GOLD analysis project Ga0111538, IMG submission 79669) | Bulk soil microbial communities from a Populus tree surrounding site in Tennessee, USA - Soil MetaG P. TD hybrid SBSTD1 (version 2)... | ecosystem: Environmental > Terrestrial > Soil > Tree...
CCGCAGGCTGGGAATTGGGAAGAGCGCCCTCGATGGTTGCGAGCTCGCGCAAGCGGGTCGGCTGCCGGTTGTCGGTTGCACGCCTTCGGCGGCGCGCGCCTCGGAAGTGCCAGCTCCGCTGGGCACAAGCTTCCTCGGTTTCGGCGTGAAACCAAGCGTTGAGGAGCACCTCGCGTCCCGACGCTTGCACGCAGATTGGCAAGACCCGTGACGTTTTGCTTGTCGACGAACTGCTGCCGCTGCCGAGACCGTGAGCTGGTTCCGGCTCGCCCCGGATTTTTGGGGCGAGCAAGAAGCGTGGTTGCCGATTTCGGCATTGGCGCGGTGTCGGAGTAACCGCGGGGAAAATGCATGACGGCGTCGAATGTTGTTGACGAGGTCCGCGACGATGAAGTCGCTCGCGTGAGCTGTCGCTCATGGAAACACCCGTCCGGACGCGAGAGCGGGCGCTCCGCGCAGAATTGACGCTCGGAGACTTCGAAAGCCGTCGAGTCCGCGAAACGCACGCTCGAGGCAACCAGAGAGCTCGAAAAAAACGCGTGATAGACCGGTTCTCATGGAAGCACTCTCGCTGTTGTCGGATACCGATCTACTCACGCGTTTGCCGGAGCTCGTGCTAGTCGAACGCGAGGCCATGGCCGACGTCATCGAGCACCTGGTCGAAGTCGAGCGCCGCCGGCTCTATCTCGAGCAGGCTTGCTCCTCGCTTTTCACGTATTGCCGGGACCGTTTGGGTTATCCGGAAGACAGCGCAACCAAACGCGCACGAGTGGCGAAGCTCTCTCTCAGGTTCCCGCGCGCGCTACAGGAGCTCCGGAACGGCGCGATCCATTTGACCGGCCTTTTTCTCCTTTCTTCGCACCTGACGGAAGAAAACGCCGAGGCGCTTCTCAGCGAGGCCCGCGGCAAAACGCGGTGCGAGATCGAGCTGCTGATCGCTGGTTGGTTTCCTCGGCCGGACGTGGCGTCCAAGGTTCAACCGCTCGGCGAGAGCGCGGCGGGTAACGGCACGGGAACCTCCGGCCCACCGGCGGCATTCGGCCCGAGTGCGCAACTTACCTGCTCTGGAGCAGGTGATGCATCGCTTTCGAGGCTGAAGCCACTCTCGGCGGAACGCTATAGGATCGAATTCACCGCGAGCGCGGAGTTCCGCGCCAAGCTCGAGCAAGCTCGCAACCTTTCGAGCCATTCGGTGCCGAGCGGAGACCTCGCGGCGGTTCTCGAGCGCGCCCTCGACGAGCTCATCGATCGCGAGCTGAAGCGACGCATCGGAAGCGACAAGCCGCGAAAACGACGGAAGCTTCAGCCGGGGTCTCGGCACGTGCCGCTCGAAGTGGCGGGGCAGGTCTGGAAACGGGACGGGGCTCAGTGCAGCTTCGTGGACGCTGAGGGTCGGCGCTGCACGGAGCGTCGGTTTCTGACGCTCGAGCATCGCGTGCCCTTTGCGCTCGGCGGCCTGCCGACCGTCGAGAACATTTGCTTGTTCTGCAAGGCTCACAACGCCCACACCGCGCGCGAGGTGTTCGGCGAGGACTTCATCGCAGAGAAACGCGCGGAACGCGACAAGCCCGCGCCCACGCCGCCCGAATCACCTCCCAAGCCGGATGTTTTCGCCAAGGCGCAGGCAGCGCTGTGCAACATGGATTTCCGCCAGCGCGATGTGAAACTCGTGTTGGCCGTGCTTCGGCGCGAACAACCTGATCTGGAAATCGCGCCCTTGCTCCGAGCCGCGCTCGGTCTGCTCACGCCGTAAGGTCTCGCGGCCACTGGCACCGCGACGAAACCGAGGAAGTCTGTGCCAGCGGAGCTGGCACTTCCGAGGTGCGCGCCGCAGGCGTGCAACCGGCAACCTTTCCGAGCTCGGCTCGATTTCTTGAGCCGCCGCGCCAGCTGCAAGGTCCTGACATCCGTCCAGATGGCGCTGCTGCGCAATAGTGGGCAGAACGTTCCCGATCAACGCCACCGCCCTCGATGCGGTCGACCTAACCCTGCTCGAACGCGGAAGGGCGCCTCACTTTCGCTGAGAAACTCGACGGCTTCCTAGCCCCTTATCCTCCGCGCCGATCGAGGCTCAGGCTACCCGGCCCGGCAATCAAGATTGCGAGCGCCGCGCTCGCGTAGGCGAATGCGAGCTCCTTCTTCATGAACGGATCGGCGGCGTGAATGTAGAAGCCGGCGACCGACATCGTCACCAAAACGAAGAAGGCCGCCGGCCGCGTAAAGAGCCCGAGGGCGAGCAGGAGCCCGCCGACGAATTCGCTGAGCCCGGCCGCTGGACCGAGGACGCCCGCGAGCGGCACCTTGTTCGCGATCTTGTCGGCAAACCCGCCGAGGTCGACGAACTTGGCGAAGCCATGCGCGAGCGCGAGCGAGCTTCCGAAAAAGAGGCGTATCACCAATAGCCCGAGATCCGAGGGAGTTGCGCCGAAGAGTGCTCGTAGCATCGGACCCTAGTATAGTTCCTAGATCGTGCAGGAGTTCGTCATTGCGGGCCGCTACCGCGTGATCGAGGAGCTCGGTCAGGGGGGAATGGGGTCGGTTCACCGGGTGATCGACGGGCGAGACGGGCGCGAGCTCGCCTTGAAGCGCCTGGTCTTGTCCGAGCAGGCCAAGGAAAAGGGCGTCGCGGAGCTGTTCGAGCGCGAGTACCACGCGCTCAGCGAGCTCGCCCACCCTCGGATCATCGAGGTCTACGACTACGGCATCGAAGACGGCTGCGCCTACTACACGATGGAGCTTCTGACGGGCAGCGACCTGCGCGAGCTCGGACGGCAGCCCTGGGAAAAGGCCTGCGCGCTGCTCCGCGACCTCGCGTCGTCGCTCGCGATCGTTCACTCGCGGCGGCTGATCCATGGCGATCTGTCGCCGCGCAACGTGCGTTGCACGGCCGACGGCCGCGCCAAGCTGCTGGACTTCGGCGCCATGATGCCGATGGGTCCGACCAAGCGGACGATCGGGACTCCGCCCTTCGTGCCGCCCGAAATGCTCCACTTTTCGGTGCTCGACGGGCGCACCGACATCTATGGCCTGGGCGCGCTCGCGTACTGGCTGCTGACTGGCGTGCACGCGTACCCGGCACGCGACTTCGAACAGCTGGTGGAGCGCTGGACGATCCCGCCGCGGGCGCCGCAAAAGTTCAATGCCGAGATTCCGCAGGCGCTCTCCGATCTGGTGATGGAGTGCCTAGAGCTCGATCGCAGCGCGCGGCCGCGCACCGCGGGCATCGTGATGGAACGGCTGTGCACGATCGCCGCGCTGCCTTACGAGGAGCACGAGGCCGTCACCGCCGCCTATCTCACGACTCCGACGCTGGTCGGGCGCAGCGCCCAGCTGAAGCGGATCCGCCAACGCCTGACCAAGATGAACGCGAGCCCGGGCGCGGTGATCATCGCCGAGGGCGCTCCCGGCAGCGGCCGCACCCGTTTTTTGAACGCGTGCGTGCTCGAGGCCAAGCTGCTCGGGCGCGCCGTGCTGCGCATCGACAGCGGTGACGGCGGCAAGGGCCACGGAGCGAGCCGCGTACTGTGCGAGCAGCTATTTGCGCTCGATCGAGAAGCCGCGCAAAGAGCGGCCCGCGCGGAAGCCTCGCTGCTCGCGCACGTGCTGGATCCCGATCTGGTGCAGGCCGAACCACGCGCGGAAGCCCCGAGCCGCCAGCAGCTGTCGATCGCCCTCCGGGACTTCGCGGTCGCGGCGTGCCGGGGCAAGAGCGTGGTGATCGCGGCCGACGACGCGGATCGAATCGACGACGAGTCGGCCAGCTTGCTGGTCTCGCTCGCGCAGCGTGCGGAGCGGCGCGCGATGTGCCTGATCCTCGCCGTCGACGCGCAAGGCGTGGGCAGCGCGGCGCTCGACGTGCTGCGCCGCGAGGCCGAAACTTTGACCCTGACGCCGCTCGACGAAGCCGAGACCGAGCAGCTGGTGCAGTCGCTGTTCGGCGAGGTCGAACACCGCGTGATGCTCGCGCGCCGGATTTTCTCCGTGGCGGGGGGCAACCCGCGGGCGATCCTGCAGCTTGCAACCCACCTCGTCGATCGGGGGATCGTTCGCTACGAAGCGGGCAGCTTCCTGTTGCCGGACCGGCTGCTCGATCAGGACTTGCCGAGCTCGATCGGCGAGGCGCTCGGCCACCGGCTACAGGCCCTGGATGCGGACGCGTTCGAGCTCGGCTGCGCGCTCGCGCTGACCGATCCGCGCGAGCTCGCGATCGGCGACTACTCGAAGCTGGTGAGCCACGGCGATCGCGGCCGCGTTTATCGCGCCATCGATCGGCTGGTTCGGATCGAGCTTCTGGTGCCGGAGGGCGACCGCTACCGGCTCGGCGACAGCACCTGGCGCAGCGTGGTCGAAGCCAGGTTGCCGGAGGCGGAAACCAGGGCGCTCCACGCCAAGCTGGCCGAAGCGTTCGGACCGGTGGGGACGGTCAATCGCCGCGCCCACCACTGGATGCGGAGCGGCCAGCCGGAAAAAGCCATCTACGTGCTTTTGGCGCAGTACATCAAGGACCCGAACGAACCGCGCGATCCGCTCGAGGACTACGTGCCGGGCGTGCTCGACCTGCTCGAAGAAGTGGCGAACGCCTCGGAGCACCTGAACATCCCCGCGGCGCTCAAGGTCGAGCTCGGGATGAAGACGCTCGGCGCGAGCCAGTTCGTCGGTGACGTCGCGCGTTTTCGGCGCATGGCCCCGCCGCTGCTCGAACAGCTGAAGCGCGACAGCGGACTTTCCGACTACGCCGAGCTCGTGGAGCTCGGTCCCGCGGAGCGCTTGCCGGAAGCGTTCCGGCGCGTTCAGGAGCGCTACCATGCCGCGCCGGAACACGAGCGCGGTCTTTCACTGTTCGACGCGATGCGCGAGGTGGCTCGACTGTGCGTGATGCATTCGGGTATGGCCGCGACGGCCCTCGACATCACGGTGCTCGATCCCGTTCCTTCACTCGCTCCGCTGGCCGCGCTGTCGCCGGCGATCGAGGCGATCCAACGCATGATCGACGCCATGCGGCTCTCGGTGCAGGGCCGCCTGGTAAAAGCCCGCGCCGCGCTCTTGGCCCTGATCGAACGCCTCGAGCAACCCGACGGCGCTGGCCTCGGCGAGCTCTATGCCCGGTCGATGCGATTCGGATCGCTGTACACGGTCGGGCTGATCGAAGCGGGAATGGGCCTGCCCGGAGCCGACCAGCGCGTGAAGGATCTCCAGGGCGCCCCGGGGCACCGAGTCAACGCCCAGCGCGTCCACATGACCGCGCACCTGATGCGCGGCGACGTCGAGCAAGCCGCGGCGGCGCAACGGCGCGCCGAGCTCGCGATGCTGCAAGACGGGCAGCACCTGCGCTACCCGGGCAGCACCGCCCGCACCGAGATGATGGTCTATGCACTGATGGAGGACCTCAGTGCCGTGAAGGAGGTGACGGAGCGGCTGGTGCAGGCCGCCCGTGGCTATCCGGCGTGGGGCGTCTACGCGGAGCTCGGCCGCTGTCACTATCGCCGCCTGCAAGGCGACTTTCAAGGCGCGTTCGCGATCCTGAAGCCCGCCCTCGCCCAGGTGGCGCCGCTCGGGCACCGGGAGTGGCCGGCGCTCGCGGCGGCTCATGTCCAGCTGCTCGTCGATCTCGGCGACTCCGCGGAGGCGCTGCGCGTCGGACGCGAGTACGCAGCGATCTGCAAGCGCGAGGAGCTTTTGCCGGGCCTGTGGCAGGTCTCCCAGGCGCTCGCCCTTGCCCTGCTCGCCGCGGGCGAGACGGGCGAAGCGGGGCGCCTCGTCGATGGTTTGATCGACGAGGCCATCGCGTCGAACGTGCGCGGATTGATGCTGGGCACGCTCTACGAGCTTCGCGCGCGAACCGCGCTCGCGGAAAAGAACGTCGCCGAATTCGAGCGCTTCTCGGAGCTTTGTCGCGAGGAGTACCGGCCGGACCGCGTGCCTGCCCTGGCCGCCAAGTTCCAGCGCTTGATGCGCGATGCCGAGCGGCACGGAGTCGGCCAGAGCGCGACCGCAAGCGCAGATCTCGACGACTCGCCTACCGTAACGTTGGCCAGCTTGCTGACGACGGCGCACAGCCGGCTTCGCGAATGCGACGATACGAAGACACGCGCCGAGGTCGTGCTCAAGATCCTGACCGAGCAGCTCGCTCCCAAGGCGGCTTTCCTCTACGGCTTCGCGGGCGGAAGTTTCCGCCTGCTCGGATCCGTGCCCCAGATCACGCCGCCCGAGGGGCTGGGCAGCTTGGTCCGGAAGTATCTCGAGACGGAGGTTCACCTGGACGAAGCGGACACGACCACCGCGGCCCAGGGCCCGGCAGCGCTGGCAGCGACCGATGACCCGAACGGTCCGCGCCTCAAGACCGCTCCGCAGCTGCTCGAGTACGGCAGCCTGCACATCCAGCCGATCGCGCTGATTGCGACTCGCGACGGTCCCCCCCGAGTCGCCGCCGTTGCGGCTTTGCACGTCGAGCCGAAGACGTGCACCGCGCCGCCCCTACCCCTGCTCGAGGTTTTGGCCTCGGCACTGCTGGCCGACGCCCCGCTGCCACCCGCTCCCCTCTGAGCACTCCCAGCAAAAAGTTCCGCGTAAACCTGCACGCCGCCGACGCCGCGTGCCCAAAGAGCTAGCCGGGGCGCCACCCCCCACCAAATCCCTGTTGCGCGAAGGTCTCCGGGTGTGTTGATGAGGCCGAGGATCTCGCCATGGCTCGTGGGAGCCAGGAGCACAGCACCGTGAAGCACGCCCTATCGACAGGTCTCGTCGCAGCCATCGCATTGATCGCGGCTGCAGCGAGCGCCGAGCAACCGTACGTCAAGGACCATCCGAAGGTGACCCGCGACCATCCGCAGATCGGAGTGCGTCTCGCTTACGGCGTGTACACGGGCGACGACCTGCCCGGCGACGTCAATCCGTACTCCTTCGGCGCGGGACTCACCGTCGGCTACTCGTTCGGCTCGCTCTACCTGGGCGCGAGCGGCGAGTACTACGCAGGCGGCGTGGCCGAGGCGATCGACGACGAGCCCACGACCAACGTCTGGAACGCGATGGGCGAGCTCGGTTGGGACATTCTGGTCAACCCCAAGGGATATTTGCTCCGTCCCCAGGTCGGTATCGGCGTCTCTGGGATCCACGCCAAGACGTGTATCGATCTGGGAACCGTTCCCCCCGAACAGCACTGCCACTCCGACACGGAGTTCAAGCCCGCGGTCGCACCGGGCCTGATGTTCATGATCGACGACTTCGGCGGCTTCTACGGACAGGTGGGGGCTCGCTATCACTGGATCTTCGTCGACGACGGCAACGCGAGCGGTGTGTTGATCAGCGCCGGCGTCGGCGCGGCTTGGTGAACGCTCAGTGCGTTTGAGCGCTCGTCGCGGGGCAACCGATGCGCGCGGGCCCTGCCGCGAAGTCGTCCATCCAGAGATCGGTCGTGGCCGGCTTGCTCTGGTAGTTGACCCAGCCCATTCGAAGCCGGTTGAAAGTCGGAGCGTCCCACACCGAGTCGGTGCCGTCCACGCAGCCCTGGCCCTTTGAAACGACCTTCGCCTGGAGCTGACCGTCGATGTAAAACTCGATGGTGTTGCTCGTGCCGTCGAACAACCACTCCCAGCACGCCCAGCGATCTTGGGGAATCGCCTTGTTGGTCCCGTAGTAACAGTCGTGCGGCTCGTAGTTGAGCAGCACGTTGCCCATGCCGGCCACGCGGTACTCGCCGGGCTCGCTGCCGCCGCTGTTGGCCTGGATGATGTCGTAGTGGACGTTCTTGTCCTCGGTGTCGCTCTTCATCGGGAGATTGTTGGCCCACACCATGACGCGACCCCAGAAGGTGTTGTTCATCGCGGGAAACATCGGGGCGCCGGTGCGCTGGAGCTGCACGCGCTTGTTGCCGCCCGCGTCCACCTTGAAGTGCACTCCCTGCTTGCCGCTGAAGGCGTGCGTCTGGTCGACGGCGAGCATTCCCGATGTGCCATTTTGCGTCCACGGTCCGAAGCCGTTGCCCGCCGTGTAAGACTCGAAGTCGTCGCACACGTTCTGCGGCGCGCAGGGCAAGAGCCCGCCGTCCGCGGCGCCGTCAGCGCCCGCGTCGGTGCTCGAACCGCCGCTGCCGCTCGCGCCGCCGCGCCCCGCGGAACCGCTCGAGCCCGCGGCGCCGCTCGACCCCGACGCACCCGAGCTCCCGGCCGCGCCGCTCGAACCGCTGCTGCCGGCGGCCCCGCCTCTGCCACCCGTGCCTCCGGTGCTGGTGCCTCCAGTGCCGGTGCCGGCCATGCCGCCCGCTCCTGCCGGCGGGGGCTCCGATGTTTCTCCGCTGTCGCACGCGACGATCGCCGATGCGAGCGCCGCGCATGCTCCGAGGATCGACCAGTACCTTGGCTGCATGCGGCTCACCTCCAAACTTCGATCATACCTCGCGCCCCCGGGAGCATGACAAGCGCCGCGGCCCGAACACTCGGCCGGTTCTGGTTTCTGGCCATCACCGCGAAAGCGTTGTACTTGGGCCGATCCGTGCGGCAGATCCTCTCGTTCTTCGTTTCGGCGCTCGCTCTGCTCGCCTGCTCCAAGCGAACGCCGATGGTCCAGGAAATCCCGCCGTCGCCGAGCGCCGCGGCGAGCGTGCCGTCGCCATCGGCCGTGTTGTCCGCCGCGCCGAAGCCGCCGCCGACTTACAACGTGATCCTGATCATGATCGACAGCCTGCGCGCGGACATGCCGTGGGCCGGTTACGGGCGGGACATCGCGCCGTGGCTGACGGGCTTCGAGAAGCGCACGACGAGCTTTACGCGCGCGTATTCGCTCTCGAGCTACACGGCGAAGTCGGTCGCGCCGGCCCTGGTCGGCAAGTATCCGAGCGAAATGGAGCGCGACGGCTACTTCTTCACGCAGTGGCTGCCCGAGAACTTGTTCGTGAGCGAACGCGCCCAGGCCGCCGGCGTGCGGACGCTCGCGGGCCACGGCCACGGCTATTTTTTGAGAAAGCTCGGCCTCGATCAGGGCTTCGACGATTACCGCCTGCTCCCAGGGACCTTTCTGGACCTCACCGGGGTCAGCAACGTCACTGGCGAGCCGCTCACGGAACTGGCCAAGACCATGCTCTCCGATCCGAAGATCGTCGGCCGCGAGGGCCGGCGCTTCTTCGCGTATTTCCATTTTCTCGATCCGCACTACACCTATTACAAACACAAGGATCACCCCGACTACGGCGACAAGCGCCGCGACCTCTACGATTCGGAGGTCCACTACACCGATCACTGGGTGGGTAAACTGGTCGATTGGGCGCTGGCCCGACCCTGGGGCTCCGAAACGGCAGTGATCATCACCGCCGATCACGGTGAAGGCTTCGGCGAGCACGGCCACTTCCGTCACGCGTACGAGCTCTGGGAAACCCTGGTCCGCGTGCCGTGGTTCATCTACGTGCCCGGCGCCGCTCCACATCGCGTCGACGTGCCGCGCGGCCACATCGATCTGGCGCCCACGATCGCCGAGCTGCTCGGCCTGCCCCAGAAGCCCCCATTTCGCGGAAAAAGCCTGGCTCCCGAGGTGCGCGGCGCGCCCGCCGAGCCGCGCCCGGTCATCGTCGACCTGCCGCGCTGCGACATCATGGATCGGCGACGCGGGATGATCTGGCAGGGTTACAAGCTCCTGAGCTTCGGCGACGACCGGCGTTTCATGCTCTTCGACCTCGAGCGCGATCCGAACGAGGATCACGATCTCGCGAACGAAAATCCCGAGCGCCTCGAGAGCATGAAAAAGAAGTACGCGGAAGTCTCGGAGCAGATCCCGATCGTACCGGTCACCGGCGGCGTACCACTCAAGGGAGCGCCCGAGAGTCAGCGCTGGTGATCATGACCGGACGGCGATTCCGGATGGCGATCGATTGTTGCGAGCGCGGAGTTTGTGATTCTGAGCTCTGATTCCAAGCGCCGTTCGATCACGAGGCTCGAACGACCATGGTAGACACGCGAGATGCTTTCACGTGCGTCTCATGGTTTGCTTGCGCTGATCGTTTGCGTGGGATGTAGCGCCAGCGGGAGCTCCTCTCCGGGAGGCAATGGACCGGGCGGCCGCGGCGGCGCGGGACCGGGCGGTGCGGGGCCAGGCGGCGCGGGACCGGGCGGTGCGGGGCCAGGCGGCGCGGGACCGGGCGGTGCCGGAGGGAACGGAGCTTCGGGCGGCGTCGGTGGTGGATCCGGCGGCAGCGGCGGCGTTGCCGGCAGCGGTGGCGTTGGCGGTGATAGCGGCGCCGGCGGAGGTGGTGCTGGCGGCATGGGGGGCGGCGGTGAGGCCACTGGTTGTAACGGCACGAAGCTGCTCGGCAATCCTTCGACGAACCAGCGCGGGCCGTGGCCGGTGGGTCAACTGACGACGCAGTTTGGAACGCTCAAGAACGTGGTCGTGTTTTACCCGGCCAAGCCCGGCAGCCAAGAAGGAAAGCAGCCGTACAAGTTCGACGCGCGGAACGCTTTGCCTCCCGCCGAACGCACCAAGATTCCGGAGACGGACACCAAGTACGTCTCGATCGACTCCTACGAAAATCTGCCGATCGACGATGCGCACGGTCCGTATCCGGCGGTGATCCTCGTGCACGGCACGGCGTCGTTCGCCGTTGCCTCCGCGGGCACGATGGCGCACTGGGCGAGCCGCGGTTTCATCACGATGGCCGCCGATCACCCGCTCCTCTATCTCGCGGATCAGATCACGACCTGCCCCGCCATCCCCAACGTGTCGAACACGCTCAGCGCTGAAGTCGACTCCGAGATCAGCGCGCTGAAATCGCCGAGCGGCGCGCTCGCCCCGCTCGCCGCTCACATCGACATGAGCCGCATCGGCCTCGCCGGCCACAGCGCGGGCGCCTACAACGTGGCGGGCTTCAGCGACAAGCCGGGTGTAGAGGTCGTGATCGCGCTTTCCGGGACGCTGGCCGTCAAGGCCTCGAGCTCGCTCAAGTCGTCGCTGTTCGTCGGCGGCATCGCGGACACGGTGCTGCCGTACAATGCCGGCGGGCCGGGCATTGGTCTGCTCTATTTTCCCGGCAATGGCTCACAGCGCCAGGCCTACGACGCCACGACCGGCCCCAAGCGCATCCTCGGCATCACCGCGGGCGGACACCTCGCGCCGACCGAGCTCTGCCAGACCAATGCCGCCGGCCAGACCGCGATGCAGGTGTGCCAGGCGCGCGGCGTCTCGTGTCTGGGCCTGATCCCCGCGCTCTTCGATTGCGGGACCATCAACTGGCAGAAGGGCGTCGAGATCGTCAACGACGTCACCGCGGGCGTGCTCGAGGAGACACTGCACTGCCAGAGCCGCGCGGCGGAGATCACGGCGATCAAGTCGCGCCACCCCGAAGTCGGCGAATTTCTGGAAGCGCGTTAGGGCAACACGACGGATCGGGCTTCGTCCTTTGCCGCGCCGTTTTCGTTTTCGATCAGGTAGCGGCTGGCTTCCCGCGCCGCTTCGCTGCCTCGACCCAGGCGCTTGAGCGCACGGAAGCGCTCGACGCGCGCTTCCGGCAAGATCGGGCTCTTCGGAAAGCGAGCTAGTAGCTCGTCGAGCAAGGCGACGGCCCGCTGATCGTCGCCGCGCCGACTCGCGGAAACTGCCGCCGAGAACAACCGATTCTGCTCCGCGAGCGCAGCCGGGTCCGCGGCGGCAAGCCCCGGCGACTCCGCGCTCGGCTTGGCGGTCGTCGCTTTTCCAGAATCCCCCGCCGGCGCCCGCGCCGCCGAGGAGGCCCTCGCCGGCTCTGGGCCGGACGCGGATGCGGTGCGCGCAGGCGGCGGCGCGGGCGCGGGGGGGAAAGTTTGGCCGAGCTCGAGCTCTCGGATCTCGCCGCGATGTTCGACGCCGACCCGCCCTTCGAGCACGCGAACGTGCGTGCGCGGGCTCGCTCCGACTTCGAGCACGGTGACGACGAAGCGCGTGCCGTGCAC
>Ga0111538_10011202_pt1 | contig 11907 bp, 11 predicted proteins | sample SoiMethybrSBSTD1_FD_79669 | JGI IMG/M metagenome (GOLD analysis project Ga0111538, IMG submission 79669) | Bulk soil microbial communities from a Populus tree surrounding site in Tennessee, USA - Soil MetaG P. TD hybrid SBSTD1 (version 2)... | ecosystem: Environmental > Terrestrial > Soil >...
GTGGGTGACGCGCACCGCCGAGTCGGTGGTGTTGACCGACTGCCCGCCCGGGCCGCTCGAGCGGAAGACGTCGAAGCGCAGGTCCTTCTCGTCGATCTTGATGTCGACCTCCTCCGCCTCCGGCAAGACCACCACGGTGGCGGCCGAGGTGTGGATGCGTCCCTGCGCCTCGGTGGCCGGCACCCGCTGCACCCGGTGGACGCCCGACTCGTACTTGAGGACCGAGAAGGCCCCCTTGGCCGAGAGCAGCGCGATGATCTCCTTGAACCCGCCGGCGGTCCCCTCGGTGGCGCTCAGCACCTCCGCCTTCCACCGGTTGCGCTCGGCGAAGCGCATGTACATGCGGTAGAGGTCGCCGGCGAACAGGGCGGCCTCGTCCCCGCCGGTCCCGGCCCGGATCTCGAGCATTACGTTGCGGTCGTCGTTGGGATCCTTCGGCAGGAGCAGGACCTTGATGCGCTGCTCGAGGGCGGCGAGCTGCTCGTCGAGCGCGGCGATCTCCTCGCGCGCCAGCGCGCGCATGTCGGAGTCTCCCTCGGCCAGCATCGCCTGCGCCTGCGCGCGGTCGGCCCGGAGCTTGCTGAGGTCGCGCCAGGCGTGGACCAGCTCGTCGAGATCGGCGTGCTCCTTCGACAGCCTGGTGAACTCGCCGCGCTTCGCGATGACCTCGGGATCGCCGAGCAGGCTGGAGACCTCCTCGTAGCGCTTCTCGAGGGCGCCCATGCGGGCGGCGAAGGCGGCGTCGTCAAACACGTGGCACCCGCCGGCCCCGGTCAGGCCGCGAGGAGCGGCAGGTCCACCTCGCTGCCGCTCTTGTAGACCTCGATGCCGCGCGCGCCGATCGGCGGGGCGTCGGCCCCCATCCGCTCGCGCCACAGGGTCTTGCGGATCGACAGGAGGGCGATCTCGAGCTGCTGGTCGTCCGGCTCGCGCGTGGTGATCTTCTGCAGCCACATGCCGGGGGCGGACATCGCGCGCGCGATCCGACTGGTCTCGCACCGCCGGCCCGACAGCTTGATGATCTCGTAGGCCAGTCCGGCCACCGGGAACATGAGCGGCACCTTGATGGCGATCTTGAGCAGGTGATCGATGAGGACGGTGTCGGACAGGCGGTAGGTGAGCGCCGCGCTGAACAGCACGACCGACACCATGATGACGATGAGCAGGAACGAGGTCCCGCAGCGCGGGTGGAACCGGGTCTGCGCCCGGGCGTTCTCCACGGTGAGGGGCAGCCCGCGCTCGTAGGTGAAGATCGCCTTGTGCTCGGCGCCGTGGTACTGGAACACCCGCCTGACGTCGGGCAGGAGCGAGATGGTCGCCATGTAGCCGACCAGGAGCACCAGCTTGATGGCGCCGTCGACCAGGTGGAAGACGAAGCTCGAGGTGTCGAAGCCCAGGAGCGAGCCGAGCCCCCAGGCGGCCACGTGCGGGGCGCCGACGAACAGCGCCAGCCCGAAGATGACGCTGATCGCCACCATGCCCCAGGTCGCCAGATGGGAGCTGTCGCCGGGCTCGTCCGCCGCGCGCGCCCCGAGCGAGCGCAGCTTGGGCTTCTCCGGCTTGTCGGCGCTCTCCTCCGGCACCACCTGCTGGTTGGCCGAGAAGGTGAGGGCGGAGATGCCGTTGACCAGCGACTCGAGCAGCACCACGCCGCCGCGCAGGAAGGGGGCCCGCAGGAAGCGGAGGTTGCCCCAGAGCGGCCGCCAGGCCTCCTCCTTGATGACCACCGAGCCGTCAGGCCGGCGGCACACCACGGTGAAGGAGGACGGCGAGCGCATCATGACCCCCTCGATGACCGCCTGGCCACCGACGTCGGCGCGCTTGGCCGCCGGGAGCTCTGCCACTCGTCAGCCCTGCCCGCTGGTGCCGGTGCTGGTGCGCCCGTACTTCTTGTTGAAGCGCTCCACGCGACCGGCGCTGTCGAGCAGCTTCTGCTTGCCGGTGTAGAACGGGTGGCAGTTCGAGCAGACGTCGATGGCGAAGTCGCCGCGGGTGGAGAAGGTGTCGTACACCATGCCGCACGCGCAGGTGATCTTCGATGGTTTGTAGTCGGGGTGAGCTGCTGTCGCCTTCATGAGCCAGACCTCGGGCTATGGAACGCGGCTGTATAGCAGATCGCGCGGGGGTACACCAGCAAGAGCCAGGCGCCGGCCGCCCCTCGGCTGCCATTCAAGTGGCTGATCTTGCCCAGGATCACGAGTTCAGCGCAGCCAGGCGGCGCGAAAGCGGCGGGCCGCCCCACTCTCGAGCTTCTTGCAGGCGGTGCCGCCCATGCGGCGCTCGCCGTCGTCGCTCAGGACGAGCATCCGCTGGCCGACCCGCGCCAGGGCCTCCGGGTTGAGGTCGCCGAAGCGCACACCGTCCACCAGCCGCGCCGGGCCGCGCCCGTTCCAGCGGTAGAGCCGGGGGGCCAGCGTTCGCGCGCCGGTCCCGCCGGCGACGATCCAGTGCTCGCGGCCGTCCCACTCCATCGCGCGCACGCCCCGCCCGGCGAGATCGAGCTCGATCGGCGCTCCCAGCCGGGCTCGCTCGCCGTGCTCGATCATCGCGGCCGGGTTCTCGATCGGCACGATGATCGCGCGGCCCCGGCTGAGCGGGCTGCGGAAGCCGAGCAGGAGCTCGCCGCTCGCGGTCTCGTCCAGCCCCTCGATGTTGAGGCCGCCCTCGTCGCTCGGCGAGCGCGCGGCGGCCGCGGCGAGATCGAGGCCGGGCAGCGCCGACAGGTCCTCCACCAGATGCTCGTAGACCGTGCCGTCGAAGGCGAGCGTGCCGTCGCCGGCGAGGTCGGTGGCGAACAGCCGGAGCCGGCTCGGCGCCGGCTTGCCCGACTTCTTGCGCCCGTGCGACGCCAGCCAGTAGAGGCGGTCGCCGATGCGCGCCGCCGCCTCGAGGTCCATCTCCGGGTGCTTGCCGCGCGGGTCCGCCATCGCGCGCCGCGTGTCGATGGTCTCGATGGGCGGCCCGGGCGCCGCCAGGTCGTACATGCGGAGGGCGTTGTCCTCGTCGTCGGCGACCGCGATGGTGCGCCCGCGCAGCCACACCGCCCCCGACGCGTCGCACGCGCCGGTGAACACCAGGTTTCCCGTCAGGCCTGCCCTGGCTGCCACCACCGGTCCGCGCGGCGACGGCGATGCGCCGCCGCTGCACGCCCACGCCGCCAGCAACGCGGGCAGGGCGCGCCGGCTCAACCGGCGGTGCCTCCCAGCGAGCGGGGCGCCTTGTCGGGATAGAGCGGCTGGATCTCGAATCCCACCCGGAGGTCGTAGACCGTCTCGTAGCGGCCGGCCAAGTCGAGGACCAGGTAGACCTTGTTGCTGTCGAACACGCCGAAGCTGGTCGACACCACGATCTGCTCGTCGCCGATGCGCTCGAACCCCTCCGGGATGACGTCGTGGCCGTAGATGGCGATGGTGCCCCCCATGGCCTTCAAGAAGCGGCGGGCCACCTGCGTGTGCGCCGAGCGCGCCCACAGGAGCGGTCCGACCACCGGCACGTCGAAGATGTCGACCGGGCTGTCGAAGTGCAGGCCGTCCAGCCGCGCCTTCTCGACCTCGCCGATGGAGGTGATGTCGGCGGCCGGCGCCCCGTGGGTGAAGACCGCCCCGCAGGGGGCGATGGCACACAGGGGAAGCTCGCGCAGGAGCGCGCGCAGCCACGAGGTCTGGTCCGGCCCCAGCCGGCTCTCGAGCAGCTCGACCTCGTCGGCCGCGAATTTTGCGGTGTGGGGCCCGCCGATGTGGCCGTGCTCGTGGTTGCCGATGATGGCGTGGACGTTCTTGGGCTGCGACGCCCGCAGCCGCGCGAACTTGCGCATCAGCTCGCCCGACTCGTCCCGGTAGAACTCGCCGAGGAAGTCGGGCCAGTCGTTCGGGTCGATGTGCGGACCGTGCACCAGGTCGCCGGTGAAGAGCAGGTGGGCGTCTCCCCCGGTCTCCTTCATGTGGCGGTTGAAGATGGCGACGATCTGGTCGTAGTCGCGTAGACACCCCTGCAGGTCGGTACACACGATCAGACGACCGTGGTCGGGAAGGCGCAGGATGCCTGCCATCGGGCGGCAGCGTACCACGCCGTCGGGCCACGTCGCCCGGCGCGCCGGTAAGCTAGAATGCCGCCGCGCATGACAGCGAAGCGAATCCGCGCGCGCATCAGCGGGCGCGTCCAGGGCGTCTTCTACCGGGCGTCGGCGGCCGAGCGGGCCGGCGAGCTCGGTCTGGTCGGCTGGGTCAGAAACGCCGCCGATGGGGCGGTCGAGCTGGAGGCGGAGGGGCCGGCCGAGCGCATCGAGGAGCTCATCGCCTGGTGCCGCCGAGGTCCACCCGCGGCGCGGGTGTCGGATGTCCACTCCGAGTGGATCGACCCGATCGGGCAAGAGCGGGGCTTCCGCGTGCGGCATTGACCCCCGCTCCGCTGATATAAATCGGTTTCGCTGGTGACCTCGCCTGCCGTCGATATAGCCGCCTGGCTGCGCCGGCTGCCTCACTACCTCTTCCTGGTCGATCTCCTGCCGGGCAAACGGGTACTCGAGGTGGGCTGTGCGACCGGCTACGGATCTCAGTTCCTGGCCAATCACGGGGCCGGCCGCGTGGTCGGCATCGACCGCTCGCTCCGGCGAGTGAGCGAGGCGCGCTCGCGCTACCGGCAGAGCAATCTCGAGTTTCGCTGCGAGGAGCCGGGCTCGGTCGAGCTCGAGGACGGCAGCTTCGACTGCATCTTCGTACCGGACGCGGTGGACATCCTGCGCCGCCGATCGGTCCTCGCCGAGCTGCGCCGCCTGCTGGTCCGCCAGGGGCACTTGATCCTGTGCGGTATCAGCGCCGATCGGCGCGGCGCTCCCGGCGGCGCCTCCTTCTACGAGTTCCGCGACCGGCTGGAGCGGCTGTTCTCGCCGGTCAGGATGATCGCGCAGACCCCCTTCGTCGGCTTCAGCCTGATCGAGTACGCCGACGACGGCGGGTCGCCCGGCATCGAGCTCGACACCTCGCTCCTCGAGGTGGCGGGCGGCGAGACCGAGCCGAGCGACTACGTGGCGGTGTGCGGCGGCTCGAACATGGCGCTGCGCGGGTTCACCATCGTCCAGCTGCCGGATCGCGAGGGGGCCCTGGCGGTGACGGCCGCCATCACCGGCAGCGAGAGCGTTGGTGCTGCCGCGGTCGCTGCGGCTGGCGATCCCGAGCGGGGCGAGGATCCGGTGGTGGCGCGCGAGCTGCGCAGCCGGCTCGAGACCTCCATCGAGGAGCGGGCGCGGGCGCAGGAGCTCATCGAGGACCTGCGGGCGCAGGTGGAGGAGCTGCGCGCTCAGCTGGTCGATTCGAGCACCGGGTCGGCCGAGCGGCCGATCGAATGGGCGCCGGCCGCGGCGCCGCCGGCGGCCGCCGCGCCGGCGTTGGCAGCGCCGGTCCCTGGCGCGCCCGAGTTGCCGGCACCCGGCGGCGAGCCCGAGGCGCCGTCGGCCACCGAGCAGATCGCCGAGGCGCTGGCAGCGCATCGCGACGTCGTGCGCTCGCTCGAGATCGCCGTCGAGGAAGGGCAGGTCTACGCCGACGAGCTGCGCGGCGAGCTCGAGCTGGCGCAGGGGCAGGCGCGCCGGACCGAGGCGGCGCACAAGAGCGCCGAGGCGCGCGCGGCTCGCTTCGAGGCGGAGCTGCGCGAGTGGCGGACCCGCGCGTCGGTCGCCGAGGGCCAGCTCCTCCGCGTCGCGCGCGGCGGCGGCAACGGGCAGCTCGGGGCCGGCGACCGGGTCAAGCTGGCCGAGCTGGAGCGCGAGCTGGCGCGCGTGCGGACCGACTGTCACGACACCGAGAAGCGACTCGAGGCGGCGGTCAGGCGGGCCGAGCGCGAGCGCGACGATCTGGCGGTCCGGCTGCAGCGCGCCGAGGGTGAGCGGCCGGTGGCGGTCGCCGCCGTGCGGCCAGTGCGCGAGGGCGAGGTGACCAGCCGGCTGGCGCGCCTGGAGGGAGAGCTCGGCACCGGCCGGGATCTCCTCCGCCAGATCGAGGACGGGCTGACCGCGCTCGAGAAGGAGGCGGCGCGCGAGTCGGTCGAGCGGGCGCCGTCGGCCTGGGCGGCGCACCGCGATCAGCAGCTGCGCGAGCTGTCGGCCGAGCTCGGGGTCAAGGACGCGGAGATCACCATCCTCCACGTCGGCATCTCCGCGCTGCGCGCCCGCCTCAAGGAGCTCGTCGGCGAGGTGCGCCGGGCCGCCGGGGCGATGCGCGGGCGGTCGGCCGACGAGATGCTCGAGGTCATCGACGATTTGACCGCGCAGCTGGCGGCGTTCGAAGAGCGCGAGTGATGCTCTAGAGTCCGAGGACGTCGCGCATGGTGTAGCGGCCGGGCGGCCGCGAGGCGAGCCAGGCAGCGGCGCGCAGGGCGCCGGCGCCGAACAGGTCGCGCGAGCCGGCCCGGTGGGTGAGCTCGACGCGCTCCCCCTCGCCGAGGAAGAAGGCGGTGTGATCGCCGATGACGTCGCCGCCCCGCACGGCGACGACGCCGATCTCACCGTCGGGCCGGGCGCCGACCTCGCCGGAGCGCTCGGTGGTGAGGACCTCTTCGAGCTCGACGCCGCGGCCGCTGGCGAGCGCGCGGGCGAGGGCCAGCGCGGTGCCCGACGGGGCGTCGCGCTTGTGGCGATGGTGGGTCTCGACGATCTCGAGGTCGAAGGTGGCGCCGAGGGCACGCGCCGCGGTCTCGGCCAGGACGAAGAGCAGGTTGACCCCGAGCGAGAAGTTGGCGGCCACCAGGACCGGCGCGGTGCGGGCCAGCTGGCCGAGCGCTGCCTCGGCGTCGCGGCCGAGCCCGGTGGTGCCGACCACCGCGGCCACCGGGTGCCCGGCGGCGGCCGCTGCGCGCGCCGCGGCCGCGGTGCCCTCGGGGGTGGTGAAGTCGATGTACACGTCGCAGCCGGCCAGGCCGGCGAGATCGCCGGTCACCTCGACACCACCCGCCACCTTCTGGCCGATGAGCGGGCTCGACGGGTGGTCGATGGCGGCCGCGAGCGCCATGTCGCTGCGCGCGGCCAGGAGCTCGATGACGCGCGCGCCCATGCGGCCCGAGGGGCCGAGCACGGCGGCGCGGATCACGCCAGGCCCTTCGCCTTGAGGTAGTCGGCGAGCCGTGCGCGCAGGGCGGGCGTGATGGCGCACATCGGCAGGCGCAGCTCGCCGCCGATGAGGCCGCGCAGCTCGAGCGCCGCCTTGACCGGGCCCGGGCTCGGCTCGGCGAACAGGAGCTGGAAGAGCGGCAGGAGGTCGACGTGGATGGCGCGCGCCCGCGCCAGGTTGCCGGCGGCCGCCGCCTGGCACAGCTCGACCACCTGCCGGGGCATCACGTTCGAGGCCACCGAGATGATGCCCTTGCCGCCGAGCGCCATGATGGCGAGCGTGGAGACGTCGTCGCCCGACAGGACGTCGATGCGGTCGCCGACCCGGGCGATGAGCTCGCCGGCCCGCTTGACGTCGCTCGCCTCCTTGATCGCCACCACCTGCTCGATCTCCGCCAGCCGCGCCACCGTGTCGGGCAAGAGGTCGCAGGCGGTGCGGGCCGGCACGTTGTAGAGGACGATGGGCAGCTGGGTCTCGTGCGCGATGGCGGCGTAGTGCCGGTAGAGGCCTTCCTGGCTGGGCCTGTTGTAGTAGGGGGTGACGTGGAGGAGGGCGTCGGCGCCCGCCGCCTCGCTCGCCTGGCTGAGCTCGATGGCCTCGGCGGTGGCGTTGCCGCCGGCGCCGGCGATGACCGGGACGCGGCGCGCCGCTACCTCGACCACGTGCTTGATGACCGCGATGTGCTCGGCGACGGTGAGCGTGGCCGACTCGCCGGTCGTGCCGACCGCGACCAGCCCGTCGATGCCGGCGGCGATCTGTTCCTCGACGACGCGGGTGAGGGCCGGGTAGTCGACCTCGCCGGCGCGCATCGGCGTGACCAGCGCGGTGAGGGCGCCGTGAAAGGAGGCTCTCTGTCTGGACATGGTTCGTCGCCTCGGCTTGGTTCCCACGGGTATAACGCGCGCCCCTGTCGGAGTCATTGCACGCCGAGGATCCGGCGGGTGTCCGCAATATCACGCCGGATCTGCTCGACCAGCTCGGCGGCCCCGGGGAAGCGAAGCTCGCCGCGCAGGTGCTCGACGAAGGCCACGCGCATCCGCTGGCCGTAGAGATCGCGGTCGAAATCGAGGACGTGGACCTCGAGGCTGAGGCGGCCCGAGTCGTCGAAGGTCGGGTTGGTGCCGACGCTGGCGGCCGCCGGGCGCCGCTCGCCGGCGAGCTCGACCCAGACCGCGTAGATGCCGAGCGGCGGCAAGACCTCGGTGTCGGGCGCCAGGTTGGCGGTGGGGATTCCGATGCCGCGCCCGCGACCCGCGCCGCGCACGACCTCGCCGTCGACCTCGGGATGGCGGCCGAGCAGGGCGCGCGCGCCGGCGAGATCCCCTTCCTCGACCAGCGCGCGGATGCGGCTCGAGGAGGCCACCACGCCGGCGACCGAGACCGGGTTCACCACGTCGACGGAGAAGCCGAGCTCGCCGCCGAGCTCGCACAGCGTGTCGGTCGAGCCGGCCCGGCCCGAGCCGAAGCGGAAGTCGTATCCGACCACCACGTGGCGGGCGCCCAGCCCGCCGGCGAGGACCTGTGCGGCGAAGGCGCGCGGTGAGAGCGCGGCGAATTCGCCGTCGAACGGCTCGACCACCGCGGCGTCGGCGCCGGCGGCGGCCAGGAGCTCGAGCTTGCGCGCGGTGGTGGTGAGGAGCCGCGGGGCGCGCTCCGGGGCCAGGATGGCGGCCGGGTGGGGATCGAAGGTGAGGGCGACCGCCTCGCCGCCCTGGCGCGCGGCCGCCTCGCGCGCGCGAGCGATGAGCTGCTGGTGGCCGAGGTGGACGCCGTCGAAGTTGCCGATGGCGAGCGCCGGCGCACGGAGCGCCCTGGGCAGGCGCCGGTGGCCGGGGAAGACGTCCATCCGGCGAAGGTATGAGCGCGGCCCGACGCGCGCAAGCTCGTCATTGCGCCGGAGGCGGCGGGAAGGCACAGTGTCCCCGTGGGGGACCGCCAGCAGACCTTCGCCGGCGAGCTCGACCTCCTGGTCAGGGCGCGCTATCCGCTGGTCTACCTGGTGAGCTGGGAGGAGCAGCGGGTGGACGCGATTCTCGCCCAGCTGGCCAGCCGGCACGGCAAGCACCTGCTCGACTGGTCGGTGACCCGCGGGCTGCGGCGCATCGGCGGGGCGCGCGGCAGCATGGGAGTGGACGGGGTGGCCGATCCGTTGAAGGTGCTCCAGGCGATCGGAAAGCTCGCCGAGCCGTCGCTGGTGGTGCTCAAGGACTTCCACCCCTACCTGGAGGATCCCAAGGTGGTGCGCGGCGTGCGCGAGCTGGCGGTCGATCTGAAGCACAGCTACTCGACGCTGGTGCTCCTGGCGCCAGTCCTGAAGATCCCCCCCGAGCTCGAGAAGGAGGTCTCGGTGCTCGACGTGCCGCTGCCCGGTCCCTCCGAGCTCGGCGACCTCCTGCGCGAGATCGTCCTTGTCGTCAGGCAAGGCAAGCGGGCGACCGTGGCGCTGACCGGCGAGGAGGCGGGGCGGCTGGTCCGGGCGGCGCAGGGGCTGACCCTGGCCGAGGCGGAGAACGCCTTCGCCAAGGCGATCGCGGTCGACGGCGCGCTGGGAGCCGACGACGTCGAGCTGGTGCTCGACGAGAAGCGGCAGGTGATCCGCAAGAGCGGGCTGCTCGAGTACCACGCGACCGACGCCACGCTGAGCGGTGTGGGCGGGCTCGAGCACCTGAAGTCGTGGCTCGACCGGCGGGCGGCTGCGTTCGGCGAGGAGGCGCGCGCCTTCGGGCTGCCGGAGCCGAAGGGGCTCTTGCTGCTCGGCGTCCAGGGCTGCGGCAAGAGCCTGACCGCCAAGGCGATCGCCTCGCAGTGGCGGCTGCCGCTCTTGCGACTCGATATGGGGCGGATATTCGCAGGCTTCATCGGATCGTCGGAGGAGAACATCCGGCGGGCCATCCGCATGGCCGAGGGAGTGGCGCCGGTCGTCCTGTGGATCGACGAGATCGAGAAGGGGTTGTCGGGGACCGGCTCGTCGGACCACAGCGACGGCGGCACGACGGCGCGGGTGTTCGGCGCGCTGCTGACCTGGATGCAGGAGAAGACGGCGCCGGTCTTCATCGTGGCGACCGCCAACCGGATCGAGTCGCTGCCGCCCGAGCTCCTGCGCAAGGGGCGGTTCGACGAGATCTTCTTCATCGATCTGCCGTCGGGGCGCGAGCGGGCGGAGATCTTCGCGATTCACCTGGCGCGGCGCGGGCGGCGGCCGGACGCCTTCGACCTCCCGGCGCTGGCGGCGGCGGCCAGGGGGTTCTCCGGGGCCGAGATCGAGCAGGCGGTGGTGTCGGCGCTCTACGACGCCTTCGACCGGCGGAGCGAGCTCATGCAGACCGACGTGGAGCGAGCTCTGGCCGAGACCCGCCCGCTGTCGGCGACCATGCGCGAGGAGATCGCGCGGCTGCGCGAGTGGGCGCGGACCCGGACGCGCGCGGCATCGCCGCCCGAGGAGGAGCAGGGGTGGCCCGCCTCCGGCGATTCCTGATGCTCGAGAAGGCGCGCGGCGAGGGGAGCGGCCGCGACGAGCCGGACGCCAGCCGGGCGCCGTCGGTATCGACCCGGTTCGAGGCGCTGGCGCCGCCGGTGCCCGGTGCGGGGGGAGGGGAGGCGGATCCGTTCGCGCCGCCGCCGGCGCCCGATGTGGTGCTGGAGATCGACGCGCCCGAGCGGGCCGAGCCGGCCAAGGACCAGGCGCTGGCCGCCGAGATCGACGCGATGGCGGCGCGGCGCGACCAGATCGGGGTGGCGGCGGTCGAGCCGCGCTACCCGCGGGCGGTCGACCGGCTGGCGGCGCTGATCGCCGTCGGGCCGATCGCGCGCTGGTCGCCGCGCGCACGGGTCCTCCTGGTCGCCGGGATCGGGGCGGCCGCGGTCGGCGGGCTGTTCTTCGTCGGGGGGATCGGCCCGCGCGTCCTCCAGGGGGCGCTGGTGCTGCTGTTGTTCGCGCTGTTCGTCCCGTCCTGATAGGGTCGCTTCGGCGAGGCGCCGACGATGAGCGGAACGGATGCGGTGCGCAGGTGGACGCCGCGGGCGGTGGCGGCGGCCGGGTTCGCCGGATACGCGCTGGTCGCGCCGGCCGGCCCCTACTGGCTCGACTCGGGCGAGATCGGGGCGGCGGCCTTCCAGCTCGGCTCGCCGCACCCGACCGGATTCCCGCTCGAGGTCGCGCTCGCCAAGCTGATGACGCTGGTGCCGGTCGGCGAGCTCGCCTTCCGGCTGCACCTGGTGAGCGCGGCGGCCGCGGCGCTGGCGCTCGCGCTGGTGGCGGCGCTGGTCGCCGAGGTGGGCGGCAACGGGCGGGCCGCGTGCGCGGCGGGGGCGGCGGCGGCCCTCCTGGCCGGCGCGACGCTGGTGTTCGCGCGCCAGGCGAGCGTGGCGGAGGTCTACGCGCCGACCGCCGCGCTCCTGATGGGCGCCCTCTATCTATATGATCGGGTCGCGCGCGGCGCCGACGCGCGCTGGGGGCTCGGGCTCGCGCTGGTGGCCGGGCTGGGCATCGGCGCGCACGTGTCCTTCCGCCTCCTCGTGGGGTTGCCGCTCGCGGTGCTCCTGTTCGTCCGGCTGCGGCGCGGGGCGCGCTGGCCGCTGCTGGCGCCGGTGGTGGCGGTGGCGGCGGCGGCGGCGGTTCACCTCGTCCTGCCGGTTCGCTCCGCAACCGGGCGAACCGCGGCGGTCGACTGGGGACATCCGCGGAGCGCGGCCGGGTTCGTCGACCACGTCACCGCGGCTGACATCCGCGACAGCTACGGCGACCAGATGCTGGCGCGCGAGCCGCTGGTCGTGCGCGAGAACGCGGTGCGCTTCCTCGGCGAGGCGA
>Ga0111538_10011206_pt1 | contig 11906 bp, 12 predicted proteins | sample SoiMethybrSBSTD1_FD_79669 | JGI IMG/M metagenome (GOLD analysis project Ga0111538, IMG submission 79669) | Bulk soil microbial communities from a Populus tree surrounding site in Tennessee, USA - Soil MetaG P. TD hybrid SBSTD1 (version 2)... | ecosystem: Environmental > Terrestrial > Soil >...
CGTAGCCTGGCAGTCGACCACCAGCACCTCGAGTTGCGAGAGCGGCTCAGAAGGACTGGCTAGCACCATTTGCCACGACCGGAATTGATTACGCGACGCCGCTCGATGCAGCGGGTCACCATTATATTCGCTTTTTGTTCGCCTCACACAGGCCTTCGCTGCAACTGACCGCCACAGTATTTCGTCTGGACGGTAGTGATGGGGCTGCTCGCGACCGCCCAGGCAGAAATGGCCGAAGCAGTTGTGAGTTGGTCGCTCTTGCGCCTGCGTAAGCCGGCGACCCATTCCGCTAATTTGACTGTTTTGTACATATTAGACAAAATAGACAAATGAAGACGCAGAGCGCAAAAACGGCCCCTGAGTCAGGCTCGTCTGCGAGCCGACAGCGACGTAGGCCGGGTCGCGTCGCGCCGTTCCGAAACAGCCGCGGTGAGACACTCACACCGTCTTCAGTGAGCGCGAGCGAGGCCAAGAGTGAGTTTGGGCGCGTCCTGGAGATGGCCATTCAAGGCGGTGCCGTCGTGATCACGAAGCACGACGCACCCAAGGCCGTCCTGATTTCCGTCGAGAACTTCAACGCTTTATCGGGCGCAGCTGACGCGAAGCTCGATACGCTCAGCCAGGAATTCGATGCACTCCTTGCGCGCATGCAAACATCCAAAGCGCGTCGCGGAATGAAGGCGGCGTTCGCCGCGTCCGGAAAGCGTCTGGGGAAGGCTGCGGTCGCTGCGACGCGTTCGCGTGGCTAGTTCGAGGCGTCGTCCGTGCATCTATGTGCTCGCTGGAACCAACGGTGCGGGCAAGAGCAGCGTCGCAGGCGCGATGTTTCGGCAGGCCGGCGCAGACTACTTCAATCCTGACGAAGCGACGGCCCGAATTCTGACCGCCAATCCTGATATTTCGACCGCAGATGCGAACAGCGCTGCGTGGCATCAGGGGAAACGCCTCCTGGAACGAGCGATCGCCGAACGCCTGGACTTCGCGTTCGAAACGACGCTTGGCGGGCACACCATCAGCGCTCTTCTGCACGAAGCGTTGGCGGCTGGAATCGAAGTGCGCATGTGGTTCGTGGGATTGAGTAGTCCCGAACTGCACGTGGCGCGGGTTCGATCCAGGGTGGCTCGAGGCGGACACGACATCCCAGAAGAAAAGATTCGGGAGCGCTACGATCGGAGTCGCATCAATCTGATTGAATTGATGCCGCGACTCACAGAGCTTCGAGTCTTCGACAACAGCGTTGGTGCCGACCCGCATGCTGGACGCGCTCCCCAGCCGATACTCATTCTTCACCTTGCGAAGGGGAAGATCCGGCAGTTGGGCGAGTTGTCCAAAACGCCTCAATGGGCCAAGGCCTTGGTGGCCGCAGCGCTCAAGATCTCGAAGTGATCACTCTGCCTTCAGCGAGGGCTGCCGTCGCATCGGTGCGTGAGATGGCGTCTAGGCTGGAACCCCGCCTCTCTTCGTAGCCTCTGGGCGTAATTCATTCACCGCTCGGCCGGACGAATTTCAGAGGTTCGGCGCGTGCTGCCGAGTGCCGACGCCGAGCGAGCACCCTCAGGATCGCATCGAGCGTGGCGTCCAGTTCCTTGCCCACATCCTCGGTAAGGAAGCGGAGCACGAAGTAGCCGTTTTCCTGTAGCAACTGGTCTTTCCGCCTATCACGACGATACGCGACCGGATCCGCGAGGTGCTGTCCGCCATCGAGCTCGATCACAAGCCGTGCGTCGGCGCACAGCAGGTCGACTTCAAGTGTTCCGAAGCCGTCGAACGGGATCGGTAGCGCTACGTTGAGACGGAAGCGTCCACCGGTCTCTGTCAGCGTGTCCAGTCGCCGGTACAGGAACGCCTCGGTTGCACTTCTTGCCCGGGCTGCACCCTCGGCGTCTTCCGGCATTGCCCGGGCGGCGTGCACGAACAGGCTTGCCAGCGGCGTGTCGACGCCGTTTCGAATAAGCCGTCGCACGCTACCGGAGTAATCGCGCTTCCACGCCGGATCGGACGGAAGAACGACATCGGCCGGCCAACCCGGCACTGCGCTGGCCGGCAAAAGGATCGTGTACCCGATCGCCTCGTAGCCGCGACACCGCCGGTCGAACATTCGCGCCAGCATCGGCACGTTGAGATCGGCGTAGTCGTATATGCGTACCTCGCGCTTGCCGTCGTAGAGACGATGCAGCCGGCCAGCGTACTGCGCGACGGTTCCTCGCCAGGACACAGGAAGCGTTAGAAACAACGTGTCCAAACGCGGATCGTCGAATCCCTCGCCAACGTACTTGCCGGTCGCGAGAATGACTCGCCCGTCGTGGCGCGGGATGGCTGCCAGACGCTCATGGATTTGCGTGCCGCTGCTTTTTGCCCATGCCAGCGCGCAACACGACGATGTGATCGACGCGTGTCGCGAGTTCCTGTTCGAAGCGGTCGAGATGGTCATTCCGCTCGGTCAGTATCAACGGAGACCGCCCATTCTGAACCGCGTCGAGAACGTCCTCGCAGATTCGCCGAGTTCGCGCCTGGTCAGCGCTCAGCTCTTGGTACAGGATCTGAAATTCGACGCGCTTGTCCGGATCAGGATTTCTGTCCGGCTGAAACGGTGTCGGCTGAACGAGCACGAAGTGCTCGAACGGGCGGGATGCCGCCTGTGCGCGAGCATTCACCTGATGTCGAACCGGACCGCACTGCATGAAGATGATCGGATGGTGACCATCCTTGCGTGCGACGGTTGCCGATAAGCCAAGGACGAACCGGGCCTTGGCCTGCCGTGCAACCTGCTCGAAACTGTGCGCCGATAGATGGTGGCATTCGTCGATGATCACGTGGCCATAGTCGGCGACGAGGTCAGCGACCACGCCTTTTCGGACGAGACTCTGAATGATGCCGACGTCAATCCTCCCAGTCGGTCGACTTCGGCCTCCGCCGATGCGACCGATCGATTTGGCAGGTATATCGAGGAACGTCGAAAGGCGCTCGATCCACTGATCGAGCAGCTGCCGCCGATGCACCAGCACAAGCGCGTTGATGCCGCGTTGCGCGATGAGCCACGCGGCGACGACAGTCTTGCCAAATGCCGTGGTCGCTGCCAGGACGCCAGTCTCGTGGCGCAACATGGCGTCCGCAGCAGTCTTCTGCTCCCGCCGCAGCTCGCCCTGGAAGGTTACCTCCAAGGAACTGCCATGGTGGCGTTCGTCGCGAATGACCATGCTGACGCCAAGCTCCGTAAGGAGCCTGCTGACGTCGTCGAGGCAGCCGCGTGGTAGCCCGATGTGATCCGGGAGGTCCTCGGCGCACGTGACGACGCGCGGCTTGTTGTACGTCGAAAGCCGCATCGCCTGCGCTCTGTAAAACTCTGGATTCTGAAACGCAGCGATGCGAAGCAATCGGTTTCGAAGTCCAGGATTCAAGTCTTGCTTGGGGATGTAAATCTGATTGCCCAATACGAGTTCAAGAGTCGCTGGCAAGTCCCCGACGATCGGAGGCTCTCTTCGCCGTGACGGAGGTGCCGTCCAGGGCTCTGTTCCTCCCTCGTCCGATGGTGGCAACCGTACGCCGAGAATGCGCCCTCGCCGTTCGGCGTCCGCAGCGAGCTCCTCAACCTGCGGCCTCCCTATCTTTCGAACGCTCGTGAGAAATGACCACTGGTCGGGCCACGGAACAAAGGCGCCATCAACGAAGACCGTGTTGTCCTGTTTGCGCGCCGCTCTTTGGAGCGGCAGGGCAATCAAATTTCCAAATCCTCCGTGCGGCAGCGTGTCTTGATTCGGAAACAACCGGTCGTACGAGTCGAGCCCAATATCCGGACGCCTCTCCATTGTTTCGGTGAGGACGTGCGATCCCAGTCTTCGGGCGAGCGCGGCCGGAATCGCCTCATCGAAGAAGAACCAGACATGCGCACCTCGCCCGGAGCGTGACCGTTCGAGCGCGGCTGGGAGATTCAGATCGCGGCACGTTTCAAGAAACACCGCGGCATCGTCGCGCCAGCTGGCGTTGTCGAAATCAACCGCGAGGAAGAAACAGGTCTCGTCCTGAAGCAACGGGTAGACGCCAGCCACGAAGGGCTGCCCCTCGGCGTCGGCACCCGACAGGTGCCAGCGAATGACGTCGTCCGTGACTGGAAGGAACCGACGGTTGGGACATTCCGCGCATTTGATTCGCGGCTTCTCGCAGACGCCTCGGACCCACTCGTTGGCACAGGCTGGCGCGTAACCAGCCCTGCCCGTTTTTCGGCTCTCGAATCGCCGCGGGTAGACGTCGTCGCGGCCTCGGAAGAGCGACCGGAACAGGGCGATCTTCGCTTCCGACGACGATCTCTGATCGACAGACCCCGAGATCAGGTCCATGAGGTTGATGTCGTTTGCTCAGCGGCGAGAAGGCGCGTGGTCTTTTAGCCCGTTATGTTATGCGGACTCTAGCGCGAATTTTGTACTCGTTGTTGCAAACCGCATAACGGGCTAGCCGCGCGAAGCGCGGCCGGGAGACAGCGCCAACTAGCCAAGGGCGCTCTTGTCGGGATATCAAGGGCAGAGCCTTGGCTAGTTTGCACCCGCGTGCGTGAGCGGCAGTATCATTCAGTCGCGGACGCCAAGGCTCTCCATCGCACGCCACGCCGACGGACCATTATTCGGCTCCCTGCAACGCGTCCCACCGTCGCGCCAGCTGCACCCCTGCGCCTCGCTATCGCTTCAGCCACCGGCCGAAGACCGCGTTCAAAAGCGTCTCGTCCAGATAGAAGCTGGTCGCCTTGAGTCGTTCGAGCAATTCGGGCACGTTCACCAGGCCTTGCTCTGCACCTACCCTGAGCACGCCCAGCGTACCGGTCACTCGCAGGTGTCGACGCTTCGCCTCTGCCCGACCAGCAGCTTCATCAATCAGGAGCAGATCGGCACGCATCGTCTCGGCTAACGCAATCGCCGCCCGCTCGCCCAGATCTAAATCGCCCGTAATCGTCGACACAGCGTCTGGCGGCACCGGATGCACTTCGATCCATGTGGGCGGCTTCGTGATCCAGTCGCGCACGACGGCCGGCGCGCTAGCAGCGGAGAGTTCGCTGGCGACGGGCTCCGGCACCAGAACCTGGCCGTAAAAGCGCCGCAGGAGTTCGATGTGTTTCAGCAGGATTAGATAGTGCAGCGGCCCGCTGTCGGCCACGACGATCATCGGCCGGGTAGGATTCCGAGCTCTCGTTGCGCGCGGAGATCATCTTCGAGGTCTGTAGCCGTGTACTGCAGCGGTACGTGATGCGCCTTGAGTAGCGCGTGCACCTGAAAGCGCGACTCGAACCCCAACAGTCGAGTCACCTGAGATTCTGTCAAGGCACCCGTACGATAGGCTTCCACCGCGATCGCTTCGAGCGAGCGGCGAGGCACGTCATCCCACTGCTCCTGGAGGGCGGCGGAAATGTCATCGGGCAACTGGATGGTGACCCGCATATGACCCGTTGAAAGTGGTCGGGGCGACTGGATTCGAACCAGCGACCCCCTGCGCCCAAGGCAGGTGCGCTACCAGGCTGCGCTACGCCCCGACTGGAATTCCCTAGGATCTTAGCGCGTTTGTGAACTGACGGCGCATGACTGTCCCAGAACTGTCCCAGAAGTTGGGACTGTCCCAGAACTCCTGACCACGCGATTCAGCAAAATTATTCCAGATTTCAACGGAGCTGATTCGAGAGTGGCCTTTCCCCCACGAAACCACCTACTCAAAAAGCAGGTGGGCTCAATAGAGGATCGCCAGACTCATCCGGCGCACGAGCTCACGTCGTCGACTCGGTCCGCGGGAAATGCCTGCTCCAACGCCGGCCGATTGGGAAAGGCCATCACGGTGCCGACCATCTCCCACCTCGTAGGTATTCCGACCGACACGCCGGCTGACGCGCGGCTTCAGCCGCGGCGGACGCGCTGTCGCGCGATCGCGGCCGGGCACATGCGATCCTCAGGCAACGACGTATAGCATTTTAGCAAGCCGACAAAGCGCGAATCACTTCACTGATGGTCGCACCTTGCCGCAATAGTCTTCGAATTGATCGCTCTTCCACTCGGCCAACACCATGCGACTTGTACGCATTTCCGCGTACGTTGGCATCCGCGCACAACGCGGGAGACACCATGGCGTTGCTCCACGACGTTCGCGGCCTTAGATATAGCAGCGCGTCGTACTGCTCCTCCATGCGCATGGACCGCCACTGGTCCCGGGGGACGGGTGCGATCCGACGGTCCTGAAGGGAAACGTGCGGCCGTCGTATGAAACAGACTTACTCGCGCGCCGTGTGTCCCTTCCAGAAGGCTGACGAGGGAAGCCGCGGGACCCGCCGACTCGAAATTCGCCTTGGGACTCTTTCGCCACAGATGTCCTACGCCGTAGACCAGCAGGACCCTTCGCTGCTTCGCCAGTACCTCACGCTGAACGACCCAGTCGGGAAGATCTCGCGCATTCCGATCCATTTTCTGTGGTCCGCCTTGGTTGTGCGTCGGGAATGCCAACAATTTGACGTGTCTTGAAGGCATCGAGAACGCCGGCAATGGGCTCACTCGGCTTGACCTGTGACTGAGCGCCCCCGCGAATCGATAGCGGCAATAGAAGCAGCACAGCGAGCGCGATCTAGGCAGCGGCCTTGGTGCGGACAACGGCTCTGGTGCGTGATGTAACGAATGCACCGCGGGTTGTGGGCTACGAACGTTCCGGGAACTTTCTCGCCATTGCGCGCCGCCAGTACCGAACTCACGTTTGGAGACATCGACGTTCTGTCTCCGGCATATCCGGATCGGGAAGCAGACCTGATCTATAGCCGCTTCCTGCTTACCCACCTTCACCGGCCAGCGGACGTCCTGACCACGAGTGTCCAACACCTTCGCTCAGGCGGCCGATTGCTTCTTGAGGAAACCGCAGCCTGTTCTCACCGGTGCCAGCGCTCTCACGTACTACAATCTTGTCGAACAACTACAGGCGCACCACGGGCAGGAGACATTGATCGGAAAGAGACTGGGAGCGCTGACCGCCGGCGTTTCGGGGGCACGCACGACCTTAGTCTTGCAAGAATTTCCGTGGCCGCAACGATCATGGCGCGGCGCTACACGCGATGAATCTGGCAACCTGGAAGTCCGATCCGTTCATGCTGGAAACCATGGCCTGTCCGCTCTCGAAGATCTCGAAGCCGAGTTGAACGCGATCGCCGCAACGACAGACTTTCCTGGAGCCGATGCGTGATCGCGCAGGTATGTATGGAGCGAATGTGAGGCGTTGGCGATTTCAGGTTACGAGCTACGCAGCCCCATGTGCAAAGGCCGCTACGAAGACAGACCTCCGTGTCCGCCGCCAGAATGAGAGTCGGCTTGTCGCGCCCCACCACATGTCGCAAGGAAAGCTGCGGTTGCGAACAGCGTCGAACGCCTGCATGCTCCGCTCGGCGACAGTGAATCGGCCCATAGCGACACTTGTAATAAAATTCGCGGGCTCGTTTCAGGCGCACACGGCGCGAGTGAAGACATCGGAAGCTCTGGGCTGCGCTTTCGCGCCGAGGTAGGACGACAATGCAGCGACTGAAGATGCTGGCAGCATGTTCGCCTATCGTGGGAGCGTTGCTCGCCACCGGGTGGTTGGCCGTCAGTCGGCTGGCGGCTCAGATTCCGGGAGAAGTCGTGAGCTCATCGGGCGTCATCAGCCCGATCGTGACCAACTACGACCGGACCATGGCCTTCTATGGTGGATTGCTCGGGTTACAGTCTCCGCCGCCTCGCACGATCTCCGCAAGGGACACGCCATTTCCAGTGCTCCTCAACTTGCAAGGATTGCCTGAAGCACGGATGAAATGGTCGCACGTTACGATACCTGGAACCGTGTGGTGGAGTGAGCCGCTCGAGTACGGCGATGTGGATCGCCGGCCCGTGCAGCCACGCGTGCAGGACCCTGGCGTCGCGACGACCATTCTTTACGTGCGCGACGTCGACACGCTGCTGGCCCGCGTGAAGAAGGCCGGAACCTCGGTTGTGACACCCGGGCAGCGCCCGTTCAGGTGACCTTCGGTGCGACGAAAGGCCGCGCGATTCTCGTCAAGGATCCGGATGGCTACCTCGTCGAGCTCGTCCAGCCAGCGACGTTCTCCGCAGATGCTCCGCCAGCCGACGTGGTTGGCGCGGGTGTCCGTTTGACGGTTGGCGACACGGAGCAAACGATGCGCGTCTATCGCGACATCATGGGCTTCCAACCGCATGTTGGCTCGTTTGTTCAGAATGAGGGCTACGGGTCTCTTACGGGACTGAGCGCGGAGGTCAAGTTGACGACCGCCCAAGTGCCGGGCGAACCCCGCCTGACGTTCGACTTCGTTGAATTCCGAGGCGTGGATCGCAAGCCGATGCAGACACGCATTCAGGATCCAGGGTCGATGAAGTTTCAGTTCGTAGTGCGCAACCTGGATGCGGCAGCGGCGAAGCTCACGAGTGCGGGAGGAACGATCGTGTCGGTTGGCGGCAAGCAGGTCAATCTGGGAGCTGCCGGCCTCCACATCATCGTTCGAGACCCGAATAACTTCTATCTGATCCTGCAGCAACAGCCCCAGCCCAAGTAGGACGTGCGGTGCTAACACCGGGCTCACCTGCGGCGGAAAACACCCGAGAAGAAAGGGACTTCAGATGAAGGTCAATTGGAAGATCCTGTCCGCGATGGCGACCTCCGTATTCCTCGGCATCGTCTTGACGCTCGCCGTCGTGCGGGGGCAGACGCGAACGGCCACCCTGACGCCCCAGGACTATATCGACATCCAACAGCTCCTCGCCCGATACAGCGACGCGCTCGACACGTGCTCGAACGATGGGTACGACTATGCGGACTTGTATGCGCCCGATGGCGTGTACATCGATCTGTGGAGCAATGCCGGAGTCAAGGAAGGTGGCATCAAGTGGATAGGGCGCGACAAGCTCGCCGAAGCTGCTGGCGGGGGGCCACTAGACTGCAAGAAGACGGGCGTCGCCAACCACTTTCTCGTCAACCACGTGATCACACCATCGCCCGAAGGAGCAAGGGGCAAGGCGTACTTGCTCTGGGGGCGTGGCCCCACCCGCCCAGACGTGATCGAGGAGGTGCTTTACAAGGGCGACTGGTACGACGATATCTACGTGAAGACGCCGCGCGGCTGGAAGTTCAAGCAGCGTGCACATACTCGGGACAAGAATCGAAAGGCAGTGTTTCTCGAAGGCACGTACCCTCTCGGAGATGCGCGAGCCCCGAAAAAGTAGCGCGGCGGCGGGCCCTCCAGAATCACTTGGCGGCAGCGTTGGGTCCGCCGTTTATCAGCCACTGGAGCGGATCCCTTGCAAGGGGTTCGGGCTTGGGCGCTGAGGCACCCACGAGCGAGCGGCTACCCGCCGGAGTGGGTTCGCGCTCCCACAGGCCGCGCGCGGCCGACAAATCGGCCGGCACACCGACGGCACCGCCGCCCACGTGAAGCCGCGACTTGAAACGCCAGCCCTTCGCTGTCCTGGCATACACATCGTGGTACCAGCCGTTCCAGTAGACCTCGTGCGCCGGTCCGTCGATCATCATCAGATAGGAAATGCCTCTCGCCCCCTCCGGGGCCGGCTCGATGATCGGCGCGAGGTTCAGGTGTATCTGATTGGTCGGTCCGCGCCGGCGGATCGGGCTGCAGCCGCCGTCGGCCGTTCTCCCGGCGAGCGTCGCAAGTGCATCCCGACCCTTCACCGTCATGCCGAACTGAATGTCCTGCGACCCGAACTGTCCGTCTTCGGTATAGAGGTCAGCGTAGTCGTATCCGCCGTTGTGATCCGGGCAGCTGTCCAGAATGAACATGTATCGATGGAGCAACTCCTGAATCTCGAGACGATCCTCGGCGGTCAACGTAGGCGTGTCCTGACGCTGCGCGCGAACTACCCCATACGCCAGAACGCCGACGATACCGACGACGATGAGCGTGGGCCACGTCAGCACAATCCCTCTTCTCGTCAGCATGACCCCTCCATTCAGTACGCGAGGTTCACGGCACGGTGTTGCTTATCGTCCTTGGCGCCCGGTGGCCGGAGGAACACTGTCGTAGCCAAAGAAGATTAGTCGGGAGATCTGTCGATCGGGGGTGATCGTGAAGTGACGAGCCCCTGCAAGCCGCCACGTCTCGTCGGGCCCATAGGCCTGGATCGCAATCTCCATGACGCATTCAGCGCCGTTATCGATGAAGCTCAGTGGGATGACTCCGCGACCAGCGTCGGTAACAGAGTAGAACCCATGGATTTCCTTGCGCCCGCGCAGCAGTCTTCCGCCTCCTTGAAGGACGACGCCGTCCTCGGCGAACAGGTCGGCGATGCCTAACGCCGGGCGCTTGGCGTTGATTTGCCGGACATACTCTTCGGCGACTTCACACGCTGAGCCCGGTGTGACGGTTCCGCGCGGCGGCGGCGTCTTGAACGCCCATTCGAGCGGGTACTGCATCTTTGACGGAGGCAACGGCTTTTGCGCCTCTGCGGTGAAGGACCATAGCGAGAGGCCGAGACCAAAGGCGAAGACTGCCCCCACAATCCGCTTGGCCCGCGACGTGATTTCTCGTTGCATGTGCGATCCTCCGCAGCGCCGTATTCTATTCCTCGGCGCCCTCAGGCTCCCGCGTCGCAACGCAGCTTCGTTCGCCTTGTGGCACTCGGATCGGAGACTTACAATCAGCGGCAGTCTGCTTCACGCATGAGCCTCTCCATGGTGCCGCGCCTGAACCGCCTCCTCGGCTCACTGCTCGCGCTCGTCGTGACCGTGCCCGTCGCACCACTGGCCGCCCAGCTGACGCCGGAAGAGGCCTGGGCGACGGTCGCCGAGGCCAACCAGCGGAAGCAGATCTTCGTAGGAGCGCTGCGTCAGCTCACGGTGGCGCTGGCAGGAACTTTCGGCGACGAAGGACCACGCGTGCGATCGAGCATCGAGTCGCTGGATGCGGCACTCGCCGAGTGGGATCGATCGATTCTCGCGTTCGAGGCTCGACTCCGACAAGCCAGCCGCCCGGCCGAGTTCCACATGGCGCTCGGTGCCGTGTATCTCGATCGAGACCGTATGGAGGAGGCGCTGCGCGAGTTTATTGAGGCTAGCCGGCTCGATCCGTCGCGGGCGGATGCGCACACCTTTCAAGCTCTTTCCTCAGCCCTCTTGAACAAGCCAACAGTGGCCGCCCAGGCTCTCGCCAAGGCCTCCTCGCTCAATCCAGGAAACCGCGCCCTGCTGTACAGCGAGGCAAGACAACTCGCCCTAGCCGGCCAGCCCGATCAAGCTGGCGAGACCCTTCGGAGGTTCATTCAGTCTCTGCCACTGCAGTCGATCGACCGATCCGCCAGCGAGGCCGGCGGCGCTCCGTTCGAGCGCGTCGCACTGCTTCGACAGGTGGCCGGCGTTGCCCCGATTTTTCCACCCGCGCTGTATGCAGACGCGTTCAAGCTCCTGACACAAGGAGCCTACAGGGAAGCCGTCGATCGCATGAAACAGTTGGCCGCGCGCGATCCGCTGAACGATGGTTGGAGTCAGGGTGACGAACTGGCGCGAGGGAGCGCCGCACTTCGAAACGGGGACGTCCAGTCCGCCCTCGCGCACCTCAAGGCGGCAATCGAGTCAGCGCCAAGTCGCGCTGAGACCCATCGAATCCTCGCGGTCGCTTATCGAGAGAACGACCAGCGCGACAAAAGCATCGAGGAACTCAGGACCGCCATACGCCTCAATCCGAGGGACGAGCGCGCGCGGATCTCCCTCGCGGATGCTCTCAACGCCGCCGGGCAGGACGGGGACGCCGAACGAGTGTTGCGCGAAGCGACCGAATCCTTTCCCGCCGCCGGTCAAGTCCACTACAACCTCGGCCGTTTATATCGGCTGATGGCGAAGAACCTCGACGCGGTACATGCGTTCGAGCGCGCGGCTGCGCTCAACCCCCTCGTGGGGTTGGA
>Ga0111538_10011207_pt1 | contig 11905 bp, 7 predicted proteins | sample SoiMethybrSBSTD1_FD_79669 | JGI IMG/M metagenome (GOLD analysis project Ga0111538, IMG submission 79669) | Bulk soil microbial communities from a Populus tree surrounding site in Tennessee, USA - Soil MetaG P. TD hybrid SBSTD1 (version 2)... | ecosystem: Environmental > Terrestrial > Soil > Tree...
TCGAGCTCTTCGCGGGCTTCTTCGCGGGTCTGCCAGCGGCGATCGTCACGCTCGAGGCACGCGCTACGGGTTTCGCGACCGCGCAGCGCAACGTGCCCTGGAAGGCGGGCGAATCGGGCTGGATCGAGGAGTGGGAGCTCCTGGCGGATGGCTCCGTCGCCGGGCGCGTGGTCGACGAGCGCGGTCGCGGCGTCGCCGACGTGCGCGTCGCGCGGCTCCTGGCGACCATTCGCGAGCAGGACTGGGAGGCGCGGCGGAGCGCACCGCTCGAAGACCTCGCCGAGTCCGGCGCCCAGGCGACGACCGAATCGGACGGCTCGTTCGTCCTCGAGTCCGTTCCGGCCGGCGCGACGAGACTCGTGGCCGTGGCCGAGGACGGACGCTCTGCGCTCTCGGAGCCGATCGACATCCCGGTCGGGGACACGCTGCGCGACGTCGAGATCCGGCTCGGCGGCGCGTCGCCGAGGCTCGCGATCTCGGGCAGCGTGGTCGGTCCGGACGACAGACCCGTGTCACGCGCGCGGATCGAGCTCCGCACCGCGAGCAGGAACACGCTGCGGTACGCGGACGAGGACGGCCGCTTCCGCTTCGACCTCCGCGACGACGATCCCTGTCGCCTGACGGCGTTCGATCCGGAGCAGCGCCTGCGCCAGGCAGAGATCGACGGGATCGAGCCGCCGAGCGCGAACCTCGTCCTGCGGCTCACGCGCGGGCCGGAGCTCGAGCTCACCGTGCTCGCGAAGGAGCGCGAGCCGATCGAGTCGTTCCGGGCGAGCGTGGTGGCCGCGCGCGAGGAGCGCAACCTCGCGAGCTACCCGGAGGTCGAGCGGCCGGAGGGCGTGCTGCGCCTCGGCGTTCCCGCGCAAGCGTTCCTCGTCGAGGTCCACGCGAACGGCTGGTTGCCCGCTCGGCTCGGTCCGTTCGATCCGGAGGCGGCGCCTCCGAGTGCGGAGGCTCGGCTCGAACCGGCCAGCGGCCTCACCGGCAAGGTCGAGGCAAGCGGCGCGCCGGTCGGCGGCGCTCGAGTGGCACTGCGCCGCGTCCCTGCGCACGAGCGCACCTTCAACGGATTCCCGCTGCGTATGGAGCACCTGGCCGCGAACGACTCGCGCACGCGTGAGGACGGAACGTTCCTGGTCTCGGTCGAGGAAGCGGGCTCGTACTTCGCGCGCGTCGAGGCCGACGGCTTCGCGCCGTCCGAAGGCGGTCCCTGGCTCCTCGATCCGAAGAGCACGCGCGAGGAGACGTTCGTCCTCGGCCCCGGCGGCGCGATCGAGGTCCAGCTGCGCTCCTCGGAGGCGCGCGGGACGTCAGGAGTGCTCGTCGCCGTCTCGCACGGCGACGGCCAGGCGACCACGCGTCGCACGGGTGAGGACGGTCGCGTCGCGTTCGAGCGGCTCACCCCCGGTCGCTGGCAGGTCGCAGAGGTCGCGAAGGAGATCGATCCGCGCTACGGAGTCATGCAGGACTCGACCGAGCCCTTGCGCGACGTACCGTGGAACTGCGAGGTCTTCGCGGGCGAGACCACGCGCATCGACCTGTGGCTCGAGGATGCCGGAGAAGGGCGGTGTCGCCTCGGCGGACGGTTCACGATCGACGGGAAGCCCGCGGAGGGTTGGCTCGCAAGCCTTCAGATGGACCGCGAGGCCCAGGGGCGCCCGCAGCCGATGACCGCGCCCGGCGTCTTCCGCCTCTCGGCGGACGCGCCCGGCGCCTATCGCCTGTTCCTGAGGACCGATGCCGCCGATCCAGCGGACGTGCTCGTCATCCTGGATCCGCTCGAGCTGGTCGAGGGCGAGAGCTTCTGGTCGCTGGAGCTCACGATGGGCTCGCTCGAGGGCACGTCGCACACGGCTCCCGCGAGCGCCGCGGCCCCGCTCTATCACCTCTGGGAGCGCGGCGACCTCCAGTGCCTGGCGCCGATCGTCTCCGACGCCGAGGGCCGCTTCCGCTGCGCCCGCGTCCCTGCCGGCAACGGTCGCATCGTGCGCTTCGCTCCGGACGCCGGCGGCGGCGAGCCAGAGCCCGAGACCTTGCTCGAAGTCGTGGTGGAGCCCGGGAAATCCAAGAAAGTCGAGTTCTGAGCGGAAGTGCGACCTTAGCGGATCCCTTGCAGGCGCGACCGGGGCGCACGCGATCGAGGGGCTAGACTCCAGGTCCCCGCGTCACGGAGCTCACGCGCATGAACCTGCTGCTCTCCGCTCTCCTCGTGCTAGGCACGCCGACTCCGTCGAAGGCGGCGGAGCGACCCTGGACGATCCTCGTGTACGGCGGCGCCGACAACAACGCCGACGGGCCGGTCCTGTTCTTCCTCGACCAGGTGCGCAAGGCGATCGACGACGACCCCGGGATCGAGCTCTTGCTGCTCGTCGACCGCAGCGAGAAGTTCTCCGACGACGCCACGATCCTCGGCGAGGACTTCACCGGTGCGCGCCTCTACCGGCTGCGCAAGGACTCGGCCGAGCGGCTCTCGGGCGGCGAGCAGTTCCCCGAGCTCACGCTGACGGAGGACGCCGAGATCGACTCCGCCGATCCGGACAACGTCGGACGCTTCATCGCGTGGGGCAAGGCGCACTATCCGGCGCAGCGCTACGGCGTGCTGATCTACAGTCACGCCAACGGGGAGACCATGTGCCCCGACGAGGAGAGCCAGCGCGACATGGGCATCCCCGAGCTCACGCAGGTCGTCGCGGCGCGCGAGTCCGTCGACTTCCTCGCGCTGGAGCTGTGCAACATGGGCGGGATCGAGATCGCGTACCAGTGGCGGCCGGGCACCGCGCGCTTCGGAGCGGACGTGCTGCTCGCGATCCCCAACGCCGGCCCGCCGCTCGACTGGGACCGCGCGTTCGCGCGCATCCGCTCGCCCGGACACACGGCCAGCCCGCTGTCCGGACCCTTTCTCGATCCGGCGACGATGACGGCGGCCGACTTCGGCAAGCTCGTGATCGAGGAGGGCCAGCGCGGGCGCGAGCTCGCGGCCGGAGAGCGACCCGAGCGCTCCGCGCACGAGGCCGCCGCGTGCTACGACCTGCGCGAATCCGAGCACGTGAAGCGTGCGGTCGACACGCTGGCCGTGGCGCTCGCGGCCGACGAGAGCGCGCGCGACGTCTTCCCGGAGATGCGTGGTCCCGGGCCGATCGGGAACTGCATGAACTACGACGGCGAGGGCCCGTTCGTCGACCTCTACGACCTGTGCCACCGCGCGGCCGAGTGCGATGCGCTCGGCGACGACGTGCGCGCGCGCTCGCGCGACGTGCTCGCCGCCGTCGACGCCTTCATCGTGGCGTCCTTCGGCATGTCGGCCTACCAGGGCTTCGAGGGCGGCAAGAACGGCGTGTTCATCGTGCTGCCCGCGGACACGCCCGGCCGCTGGAAGAACTTCCGCTGGTACACGCCGCTCGCGCACGAAGAGCGCGGCAAGGACCTCGGTCACTGGTCGTTCCTCGCCGACGGCGCCACACCCGGCAACGGCAAGGTCGAGAACTGGTTCGAGCTGCTCGACTGCTGGTTCGACGCTGCGGACGACGCGGGCGGCGCGAACGGTTATCGGTACTGATTGAGCCGCATCCAGCTGCTCCACTGGAAGGAGGCGGAGGGCCGCGAGCGCGCGCGCGAGCTGCGTGCGGCCGGCTTCCTGGTCGAGTACGACGTCAGCGCGCGTGAGTCCCTGCTCGCCGCCCGGGACGATCCGCCGGACGCGATCGTCATCGACCTCACGCGCCTGCCTTCGCACGGGCGGGAGATCGCCTGGGAGCTGCGCCGGAACAAGAAGACCCGCTCCGTGCCGCTGGTCTTCGTCGGCGGCGAGCCGCAGAAGGTCGCGCGCATCCGGAAGGAGATCCCGGACGCCGGCTACGCGGAGTGGAAGAGCGCCGCCCGCGCCATCGAGCGCGCGATCGCCACACCTCCGCGCGATCCGGTCGTGCCGGACTCGAAGCACTTCTACACGCAGAAGCCGCTGGCCGGGAAGCTCGGCCTGAAGCCGGGCTCGTGCCTCGCGCTGGTCGAGGCGCCGCAGGGCTTCGAGCGCGTGCTCGGCGCGCTACCCGCGGACGCGGTGGTGAAGCGCGGTCTGCGCGGTCGAGCGGACCTCGTCTTGTGGTTCGTGCGCTCGGCGGCGGAGCTGCGACGCGCGCTTCCGCGCTGGAAGAAGGCCGCCGAGGGCGGTACGCGCGTCTGGGTCGCGTGTCCCAAGAAAGGCTCGCGCATCGAGACCGACCTCGACGTGGAGCAAGTGCGCACGGTGCCGCACGCGCACGGCCTCGTCGACTTCAAGATCTGCGCGATCGACGGCGACTGGTCGGGGATCTGCTTCGCAAAGCGGCGCAAGTGACTCGCGACCGCGGAGTCGTCACTTCGCGCGCGGCGCCGTGCGCTCGACGAGCTCGATGCGCAGCTTGTTCTCGATCTTGAACACGCCCCCGGCGCCGCCCGGCTCGTCCTCGGCCGGCGCGAAGTGCACCTCGTTCGTGCCCTCGATCTCGAGCCAGGCGAGCGCTCCGTCCCTGGCGAAGGCGAGGCGCCCCTTGCCGGTCGCGGGCTCGCACGTGACGCCGTGGGCGGCGGCATCCTGGAACTCGGGATCGTCCGTCGCGAGCGCGATGCGCGGCGCCAGCTCGTAGGTCTGGCACTCCTGACCGTGGAAGCGGTCCACGGTCGTCGCGCGCAGCTCGAGCGCCGCGTTCATCGGCCACGGGAAGAGGCCGTGCTCGATCGCGAACAGCGGCTGCAACGGCTGGGTGGACTTCGCGGGCGAGCCCTCTTCGAAGTGGAGCGCCGCGGGGAACACGAGCTTCCAGGCGGGCGTCTCCCACCTCGCGGCGTCCTCGTCGTCCGGAGCATCGAGGAACGTGCACGAGCCGTCCGCGGACAGGCGCACCCGGCGTGTCGTCCCGATCTGCTCGGCCCAGTCGCCGAACTGGCCCGCGTCCTCCTCCTCGTTCGCGTGCTCCGAGTCGTAGCGCTCGTCGAGCTCATTCTCCTGCTGGTCGTCGAACGTCCCCTTGCAGGCCTCCAGCTTCAGGACGGCCTCGGTCACGTCGCCCTCGACGCGCACGATGCTCACGGACAGCGTCTCGGTCACGGTCATGCGGCCGCTGCGGTGGAACCCGGTGCCGGCGCAGTCGAGCGACTGCTCGCGCACGACCTGGTAGCGCAGCGTCTCGCCCGGCACGAGCTTCCAGCGCGGGACCTCCTGGAGCGAGAGCGAGAGAACGAAGCCGATGGCGAGCATGTCTCCTCCTTCTCGAAGTGCGCGGCGGCCTACTCGTGCCGCAGCGCGGTGATAGGGTTCATCTGGGCGGCACGCCGCGCCGGGTAGATCCCGAACAGGATGCCGACGGCGCACGAGATGCCGAGCGCGACGATGATGTAGTAGGGGGCGACGATGGCCTTCCACTCGGTCCAGCGCGCGATGCCGCGGATGCCGACGAGGCCCACGAGGCAGCCGATGAGCCCGCCCACGACGGCGATCGACGTGGTCTCGGTCAGGAACTGCACGAGGATGTCGCGCCGGCGCGCGCCCAGCGCGCGGCGCACGCCGATCTCGCGCGTGCGCTCCGTGATCGTGGCCAGCATGATGTTCGCGATCCCGATGCCGCCCACGAGGAGCGAGATCGACGCGATCAGGATCATGACCACGCTGAAGGTGCGCTGCGTGGCCTCGCTCTGCTGCAGGAGCTCGAGCGGCACGACGATCTCCCAGTCCTTCTTGGTGTGCTTGCGCTCCAGCGCCGCGGACAGCATGCGCGCCGTGTCGAAGACCTGATCGCTCGAGGCCGTGGTGACCACGATCTGGTCCAGCTCGACCTTCGAGTACTCGTTGCTGCCGGCGCGGTGGATGGCCGTGGTCGTCCCGAGCGTGCTCATCGACGTCTGGTAGGGGATGTAGATCTCCTGCGCGACGCCGTCGAGGTTGAGCGCCTTGGCCGTGTGCGAGCGGAAACCCTGGTCCTCGAGGATGCCCACGATCTCGAAGGGGAAGCCGCCGATGTAGAGCCACTGGCCCAGCGGGTCGTCCATGCTCTCGAGCTGCTTCACGAAGCCCGGGCGGACGAGGCACACCTTGGCGCGGTTCGCGTCGTCGACGTCGTTGAACGGCCGCCCGCGGCCGACCGTGAGGCCGAACATCGCCAGGTGACGCGGCTGCACGCCGAGCACCGAGGCCTCGATCCTCTTGGACCCGTGCCACGCGCGCTGGGTCACGCGGTTGACGCGCAGGAGGCCGGCGACCGTGGGGATCGTGTGCTCGATGTAGTCCGCATCGGCGAAGGTCAGGCCGTAGCGGATCATCCACTGCTCCTCGTTCTGAGGCTTCGTCTCCTCCGGCGGCTTGACCGAGTTCAGGATGATGTTCGTGACGCCGAGCTCGCCGATGCGCGCCAGGATCTGCGCGCGCGCTCCGGCGCCGACGGACAGCATCGTGATCACCGAGCCGACCCCGAAGATCATGCCCAGCATGGTCAGGAACGAGCGCAGCCGGTTGCGCCGCAGGCCGCGGAAGCCCTGGCCGAGGACCTCGAGCCCGCGCTCGACGGTGGAGGCCGACTGCCCATGATTCCCCGACTTCATCGAGCCGTCCGCTGAAGCTCGGCGCCCTGCGCGACGTCGTCGCTCCTCCGCGCGTCGCGCACGATGCGCCCGTCGCTCATCTCGACCACGCGCGGCAGCTCGCGCGCGATCTCGGGGTTGTGCGTCACCATCACGATCGTGCGCCCCTCGCGGTGCAGCGCACGGAAGAGCTGCATGACGTCGGCGCCGTTCTTGGAGTCGAGGTTGCCGGTGGGCTCGTCGGCCAGCAGCAACGCCGGGTGGTTGACGAGCGCGCGGGCGATGGCCACGCGCTGGCACTCGCCGCCGGAGAGCTTGGTCGGGTTCGAGAGCAGGCGGTGGGTCATGCCCACCGAGGCCAGGAGCTCCTCGCAGCGCGCTCGGCGCATGCGACGAGGGGCGCCCTCGTAGAACAGCGGAAGCTCGACGTTCTCGAGCACCGTGAGTTGCGGGATGAGCTGGAACGACTGGAACACGAACCCGATCGAGCGGTTGCGCACGCGCGCGAGCTCGTCGTCGTTCAAGGCCGAGACGTCGCGGCCGTCCAGGCGGTACGTCCCGCTCGTGGGCCGGTCGAGGCAGCCCAGGATGTTGAGCAGCGTCGTCTTGCCCGAACCCGAGGCGCCCGTGATCCCGACCATCTCGCCCTCTGCGATCGAGAGGTCGAGGCCGTGGAGCACGCGCAAGAGATTGTCCCCGCTCCCGAACTCCTTCCCCAGGCCGACGAGCTCGAGGACCGGCGCGTTCACGGGGCGTGCTCCGCCACGGGCGCGCCGGGGAGCACGCTCTCCTCTTCCTCTTGCTTCGGCTCCTCGCCGCCCTTCGCCGCGTCGGCCGCGCCCTCGGAGCGCGGATCGTAGAGCAGGACCTCTTCGCCCTCCTTCAGCCCCTCGAGGATCTGCACGTGATCGGCGTTGTTCTTGCCGATCTTGACCTCGCGCTCGACGACCGCGCCGTTCTCGATCACGAAGGCCAGGTGCTTGCCGCCCTGCGGCACGATCGCGTGGATCGGGACGTAGACCACGTCCTCGAGCGTCTCGATCTGGATCTCGGCCTTGGCCGTGACGCCCGCGCGCAGGTCGGGCGGCGTCGTGTCGAGCGTGACCTCGACCTTGAAGGACTTGTTCGTCTCGTCGGACCAGTTGTTCGAGGCGGCCACCGAGGCGACCTCCGTGATCTTCCCGGGGAACGACTCGCCCTTGCGCGAGTCGACCGTCACCACGACCGTCTGGCCCTCGGCGATCTTGTAGATGTCGGCCTCGTGCACCTGCACGAGCACCTGCATCGCGGACAGGTCGGGGATGGTCAGGATCGTCTGGCCTTGCCAGGTAGTGCTGCCCACCTTGATGTTGCCGCGCATCCAGAACTCCTCCGGATCGCCGTAGTGCACGATGCCCGGCCGCTCGGCCTTCACCGTGTAGTAGCCGAGCTCGGTGCGCTGCTGGTCCAGGCGCGAGCGCGTCGACGTGACCTGCCGATCGCGCTGCGCGTGCGCCGCCTGCTTCTCCTTGAGGTTGATGTCGGCCTTCTTGCGCGCGTTCTCGAGCTCGCGCTGGCCGTCCTTGACCTCGGTCTCCCTCTTCGTGAGCTCCATGCGCTGCGTGTAGTCCTTGTGCAGCTCGAGCTCGCGCTTCGCGTTCTCGTTGTTGATCTCGGCTTCACGAACCTTGATGCGCTCCTCCTCCTCCTGGATGCGCGTGAGGAAGCCCTGCGAGACGAGCTCGGGCACCTGCTCGAAGCGCTCCTTCGCGCGGTCGAGCTCGGACTCGGCCTTCTCGGCCGCCAGCTCGAGCTTGCGCAGCTCGTTGGGCGCGTCGCCCTGCTGGTAGCGCTCGAGCCCGAGCTGGGCCAGCTGCAGCGTCAGCTCGGCCTTCTCGATCGCCGCCTGGTTGTCGCGCTCCTGGATCTCGAGGTTGGCCTTGGCCGCCTCGAGCTCGATCTCGTACTGCACCATCGAGTTCTCGAGCTCCGTGAGCTGCGTCTCGAGCTGCGTCTTGTCGAACTCGATCAGCGTGTCGCCCGCGACGACGCTCTTGCCTTCCTCGACCAGCCACGTGATCGTGCCCTGGCCCTTGAACTTGGGCTTGATCGTCACGTTCTCCTTGGCCTTGAGGTAGCCGTTCTCCTCGATGACGACCTCGAGGTCGACGCGCGCGACGGTGAAGCGCGAGGTGCGCGGGATCTCGCCGGTCGACTCGCTGCCGAACACGTGCCAGCGGTCCGCGGCCGCCAGGCCCAGGAGCGCGAGCCCCACGATGAGCGCGATGGTCTTGATCACTTCCACATCCCCGTTTCGTCCACGAAGAGGATCCCGAGGTCGCGCATGAGCTGCAGGCGCGCGATCTCGTAGCCGACTTGCTCGTCGATGAGCGCGTTCTGCGCGTCGAGCAGCGACTGGTTGGCCTCGATCACGTCGCGGTTCTCGTTGTCCCCGCGCTCGAACAAGATCTCGGCGATGCGCAGGTTCTTGGTCTGGTCCTCGATGAGCTGGCGCTGGATCGCGAGGCTCTCCAGGCGCCGCTCGAGCTCGCGGAACGCGCTCTCGATCTCGACCCGCAGCTCGTCCTCGAACTCCTCGAGCGAGCGCCGTGCCTGCGCCAGCCCGATGAGCGACTGGCGGTAGGCGCTGCGCTCGCGCACGCGGTCGATGGGCACGTCCAGCGAGACGGCGACGTTGAGATCGGTGCGCTCGAAGTCGCTGCCGCCCAGATTGCCCGTGTCTGCGCTGGCGTACGAGAGGCCCACGCCCACGTCGAGGTCGGGCAGGAGCGCGTTGCGCGAGAGGCGCACGCCGCGCTCGACGTCCTCGAGCTGCTCGCGCCGCGTGAGCAGGTCGAGGCGGTTCTCGAACGCCACGTGGATCGCCGAGCGCACGTCGTAGGACACCTGCACCGGCGCCGGCGGCTCGGGCAGTACGTCCACGTGCTCGTCCGGGGTGAGACCCAGGAAGATGCGGAAGCGGTCGAGCGCCAGCTCGAGGCTCTCCTGCGCCTCGAGCAGCCCGTTGCGCGCCGTGAGCTCGCTGCGCCGCGCGCGCAGCACCTCGAGCTCGTTGACGCGACCGACCGCGAACAGGGCCTCGGCCTTGCTGCGCGCGAAGGCGTTCGAGTCCAGGTTGACGCGCTGGTTCTCGATCGCCTGCTTCTGGTTGACGAGGTCGTAGTAGCTCTGCGCGACGCCGATCGAGAAGTCCTCGCGGAACAGCTCGAAGTCGCGGATCTCGTAGACGAGCTCGCGCTCGGCCTGGACCAGCGGCTCCCACGCCACCTCGTGGCCGCCGCCGCGCAGGAGCGGCTGCGCGAGGCGCACGCCGACGAGCGTGTCGTACGAGGGCGAGAAACCCTCGACGGCCGTCGCACCGGTGGCCGCGTTGACCTCGAGCGTCGCGCCCGTGGGCAGGATCTGCGTTGCGCTGAAGCTCGCGCCGCCCGTGTTGCGGTCGCGCTGACCGGGGTTCTCGCCGAACAGGTAGTTCAGCGCGAGCGCGAGCTGCGGCGTGAAGCTGTGGCGCACGACCGCGAGCGAGAGTGCCTGCGTGTGCAGCGCCTCGCGGCGCGTCATCATCTCGCGGTTCGAGGTGTAGGCGATCGCCAGCGCCTCGCGCAGCGAGAGCACGCGCGGCGGTGTGACCTCCTCGGGTACCTCGGGCGGCGCGACGCCGGTGTCGGGCTCGATCGTCTCGGGCTCGGGCGTGATCTCGAGCGGCTGCTGCGCGTTCGCCTCGCGCCCGTCCAGCACGTCCGCCTGGCGCTGGTCGAGGATGCGCTCGGCCGAGCGCTCCGCCCGGCGGTCATACTCGTGCGCCGTGCAGCTCGAGGCGCAGAGAAGGAGAGCCGAGACGAGCGCGATCCGCATGTTCGCCGGAGACGACTGTTGCGCCATGCCCGCCCTGTGAAGCCCCACTACCGGGCCGGGAGCGCTCAGTTTCGCAGCGTCGGCGGCGTCCGCGCTAGACGGATCATCCAATAGTTACTTCCCGATCTTTTTCGGGATTCCCGTCGACGGTGCGGGCGCGAGGCACGTCGGTGAGTTTCGCGCGCCCAACCGCTGGTCTTGGCTAGCGCGGCGCGAGCGGGAGGAGCTCGAACACCTGCTCCCCGGGCACGTCGAGGATGTCGATGCGCTGGCGCGGCTCGCCTTCGATGGCGCCCCAAGCCGAGGCTCGGACGCGGTCGCCGTCGACGGCTTCGACGCGCAGCCACTCGACCTCGAAGACGCCGGGCTCCGCGGCGACGATGCGCAGATCGCGCCTGCCGGGTGCGAACTCGGCGGGGGCGGGCAGGAGCTCGACGTCTTCGTCGCCGATCAGCTGCAGTGACCAGGTGACGTTCGGCGGCGGAAGCTCGACATCGTCCGGCAACACGAGCCGCAGCGGCAGCCCGGGCTCGAGCTGCACGGTGCGGTCCTCGCTCACGTCGTCGAGGTGCACGCTGCGGTAGCCCGGGACGCGCGCGTCGACGTCGACGTAGCTCTGGGTCGTGAGCACGAGGTGCGTCGGCATGTCGAGGTCGGTCCAGAAGCTCAACGGGAGGCTTCGCCGACGCGCTGCGACGAGCACTTTCCCGTAGGGGGCTGGCGCGCCGTCCGGAGCGAGCATCGTGAGCCGGAAGCAGTGGAGCTTGCCGCGCAGGTCGACGGGCTGGCAGCGCGGGTCGGAGCTCTGCACGCCGGCCTCCGTGACCACGTCCCGGAGCACGACGAGGTCGTCGCCGTCGAAGCGTCCGTCGTGGTGGAGCATCACGCGCAGGACGTTCTTCCCCGCGATGCACTTGTCGAAGCGGAACTCGCCGTCTGCGTCCGGGGCGCGCTGGAAGTCGATCTCTTGATCCCAGAGATGCGCGTGGAAGTCGACGGGCCCGAGCGAGATGGCGATGCGCTCGGGCGGGATCTCCGGATCCAGCATCACGCGACCCTGGAAGCTTCCGAACGTGTGCGTGTGGCTCAGGACGAGCTGGACGTCGCGCTCGCCGGGCTCGATCGTCTGCGCCTCGCTGAACCGTGTTCCCTGGATCGCGACCAGGCTTCGCGGACCGGCGGTCGAGTCCAGGGAAGCTTGGAGGACGAAGGTGCCGTCGTCGGTCGTCGCGATCGGGTTGTCGGGGAGGTTGTCCCACGAGACGTACACGCGAGCTCCGGCCACGGGCCGGCCTTCGGCATCCGTGACCCGACCCTCCGCGAGAAGCGGCCTCGGCTGGAGGACGACGTCGCCGAGGTCCACCTCGCCCGCGGGCAGGGGCCCGGCGCGCTCGACGCGCGCGAACGAGCGCTCGTCGCTGACCGTGACCGCGACATCGACCGGTTGCTGCTCTCGCCGGCCGTGCAGGAAGTCCAGGTCCACGAACTCGGGGAACTCCAA
>Ga0111538_10011208_pt1 | contig 11905 bp, 8 predicted proteins | sample SoiMethybrSBSTD1_FD_79669 | JGI IMG/M metagenome (GOLD analysis project Ga0111538, IMG submission 79669) | Bulk soil microbial communities from a Populus tree surrounding site in Tennessee, USA - Soil MetaG P. TD hybrid SBSTD1 (version 2)... | ecosystem: Environmental > Terrestrial > Soil > Tree...
TATCAGTTCCAGTTCACGGGCAGCGGCCACAACAACGTCAACAACTCGCTGAACGGCAAGATGATGATCGTCCAGGTCATCAACAACGGCGGCGTTGCGCAAGATCAGTTCGACTTGCTCATTCCAGGAGGCGGTGTCGGGCAGTTCAATGGCTGTTCGACTCAATGGGGTATGTCCGATCTCGGCGCGCAGTACGGCGGGTTCCTCGCCAACTGCGGCGGCGACATCAACGCCAAGAAGACCTGCGTGTGGAACAAGTGCATGCAGGTCTTCGGCACGAACAAGCCCGACTTGCTCGCCGGCTGTGACTGGTTCGTCAACTGGTTCGGCGTCGCGGACAACCCGAACGTCGTCGCGAAGGAGATCGCCTGCCCGAACCTCCTGAAGCAGCGCGGGCTGCCATAGCACTTGTCCAGATAGCCGTCAGCGCGGGCTTCCGAGATCGGTCACGACCCATGTAGTCCCCTTGCCGTTGACGTCGAGCACTGTGCCCGCGGTGCTCGCGGCTACGACATGAACGATGCTTTGAGGGCCGGTGACGGTGCAGTCGGGCGAGGATGCCGGGGCGGAAGCGATCGGTGCCCAGGACGAAAACGCCGACGTGATTGAAGAACTTTGGCTGTGCCAGAGCTGGCCCCCAGCAGCGGCGACCAGATTGATCGAGGTGACACCAAAGCCGCCGTTCTCGGTGCATACCGTCGGGCTGAATGTGAAGGTTCCGAGCGGTGGAGAAAGTTTCACCGGGTCCTCCCAGTGAGCTCCACCGGAGTTGATCACGTGGAAGTAGACGGCCAGATTCCCAGCTGTGTCGAAACCGACGAAGTGTGTGACCAACGATGCTCCGAACGTCTGGAAAGCGATGTCGGGGCCCGAGCGAATGGAGGCAGCTTCAGTTGCAATCGGCGTGAGCTGACGGGTTGAGGATGTCTCGCCGAGCTCGTAGAGAGCTGGAGTTGTCCCGCCAATTGCGAGCGCACCCAGGAAGTAATGTGTGTCGGTCACGACAGCAATCGAAGGGCTCGGCGCGAAACTGAAACTGGCAAGCTCGCGAACGAACGGGTTGTAGATCGTGTTCGATCCAAATGCGCGCAGGAGCCCGCCGATCGGATTCAGGCCCGCCGCGACCAGGTGAATCGTCGTTCCATTGGCGCTGCAGTCGAGGTCCGAACGTGCGTCGATTATCTGGCCATCGAGCGCGGCCAGGTTGGCCCAGTCGCCCCAGTTGCTGCCGTCGTACGCGCGGCGAAGGATCCGCCCGTCGCTGCTCCTTGCGAACACTTCGAGGGCGGTCCCGTCCGGGGTCGTGACGCAGGGGCCGCCGACGAAGACAGGATTCGAGCTTCCGGCGGCTCCGCCTCCGCCGGTCCCGGCCAGTCCGGTTGCGGTACCGCCAGTTCCGGCGGCCCCGCCGCTTCCACCTTGTCCGCCAGCGGTTCCCGCGCTACCGCTCGCTCCGCCACTGCCCGGGCTCGACGTACCGGCGTGCGGCCAGTCGGAGCGTGGCGTCCCGTAACAGCCGGCGGCCGACGCGAAGGAGAGGACCAGGAGCGCCCTCGCTGAAATCAGAACAGGCCTTGGCATGAGAGGCCGTTGAGCGTGGGCGAGCAGGTGAGTCGGGCGCTCGCGTTCGGCGCGGTCGGCGTCGGGCGCGAGGTCAGGAAGAGGACGGCGGACGTGACGGCGAGCGCGGCGCCGGTCGCGTAGCCGACGACGCTCCAGAGTCGGTACGACTCCCAGGCGTCGTAGCGGTCCCGGCATTCGTTGATCGTGAGGGGGCCTCCGTCCACCATGATCTCCCCACCAGGCCTCGTGCACGAGGCGTCGAACTCCGATCGGTTGGAGCGGGCGGCGAGGTTCAGGGCCAGGCCGGCGCCCGCGGCCGCGACCGCCCCGCCGCCGAACACCCAGGCCGCGGTTCGCAGGTTCGACCCTGAAGCGGCCGCGTCGGCTGATCGGTGCTCGACGACCGCGGGCGCGGACGGCGCGGCCGCGGGAGTGGGCGAGGGCGGGGGACTGGTCAGCGCGATGACGGACGGCTTCTCCGCCGGCTTCTCGATCTTCTCCAGGTTCACGCTCAGCTCGTGGCGCTGGCCGCCGGCGATCGGGACCAGCTCCCTCCGCTCGGAGTGGCCGGGCGCGCGCACGACGACCTCCGCGTTGCGCGCGGGGAGCTTCACCGCCGACGACAGCGGAAGGATGCCGACCGCGCGGCCGTTGACCACGACCTCGGCACCGGCCGGGGCGCCCTGGATGGCCAGCTCACCGATCTGCGCGCGGGCCATCGTCAGCGCGTCGACCAGCATCTGCCGGAACTTGACGATCGATGGATCGTTGGGCGTCTCGAGCGCGGCGGACAGGTGCTCGGCGGCCTCCACCGGGTAGCCGGCCGCCAGCTCCGCGAGGCCGAGCTGTCCCGTCGTGCGCGGCGTGCGGGCGAGCTGGTACGCCCTCTGGAAGTACGGCAGTGCGGGGCCGGGCGTGCCCGCGCGGCGCAGCTCGTTTCCCTTCGCGATGAGCGCCTCGACCTCGGCCGCGTCAGCCCGCGCGGCCGTGGATTGCGAAACGATCGCGACACCGATCCAGACCGCCACGAGCCCGCGGAGCACCATGCGCGCGACGATAGGAACCGCGGGCGAACGCTGTCAAGGTCACGGCATGATCGGGACGCCATCGGCGGTTTGTTCGGGCGTCGGCCGATGATTGTTGCGTCGGTGCCGCTTCTTCTCGGCGTTCTTCGCCGGGGCGTCTCGGGCCGCGCTCTCCCGGGTCGAGGCGGGCGTCGGGGTCGGGGCGGCTGTCGGCGGTTCCGCCGGGGGGCGCACGGGCGCCGCGCGCGCAGGCGCGATCGCAGGCGAAGCCGGCGTTGCAGGCGCTGCGACCGTCGGTGATTCCGCGCCGCGCCGTCGCCCCAGCGCCAACATCCCGGCCGCGGCCAGCGCCAGAACCACCACGACGATGAGCGGCGTGAACGTCCGGCGCTTCAGGCGGGCAGGGCCCGGTTCGTGCGTCGCGGTCGAGGCCGTGTTCGCCGCGGGCGCCGCGTCGGGGGCCGCCGCTTTCTCGGGATCCGCGGACGGCGCAGCCTCTGTCGGCGCGAAGCCGTCCGGAACACTGGCTGGCGTCTGGGCCGCGGGCGGCGTCGGAACAGCGATGCCGCGCGCCAATACTTCGATCAGCGGCATCGCGTGCGTCGACGCCTTGGGGGGCGCCCTCAGCGGGTCGACGTAATACGACCGCCATCTTTCGCGCGCCTCGTTGCTCGCGAACGCCCACAGCTCCCGCCCGAGCGCGTGGACCGACTCGAACCTCTCTTCCGGCGCGATGCGCATCGCGCGCAGGATGATCGCCTCCAGCTTCTCCGGCAGATCGGCGCGCAGCGCGCGGGGCGGGGTGAACTTGCCGACGAGGATCGCGCGCAGCAGGCCCAGGCTTCCGTGCTTCTGGTACGGGAGCGTCTTCGTGAGGCACAAATACAGCATGACGCCGATCGCGTACTGATCGGTCTGGGGCACTGCCTTGCCGTCCACCTGTTCAGGCGCGAGGTACTGGGGCGTTCCCAGGATCTGCCCGTCCCGCGTGAGATCACCCGCGATCGGCGCCTTCGAAACGCCGAAGTCGAGGATCTTCACCTCGCGCTCGCTGTCGCCTTCGCACAGGAACACGTTGGACGGTTTCAGATCGCGGTGGATGATCCCGGCGTCGTGACAGGCGCGCACGGCCGCGCAAACACCCAGCATCACGTCGACGATCTCGGAGATCGGGAAGAAGCCCGGGTTGGACTTCACCAGCTTGCCGAGGTCCCGCCCCCGCAGATACTCCATCGCCAGGTAGGGAGTGTCCTTCGCGAACCCGAAGTCGAGCACGCGCACCACGTTGCGATGGTCGACCTTCGAGATGGCCAGCGCTTCTCGCAGGAAGCGCTGGCGCGCCTCCCCGCCCGTGGTGGACCCGAGACGGTCCGCACGCACGACCTTGAGCGCGACGGTCTTGCCGAGCCGGGTGTCGACCGCCCGGTAGATCGCGCCCATTCCGCCCTCGGCGATCAGATCGTGGATCTCGAAGCGGTCGACGAGGTCACCCTTTGAAAATGTCGAATCCGCACCCACGATCGCAGCTCCTGGCCGTGACCCTATCACCAGCGTTCGGGCCTCCGCGACCCGGCCCACCCCGCAGGTCTAGCCCGACGCGGGCGGCGCGGTCGCGGGCTTGGGCAGCTTCGCGCGGTAGCGCGTGAGGTAGCTCTCGGCCGCGCGCTGCGGGTCGAGGCGCAGCGCGCGCGCGTATTCGGTGACGTAGCCGCGCACGTAGACGGCGGCCGGCATGTCGCCGAACTCCTCTTCCTCCAGCGCGCGCAGGTAACGCTCGCTGATCTTCGTGCGCTGGGCGATGTCGCTCAGCTCGAGGCCCCGAATCTCACGCACCTTGCGCAGGAACGCGCCCGTGACCTCGGCGCTGGCATCGATCACCGCGTCGGGCCGCTCGTCTGCACCCGCGCCGGCGCCGCCGCCGGCAGCGGCGCCCGCGGGCCGGGGCAGGCTCGCCGCCGCGCGCACCGCGCGCGCCAGGTCCGCCTCGGGCAGCGCCAGGTCGTAGAGCCGCCGGCGATCGGGCGCGAACAGCGTGTCGTGCGCCGCGTTGATACGGGCGTGCAGGGCGGCCAGCTCGTGTTCGTCGTAGAGCCCCGAGATCAGCATCGACCCGCTCGCGTAGTTGTCCTTCACCGTGCGGTGAGCCCGCCGGATCTCCTCGTCGCTGACGCCGGGCTCGGTCTCCAGGATCTCGTAATAGGTTTGCTCTTCTTCGAGCCGCAGCGGCCCGGTGACCGGGCGTTCGCGCTCGCGTTCGCCGTCCAGCGACAGCAGCCGCCGGCCCAGCCGTTCGATGTTCTTCGACGCCTTGCCCTCGGGGTACTCCGCGATCAGCGAGCGCCGCCGACGCGCCGCCAGCCAGACGGTTTCGTCGGATTCGACGTGCCCGAGGTATTCCAGCGAATGTCCCAGCCGCCGCCGCGCCGCCGCTGCCATGAAGCCACCCAGCTTCTGATCGGGCAGCGTGCGCGTCTGGTTCATGATGAACGCGGGCCGGTACCGGCGGACCTCCTGGACCATGCGTTCGGCCGGCCCACCCGTGTCCTTGATCGCGCGGTAGATGTCGAGCGCCCCCGGAGGCGGCCCGGCCGTGTTCGGGATCAGACGGTCGAGGCCGCGGATGGTGCGCAGGCGGCGGACGAACGCGCTCTTCGCGAAGCGGTAGGTCGCCTCGATCGACGCCGGGTCCGGGATCGAGACCAGGATCGGGATGTCGGCCGCCAGCCACAGGTCCAGCGTCAGCGTCGAATCGGGCGGCCCGAGGTCGAGCACGACGTAGTCGACGTCCAGCGCCGCGATCGCGGCCAGCGTCACCTTGGCCGTCATGCGCGGGCGCGCGGCGCCGAACGCGCTGCCGTCGCCGGCGATCAGCCCGACGCCGGCGACCTGCGTGTCGGCGATCAGCTCGCCGAGCCCGCTGGCTTTTCCGCGCAGCAGCTCGCCGAATCCGCGCGCCGGCCGCGTCGCGCCCAGCAGCTGGTGAAGCGGGCCGCCCGCCGGGTCGGCATCCAGCGCCACCACCTTCTTCCCCGCCTGCGCGAGGTAGACGGCGATGTTGGCCGCCAGCAGCGAACGGCCGGTGCCGCCGCGTCCCGCGGCCAGCGCGATCAGCTTGGCGTGCGCACGCACCCGGGCGGCAGGGTCAGTGATTTCGGTGCTCGCAGGCGCCTGCGCGTCTTCTTCGGTGACGGCGAGGGCGTCGTCTTCGCCGTGGTCGGTCTCCTCCGTCGGCGCCGTCATCGACTCAAGTTACGCCGAGAGGGACGGGCGTGGCCAGTTAGTCTTCGAGCTCGACGTTCCAGTACGAGGCGTCGGCCACGCCCAGGAACGGCAGCCACTCGCGGTAGCGGACCCGCCCGCCGTTGGTGCGGAACGTCGGCGTCCAGCGCGGCCGCAGCGGCGGTTTCATCAGCTTCAGCCCCGCCTGGTCCGGCGTGCGCGCCCCCTTGGACAGGTTGCAGTCGACGCAGCAGCAGACGACGTTCTCCCAGGTGGTGCGCCCGCCCTGCGCCCGGGGGACGACATGGTCCAGGTTCAGCTCGGCGCGCGGCAGCTCGCGCCCGCAGTACTGGCACATGTTGCCGTCGCGCATGTAGATGTTGTGGCGCGAGAAACGCACCTTGGTCTTCGGGATGCGGTCGTAAAGCTGAAGCACGATGACGCGTGGCACCCGGATCGCCCGGTTGACGGTGCGAATGAAGTCGTGGCCGCCGTGGACCTCGACGGTCAGCTCCGCCCAGCTCTCGAAGTCGAAGGTCTTGAACTCCCGGTCGACGACGCGCGCGACACCGAGATACAGCAGGGAAAACGCCCGCCGCACGTTGGTGACGTGTATCGGCTGGTAATGCCGATTCAGCACCAGCACAGCAGCGTTAGTCACCCCTGCAAGATAGCAGGACCTAAACCAGCCAGCAAAAGGCGAGTAGATCGCGTGACCGCAGGCGGGCTTCGCCCGCCGGAGCTCTCGTCGCGGGGGGTTCGGGACCCTTTGAGGGTCCCGGAGTAGAATGATCGTGCTTTGAGCATCCAGCCGGTATCAGCGCTGGTCGCGGCCATCGTCTGCTTCGCGATTGGCTGTTCGGTGTTGTTGCGCGATCCGCGCCGGCGGTCGCACGTCCTGTTCGCGACGTTCGCCTTCAACATCGCCCTGTGGAGCGCGCTGTCATTCGTGGCCAAGCGCTTCGATTCGCAGTTCTTCGACTGGGTGTCGCTGGTGGTCGCGGTGTCGCTGCCCGCCACGGCGCAGCGCTTCTTCCAGGCGTTTCTGGGCGACGACGCCGGCCCGCCGCCGCTCAGCAGGGTGACGGTCGTCGGCGCGGGCGTGTTCTACATGGCGCTGCTGATCTCGAAGTTCGTCGAGCCGGTACACACGACGGTGTGGTTCCGGGGCGCCTTCCTGGCCTACGTGTTCGTCGGCCTCTACCTGTCGGTGTTCTATCTCTACGCCCGCTACCGCGCGACCCCGTCGCGCGTCGAGAAGACGCGCCTCTTGTACCTGGTGATCGGCGGCATCGCCACCGTCACGTCGGCGTTGATGGAGGCGCTGCCCCACGGTCCCAACTTCGGGAACGTCTTCATCATCGTCTACATGTACTTCCTGTCGCAGAACCTGGTTCGCTACCGGCTTCTCGACCTGAACGAGCTGCTCGGCCGCATGCTGGTGCTGGGCACGCTGGTGTTCATCCTGGCGCTGATCTACGGCGTGCTCGTTCGCTGGGTCGGCCCGGACGAGCAGGGGCTGTTCTTCTTCAACACCCTGCTCGCGTCCGCCGCGATCGTCATCCTCATCGAGCCGATGCGCGTCCGCATCGAGGCGGGGATCAGCCGCTGGATGTTCCAGGAGAAGTTCGAGCTGTCGCGGCGCATCGAGATGCTGCGCGCCGAGCTGGCGAACGTCATCGACATGCGCGTGCTGGTGCCGCGCGTGCTGGCGGCGCTGGAGGATTCGCGGCGCATCACCCACGCCTCCGTCTACCTCGCCGATCCCGATGGGTCGGGCTTCGAGCTGGCGGGGTGCGTCGGTCCGCGCCCCGACGCGCGCTTCGACGCCATCGCGCACCGCGCGTTCTTCGAGCGGATCCGCCGCACGGGCGTCATCACCATCGAGGGGATCGAACGCGAGCTGGCGGCGCGTCGCCCGGTGTCGAACGAGGAGCAGGAGAGCTTGCAGCTCATGCTGCGGACGCTCGACCAGATGAACGGCTCGGTGGCGCTCGGCTTCTCCAGCGAGGATCAGCTGCTGGGGGCGCTCGTCATCCGCGACGAGCGTCTGCGGGAGGCCTATTCGTCGGACGAGATCGAGCTGTTCCGCGGCGTCGCCACCAGCATCGGCATCACGCTGCAGAACTCGCAGGTCTACGAGCGCATGAAGGAGCGCGATCGTCTCGCCGCGCTCGGCCAGATGGCGGCCGGCCTCGCGCACGAGATCCGCAACCCGCTCGGATCGATCAAGGGCGCCGCTCAGTACCTGCAGCCCGGCCAGACAGCGGCGACCACGCGCGAGGGCACGCGCGAGTTCCTCGACATCATCATCGAGGAGGTGAACCGCCTCAACAAGATCGTCTCGCAGTTCCTCGACTACGCGCGCCCGTACCGCGGCGAACAGCGGCAGCTGGAGGTCGCCGAGGTGTTGCGCAAGACGCTGGCGCTGTTCGCCAAGGAAGCCGAGGAGCACGGCAAGGTCGAGATCGCGACCGACTTCGCCGACAAGATGCCGCCCGTGCGCGCCGACGCCGAGCAGCTCTTGCAGGTGTTCCTGAACCTGTCGCTCAACGCGCTGCAGGCGATGCCGAACGGGGGCAAGCTGTGGATCTCGACGGCGTTGCGGCGCTCGACGCGCCGGGGCGCCCCCGCCGCATTCATGGAGGTCCGGTTCCGGGACGCGGGCGTCGGCATCCCGGCCGGCGATCTCAAGAACCTGTTCATCCCGTTCTTCACCACCAAGGAGAAGGGGACCGGGCTGGGGCTCCCGATCAGCCAGCGCATCATCGAGAACCACGGCGGCACCATCGAGGTGCGCTCGCAGCCGGGCGAGGGCGCGACGTTCACCGTGCTGCTGCCGATCGAGGCCGACGTCTACGCCGTCTATTCGGCCGAAGCGGCGCGCGCCGCCGAGGCTGCCCGCGCGGCCGAAGCCGCCCGCCGGCCGCCCCCCCCGCCGATGCTGCCGCCGCCGCCCCCCGGCCGCCTGCCACCTCCCGCGCCCGGTCCCGGGGCGGCCCCGGTCCGCCGACCGACGCCGGGCGGCGCCGATCGAGGTAAGCTGCCGCTCCCGTGACCGCCGCCGCCGCATCCGACGTCAGACGTGTGCTCGTTGCCGACGACGAGCTGAACATGCGCCGCGTGCTCGAGGCGATGCTGCGCCGGGAAGGCTACGAGGTGATCACCGCGGCGAACGGCGTCGAGGCGCTGGGCGGCATGAGCGCGGGCGTGCACACCGTCATCACCGATCTCAAGATGCCCGTGCTCGACGGGATGGCGTTGCTCAAGCGGCTGTCGGCCGAGTACCCCGACGTGCCGGTCGTCATGATCACGGCGCACGGCTCGGTGGAGAACGCGGTCGAGGCGGTGAAGCTGGGCGCGTTCGACTACTTGGAGAAGCCGTTCGAGCAGGAGCAGATCCGGCAGGTCGTCGCCAAGGCGATGAACACCTATACGCTCGCCCGCCGCGACGCGCGGCCCGAAGAGCCGTCGGTGCGCGGCCGCTTCCGTCTGGTCGGTCAGGCGCCCGCGATCCGGCAGATCTACGGCGTCGTCGAGAAGGTGGCCAGCACGCCGTCGACCGTCCTGATCACGGGCGAGTCGGGCACGGGCAAGGAGCTGATCGCGCGGGCGCTGCACGAGAACTCCGCGCGTCACGCCGGGCCGTTCATCAAGATCAACTGCGCCGCCATCCCGAAGACGCTGATGGAGTCGGAGCTGTTCGGCTACGAGAAGGGGGCGTTCACCGGCGCCGTCGGCGCCAAGCCGGGCCGGTTCGAGCTGGCGCACGGCGGCACTCTGTTCCTGGACGAGATCGGCGAGATCCCGGTCGAGATGCAGGTCAAGCTGCTGCGCGTGCTGCAGGAGTCGGAGTTCGAGCGGGTGGGCGGCATCAAGACGATCAAGGTCGACGTCCGGCTGGTGACCGCGACGAATCGCGACCTGGTGCAGGACATCTCCGCGGGCTCGTTTCGCGAAGACCTCTACTACCGCCTCAACGTGGTCCCGATTCACATCCCGCCGCTGCGCGAGCGGCGCGAAGATATCCCATTGCTGGTCGAGCATTTTCTGGCGAAGTTCAATGATCGCTTGAAGAAACAGATCGACTCGGTTTCGGCCGACGCGATCTCCCGCCTGATCAGCTACCACTGGCCGGGAAACATCCGCGAGCTCGAGAACCTGATGGAGCGGACGATGCTGTTCTGCGAGCGGTCCGAGATACAGGTGTCGGACCTGCCGCCCGAGATCGGCGGGCTACCTCCGGCCTCCGCGGCGGGTTCCCCGAACGCCGCTTCGCTGAAGGAAGCCGTGCGGGCCGAGACGGAGCGCGTCGAGCGTGAGCTGATTCAGAAGGCGCTCGACGAGACCGGCGGCAACGTGACGCAGGCGGCGCGCAAGCTCAAGATCTCGCGCAAGAGCCTGCAGACGAAGATGAAGGAACTGGGCCTCAGGACAACCTGATTGCGGGCCTCCAAAGGGGGGGCAAAAAAGTCGGGAGAGGTTGTCCTTGTGTTATCGTCGGGCACCGCCTTGGCTGCCGACACCTTCAAGAAGTTGTCCTGGGCAGTTGTACCTCTGCTGATGCTGGCGGCGTGGCCGGCGCGCGGCGCCGAGGTGACGCGCGTCGTCTCGGCGATGGACGGTGAGCGCGGCTTCGATTTCCAGCTGACCGCGACCTGGATTCACGACAGCAAGACCACGTTCGTGAAGCGCGAGCTGCAGACGTCGCAGTACGGCTACGAGGTGATCAAGGACCTCAAGTTCGCGCAGACGCGCGACATCCTCAACCTGCGCGCCGATGTCGGCGTGCTGTGGGACGTCGGCCTGCACATCGTCATGCCGCTGGTCCTGTCGGACGTGTCCAGCCTCGACTTCGACCGCAGCGAATCCGAATGCCGCTACCCGGAGCAGATCCTGCTTCCCAGCGAGCGTCCCAACTGCGTCGACCCGACGAACTCGACGATCGTGCGTGACGGCATCATTCCCTCCAGCGTCGACCCCGCCAACGGCAGGATCACGTCGTGGGGCCAGGACGCGCAGCACAACAGGCAGTTCACGCGCGGCGCGGACGAAGTGCCGGGGCCGCCTGGCGCCTTCCTCGGTCCCAAGCGCAAGGGCTTCGAGTACCTGGGCGTCGGCATCACCTGGGCGGCGTTCAACCAGAGGCGCGACGACACCAAACCGACCTGGACGCTGACCTTCGACGCCTTGCTCGACGTGTTCAAGGACAAGCGATTCGACCCCGTGAACCCCGGCGCCAACACCGCGGTGGGGCAGGGCTTCCACCAGTTCGTGTGGTCGACGTTCGTGTCGAAGCGCTTCCGCTGGTTCGAGCCCTATTTCGGTGCCTGGTACAACCTTCCGGTGCGCACCAACGGCAGCCCGTTCCAGAAGTACAGTGAGACGCAGACCAGCGTCAACCCGCAGCAGCGGGGCGGCGTCATGATCGGCGTCGAGCAGATCGCCTGGGAGAACCCGCGCGGCGACCAGCGCGTGACCATCGAGGCGCGCGCGTTCGTCGAGGAGCATTTCTACGGTCGCGAACGCAGCGAGATCTGGGAGCCGCTGGCGGGAGCGTCGACCTGCACGACGAACACGCCCACCGACTGCCGTCCAGGCATCGATCTCGAGTACGCCAAGGACAGCAAGCACCCCGACGTCCTCCGCGCCCCGCACCCTGGCATCACCGATATCGACAACTACGCCACCCTGGGCGGTGACCTCGGCCTCAACGTCCAGGTCGGCAAGTACATCCGCTTTCGCAGCCTGTTCGGGTTCAGGAGCGACCTTCCCCACTTCATCACCGCCGACAGCGCCGGCATCGACGTCGTCGCGCCAGCCGGCCTCGTCAACCCGATGAATCCAGACGAGGCGAATCCGACCTATCGCCAGGCGATCGATCTTCCCGGGCGCCGCTTTCGCGTCGAGGGAACCAAGATCTGGAACCTGTTCATCCAGGGCTCGATGATGTTCTAGGGCCGGCCGGCGCGGAGCGACTAGAGCCGGAAGAGCAGCTCGACCGCCAGGTCCATCGACAGCAGCATCTGATCGCGCGTGATCCAGATGGTCGGCACCAGCACCTCGGTGACGAGATCGACCTTCGGCGTCAGCGGGAA
>Ga0111538_10011209_pt1 | contig 11905 bp, 12 predicted proteins | sample SoiMethybrSBSTD1_FD_79669 | JGI IMG/M metagenome (GOLD analysis project Ga0111538, IMG submission 79669) | Bulk soil microbial communities from a Populus tree surrounding site in Tennessee, USA - Soil MetaG P. TD hybrid SBSTD1 (version 2)... | ecosystem: Environmental > Terrestrial > Soil >...
ACTCTTGCGTATTTCAAAATTTATTCTTAATCATTAGAGTTGCTGGCCATACCCTTCGACAAGCTCAGGATAAACTCCGCCTTAGTATTTCTCTTTTAGGGGCCCCAACCGTAGCATAGCGGAGGTTGGGTAAAAGTATGGTAGGCTGCCTTGGACTCGAACCAAGAACCCACAGATTAAGAGTCTGTTGCTCTACCAATTGAGCTAGCAACCCATGATCAAAATACACTTATAATGTAGCACAAAATTAAATAAAATAAAGAGGCTACCCGTATAATCTATACAGAAGCCAATTCTACTTCTTTTTTCTTGGTCATACCATCAATTTTGGCGATATAGGCATCAGTAACTTCCTGCAAAACATCTGCCAATCTATTATGGAAGTTTTCTGAAATTTTTTTATCTTTTTTAGCATCAGTAAGAAGATTTTTAAAATCCTTACGCACATTCCTAATCGCCACTTTACACTCTTCCAATTTTTTGTGCAACATCTTAATAAGCTCTTCTCTACGCTCAGAACTCATCTCAGGCAAACGAAATCTGATAATTTTGCCATCATTAATTGCAGCAACACCAAAACCAGAAACGGCTATAGCTTTTTCAATATCAGGAATAATTGACACATCCCACGGTTGCACTGTTAAAAGACGAGGATCCGGTGCTGAAACAACCCCAAGACCCTTAAGCGGTACTGCATCTTGCCCGTAAACTACAACAGGAATATCTTCAATCATAGAAGTATGCGCTCTACCAGTACGAATTTTCATCAACTCACGTTCAAAATGTTTGAGTGGATTTTCCATCTCAGCTTCCATAGGTTTCTGGAAACTTTTAATATCATTTTCTATTAAAATGATTTCTGCCATAATAGCTCCTTTTATGCAATATTATTTGCCTAGCTCAAAGCGGCAAAATCTTCTAATGCGTATACTTTCACCCGTTTTAGCTATTAAATCTTGAAGAACTTCACGCACTGTCTGTTGATCATTCTTGATAAATGGTTGTTCTAGAAGACAAATATCACTAAACAGTTTTTTAATCTTCCCTTCAACAACTTGTTCAATAATTTTTTCTGGCTTACCTGAGTCAGCCATTTGTTCTTTAAAAAAGTCCTTTTCACGTGCCAAAAATGCTGCATCAACATTTTCAGGAGCAACGTACATTGCCTTGTTTGCCGCTATTTGTAAACAAAGATCTTGTGCAAATTGTTTTACATTTTCAGTATTAGCTACAAAATCAGTCTCACAATTTATTTCAATAAGAACCCCAAGACGATCTCCTGGATGAATATATGCTTTTATAAGGCCTTCACCTGTTTCTTTATCAGCACGTTTTGCTGCAACAGATGCCCCTTTTTTACGTAATAATTCAAGCGCTTGCTCAAAATCACCGCCAGTTTCTTCCAACGCTTTACGGCAATCCATAAGGCCCAGGCCCGTATGATCTCTTAATTCTTGCAATAATGCTTTGTCTATTTTTACCATGCGACTTTCCTGTTAGAGGTAAACATCAAAACGATGTCTTTATTATTCTTATATTATTTATTGTGCCATAAATGGCTGTTTTATCAATGGATATCACAAAAAATACCCTGTACTGCTTACATTTTTTCCGGATGACTCACCCCAAGAAGATCAAGAACAAGCGCTATACTATTTCTCAATATCGTAATCATCAGCAAACGACCACGGCTTTTTTCCCTATTGTTCGGGTCCAAAACACGTACGTGGCTATAATAACGGTGAAACAACTGCGCTAGTTCCACCACATAATATGCCAATAAATGCGTCTGATGATTATTACTGATATCCATCAATAGCTGCTCAAGAAAGACAATTTTTTTGAGTAAAAATGACTCTTCTGGACCAATATACTGCGCATCATCGGCACTAATATCATCCAAGTGCGCCTCTTTTGCCGCTTTTTCCAGAATACTGCCCGTACGAACATAGGCATACTGAACATAATAAACAGGATTTTCTTCAGTCTTTTTGAGCGCAAGACTAAGATCAAATTCAAGCTGTGCATCGGCCTTACGGTTTAAATAGAAAAAGCGCGCAACATCTTTACCAACCGTATTAATAATATCTTGCAAACTTACTATTGCACCGGCACGCTTTGACATGCGCACCAGCTCACCATCTTCTGAAATTTTAACAAGCTGATATAAAATTCCCGTCAAAGGACAATCTGTATACCCTAAACCTTCTTTTACTGCGTTAAGCCGTGCAACGTAACTATGATGATCATGACCAAGAACAAAAATAAGATTATTAAACCCACGATCAATTTTATTTTTTAAATAGGCAACATCTGCTGCAATATACGTATATTCACCCGTAGATTTTCTCACTACACGGTCTTTATCATCGCCAAACTGCGTTGCCTTAAACCACAATGCACCGTCAGCCTCAAACAATAAACCATGCTCTTGCAACACTGCTAACGCTTTTTCTATAGCATTACTTTCATGCAATGTTTTTTCGGAAAACCACACATCATATTCAATACCATAATCTTTGAGCGTATTCTTGAGCGCTTCAAGAAGATTTTCTTTTGCATATGTCGCAAAAAAACTATCTGGCTTTTCGAATAGTTTCTGACCATATTGCGCAAAACAATCTTGTGCAAGTTCAGCTAAGTATTCACCATGATAGCCATCTTCTGGCACCGTTGCCTCAACTCCTGCAGCTTGCAAACAACGAACTTTAAATGATTCGCCAAGTTTTTGAATTTGATTACCCGCATCATTAATATAAAATTCTTTGGTAACATTATGCCCTACAAAGCGCAATACATTCCCCAGCACATCACCAATAATACCGCCCCTCCCATGACCAAAATGCAATGGCCCGGTCGGATTAGCACTGACAAATTCCAATGAAAAATTATATTTTTTGTCTAACGTATCTGGCTTAAAAAATGCTGCCCTTTGTTCATAGAGCTCTTTTGCAATCAGTTTAAATGCATCTTTAGTCAAATACATATTAATAAAACCAGGACCAGCAATATCAATTTTTTCCACCAATGGATGCTTGAAAGTTGATATAATTTCTGTAGCAACTTCACGGGGAACACGTTTTAATGCTTTGGCTAGCACCAAAGCCAAGCTTGTTGATAAATTTCCAAAGGCTTGCTTTGCTTCATCTACATTGATATGCAGACGAGATTGATCAAATGTTATTTCAACTGATGGAAATAGTGCCTTGACGTGACTGGTAAACGCTTTTTGTATGGAATCGATACTATTCATAAAGTTCTTTCATGCTTACATCATATATCATGCATTTTACCATAAATATAAAAACCTCGATAGTCAGAACAACAAAAAGGCCCACTTCTGATCCCAAAAGATCAAAAAAATGAGCCTATATTTTACGAAGTGTATTTACCTATTCGATTTTATTCCACGCTTCTTTTATTCCACGCTTCATTGAACTCATAAATTTTTTCAGAACCAGCTTTATACAATGACTGAGCACTTTTTATCATCTTACTCACAAGAACATTTTCAGTAACATCACTGGAAACGGTATTGGTCATTGAATCATTCTTTGTATCAATAGTAATATCAGTTATAACGTTATCATCCTGATCAGTAGTGATAGTAGTATCAGATAATACATCATTTTTTGTATCTACCATATTACTCGTCATTGTGGAATTACCACTTTGTTCTAATCCATTATTATTTGATACACCTGTACTATTATTATGCGGTACAACTGGTGTAAATAAATTTCGCCACAATGCCACCGGCGATGAAAACTTGTTCATATATACCGCTGCTGTGTATATACCTACACACGTCATTGCTGCTGCAACAATCTGCGTTGAGCGTTCCTTATACCATGGGATTGACACAACCACTTCACGTGCTTGCTCAGGTGCACCAACTTCTATCACTTCATTTTCTGCACCATACAAAGGTGCTGTTGCTAATACCATTATCATTAATAACCCATACACCCGCTTATTCAAAGAATTCATATGAACATCCTCTTGTTGTTTAATATATTCAAATCACTACATTATGTATGTTCAGAAGTATAGCAATTATCTACTTTTTTACCATTTTTATGACAAATTCTTTTAAAATTTTTTTATCAGTAATGCCATCAGAAATCTGCTTTTCATAGGCAGCTGCCAATAACTTACCCATTTGTGGACCTGGTTTGACAATATCAAACAAATCAGCCCCTTTAAGTATTGGTGCAACCCGGCTCACCGTAACTTCTGCTGCTTGGGTGTTTTCTAAAAATAATGCTACGTCAGGAAAATTACCCGTTAATGGTTCATGTCCTTTACTATTGCGTCCACGTTTATCAGCAATACATAAATCGATCAACATAAGCATGTTAACATTATGCGCTAATTTATTTGCTAATCGTTTATACGCCGGTAATTTTGCATTGCTACTCGTTAATTGTAGTGGCAGCATATGATATAAGACTAATGATGATACTGCATTAATTAAATCAGCTTCATGCGTAATCCGCTTCATCATAATGCGTGTTAGCCGTTTACTATCTTTTTCATGACCAATACTTTTAATCACACCACCAACTTCTGTTGTTGTTGTCACTTTTCCCAAATCATGACACAATGCCGCATACAACAAAACCAATTTATCAAATTCATTATCATATTTTTGTACAATAACTGCAGCTGCATCTAATGCCTGCATAGTATGCTCAAACACATCACCCTCAGGATGCCATTGAGGATTTTGTTTAATACCAACCGTTGCTGCGAGCTCTGGTAATACATCATGCAACCGATCAATTGCATGTAACCACCGAATACCCAAAGAAGGTCGCCGTGCATGTAACAATAATTTTTTAAATTCTTGTTCAATACGTTCTCGTGAAACATGAGAAATATCCATACTTTTACACAATGCATTTAATTCATCATCGGGCATCATTTCAAATCGTCCAATAAATTGCATAACACGATAAAATCTCAGCGGATCTTGCACAAAAAAACGTGCATCAGGAGTACGTAATATTTTATTTTTAATATCAGTAAACCCACCACATGGATCAATTAATTCTTCAGTCATCAAATCCAATGACATTGCATTCATTGTTAAATCACGCCGACGTGCTGCAACTTCAATAGGCATAAATGGATCAACAACAACCGTTGGCTTACGTCCAGGACTATCAGCGCGCGGTAATGACCAATCAACATCAAGTCTATGGAGACGCAATACACCAAATGCTTTGCCAACAGTACTAACCGGCCCAAATTTTTTAAGAACATTTTCTAATTCTTGTGATGATAGACCATACACTTCAATATCTAAATCTTTGACTGGTAAACCCATAACCATATCACGCACTGCACCACCCACTAATAATGCTCGTCCTTTATGTTCATGAATTGCCGCAACAATAGAGTTGACCAAAATATATTGCTCACCTATTAATTTCATCTATAACTCCCATGTTCTTTGAATTAGCAAATATTTTTTGTATGCTACAAGCACACAAAAATAGGAAAAATATCTATAAAAAGGATAATAAATGCTTAAAAAACTGTATATAATACTTACCATGACATTCCTTTATTTTCCCACGATTGCACCAAAATCCAAACAACCGTTAAAAAAAATAAAATCTCTCCTCACACGCAATAAACCCGAAAAAGTTGATCAAAAAGAACTTTCAACATTACATGTTGATGCAATCACCATACATAATAATGATGGCCCTATCACCATTAAAACAGGATGGAAAAAAAACTCACTATTTTTAAAAACAACTAAGCGCGCAAGAAAACATGATAATCTCGACAACTTTAAAATTGTTATCGATTCAAGCAACGAAAACCATCTCACTATTGCAACAAAACAGATTGATAAAAAAATCACTGGTTCTGTTGAATATGAATTAATTGTTCCCACAACTCTTGATGTTGCAGTCTCAATTGCTGGCACGGGAGCGGTAACAATAAAAGATCTTAATGGCAAAATTAATGTAGTCGCCAACGATGCTATTACCATTACTAACACAAAAAATAATGTTTCAGCGCAAACATTAAAAAAAGGCTCTATCTTTATTTCTAACGCATCAGGTCCAACCAGCGCTATCACTCATCAAGGAAATATCGTTGCTGACAACATAGCAAACAGTTTTTCCGCATATTCTGCAACAGGAAAAGTTTCGGTAAACTATGCAAAACTACCTTCAGCAAGCACTGTTGACCTTGAAACTACATCAGGAAATATTTTATTAACACTCCCAACAAATACCAATGCAGAAATTCACGGACATACCGCACAAGGCACACTGGTATCTGACCACTACATTACTTTAAAGCCTTATGCAACACAGCTCAATAGCACTGCATGGAATAAGTTTAAAAAAGAAGTTAATGGTATACTTGGTTCTGGTGAGGCGCGCATTGCACTACGCAGCACAAAAGGTAATGTTAAAATTATTGAGACAAAAATAATATAACCAACAAAAAGAGGCTTTTATGAATCAACCAACAGAATCAGTAAGCAAAGAAACAAAAGAAAAAATAATTGCTATAATTTCTGCCTTAGCACCACAAGCAAAAATATATTTATTTGGCTCTCGTGCACGTAAAACACATTCTCGCTCTTCTGATATTGATATCGCTATTGATGCAGGAAGAGCATTACCACGCGCAGCTATTGATGAAATGGTTAGTGTTTTTTCTGCAACAAATATAATGGAAAAAATCGATGTTGTTGATATGCATCAAGTATCCAATGAAATGCGTGATTCAATAACACAAGAAGGGGGCCAATGGAAATAATAGAAAAAAATATCATTAAATCGTTAATAAATTATAATAACTTATAATTTTCAAGGAGATATATAATGAAGATGTTATTATTATTTCTCACCATAATCTGTTTCACTACACTGCAATGTTTATGTAAACCAGAATTAAAAGTTGGTGACAAAGCTCCTTATTTTGAACTACAAAATCAAGATGGCGAAATAGTAAAACTTACTGATTTTACCGGTAAAAAATTGGCACTCTATTTTTATCCCGCCGATAGCACTCCCGGATGCACACAACAAGCATGCAGTTTGCGTGATGCTTTTGATGATCTACATGATGCTGATATTACTGTTTTCGGTTTAAGTAAAGGATCTGTACGCAGCAAACAACGATTTATTAAAAAACAACATCTTAATTTTCCATTGCTAATTGCTACAGAAGATACACTCAAGGCATATGGCGTAAATCACGGATTATTGCATTTCATTTTCAGAACACCACAACGGCATACGTTCTTAATTGATGAAAATGGTATTATTGTAGCAATCATCAAAAATGTAGACACAAAAAATCATGCGCAACAAATTATTGATGCATTTAACGCGGTACAATAAAAAATATCTTTTATTATTACTTATTAGTTATCAAATGAGCTTTGGTACCCCACAGTTCATGACATACACTACCACACCTATTGATGCACACACACAAGAAGTGATTATTACCTTTACTGTTGATGAAAAAGATTATATTTACAAAGATTTTATTACGGTATCTTCGCACGAACCAACACTAACATTATCACCATGGAAAGCTAATAAATTACCTGTTGCGCATTATGATTCATTATTTAAAGAAACTAAACACATATTTAATGAAGATTTTAGCATTTCAGTAATGGCAACCGCACATGAAATAAATGACAAACCTCTTTATCTTTATTGCAGCTATTATCGACGGTCAGACAAAAAAATAAATCAAACACTCATTCCACTTATTTTTACCGCCAATACTCTCATTAATGAACATTCTTATGAAAAAAACATCATTAATGAATCGGAAACAAATGTTACACCAAAAATTACTCCCATACACCCATCACCTATTGATGATTATTATTACGTAATGCTTGCTATAACAGAAACCATCATTCAGACATTCACCACCGATCATAAAAAATACTTTTTACTCTTTATTCTCCTTATTATTTTATTCTTATTACTATCACATTTTTTAAAAGAACAACTTGAAAAACAAAACGTACTCAAAGAATTAACTGAGGTCACCATTTCATTATTTGGATTACTTGCAACTGTCTATGGTCTTTTTTATCTCAATATCATCAGCACGCCATTCATCACCATGAGTATTGCTTGTTGCAGCTCACTTGGCACAGGACTTTTTTATACAAAAAAGAGCATCAAGCTCCAATCTAGATCGCTTGCTGCTCTTTGTACTCTTATTGGCACTGTGGGTATTTGCAGTGCAATATTTTTAGCGTTTAAAATAATACAATTTTTTTAGCGATATTTTTTTACCTCGTCATGACGACCGCGCATTTTTTCTTTATCATGATTTTTTCTTTTTGTTTCATGCAGCTCACGGTACATCACATCAATAACACGATCAAGCGTGTCATAAAAGCTCATTCCTTCATGTTCATACGATGAATTAAGATTATAGTCAGGACTTTTCACATGTAGCTCAACACGGTGATGTTCATGAACTCTGCTTGGCTCAAGATAAAGATCAATGTTCACCGGTCCGCGATCATTTTCGAGAAAATTGACTATTTTTTCCAGCTGTTCACGAGCATATGACTCCATTACGTCAGAATGGTCCATATTGCGAAACACAATACGCTTCTTCATTACGACTCCCTTTAAAAAAGAAAAAATATGCCTATCTAGTTCTAACAATAAATTTAATTGGCACACCACGTAAATCATATTTTTGCCGTAAAGTCTTTTCGTAATAAGCAAGTTGCGATTGACCAAACCATAAAGGGACGTTGACATGTATCACAATAGTAATTGGCGCGGTGCCCACTTGATGAGCAGAATGAAACACCAATAAATTTTTATTATGATACAAAGGTTTTCTAATTGACGCTTCTTTAAAGAGCTGCGTCAATTCATTTTGATTAAACTGACGAGAATGACGATCCCATAATTCTTTAACTGCTGGTAAAATTTTTCCAATATTTTTACCAGTTTTGCAAGAAATGTTAAGGGTAACAATTTTTTTAAGGAAGAACTGATATTCTTCAAGACTGTGATCAAAACGTGCTTTTTTTGCTTCATCAATAAGATCGGATTTATTAAACAAGATCATCAGTGCTTTATACTGACTATCAAATGCATAAAATGCAAGCTTTAATTCTTGATCCACCAGATGCTCTGCGCTGCCATCAATAAGCAATAATACAATATCAGTATCTTTTAACGCTTGCATGGTAGACTGCACCATCATACCTTCAAGAGGCTCGGTTACTGAACGCATTCTTCTCACACCAGGAGTATCAGCAAGTTGGATATCTTCTGAGTAAAATTTAACACGCTCAATCAATGCTTCACGCGTAGTTCCCGGTTCTGGAGATACAATTGATCGTTCTTTTTGTAGTAATAAATTCATTAATGATGATTTACCCACATTAGGCTTGCCCAGCAACATTACTTTGTATGCAGGTTCTTCAACCTCTACGAGCACAGGTTCTGGTAAATGAGCAACAATCAACTCTAATAAATCGATAATATTCTTACCATGCGCTGCAGAAATAAAACAACTTTTTGAAAAGCCAAGGCCTTCAAAATCATATGCATTATCAACGGCATCTTTAATATCTACTTTGTTAATCACTAAAAAAACCGTTTTACCATGCTTATGCAGTAACTGCGCAATTTCACGGTCTTCAGTAACTAACCCAGCTTTACCATCAACAACAAATAAAACAATATCTGCCGATTCTATCATCGATAATGCTATAGCACGTGTTTGACTTAACAATGGATCCTGCGTTTTTCTCAAACTAATACCACCGGTATCAATAAGTTCAAAACTACGTCCCTGCCATGCAATAGTGTCACGTAAAAAATCGCGTGTCACTCCTTCAAGATCCAGCGCTATTGCCTTTACATTCTCAGATAAACGATTAAATAAGGTAGATTTGCCAACATTGGTTCTTCCAACAATGGCAACCGTAGGAAGCTTGGTTTTTTTCATCGATTTTCACGTATTTCGGTAATAACTCCTGGAAAATGGCGTAATAACATTGACGCCTTCTTCCATACACGCTCATCAGAAACATCAATACGTTCTTCATTTTTGCGCGCCGCTACAACAAGTGTCTTATTATTGTTAGTATGGCGCTGAATTGCAGGAGATTGTTCCTGAGGCCGTTGCGGAGGTGTTTTTTCTTGAGGTAGTACTATTTTTTTATCTCTCTCAATTTTATGAGTGCCAGTAAATTGTGCATTAAGCATTGCTTCACGCGGAAAAATGGTACGCAATAGTGGTTGCCATGTCTCTCGCGAATTATCTAACCATTCTTTGAACAGAACAAAATCTTTTGATAATTCAATTGATACTTTGTGTGTTTGCGTATCATAGGCAATAAATCGTGCTTGTTTAAATAATGAACTCAATAATGAATCATTAAGTGTTTCGACCTGCGTAACAAATCGTAACCATTGTTCATCATAATTGATAGTTGCTTCATCCTCTTCTTCAGTATCTTCGTCATCATCCTCGTCTTCATCATCCTCATCATCTTCACTACACTCTTCAACAATAGGGAGAATCCCCAACGCACACGGAGCAGATCCATCACCACCATTAGTTTTTTTCTTATCTTTTTGACACAGACCGAGCAAAATCATTTCAAGAAAAATATGTTGCATAGCTGTTTTAAAAAATAATTCTTCATGCGCATATAAAGTTCGAACAATACGATGCAAATCCGCTAACTAACACCACAGCGCACTACTGTCTAACATTGTCACTGTTGTAACAATATCCTGCGGATTTACTCCATGCTTAAACCATATCAATGCACGTAAAAGTACTACCATACGTTGCCATATAAATTCTGCTTTAGATTGATCAATCTGTAACGAATGAATTAATTGTACTAGATCAGTTGGGTTTCCCTGTATAACAAGACGAATAAGATCCAAAATCTGTTGATCACCAATATGACCAAGTAAGGATAAAACAGATTCCTGATTCACTACAGCACTTGCAAATCGCACCTGTTCAAGCAAATTTAATGCATCACGCGCTGAGCCTTCAGTATGTCTTACAATAAGATCAAGGGCGTCATCGGTATAAGCTATTTTTTCTTTTTTACAAATTGTTTGCAAATGATTTTTTAAAGGGTTAAATGGTATCGGCGTAAAAAAAAGTTGAAAACAACGCGATCGCACTGTATCAATAATTTTATGCTGATTCGTTGTTGCCAAAATAAACAATGCCGTTGCAGGTGGCTCTTCTAAAATTTTTAATGCCGCATTAAATGCAGCTTTACTTAACATATGAGCTTCATCAATAAGATACACACGCTTACGCCCCATCAAAGGAAGCAATGATGATGACTCAATAATGCTACGAATATTATCAACACCCGTATGAGATGCTGCATCAATTTCTACAAAATCAGGATGATTTCCATCACGCATAGCAACACACGAATCACACACTAAACAAGGAATTGATGATTTTTTTGGATCTTTTTGAAAAAGAGGTAATGCAGCGCAATTAACTGCTGCTGCAAATATACGCGCTGTTGATGTTTTTCCACATCCTCGCTGACCTGCAAACAAATAAACTGGAAAAAAATGCCCAAGATAAAGACTGTTTTTAAGAATACGAACAGCAAGATCTTGTCCAACTATTTGATCAAAATCTTGCGATCGCCATTTTCTACTTAAGTTCAATATAACAGTGCTCATGTTTAATCCAGACAAAATTTTTATCTATCAAAAAAAACGGGAAAGCATATACAAGAAATCGCTACACCTGCTGCTTCTTTTCAGACCTGACAGATTATGCACCTTATTCTTTATCTACTTTCCCATTACCTTTACCCTAATTTTGTTTCATCAAATGAAACAGTAGAGGGTTTTATTTCTTTTTTATTGCC
>Ga0111538_10011210_pt1 | contig 11904 bp, 5 predicted proteins | sample SoiMethybrSBSTD1_FD_79669 | JGI IMG/M metagenome (GOLD analysis project Ga0111538, IMG submission 79669) | Bulk soil microbial communities from a Populus tree surrounding site in Tennessee, USA - Soil MetaG P. TD hybrid SBSTD1 (version 2)... | ecosystem: Environmental > Terrestrial > Soil > Tree...
AACGAGCAACGAGTGGATTCTTCAGCGCACGGGGATTCGAGAACGCCATATTGTCGACGACGGCGTAGCGACTTCGGACCTGGCGAAGGAGGCGGCAATCGGAGCGATGCGTCAGGCAGGCGTGTCCCCCGACCAGATTGGTTTCATCGTTGTCGGCACCACGACACCCGACACCATCTTTCCCAGCACGGCCTGTATGCTTCAGAACAAGATCGGGGCGCGGCACGCCTGGGGTTTCGATCTTGGTGCGGCCTGCTCCGGTTTCACCTACGCGCTGACCACCGGTATGCAGTTGATCGCGACTGGCGCGCACGATCATGTCCTGGTCGTCGGGGCGGACGTGATGTCGAGCATCATCGACTACACGGATCGGACGACCTGTGTGCTCTTCGGTGATGGTGCCGGCGCGGTGGTCCTGTCGGTCGCCGGGGAAGGAGAGCCTCACATTCTGGACTTCGCCCACGAGATCGACGGGAGCGGCGGCCCGGCTCTCTGCATGCCGGCCGGCGGCAGCAAACTGCCTGCGTCACATGAAACGGTGGAGAAGCGCCTCCACTATGTGAAGCAGGACGGCGGCACCGTGTTCAAATTCGCGGTGAAGAAGACGGAAGAGATTTGCCGGCGTGTCCTCGAACGGAATCATCTGACCGGTGCCGATCTCGATCTGTTCGTCTCGCACCAGGCAAACCGTCGAATCATTACCGCCGCCGCCGAGCGGCTTGGCCTGCCGGACGAAAAAGTCGTCATCAACCTCGAGCTGTACGGCAATACCACGGCCGCGACCATTCCACTGGCGCTCGCTGATGCGATGCGCCAAGAGCGTCTGAAGAAGGGAAGCCTCGTTCTCCTGACATCAGTCGGTGCCGGATTTACGGTGGGCGCCGTGTTGCTGCGATGGAGTCTCTGACGATGCCGGAATCCGGGATCCGGTTTCCGGGATCCGACGGACCCGAGAAGTAATCACCGCTGTCGTTTAAGATCACTTCGGATCTCGGCTCCCGGACAACGGATCCCGATTCAGAGACAATCGTGCCCACCCGCATCTTTCTTCTCTCCCCAGCCAACTGTTCCGGTCCTCGTGCACAGATAGTGATGTCGGAACGCGCGCAGTTCGATCTCGCGGTCCGGCTGCGCGGGCGTCGCGGGGTGGCGATTGGAGAAGTCTTTGCCTTTGTCAGTGGGTTGTACTTCCGAGGCAAGCTGGCATACGCGCTCGAATTTGCGCAGCCACCGGAACCTGGCCTGCCGCTGACCGGCAGCGGTGCGCTGGTGATCACGCCGACGGCCGGCCTCCGTGCGGCGGAGACCGCGATCACGACGCGTGCGCTCCAGGCGTTTGCGGCGGTTGACATTGCCGCCAACGATCCCCGCTACAGCAGGCCGCTCCTCGCCAGCGCCCGCGCACTCGACGAAGAAATCGGCCCGGAGTGCGAAGTCGTGCTGCTCGGCAGCATTGCCTCGGCAAAGTATGTCGATGTCTTGACCAACGTTTTCGGTGAACGCTTGCTCTTCCCGATTGATTTCGTCGGCCGCGGAGACATGAGTCGTGGAGGATTGCTCCTGCGCTCGGTCCGATCGGGTGAGGAGCTGCCGTACGTGCCCGTGACTGGCGCCGTGCGACATGGCCCGCGCCCACCGAAATTGCCGCCGATAAAGGGCATCACTACCGAATTCAGATCGTCGCGAACGACTAAGCGTTGATATGGCCGCCAGCCGCCAGCCGCCAGCGGCGAGCGGCGAAAACCGATCAGATCGCCCTGAGCATAGCGACCGGCAGCGTTTGAAAGGCCTCGCCGAGAAAGATCCAGGCGCTTTCGCCCGAGCGGGTGGGACGGATCACGGTTCCGGTGATCTCGTCCCGGAATTGCCGACCGGCCAGTTCGGGCGGCAGCATCAGCCGTGATGTTCTCCAACACTCGCCGCCGAGTGGAAACGGTTGCGCGGCGCTGACAAGTCTGCTGCACAGTCGCGGCGCAACGAAGACCACGGCCTGATCCTGTTGCGGCGCCCGGCGCGCGAAGGCGATGCCGGCGCCGGGCACGGTGACCTCGAGGGGCAGGGGGACGTACTCGCCGCCAAGAAAGACGTCAGGCAATTCACGGCGCAGCCGAAGTCCGGCGGCGGTCACCATCATTTTGATCCGGCCGTTCGTCCAGTTCTCCAGCCAGCCACGCAACGTTGCCGATCGCGACTCAGGCTCAGACGCGAGCGCCCCATCCACGTCCTTCAACACGCATCGTCTGTGCTCGAAATCGATCGGACGTCGGTTGTCTGGATCGACGAGGTTGAAGTCCCACAAATCGGTTCCCTGATAGAAATCCGGCACGCCGGGAGATCCGATCTTGAGCGCCACCTGCGCCAGCGAGTTGATCATGCCGAGCAGGGCAATTCTTCGCTGGAACGGGAGCAGCGCCGACAGGAGTCGTGCGCCGCCTGCACCGGTCAGCACCCGGCGCACAAATGTTCGCAAGGCTTCTTCGTACGGCTCATTGGGAGTCAGCCAGCTGGTGTGCACTTTGGCTTCCTTGACGGCTTTGATCATGTAGTCGGAAAGCCGGCTCACGAGATCGTCAGGCGCGGCCTTGGTGTCGACGCCCAGATCCGGCGGCCAGATGCCGACGAGTGCTTGATAGAAGCGGTATTCGTCGGTTCGATCCGGCGCCGGCTCTCCCTCGACCAGCGATCGCTGCTTTTTTGCCAGTCGCATCCACTTGGACACTTCCCGTCCCCATTCATCGGGAATCTCCGAGAGGACGTTGAGTCGTGCGCGGACGTCTTCGCCGAGCTTCGTATCGTGCGTGGCGGTTGCGAGCATCTCAAACGGCCAGTTGTCGGCGCGCAGCCGGTTGGCGTGATGAAATTCCTCGACCGAGCGTCCGAAGCGCGATGGATCCCCACCCACCTCATTGAGCGAGAGCAGCACGTTATAGCGGTAAAACGCCGTGTCCTCGAGCCCCTTGGCCTGCACGGGCCCCGTGTACTGCTGCAGCTTCATGGAAAACCGCAGGCGTTCGCGAGCCTCGTGTTCGTCGCCTGGCGGATATCCGACGCGCCGCTCCTGTCCGGCAGGAAGCTCGTCGCCGACATCCCGAGGCAATACGATTTCGCGGAAGAAGTCGAAGAGCGACGACTCCATCGCCGGATTCCGGCGTCGCGCCCGCGCGATCGCCCGTTCGACGACCGCGCGGTCTTCGGTCCTCCACCCGCGCTGATCGACGTAGGTCCGATAGACCGGGAAGCAGGCGACGACTTCGGTGATGACGTCTGCCAGCGAATCAAGCGTGAAGTCCCGTGACTTCCGATTGCTCTCGCCGATTCGCTCGAGCGCATGCGCCAGCACGTTCAACTCGCTGGCCAGCGCTGTCCCCATGATCAACCGTTTGCTCGCATACAGGACGTCGTCGAACGGTTCGTTATGCCCGGTAAGTTTGGCGTACACACGACGCATGCGGCGCGCTTGCGCGGTCTCGACGAACACGCCATTCAAGTCGTTCAGGAAGTTGTAGCCGGTGGTTCCGTGTGCCGCCCAGTTCTGAGGCAATCGTTCGGCGCCGGACAGGATCTTTTCTGCGACGACATACAGAGGACGATCGCCGCGACCGTCATGACCGGCATGGATATCGAGTCCGAGCGCCCGAGCGGCCAGCTGCTGCAGCATGCTGAAATACTTCGCCGGGTCGAACAGCCCATCCGGATGGTCGACGCGAACGGCGTGGACTTTCCCTTCCGCAATCAGTTGCGCCAGCAGTTGATGCGTTCCTTCGAACACCTCTTCGCGTTCGACCCGAAGCCCGACCAGCGTGTTGACGTCGAAGAAGCGCCGATAGTTGATCTGGTGAGAGGCGGTGCGCCAATAGGAGAGGCGGTACGGCTGTACCTCGAGCAGATCGTGCAGCGCATCGAAGCTTGACGGCTGTCCAGGCGTGCCGTTGATGTCGCTGAGCGCACTCTCGATCGCGTGCCGAACCGCCGCTTCCTCCGAGACAAGCCGTTCGAGCCGCGTCTTCGCTACCTCCTTCTCGCGATGGAGCTCGGCTATGTGCTCGGGATTCGTGGTGATGTAAGGCGGCAGATTCTGAAGCGAGGCAATGATGCTGAGGAATTCGTTCAGCGACGGCGTTTCTTCGCCGAGTGTGGCCTTCAACCGCTCGACGGCACCCGCGTACACGCGGGCCGCTTGCCGCGGATTGATTGGCAGCTCCTGATCGAAATACTTCAGGACGAGCGAACTGCCGGTGAACGCGATCTGAAGCTCCCCTCGCTCGAGCACGTTGCCATATTGATCGCCGAGGATCGGCAGCAACAGCTTGGCCTCGAGCTCCGGTTTGATCGGCCGCCAATCGATATCGAAGAACACGGCGGCCGGAGAGCTGGGACCGTTTTCGAGCACATCGTTCCACCAGGCATTTCTCCCGGTGCCGACGCCCATGTGATTAGGAACGAAATCGACCAGATGTCGCATTCCCTGCTGCGCGATCGCGGCGCAGAATTCGTCGTGAGCCTGTGCGCCTCCCACTTCAGGATTGATCTCGTTGTGATTGCAGACGTCATATCCGTGAGTGCTCTCAGGGGCGGCGGTGAAGTAGGGTGAGGTGTAGCACGTATCGACGCCCAGCCGCGCCAGATACGGCACGACATCACGAGCAGCCGTCAATGGAAAAGCGTGATGGACCTGCAATCGGTAGGTGCTCGTCGGAACGTAAATCGGTCGATCAGTCATCAGCGGTCACGTTTCAGTATCACCGCTCCAGCGCGCTTGAAATCGATCATTGGAACGTGTGCATCGATCATTGGTGGCATCGGATCGGACGCGAACTGCGGGTCTTCGGTGGTCAGGATTACTCGCCAGGGAAAGTCAGACCGATCACCCCGGCTGACGACGGGTCTCAGATCGGCGGCGCCTGAGGTTCTGAATCGCGCCACGATCCAGAATACATCCTGCCCCTCCGCACGGCGGATCCCAATCGTGTCATCGTCGAGCGCCTCAGCCTCGCCATGGAGTTCGCGACTCGCGCCGAGCGCCCGGTAATCCAGGCGCAGAGCAAACAACGCGCGGTACAGATTCAACGAGAACGAATGCGGGGAGATCTTCTGTTCCTCCCATCGGAGCCGGCTCGCTTCAAACGTCGAAGCCGCCTGAGGATCTGGGATGGTGTTCCGACCGTCCGGACTGGAGAACTCGGGAAACTCCGCGAACTCGCGGCGGCGCCCCTCGCTCACGTGCACGCCGAGTCCCGGCTCCAGATCGGTAAAAAACTGAAATGGTGTGCTCGCTGCCCATTCCTGTCCCATGAAGATCAGCGGCGTCATTGGCGCGGTCAGCAAGATGACACTTGCGGCGCGCCAGGCCTCAGGCGCGATCCCGTGGTTCAGCCGATCTCCGCGCGGACGATTGCCAATTTGATCGTGGTTCTGAAGACAGATGACGAAGCGCCGCATGGGAATGGCCGATGGATCCGTGCCTCGCGGTGCCTGCCATCGCGGCGATGGCTGACCGGTGAATAACCAGCCGCGCTGAATCGTACTCGCCAGCTCGCCAACGGTTCCAGCAAAGTCGGCGTAATAGCTGTGTCGATCGCCGTGCAGCAGCCGACGCATCACATGATGAAAGTCGTCGGCCCATACCGCGTCGAGCCCCCAACCGCCGCGGGATGGCTCGTCGATCATGGCGGCCAGGTTGCGATGATCTTCAGCGTGAATGAAGATCGGCCGCGGTGCCGAGGCACGCGCGTCGACGACAATCTCCCGCACGATCGATCCATCGTCCGCTTCGACCAGCGCATGAGTGGCATCGAGCCGAAGGCCATCGAGGTGATACTCGCGGACCCAATGCACCGCGTTTTCGGTGATGAAATGCCGGACCGGTTGAGAACAGGGTCCATCAAGGTTGACACCGTATCCCCAGGGCGTCGAGTGGCGCGTCGTGAAGTAATCCTTGTTGAACTCCCGTACGTACGCCCCTTCGGGTCCGAGGTGGTTGTAGACGACGTCCAACACGACTGCGAGCTCGAGAGCGTGTGCGCGATCGACGAGTCGCCGAAGATCGTCGGGATGGCCGTAGGCGCGGGAAGGCGCGAACAGGCTCACCCCGTCATATCCCCAGTTGCGTAAGCCCGCAAAGTCTGCGACCGGCATGATCTCGATCACCGTAATGCCCGTATCGCGTAGCGTCTCCAGTTGTGCAGTGGCGGCGCGAAAGGTGCCTTCGGGTGTAAACGTACCGATGTGGAGTTCGTAGACGATGTGGTCGCGAGGCGGCCTGCCGCGCCACTGATCATCGGTCCACGGAAACGCGTTCGGATCGATGACTTCCGAAGGGCCATGCACGCCTTCGGGCTGAAATCGTGATGCCGGATCGGGGCGCAGCGATCCATTCTCGAACTGATAGCTGTAACGATCGCCCGCGGCGGCGCCGTCGACCATCGATTCGAACTTGCCCTCCGAATCGCGAGCCATCGCGTGATTGCCTGCGGCACGCCCGTCGTGAAGAACCAAGGTGAGCTGGGGAGCCGACGGAGCCCAGACGCGGAATCTCACTCCGCCACGGACGGGGACCGCGCCAAATCGGTTTTCGGACATTCAGTTGAAGTATTGCGGGCGGCCTCTCCGCGTGCGGCGCAAGCTCGCCGCTGCCGCGGTTACCGACGCGCGTGCAACAAATCGAGAATACCGCGCAAGGGGATGCCTGCCCAGTCGGGTCGGTTGTTCAACTCGTAATTCAATTCGTACAACGCTTTGTCCAACACGAACAGCTGCAGCAAGGCGTCCCGGTGGCTGTCGACCGGGGGTATGAAGAGCGACTCTTTGACAAGGGCGAAATACGTCCGCAGAAATGCGGCCGACGCACTCAGTTGCCAAACTCGTGCCCATGGTTCGAACCGGGGTAGTTCCGAGCGACGAGTCGACGTGAAGGCAAACAGTCCCGCGTACGCCGCGTAGTCAAATGATCGGATCATGCCCGCCACATCCTTCAACGGAGAATGTTTGAGGCGTCTTTCGTCCATTGAGCGGGCGGGTTCACCCTCGAAGTCGAGGATGTAGAAGTCTCCTTCAGACCAAAGGACCTGGCCGAGATGGTAATCGCCGTGAATTCGTGTCTTCGACGCGACGAATTCCAGCGGCGGCGCGCACCGGATTCGTTCGACCAGCGTATCGGCTGATTGCAGAAGTTGTTCGGCCGGTCCGCGAACCTCGTCGGTCAAGCCAGCGCGAACCGCTGCCAGGGTGCGAAGGCCTTCCTGCGCCTGGGCAGTTGCGCTGGCGCTCAGGCGGTCGAGGTCCGCCCGAGTGAGCGGCTCAGCTGCAAATGCGCCGGCAGTCGTGTTCGAGCCGAGCGCCAGATGCATCTCAGCTGTGCGTCGTCCCAGCGTCGCAGCCGTCTCGAGGTAATCGCCCATCGCGCCGATGATGCGTTCGGGCAGTTCAAGATCGGTCGCCCACGCGACACCCTCGACATCGGGCGCTGTTTGCTCGCCGATGTCTTCGTAGAAACGCCCAACCGCGCCCAGCGCGTGTATCCAGCCGTCACCCTGGCTCCGCACGAGTTGTTGCATCATTCCGAGCGTGCCGGGCTCGTTGCCTGGGACGAGATATTCGAACGCGCCGGCGACCCTGGGCACACGAGTAAAGCCGGCGCGCTCGGTTAACTGCAGGCTGATTTCCAGATCGGGATTGATGCCTGGTTGAAGGCGGCGGAACAGTTTCAAGATCAATCGTCGGCCGAACACGACGGACGTATTGCTCTGTTCAACGCCCATCCGCGACACCGGAACATCGGGTTCGAACCCGTCGCGGAGTTCAGCGAACGCCGGCGACTGAATCGCGCGAATCGAACCGCGTTTGGTCGCCATCTGCTCGGAACGATCCAGACTATCGAGCAGCGTTCGCGCATATGTGTCGTCGAGCCACGCGTCGAACAGAATCCCCTTTCGCGCGCCGGTTACGTTCGCGAGGATTGCGTGCGGCGCCTGATCGATCAAATTCTTCGCATCGGCATAGGGACGGACCGTCAGCGGCAGAAAATACTGCTCGCGCCCGTCATCCTCGAACTCCACTTCGACAATCGTGACAAAGAGCGGCTGCGGCCCTCGCCGAAGTACGCCCCAGTCAACGAATCGCGCCCGCCGCGAACGGCGCGATTTTGCGCCGTACCAGCGCTGCCGATGGAGAAACGGCAAAAGGAGATCGCGTTCGATCAGCGTTCGGACATTGCCATCGAGCACGGTTTCCCACGCGGCACCCACCAGCAAGGCTGGTGCTTCAGGGACATCAGTCGCGGTTTCGGGGACGACACGCGCGGTCATCGACGTCGGCGTCTGCTGGACCTTGAACCAGTAGAACGAGTACGGCGCCAGAGTGAGGAAGTACGGCAATTCGCCGATCTTTGGAAACTCGGTCAGACCGAGCATTTCAACCGGTGTCATGCCTTTGAATCGCGACAGATCGAGCTCGACCGGCTGCACGGTGCGCGCGAGGTTCGCGACACAGAGCACGATGTCGTCGCCATCGCGCCGGACGTACGAGAGGATCTTGCGATTGCGGGCGGGCAGGAATTCGATCGAGCCACGCCCGAACACGGTGGTCTGCTTGCGCAGGCCGATCATTCGCTTCATCCAGTTCAGCAGCGAGTACGGCGAACGCTCCTGTGCTTCGACGTTCAACGCTTCGTAACCGTAGACCGCATCCATGATCGGCGGGGCGTACAACTGTGCGGGATCGGCACGCGAGAAGCCACCGTTGCGATCGCCGGTCCATTGCATCGGCGTGCGCACGCCGTTGCGATCGCCAAGGTAGATGTTGTCGCCCATCCCAATCTCGTCGCCGTAATAGATGATCGGCGTTCCAGGCATGGAAAAGAGCAGCGCATTCATCAGTTCCATCCGCCGGCGGCTGTTCTCGAGCAGCGGCGCAAGACGGCGCCGGATGCCGACGTTGATCCGCATTTGCGGATCCGCGGCGTAGGCCTGATACATGTAATCGCGCTCTTCGTCGGTCACCATTTCAAGCGTCAACTCATCGTGGTTGCGCAGGAACATTGCCCACTGGCAGTTGTCCGGGATGTCTGGCGTCTGTCGAAGAATCTCCGTGATCGGATGGCGATCTTCCTGGCGGATGCCCATGAACATGCGCGGCATCAACGGGAAATGAAATGCCATGTGGCACTCGTCGCCGTCACCGAAATACGGTCGCACGTCGGCGGGCCACTGGTTCGCTTCGGCAAGCAGCATCCGGTCCGCATATCGATCGTCCAGCGCGGCGCGGATCTTTTTCAGGACGTCATGCGTCTCCTCGAGATTCTCACAGATGGTTCCTTCGCGCTCGATGAGATAGGGGACGGCGTCGAGTCGCAGGCCGTCCACCCCGCGGTCGAGCCAGAAGCGCATCGTTTTGATGACACGCTCGAGTACGGCGCGATTGTCGAAGTTCAGATCCGGCTGGTGATGAAAGAACCGATGCCAGTAGTAGGCCTTGGCGGCATCGTCCCAGCTCCAGTTTGACGTCTCCGTATCGGTGAAGATGATGCGGACACCCTCGTACTTCTGCTTGGTATCGCTCCACACATAGAAGTCGCGCTCCGGTGACCCGGCGGGTGCCCGGCGTGCGACCTGAAACCACGGATGCTGATCCGAGGTGTGGTTGATGACCAGTTCGGTGATGATTCGGATTTGCCGCTTGTGGGCTTCGTCGACGAATCGGTCGAAGTCATCGAGCGTCCCGTAACTCGGATGAATGTTCTCGTAGTCGGCGATGTCGTACCCGTCGTCTCTCAGCGGCGACGGGTAGAACGGAAGCAGCCACAGGCAGTTGATGCCGAGACTTTGCAGGTACTCGAGCTTCTGCGTCAGGCCAGGAAAGTCGCCAACGCCGTCGCCGTTGCTATCGAAAAACGCGCGGACGTGAGCTTCATAGATGACCGCATCTTTGTACCAGAGCGCATCAGACATGGCTGGACAACGGAGCGAGCGGCGCCGGCAGCTGGACGTGGAGAATATGCGCGACGCGATCCTGCGGATCGAGGCGGATGTAGTTCCATTCGCCGCGCCAGAAATACCGCTCGCCAGAGAGTAAATCGGTGACGTCGGTCGTCGCGTGCGGCGTCAAATCCCACGCAACCAGTGGCAGCTGCACGAAGCCATGCTGCATGTTGACCGGGTCGAGGTTCACGATCACGAGAATCAAGTCGCGGCCGTCGGCGGAACGCTTGCTGTAGGCGATCAGTTCGGCGTTATCGGTGCGGTGAAACGACAATCCCCAGTCGTGCTGCAGCGCCGGGTGGGTTCGCCGGATCGCGTTGATCTGGGCGATGAACTCGGCGAGACTGCCGGCCTGGTGGTAGTCGCGGACCCGGATCTGGTATTTCTCGGAATCGAGATATTCTTCGCTGCCGCTGCGAACCGGCACGTTTTCGGCGAGTTCGAATCCGCTGTAGATTCCATACGACGCGCCGAGCGTCGCCGCGAGGACGAGCCGGACCTGAAAAGCCGGGCGGCCGCCGCGCTGCAGATATGCGTGCAGAATGTCGGGCGTGTTGGCGAAGAGATTCGGTCGAAAGTACTCACGCATCGACGTCTGGGTCAGCTCGGTGAAGTACTCGACGAGTTCATCCTTCGTATTGCGCCACGTGAAGTAGGAGTAGGACTGCGAGAATCCCAGCTTGGCGAGGTACTTCATCACTTTCGGGCGCGTGAACGCTTCGGAAAGAAAAATCGTGTCTGGATACTCGCGCCTCAACTCGCCGAGCGTCCATTCCCAGAAGCGAAACGGCTTGGTGTGGGGGTTGTCGACGCGAAAAATCCTGACGCCGTGCTGGATCCAGAACTCGAAGACGCCTTTCAGTTCGTGCCAGAGCCCGCGCCAGTCGTCGGATTCGAAATGAAACGGGTAGATGTCCTGGTATTTTTTCGGAGGGTTTTCCGCGTATTGGATCGACCCATCGGGTCGCTGACGAAACCAGTCGGGATGTTCGCGGACGTAGGGGTGGTCGGGCGACGCTTGAAACGCGATATCGAGGGCAATCTCGAGCCCGTGCGCGCGAGCGGCCGTGACAAACGCATCGAAATCGTCGATCGTCCCGAGGCCTGGCTCGATCGCCGTGTGTCCCCCCTCGTCTGATCCGATCGCCCACGGACTCCCCGGGTCGCCCGGTCCAGCGGTCAATGCGTTGTTCGGCCCTTTGCGGAAACTGCGTCCGATCGGATGAATCGGCGCGAGATACAACACGTCGAATCCCATCGACGCCACGTACGGCAACATGGCGGCCGCCTCGTTGAACGTCGCACTGCGGGAACCCTCGGTGCCAGCCGAACGCGGGAAGATCTCGTACCATGCGCCAAACCGCGCGCGCTCCCGATCGACCACCACGGTCAACACGCGATCGAATCGCGTCGCCTGACTTCGGTCCGGCCGAGCGGCCATGAACGCGGCGAGATCGTCGCCGAGCGCGGCGGCAATGCGAGGAGCCAGATCGCCGCTCGTCTCGAGCGTGTCTCTCAAAGAAACCAGCTTGTCGCGTTCCCGGGCGTCGGGTCCGCGATCCAGTGCCGCGCCGACAATCGCCGCCCCTTCACGTAACTCGAGCGACACGTCCTGGCCGGCACCGGCCTTCTTCGAAAGATCCTGCCGCCAGCTGGCAAACCGATCAACCCAGGCTTCGACCGAGTATTCGTATCGCCCGAGCGTGTCGACGGTGAACGATCCTTGCCACCGATCGTTCTCGAGCAGACGCATCGGCGCTTCGCGCCACTCTGAGTCGCCGGCGCGGCGGAAGAGCACCAGAGCGGCCACCACGTCATGACCGTCCGCATGCACGTCCGCTCGGACCATCACCTCTTCGCCGACCGTGCGCTTGATGGGAAAACGCCCGCAGTCGATTTGTGGTTCGACCGCTTCGATCACGACGCGGCG
>Ga0111538_10011212_pt1 | contig 11901 bp, 9 predicted proteins | sample SoiMethybrSBSTD1_FD_79669 | JGI IMG/M metagenome (GOLD analysis project Ga0111538, IMG submission 79669) | Bulk soil microbial communities from a Populus tree surrounding site in Tennessee, USA - Soil MetaG P. TD hybrid SBSTD1 (version 2)... | ecosystem: Environmental > Terrestrial > Soil > Tree...
GCTCGTCAACTCCCGCGGCGAGGTGATCGGCGTCAACACCGCCGTCATCCTCCCCGCCCAGGGAGTGTGCCTGGCCATTCCCATCAATACCGCGAAGTTCGTGGCTGTACGGCTGATTGCATGGGGCAAGGTCAAGCGCAGCTGGATCGGCGTGGCCGGCCAGAACGTGCAGTTCCATCCGCGCAAGCGCCGCGACCTGCGAGAACGCCACGAGATCACCAACACCTCCGGCGTGCTGGTGATGAGCGTGGAAGACGACTCGCCCGCGGCCCGCGGCGGGGTGGAACAAGGCGATGTCATCGTCGAATTCGAGGGACGCTCCATCGAGAGCATCGATGATCTGCATCGACTGCTCACGGAGGAACGCATCGGCGTGAAGTCGGAACTGACGCTGCTGCGCGGCGACGAAAGGCGCGTTGTCGAGGTGACGCCAATTGAGCCTGCGTAAACATCGACGCCGCAGTGGGCTTCGTCGCAACGTGCGTCAGGATCCTGGGCACACTCCCCAGTGGGAGATGACCAGCAGCATGTCGTTGACATCGACTACGCCGTCGTGATTGGCATCACCACCCGGACCTGGTCCGTCCCATGCGGTGATTACCTGCAGCAGGTCGTTGACATCTACCACTCCGTCGCCGGTGAGGTCTCCCTGGCATGGTGTTGCGCCGATGGCGTGGTCGTTCCAGAAGGCCGGCGTAAACGAAATCGCGCCCGAGGTCAGTGGCCCGCCGACGTGCGCATCGGGCTGCCCGATCGTGCCTGTGAACTCGAAGGTACCGTTGACCGTCTCGGCCGTGGACACCGCGCCGCCGCCATCGATTGTGTTCCACGAGATGTCCGGGCCGCTGCGAATCGAGTCCCCGATGACGACAGAAACCGTCATGAGCATCGCGACGCCCACGAGGGCTGGGAGCGGAGGCGGTTTCCGATTGAGGCGATGGAGCATGGTGGTTCTCCAGTATGAGAGAGGATTCGCCGCGATCAGAATCTGCCGGCCTTCAGGAAACTGTTCGCTTCGACGGTCGTCGGAGCAGTGGCCGCGACGTTCTGGCACCACCGCAGTCGCACCGTGCCCCCTGTCGCGCCGTTGATGACGGTTCCGGTGAGGCGAATGTACGTGGGGATCGCAGCCCCGTTCGAGACGCCGTAGGAAAGAGTGCTGGCGCCGCTGACCACGGAGAGATTCACGTTGGTGTCATTGAGACTGCCGTTGCTGACGTTCAGATCCGGTCCGACGCCGCCCCACTGCACCGTCGCGCCGCTGGGAACACCAAATCCAATCTTGATGTCGGGGTTGGCAGTGGTTTGAGTGGTGAGAAGGACGATGTCGAATGTCCATATCTCGTTGGGTCCGATCGGAAATGCGAGTTGATCGTCATCCTGCAGCACCGAGCTGTTGGCAACGTTCTCACTGACGGTCTTGCGAACCTTGAAATCATCGCCCGAGCCGCTGGAACCCGGCGGACCAACGGGACCTTGCGGGCCCATCGGACCAATTGGTCCGGCGGGACCTTGCGGTCCCTGAGAACCTGTTGGCCCGGGGGCGCCGGTTGCGCCGGTAAGACCTTGTGGGCCTTGGGGGCCCGGTGGACCAGCGGGACCCTGCGGCCCGGGCGCGCCGTCCGCACCCGCCGGACCTTGCGGGCCAACGGGTCCCTCTGGGCCCACAGGACCTGCTGGACCTTGCGGCCCAGTCGCGCCGTCAGCACCGGGAGGACCTTGTGGACCGGCAGGGCCCTGCGGTCCGGGCGCTCCATCTGCGCCCGTCGGACCTTGCGGGCCAGCGGGTCCTTCTGGGCCCTCCGGACCTGCTGGACCTTGCGGTCCAGTCGTGCCGTCAGCACCGGGAGGACCTTGTGGGCCGGCAGGGCCCTGCGGTCCGGGCGCTCCATCTGCGCCCGCCGGACCTTGCGGGCCAGTGGGACCGGCAGGGCCAGTTGCGCCTGGAGGACCAGCGGGACCAGCAGGACCGCCCGGTCCCTGCGGACCGGCAGGCCCAGTTGTTCCATTGAGTGCGTACAGCGCATACGGTGCGGCTGTCAGCGGTTGCCGCGGCGCAAGCGTAACGTATGAACCCGATCCTGCGGGTGTTCGCAACGACAGCTGCAGCCAGCGCTGCGACCCCTGAAAGACGTTCGTGCCGAAGTCCAGTTGGGCCGTCAGCAAACCATCGGTCAGTCCCATCCCGTTGAGCGTGACGGTCGGGCCGATTTGTATGTCGCCGCTTGGAGCATCGTAAAGACGGATTTCGAAGTCGACGACGCCGTTGACCGCGACGCCGTTGATCTTCAACTGTCCTTGGTAGGTGAACGCGGTGCCGACAGGCGCATCGGCACGTGCAGGCGGAGCAACCAGTCCAAACCCCGTCGACAACACAAGCGCGGACAAAACGCGATGCATGTTCGTACCTCTCCTCGATTGCAACTTGCGATTCCTGCCTGGCGCATCGGGAGCGCCTGGTGATCACGATGTATGTCGGCGGCGCGGCGTGGCCGACGACGCATGCCGATGACCTGTCGCGGATCGTGGCGCCGGGATCGTGCGGAGCATGCTCACTTGGAGCATTTTACAGCCGGTTTTCGGCAAAGCCGCACCGCAGGGATCGTCAGATCGCAGATTAGGTACCGCGAGCCGCAATTCAATAATTATGTTCCTGCAGGGAAACCTTGACGCTGGGCAACTTGGAGAAACTACAACGCCCGCACAACGATGCGCGGGCGTTGGAAAGGTGCGTCGCACGTGTCTGTGGTCTTCTCAGTTCCGGATGCGCATCGCGTAGAACGATCGCCATACGAAGACCAGCGACACGACGAAGAAGGCGGCCGCCAGCCACGCGCTGACGTTGCGCGGCATGGTGATGGCCAGTTCCACGGCCAGCAGGCCGAAAAGCGTGGTGAACTTGATGATGGGGTTCATGGCCACTGACGAGGTGTCCTTGAACGGATCGCCCACGGTGTCGCCCACGACGGTCGCCGCGTGCAGGGGCGTGCCCTTCTCCTTCAGTTCGACCTCGACGAGTTTCTTGGCGTTGTCCCACGCGCCGCCGGCGTTGGCCATGAAGATCGCCTGGAACAGGCCGAACAGCGCGATGGCAATGAGGTAGCCGATGAAGAAGAACGGTTCGACGCACGCATACGCCAAGGTGCCGAAGAACACCGCGAGGAAGATGTTGAACATGCCCTTCTGGGCGTACTGGGTGCAGATCTCCACGACGCGCTTGGAGTCCTTGATCGAGGCCTTCTCGCCGCCCTCGAGTTTGATGTTGGCCTTGATGAATTCCACGGCACGATACGCGCCCGTGACCACCGCCTGCATGGATGCGCCCGTGAACCAGTAGATCATCGCGCCGCCGGTGATCAGGCCCAGCAGGAACGGCGGATGCAGCAATGAGAGTTTGTCGATGTCCACACTCAGCGGTATGCCGGTGATCGGGTTGGTCGTCAGCATCACGATGATGGCGAAGATCATGGTCGTCGCGCCCACGACGGCGGTGCCGATGAGCACCGGCTTGGCGGTGGCCTTGAAGGTGTTGCCCGCGCCGTCGTTTTCTTCCAGGAAGTGCTTGGCCTTCTCGAAATTCACGTCGATGCCGTGATCGCGCTTGATCTCGGCCGGCGAGACGTTCTCGATGAGCGAGAGTTCGTAGACGCTCTGGGCGTTGTCGGTGACCGGGCCGTACGAATCGACGGCGATCGTGACCGGCCCCATGCCCAGGAACCCGAACGCCACGAGGCCGAAGGCGAAGACGGCGGGGGCGATCATGAAACCCGTCGCCGGGAACTGCAGGCTCACGAGGTACGCCACCCCCATGAGGATGATGATGGAGATGCCCATCCAGAACGCGCTGAAGTTGCCGGCCACCAGACCTGAGAGAATGTTGAGCGAAGCGCCGCCTTCCCGGGACGAGGTCAGCACCTCTCGGACGTGCGCCGAGTTCATCGAGGTGAAGATCTTGACCAATTCCGGAATGATCGCGCCGGCAAGGGTGCCGCAACTGATGACGGCCGAGAGTTGCCACCACAGGTCCGTGCTGCCGGCGAGGTTGGGAATGAGGAGTTTCGAGAACAGGAACGTCAGACCAACCGACACGATCGACGTGAGCCACACCAGCCACGTCAGCGGGTGTTCGAAGTTCATCTTGTCAGCGTTGGCATACTTGCCGCGCTGGAACGCCGCGTTGACGAGGTACGAGCCGCCGGAGGCGAGGATCATCATGATGCGCATCGCGAAGATCCACACCAGCAGTTGCACCTGCACCGTCGCATCGGGCACGGCCAGCAGGATGAACGAGATGAGGGCCACGCCGGTCACGCCGTAGGTCTCGAAGCCGTCAGCGGTGGGACCGACGCTGTCGCCGGCGTTGTCGCCCGTGCAGTCGGCGATCACGCCGGGGTTGCGGGCATCGTCTTCCTTGATCTTGAGCACGATCTTCATCAGGTCCGAGCCGATGTCGGCGATCTTCGTGAAGATGCCGCCCGCGATACGCAAGGCCGAGGCGCCCAGCGATTCACCGATCGCAAAGCCGATGAAGCACGGCCCGGCGAAGTCCCCGGGAATGAACAGCAGGATGATCAGCATGATCAGCAGTTCGATCGAGATCAGCGCCATGCCGATCGACATGCCGGCCTTCAGCGGAATGTCGTAGCACGGAAAGGGCTTGCCGGCGAGGGCAGCGAACGCCGTACGGCTGTTGGCGAAGGTGTTCACGCGAATGCCGAACCACGCCACGCCGTAACTGCCGGCGATGCCGACGAGACTGCAGATCAGAATGACCGCGACCTTCACAGCGCCCAGGCCGTGATGCACTTCGCCAGTGGCGGGATCGGTGTGCGTGGTGAGGAAGCCGAAGTACCACACCATGATCGCCCCGATGAACAGCCACAGAAGGATGAGGAACTTGCCCTGCGTGAGCAGATACGTCTTGCACGTCTCGTAGATGAGTTCCGAGATCTCGCGCATCGACGAGTGCACGGGCATGTTCTTCAACTGGTTGAAGATCATGCCGCCAAAGAGCAGGCCGAGCGCGCAGACTGCCAAGCCGATCGTCAGCAGTGTGCTGCCGGGCATGCCCAGGAACTTGACCGATCCCAGTTTGGGAACGACCAAGCTCGATTCGCTGGCGTGGGCAAGAGGTGCGAATGCGAGCAGCGCAGCGACGCCGCCGACAGCAGGCAGCAACCGGCGGAACGAACGTGCAAACGAAGTAGCGAAGGTCATGGCGTGCATGGTCAGCGAAGTCGAGAGAATGATCGAATGGGGTTCGCTCGAACCCCTGGAAGTGGCGGGTGACAAGCCTGATCGCTCGTCCACAAAGGCCTGTGGATAAACGACTTGCGAATCAGTTTCGGCAGACGAACCAGCCCCTGCCTGAATCGTGCAGGCATCTCGGAGGCCGTGTTGAAGACTTGTCTCCAATGGGCCAAGGGGGCAGATCGTACAGAGGATCAGGACGTTTGCCAACCGCAGAGCGGGGGCAAATCCTGCAGCGCGCGGTAGGCTGGCCCGACGATCATTTGGCATGGATGAATCACGCGGCAGGGACGTCGCCACAGAAGGAGCCAATCGCGATGTCCGCTATCAAGATCTTCAATGCTGGTCTGTTCGCTGGGGCCGTGGGCATACTCTCGGCCGCCGTTCTCAGTTCCGGGCTGCCTACCGTCGCGGCTCAACAGGATCCCGCCAAGCCGACGTCCTCGCCGCCGCGGCTCCGACAGCCTGAGAGCGCTGGCAAAACGCTATTTGATCGCCTCGGCGGCACCTATCCGATCGCGGCCCTGGTTGATGATTACATCAACAGCCTGCCCTCCGACACCACGATCATGGGCAATCTGAACGTGCGTGCGGCTGTCGAGAACGCGGCTGCCAACAACGGCCTGCCCGGCCTGAAGTACCAAGTCACGGCGTTCCTCATCGAGGCGACGGGCGGCCCCTATTCCTATCACGGCCGCGACATGACCGAATCGCACAAGAACCTGGGGATCACGCAGACCGAGTGGGACGCGAGCGAGAAAGTTCTTAAGGCGTCGCTCGACAAGTTCAAGGTGCCTGCCGCAGAACAGGCCGAGTTGAACGCGCTCATCGAGAAATCGCACGATCAGATCGTGCGCCCGACGGGGCGCTGACGCCACCGCTCCAGTCCGAATTGAATTCAATCGGATTCCGCATTCACGCGCGATTGCGCGGGGATGTCGATGCTCTGTGCGCGCGCCTGCGTAGGAATGAAGAACCGGAAAGGAAGGTCATCATCATGCCACGAGGCGACAAATCGAAATACACCGGCAAGCAGAAGCGACAGGCCGAACACATCGAGGAAGGCTACGAGGAGCGCGGCCTGCCCGCGCGCGAGGCCAAACGCCGCGCCTGGGCGACCGTCAACAAGACCTACGGCGGCGGTGAGAAGCCCGGAGGCGGCGGGTATGGGCGCGGGGTGAGTCGCGCTCCGGCCCGCAAGGGCGGTCGTCTCGGCGGCCGAGCGGCGGCGTCACGACCGGCTGCTGCTCGCCGCGCATCGGCCCGCAAGGCGGCTCGCACCCGCGCACGCCGAGCGAGCACACGCGCCGGCAGTCGGCGAACGACTATGCGCAGCCGCGCACGACGAACCACCGCGCGCAGCCGCCGCTGACGGCGTACACCTCGGTTTGCTCGGGATCGGAGTAACGCGCCACGTCGCGCGCTCGATGACCCCAGAGAAGACTCCGCGCGAATCGAGGTACGCCTGCACCTGCTGACGGCGCGGCCCGATCGCTCAGGCCGCGCCGACCGTTTGGTGCTATCACTGACACAGTCCCCAGTGGGTGATGACGCCAAGGAGATCGTTGACGTCAACAGTTCCGTTGCCGCAAGGCGAAGGGATGCAGTCGCCGCAGCCGGAACCGGCGCACGGACCCCAGTGCGTGATGACGGTCAGCAAGTCGTTCACATCGACGTTGCCGTTGCCGCCAGCGGGGGTCACATCACCGATGCACACGCATGCGTTAACGGATCCTGACGTTCCGGCGTAGTTCACGGGGTTGTTTGTGCCGGTTGTGACGTTGCCGGTCAAGTCGCGCTGGAGTGATGAAGTGCAGTTGGTCGGCACGGGGCCGAAGGTCCAGGAGTTCCATGGAACATAGGTGATCGTGTCACCCGCCGGATTGAAGAAGTTGTCAGGGATGATGTAGTTTGGCGTCGGCGCGCCGGGCAAGCAGGCGAATGCCGCCGTGGCAAACAGCAGACGCCTATTGGAGGTTGGAGGTGTCAGGCTCGGACCCGGGATGACATAGGTGGTGACGGAGTTGCTGGTGAGGCTGTGCCCGTTCACCCCGATCTCCCCTGCGCCACCGCAGCATTCGGTCATCTCGATGAACTGGATCGTGCCGCTCGGATCGCTGAACACTTCGGTCACCACCCACGTGTGCGATCCAGCGTGGGCCGGTGCTGCGGTCAACGACACGCACGCAGCGGCTGCGAATGAGACGATGCTTCCTCGTTCGATCATGATTGATCCTCCTGGATGGATCCGCCTCGCGATGCACTCTGCGATATTTCGCGGCGATGCGGGCGGAACGGGCTGGGTGAGTGGTTGTGTCGAATGGGTCGAGAAGCGAAATCTGGATCAATGCGCATCGCTCGCGCTCAAGCGATATGCAATCTTGCATTTGGGACAGCGCGTGTGCGCCACCATAGCGTATGCGCACAGGTTGCAGGTCTTCTCCCGGCCGATAGCCGCCAGGAAGTTGCGATACTCGCTGGCCGTCTGTTCAAACAGGGCGCGATCGGCGAAGGCGACATTGCCAACCATGCCGCGTCGGCAATGCTCGCACCAGGCCGGGTCGTCGCCGCTGTGAGCGCGACAGAACGGGCATGTCAGTCGATCCGCCATCGCTGGCGAACCCTTGGCCAACCCCCACGTCAGGCGCGTGAAGAACGCCTTGCCGCCGACGAATCCCATTGCGGCCGCATCGCACCACAGGTCATTGGGCACCACCTCCGGACCGACCTTGGACCGCAACATCTCGATGTCCAGATCGTGCCCGTGCGGATCGATCATCTCAAACAGCATCGCCGACTCGACTCGATGGTTGGCGATGTAGCCGACATTGCACCGCCGGCACCAGCCGCCGTACACCTTCGCCAGCTCGCATGTGCAGGGCGACTGCGGATCGGAGCCCGGATGCAGTCGGGCGTGATCGGTCTCGACCGGGCGCGGCGGAAGGTCGAAGGCGCTGCGTTCTGCAGCCGTTGAGGCGCGATCAGGATTCGATGCCTGCACAAGCACTGCGGCAACCGCGCCGGCGAGTGCCGTCGCCCGCAGCAGCCATACCACCCGGAATGGGGTCCGCGGTCTGGGCATGATGTCTCATGTTGCACGCCCGCTGCCTTTCATGCAACGCCGATCCATGAATCCTGGCGGCAACAGCACATGCTGCCTCCTGACCCCGCAGGACTGCTGCAAAACCGCCCGATTTTCCCATTCCTACGCCTCGCTTCCTACGCCTCGCTCTGGTCCTGCTCGCCTCCAGCCGGCCGGACTGAGCCATCCAGCGGCAGGTTCCGCGCCATCTCCAGATACGCCTCGTAGTTCGCCTGCACCTGGTGCATGCTGTCGCCGGCGAACTTGTCGACAAAAGCCCGCGCGATCTCGAAGGCGACCACGTTCTCCATCACCACGCTGGCCGCGGGCAGCGCGCACACGTCGCTGCGCTCGTAGGCGCTGTGCTCGGGCTTCCGCGAGATGAGATCAACGCTCGGCATGCCTCGCAGCAGAGTCGAGATCGGCTTCATCGTGCCGCGCACGACAATCGGCATGCCGTTGGTCATTCCGCCCTCGATGCCACCGGCGTTGTTGCTGGGGCGCGTGAAGCCGACGCTGACGGTTTCTCGCAGGGCTTCGTCGTACATGATCGGATCGTGCACCGCGCTGCCGCGGCGGAACGCGCAGTCCTTCCCAAGGCCGATCTCCACGGCCTTGAAGGCCTGGATGCCCATCACCGCGCCGGCGAGCCTCGCATCCAGCCGCTCATCCCAGTTCGCGCACGTGCCCATGCCCGGCGGGCAGCCGAAGACGTGCACCTCGCACAGCCCGCCCACGGTGTCCTTGTCCATTTTCGCTGCGTGAATGTGGCGGATGATGCACTCGCTCACCGCCTCATCGGGGCAGTACACGTCAGAGGCATCTCGGGTTCGAAGCAGCGCGTCCAAATGATCGTCCTCGATGACGACGTTGGTCGCGCAGTCCATCATGCCGCGCACGAAGCCGAAGGTCTCGATGTCGAACTCGCCCAGGAGGCAGCGCGCGACTGCGCCGGCAGCGACGCGTGCCGCGGTTTCGCGCGCGCTGGCCCGCTCGAGCGTCTCGCGGCAATCGTTCGTCAGCCACTTCATCGCGCCGGCGAAATCGGCGTGGCCGGGCCGCGGCCGATGCACCGGAGGCGTCTTCGCCGGATCATCGAGGCGCGAGTCGCGGTTTACGATCTGCATCGCCAGGGGCGAGCCGATCGTGCGCGCGACGCCGCCGCTCACGCTCCGCACACCACTAAGAAATGTGACGGAATCCTGCTCAATCTTCTGCCGCGCTCCGCGCCCGTAACCGCCCTGGCGGCGCTGCAGCTCGGAGTTGATGAACTCGACATCGAGTTCGAGGCCCGCCGGCAGGCCGTTGACCAGCGCGATGATCGCCGGGCCATGCGATTCGCCAGCGGTCTGGTATGTAAGCGCGGGCATGCGGCGGCATCGTACCGCAGGATGCGCCCTCGCCGCTGCCTCAATGCCTCGTGATCACTTCAGGATGAACGTGATCTTCATGTGCACGCGATACTCGTCGATCTTGCCTTTGCTGACGAGCACCTCCTGATTCTTCACCCATGCGCCGGTGATGCCGCTGAGCGTCTTGTTGGCGCGTTTGATGCCCTGCTCGACAGCGTCTTCGAAACTCTTCTTCGATCCTGCGGTGATCTCGGTGACCTTGGCAACGGCCATGATGTCGCTCCTGCCCGAAGGCGTTGGAAAGGCGGCATTCTGCATGGCGCCGGCCCTCGACACAACGGGAAACCGACCCATTACGTCACCAACGCAGCCCTGAACGCCGCCATCGGCGCCGGCCGGCCCGTCCACATTTCGAACTGCATGGCCGCCTGGCGCAGGAACATGTCGACGCCGGTGATCACGCGTGCCCCGCGCGATTCGGCCTCGCGAATCAGCGGTGTGCGGACCGGCGCGTACACCGTGTCCATCACCGTCACCTCATCGTTCAAAGGAACATCGTCAGGCAGCGGCGATTCATCCGGCGCGGGCCCGCCCTGCATGCCGATGGGCGTGCAATTGATGAAGGCGTGGAAGCAGCCGCAGGAAATCGCATCAGGCCTGCCGACGGCCAATCTCGCAGAATCGGCTTCGACTAAACCCGCGAGATCCTGCGCCAGTCGTTGAGCGCGTGCTTCGGTTCGATTAAAGATGACGACCTTTGCGCCGGCGTCGAGCAGTCCTCCCACGGCTGCTCGCGCCACCCCGCCGGCTCCGATGATCGCGATGCGTTTCTCCTTCAGACGATCGCGCGCTATGCCCATTCCCTCGCACAGCGACGCGACGATGGCCGGTGCATCGGTGTTCGCGCACGCCAAGCCGCCGGCTGAGCCGACGATGAGCGTATTCGCCGCGCCGATGCGCTCGCTCATGGCGTCGAGCCGGCCGCCGCGCTCGCGCACGAAGCGGACCAAATGTTCCTTGTGCGGAATCGTGACGCTCGCGCCGCGGAAACCCAAACCTGGCGCGTCGATCAGCGCCCCGACTGTTGCCTTGAAATGCTCGTACTCGGGCGGAATCGGGAGAGGCAAATAGACGCCGTCGTGGCCGATGGCCGAGAAGCCCGCGTTGTGCAGGTTCGGGCTGCGCGAGTGTTCGACGGGCCAGCCGATGACGCCGTACACCTTGGTGTCGGCGCTGATCGAATTGAATCGATAGCGGCGGCGCAGGTCATCGATCGTCGGCTGGCCGGGCGCGGTGAGGTCGTTGGCGCTGTCGGTGGCGAAGGTGACAAAGCCGCCGAACTTGGGGGCGAGTACGCGGCTCATGAGCCCGAACGGCCCCATGCACAAGGCGATCATCGGCTTGCGGCGGCCGGCGAGCAGTTCGAACGACTCGAGATTGTCGCGCAGCGATCGAGCCATCCACGCCACCTTGATCACGGCACACGCGTCGTCCGAGGTTATCGCTTCGATGCGCTGCAGCAGGTCCGGCGGCCGCCGCGCGAAATCGTGAACCGACAGGATCAGGCTCGTCTGCAGGTCGCGCGGCTGCCGGGGATGTGTGACCGCCAACCGCACCTTCTGCCGCAGGTTCTCGCTGCGATGGTACGTCGCGAGTTCCACATCGATGTAGCGCGGCGGGTGATCGCTCGCAGCCAAGGCCTCGAGCAGGCTGATCCGCGCGGAATCCTCGCCGCGATACTCGCCGCCTTCCGAGGTCGGCCGGCACGTGACGATGCAGGGCCGCGGGCTCTCGCGCACCAGTCGTTGTGCGGCGGGCAGAGGGTTGGCTTCCTCCGCCAGGCCATCGATCCGCCATTCGATGAGGTTCGCGCCGGCAGCCGTCGCCGCGCGGGCGCGCTCCAAGGCTGCCGAAACCTCGTCGGCTGCGTGTACCGCGATCGAAGCAGCGATCAGCGTCATGCAATCGGATGATAAGCGACGGCTGGCCCTTGATTCGCATCGCGGCCCGATCATGGCCCGCGCGATACGATCGCACCATGCACGCGGACCCAAATGTCGAGCCCGCCCTCGATCATCTGCACGCCCACAACCGGGCCGATCTGCGCTTCGACGAGCATTTCGAATCGATCAAATACGTCATCGCGCCCGACGGCCGCCTCGCCGCGCCGGTGATGGTGGCCATGCTCAGCGCAGCTGAAACGGTCTTGTTCGTCCC
>Ga0111538_10011215_pt1 | contig 11900 bp, 9 predicted proteins | sample SoiMethybrSBSTD1_FD_79669 | JGI IMG/M metagenome (GOLD analysis project Ga0111538, IMG submission 79669) | Bulk soil microbial communities from a Populus tree surrounding site in Tennessee, USA - Soil MetaG P. TD hybrid SBSTD1 (version 2)... | ecosystem: Environmental > Terrestrial > Soil > Tree...
CATATTCGGCATAGCTGACCTTTTTATTATTATTTGATAATGCCGTTTGTTCCGCTTGTATTTTTCTTGCTTCTGCCGTGTCAATGTCCATTCTTTCACCTGTAATATCGCGTTCGTTAAAATGAATGGAAAGTTGGCTAAACCGGCCGTCCTGCTCATCCAAAAACGAAATCTTGCAATAAACGCACTGTCAAAAAACTCTGTTTGAGATATCGGATAAGTAACCCCGTCATGGCCAAATGGGAAATCAAGTAATAGACTATTCCCATCTCTTCTTACGATGACACATCTTTCCATGACCGATGCCAAAGGAAGACCCACATTAAATACACCCAGGCATTTATTGAAACTGGCTGTGTCCAGGGCTACACGTCGTGCAATTTCTTTCTTTCCCAAAGTTTGCTTAACTACAAAACCATTTCTTGTTAACGGGAGCAGAAAAGATAATATCGCCAGCCACGGAAGAAATTTTGCCGGTACTTACCAAAACAAGAGTAGAATAACTCCAACCGTTGCATAATCCATAAATACATTTCCCCCTGCCAAAATCGTGAAAATTATTCCGAACATGTACAGCACTATCATGCGTCGGATAAATGCAAAAACAAAGGTTTTATTTTTTTCTGCGGCCCTCTGTAATTGAATGGCAAAGCCAAGACCAAAAAGGAAACAATAGATAGTCTGAAACCGGTCATCGAGGAATACCTTGATCGTCCAATAAACAGCCTGGTCCGCAACGCCATTGAAACCGTCATATATGCCTGCATCGTTGTCATCTGCAGTAAAGTTGATGATTAAAATGCCAAGCAGCGCAATGCCTCTTATAATATCAATACTCTGGATGCGTTCTTTCACGATTACAGGTTCGATGGCAGACGGTTGCATGGTGTGTGATTGTATATAGGTGATGAACTAAATACAGGTGATCCGCGGCTTCGATGGTTATCGTTTAGAAGGGAGGAAATGCATCAGACTAACTCTGCACATCCGGTTCTTTGGTTAAGAAAGTCTGCCTTGATTGACTAAAGAAGGGCTTAATGGTATACTAATTTAATGATTTTGACTAAATAAAGCCTTTTTCCGTGACTGACCTTTCGAGGTCTCGGATAGTTTCTTTAATGACAAAAGCTACTCTTTGTAAGGTAGCAACTTTTTCAGCAGAGTCTCCTTTTTATTCCTCGCTACATCAATCGTAGTACCGTCACTCATCACCAGGTAACCACCCTCACCCCTGATATATTTTTCAATTTCATTCAGGTTGACCAGGTAGGAACGATGCACACGTATAAACGGATATTGCTCCAGGCTTTCCTCGATTTCTTTTAATGAACGCGTCACCAGGAGTTTTTTCCATTCTTCAGTTTGAAATGGGTGTAGTTGTCGTCCGATTCACAGCTCACTATGGAGTCGATAGGTATCATTTGTAACCCCTCCATCGTCGGCAATGCAATTTTATTTATGGCATTGGAGGGCTGTCGCAGTTTTTCCATCAGTATTTCAAGCTGTTGGGGGATAGGTACCTGGAATCGATCCTTTACTTTTTGAAGGGACAACAATCCTGGAATTAGAAGCTGGTGATTTTAGGTAAACAGTTGACAGAAAACACCGCGCGGATGGGAAAATAATATAATAGCGCAGGGTTCTGAAATCACGAGTTATCGTTTAATCTATTATGCTAAACAACCCAATTTGCCGACGAAAACGAAGTTTTAATGCCCGGCTGCATCCGTGAGTGATTTGAGTTTTATTTCACCGAAGAGTTGTGTTAGGCGATTAGGTTTTTTTTCGCTTCGCTGCAATATTAACTTGAAACTGGTTTAGCATCCGGAATTCAAATTCATTAATTAACATGAATGACAATGTAAAGAACCTGCTTCGCTTTTTTAGTGTTTTAGTAATTGTATCCTCTTGTTCCAAGGATGATCTCCGAAGCTATCCTTCCGGTCAAACACAGCCTTATCCCGTTAGCGACCCTATCCAGGATTCAACGCCGGTTTATACACCTTATTATGACTATGACAACATCATTCCCGGGGCTGTCACTGTTGGTCACCTGTCTGAGCCCAGTGTAGACCTGGCGTCTGCAGTTTGCAACGATAGGTTTTACTATGCGACTTATGATCACATGGATATTTTTGATCCGTTAACGAACAGCTTAAGCCGAAAGGATTTCCAGTTTGACCGCACCTCAATGGCAGCGGCTTCATGTGGCCGAAAAGTCATGTTTGCCGGCGGAATGCTTTATAATCCGACTAATCTAAGTGTGACAGCAAAATCAAAAGTGGATATTTATAATACCGACACAGGCGAATGGATGGCAGCCGACTTGAGTGTAGCGCGGTATGGTGTAATAACAATTACCCACAACAATAAAGTTTTTTTCGCCGGAGGATCTGTTGACGTGTATACAGCATCTGACAGAATTGATATTTATGATGCTTCTTCGAATTCCTGGAGTACTGCGCAGCTTTCAGCTAAGTGCCGGCCTGTCATTACGGTTGTAGGAAAGAAATTATGGTTTGCTATTCCTGGCACCGACAAAATAGATATTTATGACCCGGATTCAAATACCTGGACGACTCAAACGGTTCCAACTATTATCGCCGGAACTCTGGCCGTTTCGCTAGAAAGTAAGGTTTTTTTTACGGGTAGCCGTGATATAAATGTCTATGATACTGCATCAAATTCGTGGTCGGTATTGACATTGAGTGAAAGGAAATTCTTGATTCCCGTAGGAGTTTCGAACGATAAAATTGCCTTTATAGGTGGGATGACAAGCTGGTTTGTGTATTCAACCACGATTGAAATATACGATCCCTTCACAAACAAATGGACCATTAGCGGTATGAAGGCAGACTTGTATTACTCTGCCATTATCTCCCATGATAACTATATCTATATAGCAGGGGGATTTATAAACCAGGAGAATAATATGCTGGACAGAATTTACAGGTTTTCGTTATGACCCAGACCGGGTTCTTGATGTATAAAAATAGTCATGGATTTATCACTTTTTAGGTGCAGCGCACCACTCGCCGTTGTTTGTTTTCTTATTGCACTTTTTCTGTCCTGTAAGAAAGAAAAAGATAAGCTGTCAAACAGGGCTCCCTATGCTATTGCTGGTCCAGATCAAACTATTTTTCTGCCTGGCGACAGCGTCGTCCTTGATGGCAGCGCATCAGTCGATGCCGACCAGAATCTTAAGGGATTTGAATGGTACCAGATCGGGGGCCCGGCGTCGTCCCATATTTCCAGTCCCATGGCACCAAGAACAGCTGTGACCAACCTTGTGGAAGGGATTTACGAGTTCGAACTCAGGATCGCAGACACTTATGGTTTGTTTGCAAAAGACCGAATTATTGTCACTGTTATACGATGTGCGGGAGAGTATAATATTGACGAAACAATTGTTTGCACTTATTGGCAGGTTGATAATGTAGAGGATTGTTCGGATTATCCTTATTTGGAATGCCAGTATTATGATGCCGTTGAAATTTTGGGTGGTTTTAGCATACCATCGTACGGAGACGTTAGATTCGGTATTTATGAACATACTGATACCCTGGTTGCGGACCTGGTAACTTCCACTTCTGCTTCTTTATGGAATGACGTATCTCAAGGGCAACATGTTATGTCGGGACAGACTTCATTTATGAAAATAGGTGCCGGGATCAAACAAGGCGGCGGTTCATTTAATGGAACATTTCAACCTTATTATGGATCGGCAGAAAAATGTGAGCCAGAAGCTTTCAACTCATATCCTCCTTTATCGCTAAGCGGGACTATAGATACTGTTGCCCATACCATAATGCTGCGAATAAAAGGTAAAGTGCGTTTGTGAGAGATCTATCTCGCCACTCCAAGCAGAAAAGATTTACGAAAAATGCTGTCGGGGCGGGCCATATCACTTTTGCGGCAACGGTGCAGCCAAAGGTGAGTCTGCAATTTTTCGACCGATTCCTCATTTCTGCGATAAACGACCTTGTTGCAAAGCCAAATAGCCAACTCTTTTACGTAGCTTAATTGCCGAAATCGAAAGCCAGCTACAGGCTTTTTATGAGGATGAGCCACAAGACAAGAAAATTTTCAATTTCAGGCGGCGCCACCTTATTGTCAATAGCTCTATTCTATCCACTCTCACTTTTTGGTCAGGAAACGAATAGCCATGTGTCCGGTATCGTAAAATCAGAAGACAACGAGGTTTTATTCAATGCTACGGTGATTGCCGTACATGAACCTACAAAGAACACCTATTCTACAAAGGCTAACGAAACAGGCTATTTTTATTTTTTCAATGTCAGGCCAGGCGGGCCCTATTCTATCACGATCAGCCATACGGGGTTCCAAAAGTTAATAGTGAAAAATCTTTTTCTCAGTTATTCCACGCCAAATTTTTATGCGAATGGTGATGAGCTGTCTGCCTTTGTGCTTCATAAAAATGATATGCTGATGCCTGAAGTAATAGTAAGTGCAATACCGGTGCCGCAAAAATTTGGAATTGAAACCAACATTGATAAAAACAAAATACGATCACTGCCATCCGTAAGCCGCAACTTGCAGGATTTCGTGCGGCTCGTGCCACAGGCAAAGGTGAATGGAGAAGGTATGATTTCCCTGGCCGGGCAGAATAACAAGTTCAATGCTTTTTTTATCGACGGCTCCAATATCAATGATATGCTCGGCCTGTCTGTCGGGGGAACTGCGGGAGGGCAACCCGGTTCGGCACCGATTGCCATCGAAGCAATTGAAGAACTAGACGTGTCTCTTTCTCCGTTCGATGTGCAGTATAGTAATTTCACCGGCGGCAATATTAACGCTATTACCAGGTCGGGATCGAATGAATTTAAATCTTCGGCGTGGTACTTTTTCAGAAATGAAAAGTTAGCGGGGAAATCTCCAGTGCCGGTCGCTAAGCCCGGCAGCCCCGGAGTATTTGAAAGATCCCGTTTGTCCGATTTTTTTAACCAGACAACGGGAGTGTGGATCAGCGGCGCATTTGTAGAGAACAGACTATTTTATTTTTTTCTCACCGAAATCCAGGACGAAGCACAGCCGCAGTCTTACTTTTTTTCAGATTACCGGGGCAATAGCTCGATGAACCAAATAAATGCGCTGGCCGATACCGTCCAAAAGAGATTTGGTTATGATCCCGGAACTTTCCTCGAAACGAGCAATGAATTATTGGCGAAACGCTTCACGGCTAAACTTGACTGGAACGCCGACAATAATAATAAACTGACAGTTAGCTATCGCTACAATAAGGCCGAGCGGGTTACGCCGCAATTGCAGAATAGCGGAAGTATCATTCGATTTTCAAATAACCGCTTTAGTCTTATTTCAAAAATTAATTCGGCATCCCTGGAATGGAAAAGATATTTTAAAGGATCAGCTAACAACAGGTTACTGATTGCCTACAACAATGAACTAACTGACAGACAAGTCGTGGGTCAACCCTTTCCCGTTGTAAGCATTATGGACGGGGCTGCCATTATTACTTTGGGTAGCAATGCAAACGCTCAACTAAACGTTTTAAAAGCCTCGGAATTTAATTTGTCAGACATATTCCGCGTTTCAAAAGGTCGCCAGGTGTTTAGCGCCGGGGCAGAAGTTAACTTTTCCAGGATTAAGGATGTTGCCATTGGAAATTACTTTGGACAGTACGTCTATAAGAATCCGGCCGATTTCATTGATAACGAGTTTGCGATAAGGTATTTTAGAAATGCATCATCAGTTGACAAACCCGTTAACGATGAAACCAAAGCAGGTGCCAGGTTTAATACAATGAGGCTTGGCGCGTTTATTAATGATGAGATACGCGTGAATAAGCATTTAACATTCACCTTCGGATTAAGGGTAGACGGTAATTCCCTGCCGCTTGAGTACAAAGAAGATGTTTTTTTTAACACTGTTGCTAAACCAGAAATTGAAAAGTATTATGACCTCAAAGGTGCCATCTCCGGGCGCAGTATGAAAACGCATTGGCAACTGGCGCCACGATGGGGATTCCAATATAAGATACCCGCTGAGAATATCATAGTCCGCGGCGGAGCCGGCATGTTTACAGGTCACATTTTAAATCTTTGGGCTTCCGAACTGTATTTCGCGAACACATATAGTATAGACATTGTGCCCCAGTTGTATGGCTTACGCTTTAATTCTGACCCTTACCATCAACCAGATCAGGAGTCCCTGGGTATAGATCCGGAAAGTTCAAAGGGTAGTATTGTTCTAGTCGCGAAAGACTACAAATACCCAACTGCGTTCAGGGCTGTACTGGGAATTGACCGGCGTTTTAAATCGGACTGGCTTCTGACTACAGAGCTGCTCTTCACCAAAAACATTCATGAGCACCGATATACGAACGTGAACTTGTTGCCGCCCTCAAAAATGACACCCTTACCGGACCGCAGAAATGTTTATTCTCTCGGGGTAAATCCTGTTCGGATACCATTGCCCGGTGGCAATCCCTACAGCGACGTTTTTCTCCTGTCAAACAATAACTCGAAAAAAGGATTTTCTTATAGTTTCACGGTTGCTATAAACCGATTTTTTAGTAATAACCTTTTTGTGAGTAGTGCATATTCATATGGGAATTCAATGGCTTTATTTGACCCGGCAGGAAATGCCAACGGAAGTGAGCAATGGAGGCAAACCGAAACCGTGAACGGAAAAAATTTCGCTACCCGGTCTGTTTCGGATTTTGATCCCGGACACCGGGTATTTGCGGCGTTATCAAAGAAGGTCAGTTACCGCAATTGCTCAACGATGGTGTCGTTGTTTTACAATGGCCAGTCCGGCACAGCATTCAGCTATGTTTATAACGGAACGATGGTAAACGATAGCCGCTTGATAAACTTTGACCTGGTCTATATTCCTACCCCACGCGATCTTGAGACAATGATTTTTCTTCCCAACACAGTAGCCGGCATTACGTATACACCTCAGCAGCAAAAGCAAGCCCTGGATGAGTTTATCTCGAATGATAAGTACTTGCGGAAACATCGCGGCGAGTTTGCCGGCCGAAACGAGGCAAGGTTGCCATTTACCCATGTCGTTGATCTTCGTTTACAACAGGATCTTAAACTAAAAGCATTTAAAAAAGATCTAATGCTGAGTATCATTTATGATGTATTCAATTTTACCAACATGCTGAACAAAAACTGGGGACGCACCTACTTTCTCACTTCGGACAACTTTCAGCTGATTCGATTTGCAGGATTTTCCAATGCAACTACACTCACACCACAGTATCAATTCAACCCGGTAACCGGTGACCCATGGTCCGTACAAAGCAGTACGGCTCCTGGCAGCAGCGCACGGTGGATCAGCCAACTCGGTATCAAGATAAAGTTTAATTGAGACTATGTTGAGCCGATGGCGTCCATCACCCGCTGTTTGTACAGGCGACCAATCGGGATTTCCTTGCCGGCAACTATAATGTCGTTGTTATTATAACCGGTCATCTTATCGAGCGAAATCATATAAGAGCGATGTACCCGCAAAAAGCTATGCCCCGACAACATATTCTCCATAGAGCTAATCGATTGCTTGGCCATAAAATTTTCGCCATTTGTGAGGAATATTTTTACATAGTCTTTCCAGCTTTCGATATACCTGACCTGGTGCACCAAAAGTTTCTGCATGCTTTTGTTGACCCTGACATAAACAAAGGCCTCAGGGTTCTTTTTGTATTCTGTACTTACTGATCTTACTTCGTGCCCCATCAATCTCTTCACTTTGAAAACTGCCTTAAGAAAACGTTCAAAAGTCACGGGCTTCACGAGGTAGTCGACAGCATCCAGCTCGTAACTATCCAGTGCATATTCCCGGTAAGCAGTTACAAAGATGACTTTTGGGCGATTGGCCAGGCTTTTCAAAAATTCAGTTCCGATAAGCTTTGGCATTTTGATGTCCAAAAAAATCAGGTCAACCTGCTTTTCATGTAGAACATCAAGAGCTTCAAGGGCATTCTTGCAAGTTGCCAATACCTCAACCCCTGTTATATTTGAAATATGTGACTGTAATATTTCAAGCGCGGGCGGCTCATCATCTACGAGCAGGCATCGAAGTTTCATACTGAGAAATTTTCAAGTGACTTCACAGGAATTATTTCGGATTTGTTGGATGTAGCCAGGGAAGTTGAAAGGTCCAGCATTAATGAAACTACAAAAAAATCACCTTCATCACTCAGTTTCAACTCATGGTGTTCCGGGTATAAGTATGACAGCCGCTTCTTTACATTGTCTATTCCAATTCCCCGGAGACCAGGCGTGGGCAACTCATTTTTGCTGTTTAATATTTTGCATAGAAGAATATTTTGTTTTACGGAAAGATCCAGGCTGAGCCACGGCGTTTCAAGCTGTTCAGAAGTGCCGTGCTTGAACGCATTTTCAATAAAAGGCAAAAGCAATAGGGGAGCGATCCACCGACCCCGTATGTCGCCCTCGATATTAATGGATACCTCTAATTTGTTGCCGTATCGTTCTTTTTCCAGGTCTATGTAATCTTTCATTACCTCTATCTCTTTTTCCAATAATACTTCATTGTTTCTGCAGTCATACAAAATATAACTAAGCAGGGTAGATAATTTGGCTATCATGGACGTGGTTTTTTCAGACCCCTTCATCGAAAAAGAGTAAATGTTATTTAAGGTATTGAACAGAAAGTGGGGATGGACCTGTGCCTTTAGCAATTGCAATTCAGCATTCGTTTTTTCTCTCTCGGCATTCAAAAAATCTTTTTGTTTTTTCATCCAGTATTTAAATAGGACGATGGTACTGCCAAGACCGGTAATGACAACAATTCCAAGATAGCTGGCGGCAGCCCATGGGTTTCTATTGATCATCACCACGCCAAAAGTTTTCTCCACAAAGTGGAAAAAGACATACTCCCGGCATATATAGTTCCAGAACCAACCTGCGATTCCCCACAGGACCATTATTAGGATAAAAAGACCTTGCCTTTGCTTTAGTAAAAAATGCGGAATAAAGAAATACATTACCGGGTAGGCGTAAGCAATATGAAGGGGAACCCACACAAACGACATAGATAACTGGACGAAAAAGCTTACTGATGGTAAACGGAAAACAAACGTGAATACCAATGCATCTGCCACCCAAAAAACAAGATGGCGCAAAAGCCTGTATCGTCCAGAAAACACGAATGGATTTTCCCGGTAGTTATGCATTTACCTCTATTGCGAATACAATTTAACACATACGTGGGAGCGTTCCTAAGCCCAGGTTTGGTAAAATGACAGATAACTCAATTTTTCGACGAATGCGGGCATTTAATAGCGAGCTGCATCTGTCTTTGTTTGAAGCTTTATTTCATTGATGCCTCATGTTAAGCGATTGGATTTTTATTGTGATTATAGCCTAATTATCTTGCCCTGAATCGGCAACGGTAGTTGTGTTTTTGTTACACCTCCATGGTCCGTAAACTTGAATTATAAGATTTATATACCAGCCTGAAAATAATCGATCATTATGAAATCACTATTTGCGATAAGAACAATAATGATGTTTGCCATTTTGGGGTTTACTTCTTTTTCGTGCGACAAGAAAGACAATTCAGTTGATTTCGTGTTAGTACCACCCAATCAACCGCCCGTTGCTAGGGCAGGGCATGATCGAACGATTGCTTTTCCGGGTGATTCCGTATTTCTTGATGGAACGGGTTCTCTTGATCCCAATGGAGACATAGCAAACTATGAATGGCGAAAAATCACAGGGCCATTATCTTTTGATGTTGTCAGCCCTCATACTGCACAGACATTCGTAAAAGATCTTGATACCGGAATGTATCAATTTGAATTGAAAGTTACCGATTTGAAAGGCCTGTTTAGTGTCGATACAGTACTGGTGAACATTATTGTCGTTCCGGAAACCGGAACCGGCAATGTGTTTTTTTATATAAGAGATACTACAGGTGGCCTGGATGCTGAAAATGTCAGGGTTATCGAGGGCTTTTACCCGCGTCGGGTATTGGTAAGTGTAAGAATTGAAAATTACCCTGATGCGGAAATTGAAGGGGTTTGGTGTAAAAACTGTAATCCAAGGTGTCCGATATGGTCCAATTATGTGGATGAAACAGCCTTTGGAACCTTTGACTTACTACCGGGTACTTATACCTGGACGGCGGAAAGTGTGACTACAAATTTGACTGGCTATCCGCTGCCGGAAACTTTCAGGCAGTATTGGCTGGCTGGCCCGCACAAGGCTAAAGGAACTATCACTGTTGACGAAAGTGATAAGTGTAATATCAAGGAAATAGTTTTTGAATGATATATCATGAAGCAGGTTATTTTCTGTTTGGTGCTGGTCACAATTTTGCAGGTTGCGTGTAAAAAGGAAGCTCGCGATCTTCAGGGTATTCCAATATCAGACAGCGATACCCTGCCGGTTGAGGTGATTCCCCCTGAACCAGTGGTTTATTGTTCAGCCAGCAACCAGGCACCTGTAAATGCAACATTGGAAAAGATCGGGCAACTTTCAGGGGGATCGATCGCGATGGCAGTAGAAGTGTCAGGTAAGATTGTATTTTCAAAAAGTGCGTCTATGATTGAGATGTATGACATTAATTCAAAAAGTTGGTCAGCCATTCCTACACACGGGGCATATATTGATCGGGACGCTATAACTGTCGCAAATGAAAATAAACTCTTCTTTGCGGGCGGAGGATATTTTTGGTTCCCGGATGAATACAATTCAGTAGTTTCCATTTACGACGTCAGCACGAACACCTGGTCAGAAACAAATTTAAGCAAGCCCAGAATGGGTTTGGCTGCAGTAACAGTTGGTAACAAAGTGCTTTTTTCGGGTGGTTACGAAGCAACTAATGACTACGACATCAGGGTAAGTAAAGTGATAGATGTGTATGATGTCTCGACCAATGAGTGGTCGGTAGATAGCCTGCAGGAAGGAAGGGCATTTCATGATGCGGTGGAAGTAAATGGAAAGGTATATTTCGCGGGCGGGGAAAATTCATACCAGGGCCGGGTAAATACAGTTGAAGTCTATGATGTCGTCACCCATGACCGGAACTATACTTCGTTTACGGGATTGACAGGAAGGGTTAGTGGCAACAGTTCAAATGGTGAAATCTTTTGGGCGGGAAATTCATGCATTACCGCAGCAATGAATGCTGATGACCTTAGCATGGAGAATTTATATGGGATACAAGCCAATAACGGTTCAAAGGTTGTTGTAAAAGATGGCAAGGTGCTGGTGCTGAAATATGGTCTTAATGTGTTTGATATATATGATCCACAGCAAAAAACATGGCATGTGGGAAAACTGCCTGTTCCCATACGCCTTTCAGCCGCGATTATCTCCGTTAATAATGTAGTGTACATAGCTGGTGGACTTATCAGCTGTTCCCCCATTCCAAATGGGTGCATCCCTGTTTACTCAGGAGAGGTATTCCGCCTCGAACTTTAACCGTTTCGCACTATCCGAACCCCGATAGGTTGTTATCATTCTTTATACGGCAACAACTTTTTCAGGAGCGTCTCTTTTTTATTCCTCGCCACATCAATGGAAGCCCCATCGCTCATCACCAGGTAACCGCCTTCGCCTTTGATGTATTTTTCAATTTCATTCAGGTTGACAAGATAGGAACGATGCACACGGATAAAGGAATATTGCTCCAGGCTTTCCTCGATTTCTTTTAATGAACGCGTCACCAGGAGTTTATTTCCATTCTTCAGTTTAAAATGAGTGTAGTTATCATCGGATTCACAGCTAACGATGGAATCGATGGGTATCATTTGCAACCCTTCCATAGTCGGCAAGGCAATTTTGTTAATTGCATTGGAAGGCTGTCGCAGTTTTTCTATCAGTATTTCAAGCTGTTGGGGGATGGTCACCTGGAAACGATCTTTTACTTTTTGAACGGCA
>Ga0111538_10011217_pt1 | contig 11899 bp, 7 predicted proteins | sample SoiMethybrSBSTD1_FD_79669 | JGI IMG/M metagenome (GOLD analysis project Ga0111538, IMG submission 79669) | Bulk soil microbial communities from a Populus tree surrounding site in Tennessee, USA - Soil MetaG P. TD hybrid SBSTD1 (version 2)... | ecosystem: Environmental > Terrestrial > Soil > Tree...
AGCTGGCGCTGGCCCGGGTTCACGTCCTGACGCTGGGGGTGATCGCCGCTCTCGGAGTGCTGCGGTGGTCGCGCCTCGACCGCCACCGACGTTGGTGGTGGGCGGCGTTCCTGGTCGCCTACGCGATCCGGGCCGCGGTCTGGATCGCGGGAGGTAACCTGCCGCTCGTCCCGGGAGACGGCTCGCACTATGTCGAAGTCGCAAGCTCGGTGTATCGCGGTGAGGGACCGGTCAAGCATTACGTCGAAAGTTTCTTCATCCCGTACCCGGCGATCCGCGAGGGACGGGGCACGCTGGATGACTGGGCGACGCCGCTCTACGCCTACGTTGTCGCGGGCGCGTATCGGCTCGTCGGCGTCGTGCCCGGAGCCTCCCTCGAGGCGACGTTTGCCGTCGCCAAGGGAACGAGCTTCGTCCTGAACCTGCTGTGCCTCCCGGCGTTGTACGGTCTGGCGCGCCGGCTGTACGGACGTGAGACCGGACTCGCCGCGATGTGGCTGCTCGCGATCCTGCCCGTGCATGCGATCTACGCCGGGTTCGAGCTGCGGGAGAGCCTGGTCGCCTTGACGTCGATTCTGTCCGTGTGGGCGATCGTCGAGGTGTGGCGGGCGCGGGGTGGGCAGGCCATCGCGTGGGCGGTCGCGGCCGGCGCCGCCGGCGGTCTCGCGATCCTCGCGCGGAACACGGCGATGGCGCTGCTCGCCGCGTGCGCGGTCTACGGCGTGCTCGTCCACTGGCGGACGCACCGCGTGGCCATGGGCATCTGGGCCGTCGCGGTCGCCGCCACGATATCGCCGTGGGCCTGGATGACCTACCAGGCGTATGGCGAGCCATTTTTCACGTACACGGGGTTCTTCCGGTACACGTTTTCGTGGGCGGTCCACCATTACCAGACCGGCGCGCCGACCGCCGCCGAGTTCTTCACGGTCGCGAATGCGCCCGAGATCGTTCGCGTCAAGCTCAAGTCGCTCCTCATCATCGCGCTCTACTCGACGATGATCCTGAGCGTGCCCGTCATGGCCGCCGCACTCGCACGATGGCGGCACCACGAGAGCGACCCGAGCGCGCGCGACATGAATCGCTTGTCGCGGCTGCTGTCGGCCGCGTTCGTGCTCGCGACCCTGATCAACGTCGCCGATGTCACCCAGGTCGCCCAGCTCGGTCGCTACTACCTGCCGGTGTACTGTCTGCTCCTGCCAATGGCTGCAGCAACGCTGCGGAGCTGGAACGCACACGTCCCGCCGCGGATTCGCCTGATGGCCGCGGCCACCCTGGCGGCGCTGCTGTGGTCGGATCCGACGTGGGCGCACGACGCGTCCTGGCTCACCAACTCGTTTCAGCTCCGTCTGCCCGCGCTGCGCGCGGCGGGGACCTGGATTCGTGAGCACCCGGAGGCGGTTCCCGCTGACGCGCGGATCATGACCTGGTTTCCGTGGGAGCTGCGTGTCATGAGCCAGCGCACGACGATCCTCATGCCGCGCAACTTCAACGCGCGACGCAATCTGGAGACGATCGGTGATGGCCCGTTCGGGTACCACGTCACGCACGTGCTCTGGGGCTCATTCGAGCCGCCGCCGCCGCCCATCGACCCTCAGGCGTTCGCACCCTACCTGGAAGGTCTGCGACTCCAGACGGGCCTCAGCGACGACAAGCAGATCTATCGCTCACCGCCTGACGTACCGTTTCCGGTGCGACTGTACCAGCTTCGCCCGCCGCCTCGCTCGCCGGCGCCGCCGTCGCGGTGAGCGCAGGATCGGGAATGGACGCCCAGCAGCGCCTCACGTGAGGCGTCCACGCCTCACGACGACGGCCGGCGGGCGTCCCGCGGCCGCCTCGCGTGCCGCCGTCGCGTGGCGTTCCTCAGGCCGAAGTTCGCGGAAGAACGCTGGCCGCCGATCTCGGGCATCGTCCGAATCAGCGCTCGGCGAGTCTGGCATACGCCTTGCTCATTGCGGCGAGAGCATGGTGGCAACGCTGAGAGCGAAGGCGAGCGAGACGCTGGACGGCAACGAGGCCGTCGCGCGTGTCGCCTACAAGCTGAGCGACGTGATCGCGATCTATCCCATCACTCCATCGTCCGCGATGGCCGAGTGGGCCGATCAGTGGGCGACGCAGGGGATGCCGAACCTCTGGTCGACGGTGCCCACGGTCGCCGAGATGCAGAGCGAGGCGGGGGCTGCCGGCGCCCTGCACGGCGCCCTGCAGGCCGGGGCGCTCGCCACGACATTCACGGCGTCGCAGGGTCTGCTGCTCATGATCCCGAGTATGTACAAGATCGCCGGCGAGCTCACGCCGACCGTGTTTCATGTCGCGGCGCGCGCGCTGGCCACGCAGGCGCTCTCGATCTTCGGCGACCATAGTGACGTGATGGCCACGCGGGCGACGGGCTTCGCCATGCTGGCCTCGGCCTCGGTCCAGGAGGCCGGCGACATGGCCGCGATCGCTCATGCGGCCACGCTCGCGTCGCGCGTTCCCTTCCTGCATTTCTTCGACGGCTTCCGGACGTCGCACGAGATCGCGAAGGTGCAGCTCATCGGCGACGACGTCCTGCGCGCGCTGATCGACGAGCGGCTGGTACTCGCGCACCGGGACCGCGCCCTGTCGCCGGAGCGCCCGGTGGTCCGCGGCACGGCGCAGAACCCCGACGTGTACTTCCAGGCTCGCGAGGCCGCGAACCCGTACTACTTCCGCTGTGCCGAGGTCGTGCAGACGGTCATGCGCCGCTTCGCCGACCTCACGGGACGCGAGTACGGGCTCGTCGACTACGCGGGGGCGCCCGATGCCGAGCGTGTGCTCATCCTCATGGGGTCCGGCGCGGAGACGGCCGAGGAAACGGCCCTGGCGCTCAACGCGGCGGGCGCGCGCGTCGGCGTCTTGAAGGTGCGGCTCTACCGCCCGTTCCCGGCGGCCGCGCTGGTCGCGGCGTTGCCGCCGTCCGCGCGCGCGATCGCGGTGCTGGACCGGACGAAGGAGCCGGGGAGCGCCGGGGAGCCCCTCTATCTCGATGTCGTGGCGGCGCTCAGCGAGGCCGTCGCCGCCGGTCAGCTGGCTGCCATGCCGCGGATCATCGGGGGTCGATACGGGCTGTCGTCCAAGGAGTTCACGCCCGGGATGGTCAAGGCGGTCGTCGACGAGCTCGGCGGCAGCCCGCGGCCGCGGAACCACTTCACGATCGGCATCCACGACGACGTCACGTTCACCAGCCTCGACTGGGATGACGCCTTCTCGATCGAGCCGGCGGACACGGTGCGCGCGATCTTCTATGGGCTCGGTGCCGATGGCACCGTGGGGGCGAACAAGAACTCCATCAAGATCATCGGTGAGGAGACGGCCGGGTACGCGCAGGGCTACTTCGTCTACGACAGCAAGAAGTCGGGCTCGGTCACGATCTCGCACCTGCGCTTCGGTCCACGGCCGATCCGTGCTCCGTATCTGATCGACCGCGCGACGTTCATCGCGTGTCATCAGTTCTCGTTCCTCGAGCGCATCGACGTCCTGCAGGCGGCCGAGCCTGGCGCCGTGTTCCTGCTCAACAGCCCCCATGGTCCCGGCGAGGTGTGGGAGCACCTGCCACGTGCGGTTCAGGAGCAGCTCATCACGAAGCGGCTCCGGTTCTTCGTCATCGACGGCTCCCGCGTCGCGGCCGAGGCGGGGATGACGGGCCGCGTGAACACCATCATGCAGACGTGCTTCTTCGCGATCAGCGGGGTGCTCCCGGCCGCGCAGGCGGTGACGGCCATCAAGCACGCGATCCAGAAGACCTACGGACGACGCGGCGAGGCCATCGTGCGGAAGAACTTCGCGGCCGTCGACGCGGCGCTTGCCCATCTGCAGGAGGTGAAGGTTCCGCAGACCGCCACGGCGTCGGCCGTGGTCCGTCCGCCGGTCCCGGCCACGGCGCCGGCGTTCGTGCAGGAGGTGACGGCGCGTATCATCGCCGGCGACGGGGATCGGCTTCCGGTGAGCGCCCTGCCGCCTGACGGCACGTACCCGAGCGGAACGGCCCGCTGGGAGAAGCGCAACATCGCCGTCGCGATCCCGGCCTGGGACGAGTCGCTCTGCATCCAGTGCGGCAAGTGCGTGCTGGTCTGCCCGCACGCCGTGATCCGCTCGAAGGTCTACGCGCCGGCGGCACTCACGGGCGCGCCGGCGAGCTTCAAGTCGGCGCCGGCCAAGTGGCGCGAGTTCCCCGATGCGCGGTACACACTGCAGGTGTCCCCCGAGGACTGCACGGGCTGCGGGCTCTGTGTCGAGATCTGCCCGGCGAAGAGCAAGAGCGAGGTCAAGCACAAGGCGATCGACATGGTGGCGGCGCGTCCGCTGCACGACGCCGAGGTCGTGAACTGGGGGTTCTTCCTGGGGCTTCCGGCGACCGACCGCACGCCGCTGAACGCCGCGCTGGTGAAGGACGTCCAGCTCCTGGAGCCACTCTTCGAGTTCTCCGGGGCCTGCGCGGGTTGCGGCGAGACGCCGTATCTCAAGGCCGTGAGTCAGCTGTTCGGCGACCGCGCCCTCGTGGCCAATGCAACCGGATGCTCCTCGATCTACGGCGGCAGCCAGCCGACGACGCCGTGGACGACGAACGCCGCCGGCCGCGGCCCGGCCTGGGCGAATTCACTGTTCGAGGACAACGCGGAATTCGGACTCGGGATGCGCCTGGCGCTGGACCGCCAGGCGGCGTATGCGCGCGAACTGCTCGGCCGGCTGGACGGGGCACTGGGCGAGCTGGCGCCCGCACTCCTCGAGGCCGACCAGTCGACGGAAGCCGGCGTCGACGCCCAGCGTGCACGTGTCGCCGCGCTGAAGGCGCGGCTGGCCGCGCTCGAGCTGCCCGCCGCACGCGAACTCGCCAGCGTGGCCGACGCGCTCGTGAAGAAGAGCGTCTGGATCGTCGGCGGCGACGGCTGGGCCTACGACATCGGCTACGGAGGGCTCGACCACGTCCTCGCCTCAGGCCGGAACGTGAATGTGCTCGTCCTCGACACCGAGGTGTATTCCAACACCGGGGGGCAGGCCTCCAAGGCGACGCCGCGCGGTGCGGTCGCCAAATTTGCCGCGGGCGGTAAGCCGGCCGCGAAGAAGGACCTCGCGCTGATGGCCATGACCTACGGCCACGTCTACGTGGCCAGGGTCGCCATGGGCGGCAACGACGGCCACACGCTGCGCGCGCTGCTCGAGGCGGAGGCCTACGATGGGCCGTCGCTCGTCATCGCCTACAGCCACTGCATCGCCCACGGTTACGACCTCCGGCACGGCATGGACCAGCAGAAGGCCGCGGTCGCCTCGGGTCACTGGCCGCTGCTGCGATACGACCCGCGGCTGGCGGCTGACGGCAAGAATCCGCTGCAGCTCGACTCCAGGGCGCCCAGCCTGCCGCTGAAGAGCTACGCGTACAACGAGACGCGCTATACGATGCTCGCTCTCAGCGATCCTGACGCAGCCCGGCGCCTGCTCGATCTTGCCCAGAACGATGTCTCCGCACGCTGGCGGTACTACGAATATCTGGCCGCCATACCGGGCGCAGACCGAGCCGCGCATGATTGACCTGTCGACGCGTTACCTGGGCCTGTCGCTCGCCAGCCCGCTGGTTGCCTCCGCGTCGCCGCTGTGCGAGAGCATCGACGGCATCCGTGCCATGGAGGACGCGGGCGCCGCCGCCGTGGTGCTGCACTCGCTGTTCGAGGAGCAGCTCGACGTCGAGAGCACCCACCTCGATCGCTACTTGACGCACGGGGCCGAGAGCTACGCCGAGGCGCTCGGTTATTTCCCCGACCTGACGGGGTACAACCTCGGCCCCGACGGGTACCTGGAGCACGTACGGCGCGCCAAGGAGGCGGTCGGGATTCCGATCATCGGAAGCCTCAACGGGGTGTCGACGGGCGGCTGGATCGAGTTCGCGAAGAAGATCGAGCAGGCGGGCGCCGACGCCCTGGAGCTGAACGTCTATTACGTGCCGACCGATCCCGCGCTGCCGGGCGCCCAGATCGAGCAGATGTACGTCGACCTCGTGCGTGACGTGAAACGCAGCGTGTCCATTCCGGTCGCCGTGAAGCTGGGCCACGCCTTCACCGCGCTCGCCAACGTGGCGCGCGAGCTCGACGCCGTCGGCGCCGACGCGCTGGTGCTGTTCAACCGGTTCTACCTGCCGGACTTCGATCTCGAACGGCTGGAGGTCACACCGCGAATGACGCTGTCGAGCCCGCACGAGGTCCTGGTGCGGCTGCACTGGGTCGCCATCCTCTTTGGTCACGTGCGCGCGGATCTCGCCGTCAGCGGCGGGGTGCACGGCTCCGCACAGGTCGTGAAATCGATGATGGCGGGCGCGCGCGTGGCGATGATGACCTCCGCCCTGCTGCAGAACGGGATTGCGCACCTGGCCCGTGTCCGCGCCGACGTCGTGGAGTGGATGGAGACGCACGAGTACGCGTCGATCGCCCAGATGCAGGGCAGCATGAGCTACCGATCGGTAGCGGAGCCGGCCGCCTTCGAGCGCGCGAACTACATGAAGCTGCTGAGCTCGTATGCGCTGCGACGGCCACCACGCCACGACGCCCATCATGATCACGCGTGAACCACGGCCCCTGGTGCGCCGGCGCCCCAGCGTGTGGGGCGCCTCCGCACCAGTCGGCCGTTCGCGCCGATCCTAACCTCCCGTATTGACGTCGTTGTCGTGTGGCAATTCGTATGCAGCTCGTTCGGTGCGGCCGGGCCCGATGACGGGCCCGGGGAAGGGAGGACCCAATGAGGACCCTGGCTCCGTGGAGCGGCGAGCTGAGGCGGGAGATGGAACGCTTCTTCGATCGCTTCGCCGAACCCGTGTGGGAGCCATTCGCGACCATGGCCGGCGGCGCATGGGCACCAATGCTCGATGTGTCGGAGACGAAGGACGCCATGATCGTGACGGCGGAGCTGCCCGGTCTCGATGCCGAGGACATCGGTGTCGCGCTCACGGGTGATCTGCTCACTCTCAAAGGTGAGAAGGAGAAGAAGACCGAGGACAAGGAGGAGCGCTACCACCGCCTCGAGCGGACCCACGGCGCGTTCCTCCGCAGCGTCCGACTGCCGATGACGGTGGACGGAAGCAAGGTCACTGCAACGTTCAAGAACGGTGTGCTCGTCGTGACGCTGCCCAAGACGGCGGCCGCGAAGGGGGCGATGATTCCGGTGAAGGCCGAGTAAGAGGCCGACGTCCCGCCGGGGAGGGAACCACGGCCTCCCCGGCGGTTTTCATCGAGGCGCCTAGCGCGCTTCGTTGGCCTCGCGATGGTGACGGGACTCACGGAACCCCGGATCTGACGCCACGCCCGCCGCCAGCGGTACGCGCACGGTAAACGTCGCGCCCGCCCCATCCCCCGGGCTCTCCGCCGTCACGACGCCGTGGTGCAGCTCCACCAGGGCGCGTACGACGGCCAGTCCCAGCCCCAGGCCGCCGTGGGCGCGCGTCATCGAGCTGTCGGCCTGGCGGAAGCGGTCGAAGACGTGGGGCAGGAATGTGGGCGCGATGCCGATACCGGTGTCGCTCACCACCAGGCGCGCTTCGACACTGGTGCGCTCCACGCTCACGCGCACGCGGCCGCCGGGCGGCGTGAACTTGATGGCGTTCGAGAGCAGGTTGCGCACGATCTGCTGCAGTCGCGCGGCGTCGCCGGCCACCGGCGGCAGGGCCTCCGGCAGCGTGCTCTCCAGCGCGACCCCGCCGTCCTCGGCCTCCGGCTGCACCGCCTGCACCTCGGCGTCGACGATCTCCACGAAGCGCACGGGGCGCAGCTCGAGCCGCAGCGTGCCGAGCACGATGCTGGAGACGTCCAGCAGGTCGTTGACGATCTGCACCTGCATGAGCGCGTTGCGCTCGATGGTGTCGAGGGCGCGGCCGGCGTCGGCGGCCGGCATCCGGCCGTTGCGCAGCAGGCGCGCGTAGCCCAGGATCGAGGTCAGCGGCGTGCGCAGCTCGTGCGAGAGCGTGGCCAGGAACTGGTCCTTCAGCACGCTGGCTTCTTCCGCTCGCACGCGCAGGCCCTGCTCGCGCGTGAACTGCTCGGCGCGCTCGCGCTCCAGGCGCCGCCGCTCGGTCACGTCGCGCGCGAAGATGCTGATCCACTCCTGGCCGCCGTGGGCCACGAAGTCGTTGGACGTCTCCACCGGCACCGTGCTGCCGTCGCGCCGGCGGTAACGCCGGTCGGCGTGGCGGGCGCCCGCCCGCACGGTGGTCCAGAAGGTCTGCCACGTCTGGGGCGAGCCTTCGGTCTCCAGCTCCCACACCGGGCGACCGAACAGCTCGTCGCGCATGTAGCCGGTGAGCTGGCCGGCGGCGGCATTGGCGTTGACGATGCGGCCGTTGGCGTCGATCCAGAAGAGCGCTTCCGCCGAGCGCTCGATGGCGAACTGGGTCAGCGCCAGATGCTCGCGCTCCTCGTGGCGGCTGCGCTCGTGGACGAGCAGCATCCCCAGCACGAACGTCCCGAACGGCAGGAACAGGCCGATGGGCACCGCCGCCGCCGACAGCACGCGCTGGGCCAGCTCGATGTCGGGCAGCGCGACGGCCCAGGCCAGCACGATGGCGTCGAGGCCCACGCCGAAGAGCACGAACGTGATTGCCTCGTGACGCCGCGGGCGTCGCCGCCACCAGAGCGCCACCGCCATGCCGAAGAGCCCGGTCGTCAGGATGGAGCCGATGCCGGCCGCGCTGCCGGCGCCGCCGAGCCACGCGCGATAGCCGGCCGCCAGCGCGGCCGCGCTCAGGGCGGCGGTGGGCCCGCCGAACGGGCCCGCCAGCAGGACCGGGATGAGGCGCGCATCGCCGATCACGCCGGGGGCGATCACGAACGGCGTGTGCATCGCCGCCGTGGCGATCAGCCCGAAGAGCACTCCGGTCGCGATCGGCTGCGTGGCGGCGGGCAACCGGGCGACGTGCGGACGGATGACGCTGTACAGAAGAGTGAGCGAGAGCAGGAGCGCGATGTTCTGCGCCAGCGTGATGAGGGCGTCGACGACGGTGACAACCAACCGCTATTCCATCCAGCGACCTCGGAGGCTATCACACGGCGGCGGTGCTCGCGCCGGCGAATCGCATCGGCGGTTGAAAAATCTCCAAAGCGCGCCACGCGGCCGCACGGGCGCGATCGCCCCGCAGCCGGGCCCGCGTGTGCGCGCGGGCCTGCGTGCCGAACAGGGTGCCGGCGAATGATTCGCCGTCGAGCGGGCCATCCATCCCTTGTAGATCCAGCAACAGGCCGACCGCGGGCGCGCCGTTCACCGCGGCGTAGGCCTTGAGGCCGCCGAAGCGGCGGAACTGCAGCCGGCTCTCATAGAAGGGGGCGTGCCGCGGGTTGACCGCGATGCAGAGGTAGTCCACGTCCGCCACGTCACGGCCGTACACCCCCACCACGTGCACCAGCTCGCGCATGGCCTGGAGCGCCACGCCGCGGTGATCCTCGCTGACCGCCAGCGCGGAGACCTCGGCCAGCCGGTATCCCGTGCGCCGGAATGCCGCCATCTCGGCCCCATAGAGCTCGTCGCAGGGCAGCTGCAGCTCGGAATCCTCGAGCAGTGAGACGGTGGCCACCACGGCGTGATCCGCCCGGGCGACGAAGACGGCCGTGGACGGCATCGCCAGGTACGGGCTCACGTGGCGGCCGTCGGCAGACGGCTGCACGTAGCCGCGATCGAGATAGCACCGGTGGACGAGACGGCTGGCTGCGTCCAGCTCGCCGCGCGTGATGGCCAGGCCCGTGTCGATTGCAGCATTGCGTAGCCGCGTCGTCGCGCGCATGGGGAGAGGCGGCAAGGCAAGCCTGATGCCTCCCCGCGTGCGCGCTGAAGGGCTTCAGCGGCGCGGAGTTACGCGCGAAGGAAATATCTGCAATGTCGCGCAGACGAACGCAGGAGCGTCACGCCGTCGACGCGACGTCGTGCAGGACCTCGCAGACCTCGTCGAGCTCGGTCGAGTGCAGGACCCGCTTGGACAGCGCGCGAAGGTGTCCACCGGGACGGCGCGGCTCCTCGCAGCGGAGCGTGAGCGCCACCACGGGGATCTTGCGGGTGTCGGCCTCCACGGGGACGGCCCAGGAGTCCCCTTCGAGCTCCACGTCGAGCAGCACGGCATGCGGCCGAGCCCGGAGCGCCTCCACGGCTTCGCGGACGCAGGAGGCGCGCACGCTGGTGGCCCCGCATGCCGTGACGAGGGCCGCGAACAGGTTGGCGAGATCGCTGTGGTCCGACACGATCAGCACCTGGAACCCGTTCAGCAGCTCGTTGAGCATGAGTGCGACGTCTGCACTGATGGTGCCGCCGAAGGGGACAGGACGGGCGCCGAGCCGGCTCGGCGCCCGTCACGTCGGGAGGGCCGGCCTACTTGTCCTTGATCGCGGCCTTGACCTTGGCCGCCATGTCGGGCGGGATCGAGTTCATCTTGTGGGCGTTCTTGGCGTGCTCGGCGCCCTTGCTCATGACCTCGGCCTCGTCCTTGCCCTCGATGACCGCGTTGCAGCCCGGCATCAAGTCTCCGCACCGTAGGACCTTTGCCATACGTACCTCCTTGCGGCTATAGTCTACGCGCATGGCGGGTGACCGCATCCTGGATGGCCTCAATGCTGCCCAGCATGAAGCCGTCACCCACGACGCCGGGCCGCTTCTCATCGTGGCCGGCGCCGGCACCGGCAAGACCACCGTCATCACGCGCCGCATCGCCTGGCTGATCTCCCAGCGCCGCGCCCGTCCCGAGGAGATCCTCGCGCTCACGTTCACCGACAAGGCCGCCGCCGAGATGGAGGAGCGCGTCGACCAGCTTGTCCCCTACGGCTACGCGGACGTGGAGATCGCCACCTTCCACGCCTTCGGCGACAGCCTGCTGCGGGGGCACTCGCTCGAGATCGGGCTGCAGAACGACTTCAGCGTGCTCAGCCGCGCCGAGCAGGTCATCTTCCTGCGCGATCGGCTGTTCGAGCTGCCGCTCTCGCGCTACCGGCCGCTCGGCGATCCCACGCGCCACCTGCAGGCGATCATCACGCTGATCAGTCGCTGCAAGGACGAGGACATCGCGCCCGAGCACTACGCGGCCTGCGCCGAGCGCCTGCGCGCGGCGGCGGCGGCGGCGCCCGATGACGAGGCCGCTCGCGATCGCGCCGAGGCGCAGACGGAGCTGGCCGCCGTGTACGCCGCCTACCAGGAGGTGATGGGCCGCGCGGGCAACATCGACTTCGGCGACCAGATCGTGCAGGCGCTGGGCCTGCTGCGCCGGCGCCCCCACGTGCTGAACTACTACCAGCGCCGGTTCAAGTACATCCTGGTCGACGAGTTCCAGGACACGAACTACGCGCAGTTCGAATTCGTGAAGCTGCTCGGCGCGCGGCACCGCAACGTCGCGGTCGTCGCGGACGATGACCAGGCCATCTACCGGTTCCGGGGCGCCGCGATCTCGAACGTGATCCAGTTCCTCGATCACTACTCCGCCGCCAGGCAGGTCGTGCTCACCGAGAACTTCCGCTCGCACCAGGCCATCCTCGATGCCGCCTACAAGGGCATCCTCTATAACAACCCCGATCGCCTCGAAGTCCGCAGCGGCATCGACAAGCACCTGATCGCCGTGCGCGAGCCGGCGGGCCCGGCGCCGCACCACCTGCACTACGAGACGGCGACGCAGGAAGCGGATGCCGTCGCCACGCTCATTCGCGAGCGCGTGGAGCAGGGGCAGTGGAGCGTGAGCGACGTCGCCGTGCTCGTGCGCTCCAACAACGACGCCGACCAGTTCCTGCGCTCGTTCAACCTGCGCGGCATCCCGTGGACGTTCTCGGGCAACGCCGGGCTCTATGGACGCCCGGAAGTCCGCCTGCTGCTCGCGTTCCTGCGCGCGGTCGCGCATCCCGACGACTCGGTGAGCATGCACTACCTGGCCTCGTCCGAC
>Ga0111538_10011218_pt1 | contig 11898 bp, 6 predicted proteins | sample SoiMethybrSBSTD1_FD_79669 | JGI IMG/M metagenome (GOLD analysis project Ga0111538, IMG submission 79669) | Bulk soil microbial communities from a Populus tree surrounding site in Tennessee, USA - Soil MetaG P. TD hybrid SBSTD1 (version 2)... | ecosystem: Environmental > Terrestrial > Soil > Tree...
CGTGAAGATGCTGACGATGCGCGAGCGCATGGCGTCGGTGAACTCGTCGAGGCGGAAGTTGTGATCCGAGCCGGCGACCTCGCGCAGGAAGGTCTTCGGCTCGACGATCCTGAAGTCGTACGTGCCGAAGGCGCGCGCGCGGACGATGCCGAAGTCGTTGTCGCGCAGCATCACCGGGTTCGACGTACCCCACTTGTTGCCGGTGAACAGGCGCACGACGACGAAGTACACGTCCGCCTTGAACGGCGAGTTGAAGCCGAACGGCCACGACTTGATCTTGGTGAGGACCGGGATGTTGTCGGTCGTCAGGCGGTGCTTGCCCGGCGCGAACGTGTCGCCGAACTCGCCGAGGTACACGAACTGCGCGACCTGCGACTCGCGCACGATGAGCTGCGCGCCGTTCTTGATCGCCTTGTCCTCGTCCGGATAGCGCCAGGAGAGCGTATCGCGCGAGTCATCGGTCCACTCGATGATGTCGAGCAGTTCGCCCTTGATGAAGTCCATGATTCCCATGCGTGACTCCTTGTCCGTGGCTGTCGGCTGATCTTATCCGACCTCGCGCCTGAGCCAGCGCGCGACGGCGGTGAGACCGGCGCCGACCAGACCGCTCGACGAGACGTCGCTGAACCAGCCGGCGTCGCGCTCGAACGCGTCGAACGCGAGCTGGACGTCGCGCCGGGCCCGCTGGAGCTGCAGCGGCAGGGTCGGGTCGACCGGCTGGTCGCGGCGATCGGCCTGTTTCAATTCGCTCACGAGCCGGCCCGCCTGCTCCATGTCGAGCATCGAGAGCGGCGCCCCGCAGTGCGCGCAGGCCGTCTCCGTGGCGAGATCGATCGCGGCGCCGCAGTTCGAGCAGTGCACGCTCTGCACGTTCGCGCGCAGGTCGGCGATCTGCTGCGCGGACAGCGGCCGGATGAAGTTCTTCTCGCGCAGGAAGTTGAAGAACGTCGTGAGCTGCCCGTGCCGGTTCGGGCACGCCAGATACTCGAATCGCGTCGTCCGCTGCATGTCGTGCGTGCGGTTCATCCGGGCACCACATCGCGGACAGGCCGGAGACGACCGCGTGGCCGGCTGTGGCGCGGCGGTCCGATCGCCGATCAGACGGAACAGCCGAAGCGTCGAGGCCGGGGAGAGGTGCAGGCTCTCCCCGGCGTCGAACCAGAAGGTCTGACAGGAGAGGCAGAGATCGATCGTCAAGGGCCGGCCGAAGTGTCCCTCGAGGCGCTCCTGCGACATCGCGACGCCGCAGCCGGGGCAGAGGGTCGCGCTCACGAAACGAACAGGATGCAGACGGGGGAGCCGACCGCCGCGAGGGGCCCGGCGGGCGTGAGCGCGCCCGTCTTCGCGTCGATGGCGAACACCGCGAGGTTGCCCGAGCGCTGATTGGCGGCGATGAGCCACCGGCCGGTGACGTCCAGCGCGAAGTTACGCGGTGTCTGTCCGCGCGTCGGCTCGATCTCGACGAGCGAGAGGCCGCGCCTGACATCGGTCGCGAACACGGCGATGCTGTCGTGGCCGCGGTTCGACGCGTAGACCACGCGGCCGTTGGGATGCACCACGATTTCCGCCGTCGAGTTGCCGGCCGGGCCGGCGGGCGGCAGCGTCGAGATCTCGGGACGGGCCGCGAGCGTACCGGTGCGGGTGTCCCAGAGGAACTCGGTCACGGTCGAGCTGAGCTCGTTGATCGAGAAGAGCTGCCGGCCGTTGGGGTGAAACGCGAGGTGGCGGGGACCGGCGCCTGCCGTCACCGTCGCGGACGGCGGCGTGTTGGGCGCGACCGTGCCGCGCACCGGGTCGAATCGATAGACGAGGACGCGATCGATGCCCAGATCGGCGCCGAGGAGAAAGCGATTGCCCGGATCGAACATGACCGCATGTGCGTGCGGCCGCTCCTGCCGTGCCCGATTCGGTCCTGATCCTTCGTTGGTGAGGACCGCGCTCGCCGGGCCGAGCCGGCCGTCCGCCCCGATCGGGAACAGCGCAAAGTTCCCGCCGGTGTAGTTGGCGACGGCCAGGAATCGGCCAGTACGATCGACCGCGAGGTGACATGGATCGGCGCCGCGCGACGACTGGACGCTGAGCTCGGTCAGCTTGCCGGTCGCAGCGTCAATCGAGAACGATCGCACGCTCCCGGACTTTTCGGTGCCGAACGCGGAGGTCTCGTTCACCGCGAAGAGAAACCGCCGGTCCGGACTGATGGCGAGGAAGCTCGGGTTCGGCGTGGCCGCCGCGAGCCCGAGCGGCGTCAGCGCGCCGGATCGCTCATCGAAGCGGAAGGCATAGATGCCCTCGCTCGTCGGGCCGGTGTACGTGCCGATGAACACGAGCCGGCCGGTGCCTTGCGGAGACGCCGCACCGGAGACCGCGCGCAGGGCAGGCGCCAGTGCGCCCGTCAGCACGAGGACGAACAACAGAGCCGTGAGGCGTGTCAGACGAGCGCGCATCGTGAGGCTCAAAGTGTAGTCGTAAGATAGGGGTTCCTGCCATGACCGCCGCACGTTCGATGTGCCTCCTGACGGTACTGCTGGGCGCCGGCGCGCTCCCGCACGGCCAGCGTGATGAGCGGGCCCGGCCAGCCGACGAGCGCGAGGGCGACAAGTTTTCGCCGCTCGGCTTCTACGATCTGCTCGCGTACGAGCAGGCCTATCCCGGCGAGCCGGGCAGCCCGTTGGTCCGGCAGGCATCCGCGGAAAAGTACTGGGCGTTCCAGGGCATCGCGCTCCGCGCCGGCCAGCCTTCTTTGTCGATCTGGACGAGCCTGGGTCCGCTCACCACGCTGACAACGGGCTCGGAAAGCGTGTCCGGCCGTGTGTCGGCGCTGGCGATTTCTCCTGCCTGCGAGCTGCAGGGGCGGTGCCGGCTCTGGGCCGGCACGGCCGGCGGCGGCGTCTGGCGCACCGACGACGCGATGAACACGGTCGATCCCGGCTGGCGCTGGGTGTCGCGCGGCCTCGGCACCAATAACATCGGCAGCCTTGCCCTCGATCCAAGCGATCGCACGGGCAACACGATCTACGTCGGCACGGGCGAGACCAACACGCCGAACAACTCCGGCGCCGGCACGGGACTCTACAAATCGGTCGATGGGGGCGATCGCTGGACGCGCGTGCCGACAATGATCGTCGATCCGGCAATCGGTCCCGCGGCGATCGATTTCACCTACACGCGCGGGATCGGCGCGATCGTCATCGACCCCGAGCGCCCGCAGACGATGTACATCGGCACCTGCACGGCGATGCTGGGGATGACCGCCGTGCGCGGCGGTCAGGCGGTCACCACCGGGTTTCCGCAGCCGCGCGTCGGGCTCTACAAGACCGAAAACGCCGGCGCGAGCTGGACGCTGCTCTGGGTGCCCCCGCTCGAGCCCGTCATCCCGTTCAATCCCAACCTGGCCGTCGGCGCCGCCGACACGATGAGCGGCGTGCGTGACGTCAAGCTCGATCCGCGCAACGCGACGACGATTTACGCGACCGCGTTCAACAACGCCATTCACCGGTCCGCGCCGTCGCTCGAGGGCGGCGACGCCGCGTTCAAGCCCGTCTTCGCCATTGCCGGATTCCAGCGGTTTCGCGATCTGGCGATGTTCGATCTCACCGTGCGATCGGGCCGGACGCGTATGTATGTCTACAACGGCACCGAGAGCGTGAACGAACAGGCGCTGTTCCGGCTCGACAACGCCGACGTCGCGGCGCGCGACCTCGTCGTGGGGCAGGGCGCCGCGCTCGTCAATACGTCGGCCTGGGTCCGTGTCAGCTCGAGTGACGCGGCACAGCCATCCTCGACCAGCCGGCGCCTCTGTTCCACGCAGTGCTTCTACGATCTCGTCGTCGCGACGCCGCCCGGCGAACCGGACACGATCTACATCGGCGGCGTGGCGATCCCGACGTTCGGCGAACCGACGATTCGATCGACTGACGCTGGCGCGACGTTCAACGCGTTTGGATCCGACGCGGCCAACCCGCGAAATCGCGCGCACGTGGACGTGCGCGCGATCGTTTTCCATCCGCGCTTCCGCCACATCGCGTTCGTCGGCTCGGACGGCGGCGTCGTGCGCAGCGACGGCACCTTCACCGACATCAGCGGGCGCTGCGGCCAGATCTTCGGATCGGCGGTCCATTGCCAGAGCATGCTCGCCAGGGTGCCGACGCGCTTGTACTTTCTGAACAAGGGACTCCAGACGATGCAGTTCTACAACATCGCGCTGGACCCGCGCGATCCGCTCCGCCGGATGATCGGCGGCCTGCAGGACAACAGCACCATCTGGCGCGACGGCACGGGCGACCCGCAGATCTGGAAGACGCTGTTCCCGTTTGGCGACGGCACCTCAGCGTCGGGCTTTCATCCGGCCCGGTCCGACGTCGTCTTCGCGAGCTTTCAGAGCAACCGCTACTTCGCGAATTTCCGCAACGGCGATCAGGCGCGCTGGGTGCGCACCGACGACCCAATCACGTCGAGTGGCGAGCGCGACACGATCACCGCGTCCACCGGTCGCCAGTTCATCACCTTCGACGAGGTAAACCCGGATACGCAGTTCACCGCGTTTCAGCATGTCTGGCGGACGCAGAACAACGGCGGGCCCCAGGCGTTCCTCGAGGCGAATTGCCTGTTTCCCGGCGGCCTCGCGAGTGCGTCCTGCGGCGACTGGGTCCCGCTCGGCGTCTCCTATCCGTTCGGGGCCGGGACCACACCCGCGTCGGCGAGCCGGAAGCCCGGTGATCTCACGAGTGATTTCTACGGCGCGGAACGGGCCGGCGGTCTGATCGTATCTGCCGAGCGGACGCGCGCCGACGGCGGGACGCTCTGGGCGGCCACCAGCTTCGGCCGCCTCTTCATCTCGAAGAACGCCGACGCGCGCGGCGGCGACGTCCAGTTCATCCGCATCGACACGTTCGACATGCCGAACCGGTTCGTCACGCGGATCGTGCCGGATCGCGCGGATCCGAACGTCGCGCTCATCTCGTATTCGGGGTTCAACACGCTGACGCCCTTGACGCCCGGACACATCTTCCGCGCCGTCTATTCCCCGCAACTGCAGCGAGCGACGTTCACCGCCCTCGATTTCGACCTCGGCGACATCCCGATCAACACGATCGCGTTCGACAGCCTGCGCGGGGATCTCTACGCCGGAACAGATTTCGGTCCGATCGTGCTGAGACAGGGCACGGCCAGCTGGACCGTGGCCGGCGTCGGCTTTCCCGAGGCGTTGATGGTGGATCTGGAAATCGTGCCGGAGCGGCGTCTGCTCGTGGCCGCGACGCACGGCCTCGGCATCTTCTACCTCAACCTGCCCGCGGTGGGCATCTCCTCACAGGCTCAGAAGCGCTTGAAGACGCCGGCGGTGATCACGACGCGCGTCTCGAGGCCGCCGCTCGTGAACACGTCGAAGTTCTGAAGCGCCGCGCCGCTGAGCGTCGATCGGCGTCCCGTCGAGCCGTTGTTGCTGAACTGCACGCTGGGATACGTGAATGACTCGATGAATCCCGCCGGCGTCGCGATCGTCGCCGCCGGTCCGGTGTCGAGCGCGACCCGGGCTGACGCCGGACCAAGCCAGACGCGACCGTCGATCTGAACGCCCCACGCAGACGACAGGTCGTGCCGCAGGCCGGCCGCCAGCACGCCAACCGGCACGGTGCGGCTCGTCAACCGCAGCGTCGCGCGATCCGTTTCGCTGACCGGCGCACCGCCCGGCATCGTGAAGCGGTAGCGACCCTCGACGGTTGCCGTCGCGCCGTCGCCCGCGCCCGTCATCACACCGCCGCCGAACCCGACGTACGGCTCGAATCCGCCGTGCCGGCCGAAGAGATAGTGGACCGTGCCGGTGACGGCGAGCTCGCGCCGCGACCCGTCGCTGAGGTCGGCGGTCGCCGTCGTCGAGATACCGGTCAGCGGGCTCGTCGCGAAGAGCGCCGTGAACGTCGATTCAAACGTGCTGCGGCTCGACTCGACAGCCGCCGCGAACTCGTCGCTGAGCGCTGACGATCCCGTCAGCAGATCGACGCTGACTTCCGCCTGGAGACGCGGCGTCCAGGGCCGCCGTAGCCGCACCCCGAGGGCCGCGCCGGTCGAAGCGCCGTTGCCAATCGTGTCGAGCGCGCGTTCGAGCGGCGAGAGACGCGGACCCAGGCTGAACTCGGCGGCGACGTCGTTGACGAGCACGGTCCCGTCGCCGATCAACCACGTTGACGTTTCACGGCTCGGAAAGATCGGGCTCGACGTCAGAATGGGCGCACCCGGCGGAGGCAGTGTGATCGTGCCGCCATGCGGCCGTTTTGCGGTGGCGACGCCTCCGTGGAACTCGATCTCCCAGCGGCCTCTGCCTGCTGGCGCGGTCCCGGCTGGTCCTTGCGCGAACGCCGGCGTCGCGACAGCGAAGAAGACGGCAGCCAGCGGCACTCGGGTCAGGCGCATGGATCGGGCTCCAGATAGTAACGCGCCCGGGCTACGTCTCTGGTTTTGGGATTAGGATGTCTCCAGGCTGACGCCGATGACTCTGATTGATCGAACCATGGACGTACCCGCAGCAACCCGGCGGTGGGCCTGGCTCGCCGCCACCGTAATTGGTGCAACGCTTGTGATTCCTTCTGCCGCGCAGCAGAGCGCCGTCCTGAGCTCCAAGTTCATCTTCGAGACCGCGCCATTTCCGTCGTGCCACGCCTCGACGATTGTCGAAGCGGAGCGCGGTCTGGTTGCCGCGTGGTTCGGCGGCACCGCCGAACGCAATCCCGATGTCGGCATCTGGGTCTCACGGCAGGAAGGCGGCAAGTGGACACCGCCCGTCGAGGTCGCGAACGGCGTGCAGTCGCCAGAGCAGCGCTACCCGACGTGGAATCCGGTGCTCTTCCAGCCCGCGAAGGGACCGCTGCTCCTTTTCTACAAGGTCGGACCGAGCCCCAGCACGTGGTGGGGGATGATGACGACGTCAGCCGACAGCGGGCGCACGTGGTCTCAGCCCACGCGTCTCGCGGACGGCATCCTCGGACCGATCAAGAACAAGCCGGTGCAACTGCCCAACGGCGATCTGCTCGCCGGTTCGAGCACGGAACACGCCGGCTGGCAGCTTCACTTCGAACGGTCCACCGATAACGGCCGCACGTGGACGGCGACTCCGCCGCTCAACGACGGCAAGCAGATTCCGGCGATCCAGCCGAGCATTCTGTTTCACAAGGACGGAAGACTGCAGGCGGTAGGCCGCACGCGGAGCGGAAAGATCTTCGAGATCTGGTCGGCCGACGCCGGCAAGACCTGGGGCGAGCTCGCACTCACTTCGTTACCGAACCCCAGCGCGGGCACTGACGCGGTGACGCTCCGCGACGGCCGGCAACTCCTCGTCTACAACCACACCGACAAGGGGCGAAGTCCGTTGAACGTGGCGATCTCGAGCGACGGCAAGACGTGGAATCCGGTGCTCGTCCTCGAAGAAGAGGCAGGCTCCGAGTTCTCCTATCCGGCGGCCATCCAGACGAAGGATGGACGCGTGCACATCACGTACACGTGGAAACGACGCCTCATCAAGCACGCGGTGATCGATCCGGCACTCCTGAAATAAGAACGGGAGGGTCAGGCTCTTCACCTGGCCCTCCCGCTGCGCCGTCGAGGGCGTTCTTCTCCGTGCCCTCTGTCTTCTCCGTGTCCTCTTTTCCTAGAACCTGAACTCGAATCGCGAGTAGACCATCCGGGCGGTGTTGATCGGGTTGTTCGTCTGCCCGAACGTCTGGCTCAGGATGTTGGAGTCGCCGAGGAAGCCGACCGTGCTCCAGACCTGCGCGTTCAGCACGTTCGTCATCGTCAGGTGAATCGTGATCTGCTTGTTGCGGGCGATGGTCGCGTTCTTCACCAGCGACATGTCCAGGTTCCAGGTGTTCTTGCCGCGCAGGAAGAGCAGTTCACCCTGCTCGCCCGGCGTCGTCGGCACCGTGAGGTACTCCGGGTTGGCCCGGCCGTCAGGACCGACGAGCTTCGGATCGACCCAGAGGCGCGACACCGAGTTCGGGATGTCGCTGATTCTGATCATGCTCTGGATCTCTTCGAGCGTGTGGCCGTTGGCTAGAACCACGCCCGGCTCTGAGGTGTTGAATGTCTGCCGGCCGCTGGAGAGCTTGAACGGGGTGCCCGACTGCGCCGTCAGGACCCCGCCGACCGTCCATCCGCCGAGGAACGCGTCCGCCACACCGTTCTCGATGTTGAAGTGCCGGTTCTTGCCGAACGGCAGGTCGTAGGTGGAATAGGCCTGAAGCACCTGCCGGACGTCGAACGGCGCCGGTCCCCAGTCCTGCGATTTTTCCCGCAGCGTCCGGAACGTGTGCGACTGCGTCGCGTTGTCCGCCCAGACGTCCGACCAGTTCTTCCCGAGGGTGTAGTTGATGGTCGCCGTCAGCCCATTCGTGTAGCGCCGGCGCATTTGCACCTGCATGGCGTGATACTTCGACGACGCGTCGTCGTCCACGACGTTCAGGTTGCCACCGATGGCGTACGGGTTGAGCTGGAAGAAGTTCATCGCGTACGGACCGGCCGCGCTGTAGTTGCGGGTCGCGCACGGGCCGAACGTGTTCCCGACCATCCGGCAGTAGTACGTCTGGTTGGTCGCGATGCTGCCCGCCAGCCGTCCGGCTTCCCCCTGCTGCAAGCTGGTGATGAACCCGGCGTTGGTGAATCCCTGATTGGCCGGCAACGCGGCCTGCGCGCCCCGGGCGCCGAACGCCGTCTCGAAGATCGGCAGCGCGCTCTGGCCCGGGAGGCCGTTGTTGGCGAACCCGGTGAGACCATTCGCGAGGTTGAGCGCGAGGTTCTGTTGCGCCTTCTTGAACTCGTTCAGGAACCCGTTCTCGAAGATGTTCACCTCGTTCAGGTTGTAGGTGTGCCACACGTTGCTGCCGCGGTTCCCGACATACCGCACTTCGATGACGGTGTTCTTCGCGATCAGACGCTGCACGCCGATGTTCCACGCCTGGACGAACCCCGTCTTCATGTTCTCGCGCATCGAATTGATGCTGCCCCCGCCGAACGTGATTTCCGACTGCGGAATCACCTCACGGTAGGTGGCGGGGGAGGCGACGAACGGCGGCAAGGGTGACTGGAGGCTCAGTTGCCCGACCGCGAACCCCGGCGAGCCCGGCTGAAGCAACAGCCCCTGCGACTGGCCCGGGTTATTGCCGGCGGTCGAGGCGAACATGTTGGTGCCCTCGTCGAAGTACGTGAGGTCGTATCCACCCCGGATGACGGTTTCGCGACCTTTGCCGAAGACCGTGGCCAGCAATCCCTCATTGAAGTTCGGCGACCAGGCGAAACCGACGCGCGGCGCCACGTTGTTGAAGTCACCGTTCGAGGCGAACTGTCCGCGTTCAATCACGGGATTCGCGACGCCATTCAACACCCCTGGCTGGAAGAAATCGGTGGACGGCCCGAAGATGTTCGCGTCGTCCGGGAACAACGTCGTGGCGGTGTGGTTGAACGGCGGCTGGTTGAATTCCCAGCGCAGCCCGTAGTTGAGCGTCAGATCCTGCGTCATTCGCCACGCGTCCTGGACGAAGAGCCCGCCGAATCGCGCCGACGTCCAGTTCTCGCGGAAGATGGTGTCGGTGTACTGCAGTGTCCCCGGTTCGACGACCTTGCCGGTCTGGACCTGGGTCAGCCGGCCGGTGAGCAGGGCGTAGAGTGAGGCCGCGCTCGCCTGGTCGGCCGTGGTCGCCCCCGGCAGATTCGTCGCGGTGAACACGTTCAGGATCGGGTCGCCCGTGGCCGCGCCGAAGGCGTAGCGCGGCAGGCCGAGGTAGCCGCCCGAATTCGAGCCGTCGAACGACCGGTCACGCCACTGGGTGTCGCGATAGTTCCCGCCGAAGCTGTAGGTGTGCGTCCCGCGGACGAGCGTGAACGTATCCGAGATGGTGGTGATGTAGTGCTTGCCGATGACTGGTGACTGGTCCGCAGACAGCGCGGCCAGACCGAAGGGCAATGTGTACCTTGCCGGCTTGCCATTGACCACTCCGTTGCGGAAGAAATGCTCCTCTTCGCGGCCGCGCTCGTTGGTGTCGCCGCTATGCTGCACGCCGAACCGGAGCTCGTTCTGCAGGTTCGAGTTGAGCGTCCAGTTGAAGCCCGATGAGGTGACCCACCAGCCCGAGTCGAACGTGCCGAGCTGCACCGGATAGCCCGGCATCGGCCAAAGGCGCCGTCCCTGTGCGTCCTGGCTGTAGCGGTTGTAGCTGGTCATCAGCGCGAGTGTCGGTTTGACGTGGTAGTCGAGCCGCACGGTGGGGTAGTAGTTGATCTGCTTCTGCGGTTCGAGCCAGCTCACACCTTGCAGCCGCAGGGCGTTGGCGGACGTGTTTTCCGTGATCGTGCCGTACTGGCGCGCGGTTGCCTCTTCGGTGAACATCGCCGCGAGAGTGGGATCCTGCGTCCCCGCGAAGCCGTTGGCGGCCGCGATCTGGAGCAGGTTCGCGGTCCGCACCTCGCCTGCCGCGGTCTGATAGCGGAAGATGCCCTGCTGCGCCTCGGTGGTGAGCAGCGTCACGCTCTGCGTCGCGGTCTGGGGGATGTATTCCTGTTCGTAGTTGGCGAAGAAGAACAGCTTGTTGCGCAACTGGCCTTTGGGCACCAGCGGTCCGCCGACGCTGCCGCCGAAGTCATGACGGCGCAGCTCTTCCTTGGGCAGGCCCCGCCGTTCGTTGTTGAAGCTGTTCGCGTTGAGCTTCTCGGTCCGGTACTGCTCGAACGCGCTGCCGCGGTACTGGTTCGTGCCGCGCCGCGTCACGAACTTCAAATTGACGCCGCCCGTCACGCCGGCATCGCCGCCCAGCCCCGCGGTTTCCACGGTGACTTCTTCGACGGCGCCGAGCCGCGCCGGCACGGTGCCGAAGAAACTGGTGCCGCCGCTCTTGAAGCCGTTCGACGAGTTGTTGACCCCGTCGATGGTCGGGTTGATGGTGCCGCCCGGCATGCCGTTGTAGTGCGTGCTGCCGGTGCCCTGTGGCGCCACGGCGCCCGGCACCAGGCGCGCGAAGGTGAATGCGTTGCGGCCGCCGAGAGGCAGCTCGTTTATCGACTTGTTGCTGAGGGTGCTCGAGATCGCGTTCGACGTGACTTCGAGAACCGGATTGGATCCTTCGACGGTGACGGTCTGTTCGAGCGCCCCGACGGCCAAGCGGATACGGAGGTCGGTCGTGCGTCCCGATTCGACGACCACTTTCTTGTAGAGCGCGGTCTGGAAGCCCTGCAGGTTCACCGTCACTTCATAGCTGCCGAAGCTGAGGTCGCGAAACGCAAATCCGCCGAGCTCGTTGGTGACGGTCTGTTTCTGGACGCCCGTCCCCTCGTCTTTGAGGAGAACGGTCGCCCCTGGCAGCACCGCGTCGGTGCCGTCGGTGACGGTGCCGTTGATGGCCCCGGTAATACTGACCTGCGCCGACGCGGCCGACGCAGTGAGAAGCGCGGCGCACAGGAGCAGGCCCACGCGGATGTGTTTCATGTCATGACTCCCCGGTTGTTCGTACACGGCTGTCTCGAGGCATGGAATCGGTTCCAGTCTCGATTGATGCATCGTACTGCGGCCATGATCGCGGAGGCAAACCTTTGTGACGGGACGGGTCCGGCTAATGAGCGCATTAGCCGCCCGCGCAATTCACTTGCAATCCGATCCGAGTCGCGCGACGCTACGCGCGATGTAGATGTAAACGATTACGCTTCCGCCCGGCACATTCCGTGAGGATGCCTATGAAATCGATCGGCCGTCGCGTAGAACGAGTGTGGGCCCTGCTGATCACTGCCAGCGCCGTGTTCGTCACCGGATTCGTGCTTTCGGCGCAAGCGCCGCCCCAGGCACCTCCGCAAGCGCCCGTCGCGCAGCAGGCGCCACCGCCCGCCGAACCCGGCGCTCAGGCCCCGGGACGCGGCCGGGGTGGA
>Ga0111538_10011219_pt1 | contig 11898 bp, 7 predicted proteins | sample SoiMethybrSBSTD1_FD_79669 | JGI IMG/M metagenome (GOLD analysis project Ga0111538, IMG submission 79669) | Bulk soil microbial communities from a Populus tree surrounding site in Tennessee, USA - Soil MetaG P. TD hybrid SBSTD1 (version 2)... | ecosystem: Environmental > Terrestrial > Soil > Tree...
GGCATTTATCCGAGCCGCGACGCCGCGTACTACCGGCGAATCTACGCGGGAGCTAGCAGCACGACCCAGACGCGTGGCGTGGGCGGCCTGACGACACAACCGACCGAAGGCGTGTTCGACCTCTCCATGGAATACGGACTGCCTGGCGCCGAAGGATACGAATTCAAGCAGCCGTTCGATTACTTCTCGATCGCGGCGATGTTCACGAGCGGGACGGGGCTGGAAAGCATTCTCCTGCGTGGCTTGCTCACCGGCACGGGTTACCAGGCGGGCGCGGACTGGAAAGGCGTCTGGGGACTGTACGGCAACTACGACTACATCGCCCCGCAGGTCTTCCGGATCTCGACGACGTCGCTGGCGTTAGGCACCACGGCCGAGTGGCAGCCGACGGAGGCATTCGCCATGCAGGCGACGGCGCTGGCGGGGGCAGGGTTCGCCGCGGTGGGCGCCCTCACGCGACGCGATACCTCCGACTACCACTATGGCGTCGCTCCCGAGGCCCTGGTCCAGTCGCGGTTGATCTTCGGTGACAAGGCGGCGCTCGACCTTGAAGCGCGCGACTATTACGTGAGTCGCGTGGCGGGCACCGAGGGACACGACAACATTCTCCGCCTGGACGCTGCGTTCACGGTGCGGTTGCATCGCCAGAACGCGCTCGCGCTCCGATACCTCGTGACACGCCGCGATGCCTTTTTCCCGGTGGCCGGAAGCCGCACGCAACTTCGCGGTACACTCGGCATCTTCTACACGTTGCTCGGGCATGACCGCTTCGGGTCCGTACGATGACGCGTCAGCCCGAACTTTTCGGAGCGGCGGAACCGTCGGCCCACGAATTCCCCGAAGGATTCCGATACCAGGATGACCTGGTGACGCCTGACGAGGAGGCGCGGCTCATTGATCGCATTCGCCGGCTGCCGTTTCGCGAGTTTGACTTCCACGGCTTCAAGGGGAAGCGCCGCATCGTCTCGTTCGGCCGGCACTACGACTTGAGCTCGCAGCGACTGCGCGATGCAGACGACATTCCCGATTATCTGTTGGCGCTTCGTGAGAAAACAGCGGCCTTCGCCGCCTGCGAAGCGACCGACCTGCAGCATGTCCTGGTGACCGAATATGCCCCGGGCGCTGGAATTGGCTGGCACCGGGATAAAGCGGTCTTCGGGATCGTGGCAGGAGTCTCCCTGCTCTCGCACTGCGTGTTCCGGCTCAGGCGAAAGGCCGGCGAACGCTGGGAGCGCGTGAGCATCGTCGTGGAGCCGCGTTCCGCGTACCTGCTGAGCGGGCCATCGCGCGACGAGTGGGAGCACAGTATTCCCCCCGTGGGATCGCGTCGCTATTCGGTCACCTTCCGCAACATGCGCGAATCGTGATGAAGATCCGCCAGAAAGCCACGAACATCAATTGCGTTTTTCAGTATGACCACTCGCTTCTGGTTCTTCATGGCTTCAAGCTGACGAAGGATTCCCGGGCGACGGCGTGAAGGATACGTCCACACCCATCGTACAAATTCCCAGTTCACCTGCTCAGGGCAGCCCGGCGCGACGTCCGGACGCGAGCCGCCGATGTGCCTGAACCGCCGCTTGAGGATGCGCCACGTGCACACGATTCGTGGCAGGTCAAGAAAGACCACGGTATCCGCGGCGGCAATGCGCTTGGGAAGCGTGCGGCCATAGTTCCCGTCCATCACCCACCGGTCTCGCACGATCAATTCATCAGTCACGCGGTCCCATTCGGGATCTGGCGTGGGAATCCAACCCGCATGCCAGAAGATCTGGTCGAGATGAATCAGCGGGATCCCAGTCTTGGCGGCAATCGCTTTCGCCACGGTTGTCTTTCCGGAGCCGCCTGAGCCGATGACCAGAATTCGCCGCAAGATGACGCTCCCGACAAAGCATTAACCACAGGGAACAGAGGAATCATAGGGCTTGAACGGAGTCGTTCCTGAGTGCTCCCTGTGTTCTCTGTGGTTACAGCTTTTATGGGTTCCGCACCGCCACACGGCCCACTACGCGCACCCAAGCCACTCGACCGCTCGAGTCGCGCACGAACTCGATCGATTGCCCCTGCTGGGATCCCTCGGTCACCACCGCACGGTCGGGACCGTAGAACACCACCGGCATCTCAGTACCCGGCTGTCCGTTGTTAGGCCGCTCCTGCACGAACAACTTCGACCCCTCGGCGCGCACCACGACCGTGTTGCTCGGTCGCGCGAACGTACCAACGTACGGCGCTGGAACCGGCTGCTGCGCCAGTGGCTGGTACGAAGGCAACGTCTCGACCAGCCCCCGGTGCGCGATCGCCTGATTGAGCGCGTACGTCGCGCCCAGGTACGACTTGAGCGCCTCGCGCTCGACATCCTGGATCAGACGCCAACCGGTGTTCGCGTTGGTGAGGATCGCAATGGCGAAGTTGCGCTCGGGCACGATCTCCAGCAGCAGGATGTGGCCACCGAGCGTGCCGCCGTGGCCCGCCGTGCGAATGGGTCCGACGGTGCGCAGGTGCCAGCCGATGCCCATGTCGTCGTCGTTCGACTGCTTTCGCATCTGCGGCGTACGCATCAGCTCGAGCGATTCGCGCTTGAGCACTCGCTCACCGTTTGCTGCCGTGCCGTCGCCCATGTGAAAGCGCGCGTATGCCAGGAGGTCGGTGATGCAGATCCCCACGCCTCCGGCGGTGACACTCGTCGACGGCGTGAAGGGCCGGTTGAGGGTTGGCGTGCCGTTGCGCGTCGTGTGCCCAGCAGCGAACCGATTGACTATAAAGTCGCCGGCTGTTGTTCCGGCGTGTTCGAGGCCTAACGGCTGGAACACGAGATCACGAATGGCGCGGTTGATCGACGTCCCGTTCGCGACTTCGATCACGCGGCCTGCGATGCTGAACCCGGCGTTGTTGTAGCTCCAGGCGGCTCCCGGTGGCGCGACCTGCATCAGGTCGGTGATCGTCGTGATGAAGTTCGCGAGCGTCTCGGTACCGCGGTCAGGACCGGACACCTGCCCTTCCCAACCGCCGAGGTGTGTGAGCAGGTGCCAGACCGTCACGTCGCGACTGGCGAGGGAGTCGCGTACGCGGAATTCGGGGATGTATTTCCGTACCGGCGACCTGAGATCGACCTTGCCCTGCTCGACCAGCCGCATCATCGCCGTGGCGGCGAAGGTCTTCGAGATTGACGCGATCGGAAAGACGGTGTGCGCGGTGACCGGTAGTGGATCTTCGACATTGATGATGCCGAGTCCCCGGATTGTCGTGCTCCCGTTATGCACGATGCCGAGCGCAACGCCCGGGACACCGAACTCCTTCATCTTTGCCTCGGTGAGCGACGCCAGCGATTCGAAACGGCCGTCTGGAGACTGCGCGTTAACGCCGCTCGCGCCACTGGAAATCGTCGCGACAGCCGCTGCAATAAGAAGAACTCGGTTTGACACGGGGAAGCCCTGAGTGTGTGAGGACTCGAAGATCCCACGGGCGACCATGGCTGGCAACCTTGCTGGCGAATGGAAACCACCCGAGTCAACTTCCTTCACCCATGGACCTGACTGGCCGGATAGCCGCTCACCTCGCGGATCGATACCGGGTCGAGCGCGAGCTTGGCCGCGGCGGCATGGCGACGGTCTACCTGGGTCACGACCTGCGTCACGATCGTCGTGTGGCGATCAAGGTCCTGCACCCCGACCTCTCCGCGGTCATCGGGACCGAGCGGTTTCTCGCCGAGATCAGGACGACCGCGAGCCTGCAACACCCGCACATCCTTCCGTTGTTCGATTCGGGATCCGCGGATGGATTGCTGTATTACGTCATGCCGTTCGTCGAGGGAGAATCGCTCCGCCAGCGTCTCGATCGAGAGAAGCAGCTGTCTGTTCCAGCGACGAAGCAGATCGCGTCCGAAGCGGCGAGTGCGCTGGACTACGCTCACCGGCGCGGGGTCATCCACCGTGACATCAAGCCCGAGAACATCCTGCTTCACGATGGCCACGTCGTGGTCGCGGACTTCGGCATCGCGCTGGCCGTACAGAGCGCGGGCGGCGAGCGGATGACCCAGACCGGGATTTCGCTGGGCACGCCGCAATACATGAGTCCCGAGCAGGCATTGGGCGAACGCGACATCACCAATCGGAGCGACATTTATTCACTGGGCGCGGTCTCGTACGAGATGCTCACTGGGGAGCCACCGTTCACCGGGCCGACGATCCAGGCGATCATCGCGAAGATCACGACCGAACCGGTCGCGCCAATCAACACTCGCCGCAAGACCGTTCCTCCCGGGATGGAGGCGGCAGTGCTTACCGCGCTCGAACGACTTCCCGCGGATCGGTTCTCCAGCGCGAACGACTTCGCCGAAGCGTTGCTCGAGTCGCCGCCGCGCCTGACGAGAGGTACGCGCCCGACCGTCAACGAGCGTTCGTGGACGCCGTGGTCCGGCTGGATTCTGGCGGCGCTCGCCCTTCTCGCCGCCGTGGCGGGATGGATGCGTGCAAGCCGCATCCCCCAACACCCGGTCAGGCGGGTAACGCTCCAGCTTCCGCTGCTCGGTGACTTCCGCAATCCCCGGCCCGGATTCGCCCTTTTGAGCGATGGCACCGCACTGGTGATGACCACCTCCCGGACGGCGACCGAAGGATTCAGCGTGCTGCGGCTCGACCAGCTGCGCACGACGAAGATTTCCGGCACGCAGGGTGGCGATGGTCCCTTCATTTCACCTGATGGAACGAAACTCGGTTTCCATCGCGAAGGCGACCTCTTGACGATCCCGATCGACGGTGGCTCCGCGACGGTGGTGCGCGGAGCGACCGCATCGAGCGAAGGGTCGGCGAGCTGGACTCCCGACGGCCGCATCATCTACACGAATTCACTTGGCGGCATGGTCATCACATCGGAAGACGGCACCGTCGCCGATACGCTGACGCGCCCGGATGCGCCGGTCCGTCATATCTCGCCCATCGTGCTACCGGGAGACCGCTGGGTGCTCTATGTGGTGGCCGGGGCCGTCACGAACGAGAGCCGCCTCGAAGCCTTCGACCTCCGCGAACGGGAGAGCACAATCCTCGTCTCGGCAGGCGCGTTATCGCCGCGGTATGCGGACGGGTACCTGTTCTACGCGCGCGCCAACGGACCCGACGCAACGCTGGAGGCCGTGCCGTTCGATGCCGGGCGCGCAACCATCACCGGCGAGCGTGTCACGTTAGGTGACCAGGTACGACGTTCGCGCTTCGGGACCGCGCAGTATGCCGTGGCGCCGGGAGTCCTGCTGTACGAGGAACGGTCGCGAACGTACCTGGTGGAAGCCACGACCGGCGGCGCGAAAGCGCGGCTGACGCCTGACAACGGCAGTTGGCATCATCCACGGTATTCGCCTGATGGATCGCGTATCGTGCTCGACCTGGCACAGGACGTCGGGCGCGACATCTGGATCTTCGACCGGGATGCGAACACGCTGTCGCGCGTCACCAAGGTCGGCGATGCGCACGACGCGTCGTGGCTTCCCGACGGCCACCAGATCTCATACTTCTCGTTCAAGTCCGGAGGATTGCCGCTGCGCATTGCGGCCGCCGACGCGAGCGGCGAGTCGCGGAGTGTCCCGTTCAACAACGCCTTCAGCCCAACGGACCTGGTGAATCCCGGCGAGTGGCTTCCGAGTGGCAAGGCGTACATCGGCGGCGTGCAGTCGAGCACCAGACTCGGAGACATCTGGCTCATCCCTGTCGCCGGCGGTGCTCCCAGGCGATTGCTCGGTTCGGAATTCGACGAACTGGCGCCTGCAGTGTCCCGTGACGGAAAGTGGCTGGCCTATCAGAGCAACGAAACCGGTCGTTCCGAGGTGTACGTGCGGTCGATGGATGATGGCTCCACGGCGCGGGTGCAGGTCTCGGACGCAGGTGGTTTCAGCCCGGTGTGGGACCGCCATCGTCCCGACCTCTATTACCTGCACATGGACGGTGAGCGCGTTCGCCTCGACGCTGCCACCATGCGATTCGCGCCGCTTTCGGTGCGCGGGCGGATCACGGTGCTGGCTGACATTCCACTCGAGTTGTCCGACAATCACGCGAATTACGACGTGCACCCGTCAGGCGATCGATTCGTGTTCCCAGGCGAGGAGGCGAGCACCGGCCTCGTCGGGGTCTTCGACTGGAAAGTGCTGCTCGAGGCTCGCGCGAAGAAGCCGTCGTGAGCATCGCCACGGCTCGTCGCCCGTTTGCCTTACCGTGGTGTACGAAGTCGTGGGAATTGGCTGCCGAACCGATCAGCACTCGAGAGGAGTGCCGGCGTGCGACCCCGGCCATTGTTAGGCCATCCAACGGACAGCTGAGTTGACATCGATCGAACGGCCTCACGTCATTGCAACAAGTCCACGCCAGACCTCCGGAGGATTCTCATGCCCGTGAAACTGCTGGGTCACCCAGTCCACCAGGCGCTGATCAGCTTTCCGCTCGGGCTCCTCGGAGGCGCGGTCATCTTCGATGTCATCGCCATCGTGTTCGGTTCCACGTCGCTGCTGACGGCCTCCTACTATATGATTGCCGCCGGCGTAGTCGCCGGGCTCGTGGCGGCACCGTTCGGCCTCGTCGACTGGGTCGGGATTCCGCCTAACACGCGCGCCAAGTTCATCGGCGCCGTGCATGGACTGGGAAATGCGCTCGTGCTGATCCTGTTCGCGGCCAGCTGGCTTATCCGCCGGCCCGACTCGGTGTCACCCTCCGGCGCTGGCTTTGGCTTCTCCTTCGGCGGCTTCCTCCTCGCGCTCGTCACCGGCTGGTTAGGCGGTGAACTGGTCGACCGACTCGGGATAGGCGTGGACGAGGGCGCAAACGTGAACGCACCCAGCTCCCTCTCCGGACGACCCGCGCGAAGCCTGTAGCTACCGGTTGTACTCGGACAACCAGTGGAATTGTCGCTCGGCGAGCTGGAAGTGCCGGGGCACCCTCACGAGCTCCACATGGATGGAGTCATCGCGAATCCTGGTGTGGAAACGAATCACCGTCGTGTCCGGGACCTCGTAGCGCATCGTGAACAGGAAGGTGCTGTCCCGGGGGATCGTGGAGATCTTCCACACCGATGCCAGCCGCTGGGTCGTGTCGGGCTTGTAGCGGAAGTACCCGCGCCGATACCGCTGCCAGAAGACGCCGTCCCGCGTGTTCACGCTGGCTGCCTGCGCGTTGTCGATGATCACGTCCTTCCACCGAAGCGTGTCGCCGCTGGCGGCTGGAATCGTGTCGTGGTTCACCACGTACAGGCGCACATCATAGAACCCGGCCGCAAAGGGTCCCGGTGCCGCCGGCGCTTTCACCTGCTGGTATCTCGACCAACCGCTCTTCAGCGGCAGCCAGAGGATCTGGTAGACGAAAAACAGCTTCACCGCGACAGCGCCCCACTGCTGCCAGCGCCATGCATAACGAGGCTGGTATGCTTGCGTCGGTGGCACGGCCACGTTGAGCACCATGAAGCCAAGGACCCGCCGGGCGTCCAGCGCCAGCAGGAAGCAGCTGCAGAAGAGGAGGTGCATCGAGAACAGCTTCACCGGCACGTCGTAGCTCAGGTTGATCATCACGACGTTCAGGAACGCCCCCATGGCGGCGAACAGGCCGGCCGTCACGGTGCGGCGATAGAGCAGCAGCAGGCCCGCCGTCGTTTCCATCAGCCCCGAGAAGAACTGGTACTTGAACGAGTAGCCGATGAAGAGCCACGAGAATCGCATCGGCAGCAGGTCGCCGAGCGGCGTGGCCAGCTGGCTGAGCGTCGGGAAAGGCATCTGCAGCGCGAACAGCTTGATGATGCCGTAGCTCAGGGCGAACGTCGCGAGGTAGTAGCGCACGATCAGTCGCAGCCAGTAGAGCATGCGATCGTAGGCCTGACGCCTTCGATCGAGGATGCTCCACACCACGCAGGCCAGCACGGCGAGGCTCAGGTACAGCCAGAGCTGCGTCCATGCGTACGACGTGTCGCCACTGCCGTTCACCGGCACGAGCGTCTCGCGCACGTGGAAGACGCGGGCGTTGCTCAACGCGACCGCCCAGTCGGTCGCCTTCCCGTACGCGCTGAGGACGAAGTCCACGCCGGGGATCGCGTCGAACCAGTACCAGGGCGTAATCTGCAGCAACAGGTAAACGAAGAAGAACCGGAACAGCACGCGCTGCCAGAGCGGCCATGCCGTTGGCGCCGTTACCGCAGGTTGATTCGTCGTGACTGCGACGTCAGGGGCGAACGCCGTTGCCGCCATGTCGTCCTCCGCCGAAAGCGGTCGTTGCCGCATGATAACCGCACATGCCATGGATGCCCCCACCCGGCGGTGTCGCCGCGGAGCAGAGGAACACGCCCTTCACGGGAGTCGAGTACCAGCGGCTGGTTGGCCGGAACAGCAGGTTCATGAGCTCGTTCGACCCGCCACCGACGTCTCCGCCAACCAGGTTGGCATTCTCGGATTCGATCAGCGCGGGCGGACGCACGGCCCGCGCCAGGATGCATTGCTTGAACCCCGGCGCAAAGCGCTCGATCTGCGCCTCGATGCGCTCGGTCATGTCGATCGTCGAGCCGTTAGGCACGTGACAATACCCCCACGCGGTGTGCTGGCCTGCCGGCGCCCGCGTCTCATCGAACACCGAAGGCTGGGTCACCATCACGAATGGCCGTTCCGACCATCCCCCGACCGACGGCGCCACTTCCGCGGCGGCGATCTCCTCCAGCGTCCCGCCAACATGGACGGTCGCGGCTTCGAGGCATTCGCGGGCGGTCCATGGAATCTTCTCGCTGAGCGCCCAGTCGACCTTGAACGCCCCATAGCCGTAGGGATAGTTCCGGAGCTTCCACGAGAACCGCGCCGGGAACCGCTCGGCCATGATGTCCGCCATCGCGCGAGGCGACGTGTCGAAGAAGACGTGCTTCGCGTCAGGCAGCTGGCGGAAATCCTTGATATCCTGGCATGGCTCGATGTCCCCCCCGAGCTCGATCAGGTGCGAGGCCAGCGCCGCCGCGACGGAGATGGAGCCGGACCGGGCCACCGGCCAGCCACTCGCGTGCGCCGTCGCCGCGAGGACGATCGCGACCGCCGCGCTGCCTGGTGAGGCAAAGGGGAGGATCGAATGCGCCGCGCAGCCGGCGAACAGCGCGCGTGCCCGATACGACGTGAACGCCACGCGCGCGTACAACTCGGCGGGCATCAGCGCCTGCAGGCCAAAGCGCGTGAACGCGACCGGATGCGCGGGAAAGCCTAACGGCCCCAGGATATCCCGCTCGAGCCGGGGCCAGTCGCGTGCGATCGCGCCGATCGTGCGCAGGTAACGGACGCGGTCAACGCCGAGGCCTTCGGCGGTGCGCTCGACATCGTTGTACAGCATGACGACTTCGCCGTTGTCCAGCGGATGCGCCGCCGCTGCGGGAGGCGTAATCCATTGCAGTCCGTGGCTGGCGAGCGGCAGCTCTCGAAAGAACGGCGATGACGCACCAGGGTGCACCGACGAGCAAACGTCGTGCAGGAATCCCGGAAGCGTCAGCTCGGAGGTGCGGAGCCCACCGCCGATCGTATCTCGCGCCTCGAGGACGATCGTGGAGAGTCCCCGTTGTGCCGCGACAATCGCCGCAGCCAGACCATTGGGACCCGAGCCGATGACGACGACGTCGTATGCCGATCGCACGCGCGGAATCTAGTGATGGACCCCGCCCGCGCGACCTGGATACTCATAACGCGGCTTGAGGCGGATTGGCGACCGGCGTCCCGTTTGCATCGCGTTTCCCGACATCCCGCGTTACGTGTACGTCCGCTTCGTCGGAGAACGGCGCGGGTCTTACCGTGGCAAGCAACTGCAGAAGGACCGCCGGGTCCACCGGCTTGACGACGTGATAGTCGAACCCCGCCTCACTCGAACGGCGTCGATCTTCCTGCTGGCCCCACCCGGTCACTGCGACAAGGACGATACCGCGCCCCCAGTCCGCTCGGCGGATCGCCTTCGCCGCCTCATACCCGTCAAGCTTTGGCAATCCGATATCGAGCAACGCGACTGCGGGGCGGAAGACGCCAGCGACGCGCACCGCCTCCTGGCCGTCGTACGCTGTTTCGACCTGGTTGCCCTTGAGGCGAAGCATCAAGGCCATGGTATCGGCGGCGTCACGATTGTCGTCAACGATCAGGACGCGATGGGACATCTCCGGCAGGGCAAGTACGACTTCCGCATCGGTCGGCTTCGCGGTGAGCGGCAACTCGGGAAGGAGGGGCAACCGCACCGTGAACTCACTGCCCTTGCCCAGGCCTTCGCTCCGCGCTTCCACGGTGCCCCCGTGCATCTCGATCAGTCGCTTGACGAGTGTCAGCCCCACGCCAAGCCCACTCTTCGAGCGCTCGAGGTTGGGGTCCGCCTGCGTGAACATGTCGAAGACCGTGGGCAGGACATCCCGCGGGATACCAAAGCCCGAGTCGCGCACGGTCACAATCACCTCGCGATCGGCGCGCACGGCGCTGACGCCGATGCGGCCGCTGCTCTCGCTGTACTTGGCGGCGTTGTTGAGGAGGTTGCAGAACACCTGGATGAGCCGCGTCTCGTCCGCGTCGAGGTAGATCGCTTCCGTCGGAAGCGTGACACTCAGTTCATGCGCGCACTGTTCGATGAGCGGACGGCTCGCCTCGACCGCGCCGTGAATGACCTTCGCGAGCTCCAGTCGTTCGCGCTTCAGCTCGATCTTCCCGCGGCTGATGCGGCTCACGTCGAGCAGGTCGTCAACCAACCGCGACATCTGCTTCATCTGCCGGTCGATGACGTCCCGTGCCCACTGCAGTTCGGAATCTTCCGGACCCTTGAGGTCGAGAATGGCCACCGCGTTGCGCACCGGCGCCAGCGGGTTCCGCAGCTCGTGCGCGAGCGTCGCCAGGAACTCGTCCTTGCGACGGTCGGCATCGCGCAACTTTTCCTTGGCGAGGAGTGCGTCGATCATCAGGCTCTGCGCCGTCTTCCTCGACTCCAGGATCTCGCTGTTCGCGCGCTCCAACTCGGCGACGCGCTCGCTCAATTCGTGGTTGGTTTCGCTGATCTCCTGCTGGCTCTCGAGCAGCTTCCGTTTTGTCTCCTTGCGCAGGAGCGTCATCCGTACGTGCGCATCGACGCGAGCCACCAGCTCACGCGCGCTGAATGGCTTGACGAGATAGTCGTCAGCGCCGGCATCCATGCCACCGATACGGGACTCTTCGCCGGCTCGCGCTGAAACCATGATGACAGGAACGTCGCGCAGGCTCTCGGTCGCCCGGATTGCCCTGAGCAACTCGAATCCATCGAGGTTCGGCATCATCACGTCCGTCAGGACGAGATCGGGCGTCTCGCGTCTCGCGGCATCCAGCGCCGCCTGTCCGTCGGGCACTGCCTCGACGTCGTAATGATCTGAAAGCAGGCGCGTGACGTATTGGCGCATGTCTGCGTTGTCGTCGGCCCAGACAATGCGGGGACGTGAGTCCTGAGTCACCGATACTGATTCAGGCATCGGTGGCATGACGGGCAGCTCGTTCCCCGGTCGAGTCGGATCGGGCAGCCAACGCAGCGCTTCTTCCACGAACGCGTCCTTCATTGAGCGATGTGGCGCCAACGGCCGGCCGCCCCCATTTACTCGGTCGAGGTGCGCGGAGCCGGTTGGTATCGTCACGGTGAACGTGCTTCCTTCGTTCAGCACGCTGTCCACCGTTATCGTGCCGCCATGCTGCTTCACCAGCTCCTGCACGAGGGCAAGACCAATGCCGGTGCCCTCGTGCGTTCGAGCCAACGGGTTCTGCACGCGATGAAACCGCTCGAACATGTGCGGCAACTCGTCCACTGGAATCCCGACGCCCGTATCGCGGACGATCAGGCTCACGGTTTGGTCCGATGTGCTCAGGATGCTGACTTCGATCGCGCCCTTCAGCGTGAACTTGAAGGCATTGCTCACCAGGTTGAGGAC
>Ga0111538_10011220_pt1 | contig 11898 bp, 12 predicted proteins | sample SoiMethybrSBSTD1_FD_79669 | JGI IMG/M metagenome (GOLD analysis project Ga0111538, IMG submission 79669) | Bulk soil microbial communities from a Populus tree surrounding site in Tennessee, USA - Soil MetaG P. TD hybrid SBSTD1 (version 2)... | ecosystem: Environmental > Terrestrial > Soil >...
CAAGAGCTGGATCGATGAAAAGAGGAAGGTCGAGCCGCTACCCGCGGACAAGGACGTGTTCGGCGACGGCAGCGTGATCGTTCTCAGGACGCCTGGTCACACGCCGGGCCATAGCGCCCTCCTGGTCAGGCTGAAGGACATGGGCCCGGTGCTGCTCACCGGCGACCTGGTCCACTTCCGTGAGAACTATGAAACCGGTGGGGTGCCGAGCTTCAACTTCGACCGCGCCGCGACGGTCGCCTCGATCGAGCGCATGAAGCAGATCGCCGCAAATCTCAAGGCGACCGTCGTCATTCAGCACGACATGCGCGACATCGGCAAGCTGCCGGCGTTCCCAGCTGCCGCGAAGTAGCACTTGGGCAGGCCAGGGTCTGGACCAGGTGGAGTCAGGCCCTCGTGATGGTCACCACCGACACCGTCCCACGCGGGCAGCGGCGTCGCTTCCGCGAGTACTGGACCAAGCTCTCCGATTGGCCCATCGCCGGCCGGCCAGCCGTCAATGCCGTCGCTCGACTGCCTATCTCCAATGAGCTCCCAGCGGGACTGACGCTTTCGCTGCCCTCCAGCCGAAGCCGCCAACGGTACGCGGTGACGGACCACGCACACGTGTGGATCCTCGGCCCGCGCAGGCTGATCACCGGGATTAGGTTTGCCGTGGTGGTGATCCTCAGCGTCGGCCTCGTGGCGTGCGGCGGTCACGGCGCTGGCACGCGGATCGCCGCGCCCGCTGATGAGCGCTGCGAGTTCGATCACATGATGGGCGGTCAGGTGGAGCCCGGCGCCAAGGAGCCCGTCCTCCTACCGAAGAAAAAGGCGTGGGAGGCAACGTTCGGCGGCGAAAACGCCGCGCGACCACATGTGCGGGCACGCCTGGCGGGTTTTCCGCAGCCGCTTCTCGTGACCCGTCCCCCGCGGGATGAAGCCGATCGGGAGTTCATGACACGGGTCGCCCGTGACACCTGGCGCGGGCTGTCGGTTCTCGTTGACCGCGACCATCGTCTGCCAATCGACAACGTCCGGCTTGGCGCCGACCCCGGCGTCGGCGACTACACGAACATCACGACCGTAGGCCTCCGCATGATCGCGATCGTCGCGGCGCGCGAGCTCGCCCTCATCTCCGATGCCGAGGCACTGGCGGAGCTGCGCGCGCTCTTCATCACGCTCGACCGCCTCGAGACGCACGCCGGCTTCTTCTTCAACTATTACGACACGACGTCGCTGGAGCGGAGCAGCAATCTCGTCTCGTTCGTTGACTCGTCATGGTTGACGGCCGGCCTCATGGTGGTGCGCGCCACGTTTCCCGAACTGCGCGCGACCACCACGCGCCTGATTGACGCCCAGGACTATCGATTCTTCTACGACACGACGGCGGGGCTCATGTCGCACGGCTACTATGTGAATCTCGCGTCACGCTCGCTGTTCCACTACGGCGTCCTCTACGCCGAGTCCCGTCTCGGAAGCCTGATCGCGATCGGCAAGGGCGACGTCTCCGCGCAGCACTGGTTCCGCATGGTGCGCACGTTTCCGCCGACCTGCCGGTGGCAGGAGGGCCAGCCAGTCAGCCGGCGGCCCAAGGATGTCAACGAGTATGCCGTCTTCGGCGGCTGGTACGAATGGGGTGGCGTGCGGTTCGTTCCATCGTGGGGCGGCAGCGCATTCGAGGCCCTCATGCCGACCCTCGTTCTCGACGAGCCGCGCCTTGCGCCAGCGAGCCTCGGCGCCAACGACCTCGCGCACGCCAACGTGCAGCGACGCTACGCCCTTGAGACGCTTAGGTATCCCGTGTGGGGCATGTCACCGAGCGCGACGCCGGCGGGTGCCTCGTACGGGGAGTACGGCGTGCGCGTCCTCGGCTCGTTGGGGTACCCGGCCGGCGTCGTGACACCGCACGCATCCGCGCTGGCGCTCGGCGTCACCCCGGCGGAGGCGATTGCGAACCTTCGCCGACTTGCCGAGCGTTACGACATCTACGGCGACTTCGGCTTCTACGACTCCGTCGATCCGGTACGCGGAGACGTCGCCCGCGCTTATCTGGCGCTCGATCAATCGATGATCCTGATCGCCGCCGCGAACTATCTGAAGGACGGCGTCGTGCAACGCCGCTTCGCGGCCGATCCAATCATCGCGAGGGCGCTACCACTCCTCGCCACCGAGAACTTCTTCGATTGAGGTCGCTCAAGAGTCGCCGGGACGGAACCCTTTTCGAGAAAACCTCGACGAAATCGAAGTGGTGGCCCCAACGGGACATGAGCGAACTTGCATGATTCAAGTCCGTGATATTGCGGGTCGTTAGGTTGTGCACCAGCACGGAGGGATCGGCTTCGAAGTAACGGATCCCGTGTCTCACCGTCCTGCGGTGACCGGCAATTCGTCCAAGAAGGTCCGCACCGTCCGCGTGAACGCTTCGGACTGCTCCCAGAACACCCAGTGGCCGGCGGCGTCGATGACCGTCAGCTGACAGCCGGGTATCCGCGCCTGCAGATACCGATGGTACTTCACAGGCGTCAGGCGGTCCTCTGCGCCGCACACCACCATCGTGGGCAACTGGATTTCCGACACCCGGCTCATCACGTCGAATGTGTCGTCAGCGATCCAGTCTCCGTACGTCACCGACGGGTCGGTGCCCGCGGTCAGCAGCTGCACCGCATCCACCACGGACTGGGGCGTCCCCGCTGCGAAGGCCCACGAGCGATCGGCGGCCGGGCTCCGTCCGCTCATCGCGGCCTCCCGCGCTTCGCGCAGCAGGCGCGGATCGACGCGCAGCCGTGCACCCGTGTCGATCAGCACCAGTCCCTCCAGCCGCTCCGGATGATGGATCGCCGTGAGCAACGCCACCGCGCCCCCCATGGAGTGACCCGCAAGCACGAAGCGGTCCCAACCCAGCGCACCAGCCAGTTCAACCACGAAGTACGCGTAGTCGGCGACACCCCGGAAGCCAGTCCCCGGGGACTTGCCGTGGCCGGGCAGATCGATCGCTACGCAGGTGTGGCGGTCGGCGAGGGCGGCCATGTGGGGCGCCCACACCCCGCCGTTGCAGCCGGTGCCATGCACGTACAGCACGCGATGCCCGGACATGGCCGACTCGCCGGCGGCATGATAGTAAATCGACCGGCCGGCGATGAGCACCGAGCCCATCGCTACGCCTCGAGGGAGAGCGAATCGCGAGTAATGCCTCTCATCATGACGTCCCGTGGTAGGCGCGCGCCATCAGTCATCCCTCCGAAGGACGTGAAAACGGCCCCATACTATCCCAGCCGCGCCCAGGGCATGAGCGTGCCCGGTGATGTGGCCTTCTCGGTAGAGTGTTCCCTGGGCTTCGGGCCGTGACTATCATCAAGGCGGCGCCACCCGAGTTCTTGCATACCCGGTTGGTGTGGAGGCCGCAACGTGAGGCCGAGAGGAGCGAGCAATGGCAGACGCGAATAGGCCGCTGTGGCAGTGGAGTGCCTGCGAGATGGCCGAAGCCATCACGGCGCGCAAGGTGACCGCCGTCGAGGCCGTGGGCAGCGCCGTGGCGCGCATGCGCGCCACCAACGGAAAGATCAATGCGGTCGTGGATGATCTCGGCGAGGCCGCGCTGCGGGAGGCCGGGGCGCACGACAAGGCGATGAGCGCCGGCGGTCCGCTCGGACCGCTGCATGGCGTGCCGGTCACGATCAAGGAGAACGTGGATCAGAAGGGGTGCGCGACGCCCAACGGCGTGGTCGCGTTCAAGGACGTGATCGCGCCGGACGATGCACCCGTGGTGCGAAACCTCCGCCGGGCCGGGGCCATCATCATCGGGCGCACCAACACACCGGAGTTCTCGTTCCGCGGGACCACGGTGAACGAGCACACGGCCGCACCTTCAATCCCTGGAACACCACCGCCTCGGCCGGTGGCTCCTCGGGCGGCGCCGCCGCCGCGGTGATGATGGGCTATGGCCGATCGCGCACGGCAACGACATCGGTGGCTCGCTGCGCTTTCCGGCCTACGCCTGCGGCGCGGCCACGGTGAAGCCGGGCCTCGGCCGGGTGCCGGCCTACAACCCCTCGGCCGCCGCCGAGCGCGGCATGCTGGCGCAGGTGATGTCCGTTCAGGGCGTCATCTGCCGCGAGGTGCGCGACGTGCGGCTGGCGATGCGCTCGCTGATCGGCTACGACCCGCGCGATCCCTGGCAGGTGCCCATGCCGTTCGAGGGGCCGCCCGAGCCGAGGCCCATCAAGGTCGCCTTCACCCGGAACACCTTCGACTTCCCCCCGCACCCCGCGGTCGTCCGGGCGCTCGACACCGCGCGCACCGCGCTGGCCACCGCTGGCTACGACGTGCGCGAGGTCGAGCCGCCGCTCCTCAAGGAGGCCGCCGTCATGGGCGCGCGCTGCCTCTTCGGCGAGGCCAAGGCGCTGATGGACGCCGACGTGCGCAAGTACGGCTCGAAAACCGTCGTCGCGATCTTCGACGAGTACTACCGCTACTTCCAGCCGTTCGAGGGCCGCGAGTTCCTCAAGGCGATCGCCGACCGCAATCGCTTCATTCGCGCCTGGACCACGTTCCTGGCCGACTACCCACTGGTCCTCACCCCGTTCCTGCCAGCGCCGATCTTCACCTGGAACCGCGACGAGCAGGGCGCCGAGGGCGTGCGCGAGGTGCTGGGCAGCGCGCTCTACAGCTATGCCATGAACTTCATGGGACTGCCCGCCGCCGTCGTGCCCGCGGACGACAACGGGGGCCAGCCGGTCGGCGTCCAGATCGTCGGCCGTCGCTTCCGCGAGGACATGATCCTCGACGCCGCTGAGGTGGTGGAGCAGGCGGCCGGCGTGATGGCCGAGCGGCTCTGGCAGCGCGGCCCATGACGCCGGCCCGGTCCACTGTCCTCCGCCCAACGCTCGCCTGGCTCCCGACCACTACCCACGAGCAGCGCGATGGCCTTATGATTGCTGAGCTCGCGCTGAGCTGGCTCGGTCACTGGAGAGCGTGAATGTCGCGCACGCCGCACCTGATCGCGGACGCCATCCCGTTGCTCGACGTCTCGGCCTACCTGGCGGGCGAGCGCGCGACCCTTGAAACGCTCGCGGGCGAGCTTCGATGGGCGTTCGAGAACGTCGGCTTCTATTACCTCCGCGGGCACGGCATCGATCGTTCGCTGATCGACGCGACCTACGCCGCCGCTGCGCGCTTTCACGCGCACCCGATGGAGAAGAAGCTCGCTCTCCGCACCGATGAGCACAACATCGGCTATCTGGCGATGGCGGGTGGCCAGTGGGCGGGCCGCCGTCGGAGCCGGAACGCCGCGTTCTTTCTGCGCCGCGAGCGTCGCCCCGACGATCGGGACGTCCTCGCCAACCGTCGCTTCCACGCGATGAACCGCTGGCCCGACGACGTGCCGGGCTTCCGCGACACGGCCCTCGCCTACATGCGTGCGCTCGAGCGGCTGTGCCAGCGCCTCGTCCCGATCTACGCGGTCGCGCTCGACATGCCCGCCGACACGTTCGGCGCGGCGTACGCCGAGCCGCACATCATTCTTCGCATGTCGCACTACCCGCCGCTCGGCGACGATGAGGACGACGATGTCAGTCTCGTCCCTCACACCGACTCCGGGTTCATGACCCTGCTGGCGCCGAATCCGGTGCCCGGCCTCTCGATCCAGATGCCCGACGGCCGCTGGATCGACGCTCCCGGTGTCGAGGATGCGTTCGTGGTGAACGGCGGCGATATCTTGCACCGCTGGACGAACGAGCGCTTCCTGTCGACACCTCACCGCGTGATCAACCGGTCGCGCCGCGATCGCTACGCGATCCCCTTCTTCTGTGATCCGAATCACGACACCCTCATCGAATGTCTGCCGAGCTGCTGCTCCCCGGCGAATCCCGCGAAGTACCCGCCCATCCAGTTCGGCGACTACGCCGCCTGGTTCGCGCGAAAGAGCTATGAGCATCTCGCGACCCGGCCCGGATCGGATGACACGGCGATCGCGCCGGGCGAGCGGGCGACGCGCCGCTGGTAGACGGCACGACCGCTTGGTTTTGACTTCAGGCTCGAAGCCAGCGTCACCAAGGGGCCCGCAATGACCACGGGATGGGTCTCGCACGAGCTGTACATGTGGCACGACACCGGCCGGGCCACAGCGATGTCGCCGGACCGGAAGTGGATGCAGGCCTGGGAGCATTACGAGAACCCGGAGACCAAGCGTCGGTTTCGCAACCTCGTCGAGGTCGCGGGCCTGTTCGACGATCTCGTCGCGCTGAAGCCGCGCATGGCTACCGTGGACGAAATCCTCCGCTTCCACACCCCCGTCTACGTCGACTCCATTCGCGCGATGAGCGACGCATCGGGAGGGAATGCCGGTGAGCTCACGCCATTCGGGCCCGGCTCCTTCGAGATCGCGCTGCTGGCCGCGGGGGGCACGATCACGGCCATCGACGCCGTCCTCGAGGGACGCGTGCGTAATGCTTACGCTCTGGTGCGGCCGCCGGGCCACCACGCCGAGGCCAACCGCGGTCGAGGGTTCTGCATCTTCGGCAACGTCGTGGTGGCCATCGAGCACGCGCGCGCGACGCGAGGTGTCGGGCGGGTGGCGGTAGTCGATTGGGACGTCCACCACGGCAACGGCACGCAGCAGGCCTTCTACCGCGATTCACAGGTTCTCACCATCTCCATCCATCAGGATCGGTTGTACCCGCGCGAGTCCGGCGGCCTCGACGAGCGCGGCGAAGGCCCCGGCGTTGGCTTCAACATCAACATCCCCTTGCCGCCGGGGTCGGGTCATGGCGCCTACCTCGCAGCCGTGGAACGGGTCGTCCTTCCGGCACTCCGCGCGTTCCGGCCGGAGCTGATCGTCGTGCCATCGGGCTTCGATGGCAGCATGTACGACCCCCTCGGGCGGATGATGGCGTACAGCGAGACCTTCCGCGCGATGACGCGCACGCTCATGGCGGTCGCGGATGAGCTGTGCGGTGGCCGGCTGGTGCTGAGCCATGAAGGGGGCTACTCGCCGGTGTACGTACCGTTCTGTGGCCTCGCGGTGATGGAGGAACTGAGCGGTGTCAAGACCGCCGTCGACGATCCGATGGCCGCCTGGGCGGCGTCGGTGGGCGGCCAAGACCTGCAACCGCACCAGGATGACATCATCCGGCGGGCCGAGCGGTTATGACTGCCTCTCGTTCAACTTCGGCAAGGCCGGCCTCCTGACCGTGTAGCCACTCCGCACACGCGCCCAGTAACCCCGCGGCGGCACCGACACCTCCAGGATGCGGCACACCTTCCCGAGCCTGACCCCCGAAATCCCGTACGTCTTCGCCACCTCCTGCGCCGGCTGCGACCACACCTGCTCGTAGAGCGTCGCCCGATCGTACTGCCTCATCAGCCTCGCGACCTCATCGGCGTGCCTCTTGCGTTCGGCCCGTCGCTTTTCCCGTTCGCTGACGGGTTTCTTCACCGTCCCAGCCCGAGCAGTCGCTGCTGCATCTTCGGCGTCCGGAAGAGCTCATGATAGGTCTCGGGCGCGCAGACCTCGGGTCGCCCCAGGCGAGACAGGATGCTCTTCAACTCGTAGTCACGGACGTTCAGGAGCGACCGCCGGATGCTGGTCAACTTGCTGGGATCGGGCTCCTCCCACCGGACACCGCAGCCGAGGATGGCCTCGACGGTCCCCGCACTCCTGTAGCCGGTCCCCGGGAAGCGATCCGCAAGCCACCAGAGGTTTGACGAGAGGATCCGGGTCAGATCCTTTGGCGCCTGGAGCGTCGCGAGGAACCTCACGATGGACTCGTCTCTCGCCCATTGGTACAGCTGTCGAAATCGTCACGGGCGGGATCAGGACCGAGCCGCTTGAGGATGGCCAGATGCCCCGCGAGCGCCACCTCCTCCATGGCAGACCACCCGGTGAAGTGCTCTTCGGGAGTTTCCGGGTCAGGATCCTCTGCGGCGCCCAGCTCGGGATTGGGCGCCGGCGCGTGCGGGTCGGCGCCGGCCCAGAGGCAGAGGCTCACTCCTCGCTCGTTCCCCTTCCCGGCGTGGTACCCGAGGGCGATGTTCAGCTCCCGCTGGATCTTCGGGTCCTCGCTCCGGTGGCGTTTCACGAAGCAGAGGAGCGGTCGGTTGCGAGTGCCGTGACCGAGGATCGAGGCCATTTCATGGCGTGCGGTCAGATCGTAGCCTGCGCCATGAAACGCTCGTAGAGCTGGGCGTTGTAGGTGTCGAGCACGGTGTAGACGTCGACACTCTTGAGATCCCCGCCGAACTCCAGAAGCAGATCGAACAGATCCCAGCGGTGAGACCGAAGGACCAGGTCCAGCGGCGCGTACCGCTCGAGCTCGAGCCGATAGCCGCTCTTCAGGAGGAGGGACGCGAGCGAGTGCTGGCCCGTCTCAAGGGCGATCTCGAGCGCCGTCTTCGGGCGCGTGCCCTTACGGATGGATTCTGGCGCGAGCTGAAGAGGTTTGCCGTCGTCGATCCAGCGCTCGATTTCGTAGAGTCGTCCTTCGCGACACAGCTGGTGGAGAACGCGGACGTCTTCGGGAAACTGGGCGAGAGCGCGATGGCCTTGCCCTCGGCCTTCCGGCATGGACCACCGATTCTAGCCCCGCGCTCTCGGCAACGCACCTGGTCAGGCTGGTCGCACCTTTCAGATCGGACGAGTCGCTTTCATCGCCACGGTCATGGGCAGCCCCTTCCCACGTGAAGGACTTGGACTTGAGGGAAGTCAGCCGGAGGAGACGCGTGCGCTCACTCTTAAAACTGCACCCGCACTATCACACTCTGCCTCAATTGATCGACAGAAGCGTGCCGATCGCGAGTTCGCGGTGATCTGGAATCGGGACCGTGATGCTGTCCGTCTCGGTCCGCCGCTGTATCACGAGCCCGACGGCGAGGACCTCGGTCCCGGGCGTGAACTCCTCGCACAGTCACAATCGGCGGTCTCCCTCTGACGTCCGAAAACTGCAACCGATGCCAAGCCTGTTGGTGCGCCGCCCGGTTCCTTGACGGTGCCGTGGTTACTGCCTAGCATTGCGATCAGTCGGACGGGCTGTCTCAACCGCGCGCATGACTCCCCGCCGGCGCGGCCCGCGCCGCCTTTGCTGTATGAAGCTTTCGATCACGGCACCGCGCCAGCGTAATCGGCGCACGGAGATGATCATGAGCTCACCGCGACGCGAGAGCGAGCCCGCCCCAGCGGGGCGCGGCCTGCCGGCGAAGAGTGGACCGACAGCCTCGAAGGGTTCCGGGCTCACCACGATGCCGCCACGCAGGACCTGGCTCTGGTTCGTGCTCATCTTGCTCGCGAACTTCTTGCTGACGCGCTTTCTGATGCCGGGCGCAGAGGCACCGGTCACCGTGCCCTATACCCTGTTCAAGGAAGAGGTCGGGAAGGGCAACGTCCAGGCGATCCATAGCCAGGGCGACACCATCACGGGCCGCTTCAAGGCACCGGTTACGTACCCGCCGGCGAGCGCACAAAGTACCGCGGCGCCCAAGGGCGGACCCTCGGTCACGAGCCAGCGCGAAGCGGAGCCGAAGGAAGTGCCCAAAGCGGTGAGCGTGTTCACGACCACGCTCCCCACGTTCGTCGACCCCGGTCTGGAAGCATTCCTGATCGGTCACGGGGTCGAGATCAGCGCCAAGCCGATCCAGGAAGGCAGCGGGTGGTCGACGCTCCTGTTCGGATTTGGCCCGGCCCTGCTCTTCATCGGGTTCTACGTCTGGATGTTTCGGCGGGCACAGCAGGGCGGCGGCTTGGGCGGCGGGCTGATGGGCATCGGCAAGAGCAAGGCCCGTCGCTACGATCAGGAAAAGGATACCAAGGTCACCTTCGACGACGTCGCCGGTATCGACGAGGCCGAAAACGAGCTGGTCGAGATCGTGGAATTCCTCAAGGACCCGCCCAAGTACACGCGCCTGGGCGGGACTGCGCCGAAAGGCGTACTGCTGGTCGGCGCGCCCGGAACCGGGAAGACCTTGTTGGCGAAGGCCGTCGCGGGAGAGGCGGGGGTGCCGTTCTTCTCGATGAGCGGCTCGGAGTTCGTGGAGATGATCGTGGGAGTCGGAGCGGCGAGAGTGCGGGATCTCTTCAAGCAGGCCCGCGAGCATGCACCGGCCATCATCTTCATCGACGAGCTGGACGCCATCGGTCGGGCCCGAGGCCAGATGGCGATCGGGGGGTCGAGCGAGCAGGAGCAGACCCTGAACCAGATCCTGACCGAGATGGACGGCTTCTCCAGCCGGGAGGGCATCATCGTGCTGGCGGCGACCAACCAGCCGGACGTGCTCGACAAGGCACTCCTGCGGCCCGGACGGTTCGACCGGCGCGTGGTGGTCAACCTCCCGGACAAGACCGGGCGTGAAGCCATCCTCAAGGTCCACACCCGCCAGGTGCCGCTCGCGACCGACGCGCGCCTGGCGGACCTGGCCGCCACGACGCCAGGGTTCTCGGGGGCGGATCTGAAGAACCTGGTCAACGAGGCGGCGCTGCTGGCGGCCCGGCGCGAGCAGAACGACGTCCGTCACAAGGACTTTCTGGACGCGCTGGAAAAGATCGTGCTCGGCCCCGAGCGCCCGCTCATCTTGAGCCGTGCCGACAAGGAGCGCATCGCCTATCACGAGGGCGGACATACCATCCTAGGCCTGGTGGTGCCCGGCGCCGACCCGGTGAACCGGGTGACGATCGTGCCGCGCGGCCAGGCCCTCGGCGTGACCTATCAGCGCCCCGACAGTGATCGCTACAACTATCCGGAGGCCTATCTACGCGGAAGGATCGTCGGAGCGCTGGGAGGCCGCGCGGCCGAGGAGATCGTCTACGGCACCCGGACGACGGGGGCCGAAAACGATATCGAGCAGGCCACCGCTTTGGCTCGCCGGATGGTCACGCGCTGGGGTATGAGCGACCGGATCGGGCTGGTGCAGCTCGCGCCCCGGGAGAATCCCTACCTGGGCGGCTCGGGCGGTTACACCGGCGCCAGGCCGTTCAGCGAGGCGACCGCCGAAGCCATCGACGCCGAGGTGCTCAAGATCATCGGCGACAGCCACGAGGAGGCCAAGCGACTTCTGAGCGCTCACCGCAAGCAGCTCGACGCGCTTGCCGAAGCCCTGGTGGCGCGGGAAACCCTCAACGAGCAGGAGATCCTCGAGGTCACGGGCCTGCCGCCGGCACCGCCCCTGGGGACCGGGATGTTGCCCGTTCCCGACACGGGCCATTGAGCACGCTCAGGGCGCCGCGAGCGCTCTCTCCGGCACTGTGAGGTGCCGATGGGTGCGGTCCGGATGCCGGTGTCGCCGGGTACGCACACCTGCATCATGTTCGTCTCCCCGGCGGTACGCGGACGCCTGTGCGCAGCTCAACGCGCAGCCGGCGGCCAGCGACCACCCGGATCGTTTAGATCGTCAGCCGAGAACTACGTACGGCTAGGCGGAGAGACGAGCGAACTTGGGCGGGGGCTTAAGCGTGGAGCGAGGTAGCAGGGTGAACTGGTTCGGCGGTGACATCACAGCGGCCGTCAGGGCGAGCGGGGCCAAGGAGGGTGTGGCATCGGTCACCGCGGAAACCGCACCGCACGGACCACCGTCACACAGCGCCATGATGGCGACGCACGAGTCAAACGCCATGCCGACGGGCCCGAGGATAACCCAGGCGGCCAGCACGACCAAGATCAGCCAGCGGGAACGGGCGAGCACCATGGCCCTAATGGTGACACGCGGTGCCGGAGTCGCCTGCCCTCACCGAAGGGAGCCCGCTGGGACTAGTTCAGGGGGGCGAATGGAGCGAGCGGGAGCTGGACGCGCGGAATGGGCGGTCAGGCGAGCGGCGGAGTGATCACGCAAAGAAAGGAGACATCCGCCGCAACACTGGCACAGTCGAGGCCCTAGCGCAGGCCGCCCCGAGTGACTGCACTGTGCGCCCACTCACTGGACCGTCAGCGATGCCGC
>Ga0111538_10011221_pt1 | contig 11897 bp, 12 predicted proteins | sample SoiMethybrSBSTD1_FD_79669 | JGI IMG/M metagenome (GOLD analysis project Ga0111538, IMG submission 79669) | Bulk soil microbial communities from a Populus tree surrounding site in Tennessee, USA - Soil MetaG P. TD hybrid SBSTD1 (version 2)... | ecosystem: Environmental > Terrestrial > Soil >...
GATAAAGTATATGTAACGGGCTGCCTGAGCGAACGCTATAAAAGCAATCTCGAAACAGAGATACCTGAAGTCGACGCATATTTCGGAACTATGGAGCTTCCTCTGATCTTAAAGCAATTTGAAGCCGATTACAAAACGGAGCTGGTAGGTGAGCGGTTGCTTGCAACACCGCGGCATTATGCCTACATGAAAATATCGGAAGGTTGCAACCGTACTTGTGCATTTTGCGCTATTCCTTTAATGCGGGGACAACACTTAAGCAAGCCAATGGAGGAATTGGTAAAGGAGGCAGAAGGATTGGTAAAAAAAGGCGTGAAGGAAGTAATGCTGATTGCGCAGGAATTGACCTATTACGGGCTCGATATCTATAAGAAAAGAATGTTACCGGACCTGTTGAAGCGATTGTCGGATGTAAAGGGATTGGAATGGATTCGTCTTCATTATGCTTATCCGTCGAAATTTCCCTTGGAGATATTAGACGTGATGAAGGAAAGGGAAAATATTTGCAATTACCTCGATATGCCTTTGCAGCACGCTTCCAATAATATGCTCCAAGCAATGAAACGGCAGATCACCAGGCAAGAGATGGAAGAATTGGTCCTTGCAATTCGTGAAAAAGTGCCGGGAATATGTCTTCGTACCACACTTATCGCCGGCTTTCCTGGTGAAACATTGGACGATGTAGAAGAATTAAAAGGATTTCTCGGCAGGCAGCGATTTGATCGTGTCGGCATATTCACATATTCGCATGAGGAGGGAACATCTGCTTTTGGACTGGATGATAATGTTCCGCATGAGGAAAAGGAGAGAAGGGCACAGGATATTATGGAAACGCAGCAGGAAATTTCTTATGAATTAAACCAGGCGAAGATCGGTAAAGTGTTCAGGACACTCATTGATAAAAAGGAAGCCGGCCGGTACCTGGGGCGCACCGAATTTGATAGCGTGGAAGTGGATAATGAAGTAGTAATTCATTCAGAAAAAAAACTCAGTATCGGGGAATTTTACAATGTCAGAATGACCAAAGCTTATGACTATGACCTGGAAGGAGAAGTGATAGGCTAATAATTACATTTGTGTTTCATGAGTAACCTGGTTAATATCAATTTATATTTGCTTCTTAACTAAAAAATATCACGCGTGAAAAAGCTTTTATTGATCTCAAGTTTAGTTGTTACAATCAGCAGCTGTGCACAAACCAAAATCTTCAATGGAAAAGATCTTTCCGGGTGGACAATTCACGGCACAGAAAAATGGTATGTAGATGGTAAGGAACTGGTTTGTGAGAGTGGCCCTGACAAGGCGTATGGCTATTTGTCTACCGACAAACCGTATAAGAATTTTGAACTGACGCTGAAATTCAAACAGGAAGCTAACGGAAACAGCGGTGTATTTATCCGCTCGTCAATTGAAGGAGTAAAGATCAGCGGTTGGCAGGTCGAAGTAGCTCCGGCCGGACAACATACGGGTGGCATATACGAATCCTATGGTCGCGGCTGGCTGATACAACCCAAACCTGAAGATGAGCAATACCTCAAGGCAGGCGAATGGAACGACATGAAGATTAAGGTGGTTAATGACGAAGTGACCAGTTGGCTCAATGGACACCAAATGGTTCAATTGAAGGATGAAAAAATAGGACAGGGAAATGGATTTATTGCCCTTCAAATTCATGATGGGGGTGGGATTAAAGTGAGATGGAAAGATATAAAAGTGAAAGAATTGTAGTGACAGTATATAAGGCCGTCTTAATGACCGCATCATAGTAATGGCACAGATCGGGAAGACTATTTGCTTGTAAAAAAAGTTGAAATGGACTTTGTTGATTATTACAAAATATTAGGTATACCAAATACCGCAACTCAGGACGAGATAAAAAAGGCCTATCGCAAGCTTGCCCGTAAGATGCATCCTGACCTTAATCCAAATGATAAGGAGGCGCACAAAAAGTTTCAGCAAATAAATGAAGCAAACGAAGTGTTGAGTGATCCCGAAAAGCGGAAAAAATATGATCAGTATGGTAAGGATTGGAAGCATGCCGAACAATTTGAGCAGGCAAAACAATCGCAACAGGGATCATGGTCAACTGGCGGCAGAACTTTTACGGGTGAAGATTTTGATGAAGGTGGTTTTTCCGATTTTTTTGAATCACTATTTGGTGGGGGTCGCTCCAGGGGCGGTGAGCGGAGGCAAACGCAATTCAAAGGGCAGGATCACCAGGCCAGCCTGCAGCTTCAATTAAGAGATGTGTACACTACGCACCAGCAAACATTCAATTTCAATGGAAAGAACTTACGTATCACGATTCCAGCGGGAGCTGAAGATGGGCAAGTAATCAGGTTGAAGGGATATGGTGCGCCCGGAAGCAATGGTGGTCCCGCAGGTGATCTCTATATAAGGTTTGACATACAGGATGATTCAATTTTTAAACGTTCCGGGAACGATCTTTATACTTCCGCTGACGTTGACCTGTACACAGCGGTATTAGGCGGCGAAGCGATCCTTGATACGTTTGGCGGAAAACTGAAATTAAAAGTCGCACCAGGTACGCAGAATGGAACTAAAGTGAGATTAAAAGGGAAAGGGTTTCCTGTTTATAAAAAGGAAGGGCAGTTTGGTGATCTCTATGTCACCTTCCACGTAAAAATTCCAAAAGACCTTACTGAAAAGCAAAAAGAACTGTTTACCGAATTGTCCAAATTATCGCCAAAAAATTGATGTTATGGTAAACGAAGAACTAATAGCCGTCCATGAATTTTGTGCTTCGCGGAACGTGGAGATTTCTTTTGTAAATTCATTGTCCGAGTCGGGAATACTGGAAACGATCACGATCGAAGAAACCGCGTTTATTAGCGATGAGCAACTACCTGAACTGGACAAGCTTGTGCGGTTTCATTACGACATGGACATAAACCTTGAAGGAATTGAAACGATTTACCACTTGTTGCAACAAATGAAAACAATGCAAAAACAACTTTCCGAACTAAAAGGAAGGCTAAGCCTCTATGAAAGAATGAATCATTGATGGTCTGTCTCGCCAAACACCTGGTTTAATCTCAAAAAGACGATAAATGAAAACACGCCGCATTTTCATAAAAAATACCTTGGGCACCCTGGGTGCGTTATCTGTCGCCGGTTCAGAATTTCCCTCAATTTTAAGAACCAAAAAAAAAGAAAAGCTGGGAGTAGCATTGGTCGGTCTTGGTTATTACAGCACAGATTTGTTAGCGCCGGCTTTGCAACTGACACAACACTGTTCGCTCACGGGTGTAGTGAGCGGATCGCCGGACAAAGTAAAACGGTGGCAACAGCAGTATAAAATCCCGGAAAAAAATTGCTACGACTATAAGAGTTTTGATAGCATAGCCAATAATCCTGATATCGATGTTATCTATATAGTGTTGCCTCCGTCTATGCATGCGGATTATGTTATCAAAGCAGCAAATGCCGGCAAGCATGTTTGGTGCGAAAAGCCCATGGCGGTAACAGCTGCTGAGTGTAAATCAATGATAGATGCGTGCGCGAAAAGCAAGGTGAAACTTAGTATTGGCTACCGCATGCATCATGAACCCAATACACAGCGTATTATACAATTCAGGAAGGAAAAAAAATATGGTGATATTCTAAACGTGCAAGCAGCTGCGGGTTATTTTGATTCACGCACTGATCACTGGAAACAAAAAAAAGCGATGGGCGGCGGTTCCATGTACGACATGGGTGTGTACCCGCTAAATGCCACACGATACGTGACCGGCGAAGAGCCGATAGCGGTCACGGCGCAGCAAAGTACAACCCGGCCGGAAATATATAAGGAAGTAGACGAAACTATGAAGTTCCGGCTTGAATTCCCGGGAGGAATCGTCGCAGATTGTGAAACGAGTTTTGGAAAAGACATGAACACACTGAATGTAAAGTGCAATAACGGAGGCTACAAACTTGAGCCTTTTCAACAGTACAGCGGGATAAACGGAATAACCACTGATGGCATTAAACTCAATGCAACTATACCCAATCAGCAGGCAAAACAAATGGATGAGGACGCGTTATCGATCATCAACAATACGCCTGTTTTAGTGCCCGGTGAGGAAGGGTGGAAAGATATCCTGGTTGTTGAAGCAATTTACCGGTCGGTAAAGGAAAAAAGAAGAGCCACCATCAACCGCTGACCATTATTGATAAATTAGATCAGATTCAAATTTTTCCTTTATCAATTGCGCAGCAATCTTATCAATGGGAAGCGTTACGCTTTCGGTCGAAAAATCAGTCCATTCAATGAAACGAAAGGTTTCTGTCTCGCCGGTTGCGTTATAGACCGCCATCTGTTTATCATCGAAATCAAAGGTTTTATCCCGTAATGGAACTTTTATCGGTTCCAATGCTTTAACCATATAATAGATGGAAATGATCTGGTGCGCGGGGTTGAACGCCGACATCTGGAAGTAATCCGTTGTGTATAGATGTTCTCCTACCTCGACATCAAGGTCCATTTCTTCCCTGAATTCTCGTTTCAGGCAATCGCGCGTGCCTTCCCCAAATTCCAGTCCGCCGCCAGGGAACTTCGTGTAATAATTTCCCCGGATGTATTCATCGCTGACAAGCACCTGTTTATTTTCATTTATCAAAATACCGTAAACGCGAAGAGTGAACTGAGGCATAAATAATGAAAGATATTTTAGGAAGTGTCGCTATAAAATTCGTGCAAAGGTAAATATAAGGGAGGCAATTATCCTATGTGAATCCCTATGTATCTGTGTTCCTACTGTGGTTCCCTTAAATATGGGTTGTTGAACTACATAGTATCATAGGCACATAGAATAACACATAGAAACACAGATCTTCTTAATGTTGTTTCTATTAGGAATTGACGGCAGTCAAACGACCCTTAATAATATTAAGGTGATGATAGGTATGGTAAATGGTAAAATAGCATAATTCTCTCAAGGTTATTTTACCGAGCAGGGGATGAGGTGCAATGTATTTGTCCAGGTTGTTATCATCCCATTTATTTTTAATGGTGTCCGTCAATTTATTCATCGACTTCTTAAACCTTGAAAGCATCACGTTTTTGTCCTCGCCCACGATTTTTTGCGGTATAAAACGTCCGCTGGCTTTACCGCCCTGTTGCAACTTCAGTTTGTATTTATTCACTAACTCGTCATAAGTGCGGGAGTCACGATTTGGTTTTCCGGCGTATATTTTAACTATGAATTTGGGGAGAGAAAAGGCCAGCCTCGTTGTGTTGGCTGAAATAGTAAGGTGTTCTGTATTTTGTGCAATGGACCATTTGTCTGGTGGTTGAAAGTTGAATGTCCGGATGTCAATATCAGAACAAAATTCAATAAATTTTAAGCAGGCAGCATCCAGCTCTTTTATTATTTCTTCTTTTGACAACGTTATTTTATTTCAATGATTCCCTGGTAAACTTTTTCCGCAGGACCGCATAGCCAGATATTCGAATACTTGTCTTCATCGTTGCGGTCGAATTCAATATTAAGGCTTCCTCCAAGCGTTTTAACTTCTACATCGTTAAAACCATTTTCATTGTGATAACAAACCAACGCTGCTGCTGTTACGCCTGTTCCGCAGGAATACGTTTCATCTTCCACACCGCGTTCATAGGTGCGTACAATTATTTTGTCGTCGTCCGCCTGTTCCACAAAATTAACATTGATACCTTCCTGCTCGAAATCCTTGCTGTATCGTATATCGCGTCCTTTTTTATATACATCTATATTCATGACGTCATTTACCAGTTTAATGTAATGCGGAGACCCGGTATCCAGGATAAAGTCACCATGAACTTTCTTAACCTTTTCAACATCTTTCATTTTAAGTGAAACAGTTCCATCGGTATCAATCTCTGCTTCGTGTTCACCGTCTACCGCCCAGAATTTGTACTCATTCTTATGGATACCCAGGTGATAAGCAAATTTGACAATGCACCTGCCGCCATTGCCGCACATGCTGCTTTCACGCCCATCCGAATTGAAATATTTCATTTCAAAGTCGTAACCGGGTTTTGCGTTCAGCATCATAAATCCATCTGCCCCGATTCCCATCCGGCGGTCACAGAATGCCCGCACCTGGTATTCGCGTATTGAAGAATATTTACTGTCGCGGTTATCGACAACTATGAAGTCGTTGCCCGTGCCCTGGTATTTGTAGAATTGTATTGTCATAGGTAATGAAAGGTGAGGTGGTAGTAGCTAGTGGTTAGTGGGGTTTGGAAAGTTTTACTGTTTGGTTAATTATATTGTCAAGGGAAATGGCTAGCGGCCGTTTGATTGTTCACTACTTGCCATTCCCCATTCGCTTATTCGCGTCTAAATTTTCAATCATCTTACTTAACATCCTAAACACCGATTCGAGGTACTGTTCCATTTCCTTCATTTGACCGTTGCGGTAATATTCTAAAATTATTCCAATTTCAAATTGGGTGTCAAGTTCAACAACAGAGCTTCGGGAAATTTCATAAATCTCCTTTTTTCCAGTTTGGATGATCTTGCTGCTCCTTCTGAAATATTACAACAGACAGAAATTGCGGCCCGGCGGATCTGAGAAATTAGGACGAATTGTTCTTCTTTAGGAAAGAGCTTTGTTGCCTTATAAACTTCTTTTATCAATTTTAATGAGATTTGATAAACCTCAAGATTTTTATGTGACAGGTTAAGCATAGCCTTCAGTTTTGGTTCCTTTTTGTATCTGTATTGAGCCCCACTAGTTTCTATCCATTTCCCACTAGCCTATATTATCAGAAAATATTTCCATGAATTTAATAATCAATTTTTCAACAGCTGCTTTTCCGTCCTTAGAAAACTCCTTCACCACCCTATTAGCTACAATGGCATTTATGGCAAGGCAATTATGACCTAGCAGTTTGCCCAGTCCATAAATTGCCGATGTTTCCATTTCAAAATTAGTGATCCGGTACTGGCCAAAGCGAAAGTCAGTCAAGCGGTTTATAAGACCGGGATTGCGGACGCCTAATCGGAGCACTCGTCCCTGTGGTCCATAGAACCCCGGACAGGTAACTGTAATACCGCGATGAAAGCCTGTTACAAAATTCTTGAGCAGGGACGCAGCGGCACTACTGATGTAGGGATAGCTCATTTGGCCATGCATCTGCGTATGGGTAACGAACGATTGAATCAATTGTTGCTCTTCATCATTTTGTTCATGGCGGTAAAAATTCAATAGATTATCTATTCCAAGCCCGTGCGTCGAAGCCACAAACCCATCGACCGGGATATCCGCTTGCAGCGAACCTGACGTTCCAATTCTTATAACATTTAATGAAGACAGTTTGTTTTTGGGCTGGCGGGTTTCAAAGTCAATATTAACGATCGCATCAAGCTCATTGATTACGATATCAATGTTGTCTGGTCCAATGCCTGATGAAATAACGGTCAATCTCTTTTTCCCAACCCAGCCGGTGTGCGCGATGAATTCCCGGTGATGTGTTTTAAATTCAATAGAATCGAAATATTTGCTCACTTCTTTTACACGGTCAGGATCGCCAACGGTAATGACAGTGCCGGCCAGTTCTTCGGGCCTGAGATCCAGGTGGTAAACAGCTCCGCGGGAATTAATGATTAGTTCCGATTCAGCAATTCGGCTCATACGTAGTTTTAACCCTGCCGGTTCAGGCAATTATCAAAAATATCCTATTTTCGCAGCGCTTCAAAAAACGGTCGTTAGCAATAAGGTTGATAGCTTCAAAACGATAAGATCGTGTGTAATAAAGTGATTGCTTTACCGTTTTGGAAGCGACAAAACTGGCAGAAAATGTGGTCCTTTGTCCCGCCTGAGGCGGGATAAGCAGAGCAGGTCTGCCGCATATACATAGGGTCCTTTGGCCGAGTGGCTAGGCAGAGCTCTGCAAAAGCTCGTACAGCGGTTCGAATCCGCTAGGGACCTCTAGAAAATTAAGTCATCAAAAGTTTGATGACTTTTTTTATGGTCGATAAAAATGAATGGTCCTTTGGCCCGCCTGAGGCGGGCGGATATGCAGAGCTCTTCCGCCAAATGGCGGATCGTACAGCGGTTCGAATCCGCCAGGGACCTCTTGAACATTCAGTCATCAAAAGTTTGATGATTTTTTTTATGGTCGATAAAAATGAATGGTCCTTTGGCCCGCCTGAGGCGGGCGGATAGGCAGAGCTCTTCCGCCAAATGGCGGATCGTACAGCGGTTCGAATCCGCTAGGGACCTCGGAAATTAAAGGTCATCGATCATTTGATGACTTTTTTTTGTGCTGTAAGATAAAAGCGAATGCTCTACTGTGTGTGCCGGTAGTTATTCTACTAATCATAGATCGTACAGCGGTTCGAATGCGCCAGGGACCGTGGAATATTGTTGCAAAAAAGAAAAACCTGCCGATAGTATATTGGCAGGTCTTTTAACTTGATGAATAGATTATGCGAAATAATCAATATGCGGTTATTACAGGTTATGCTAACCTGTCTTTTTTACATTTACAGCATTTAGTCCTTTGATCCCCATTTCAACTTCAAAGCTTACTTTATCGTTTTCTTTTATCGGCTCTGATAAACGGTTTACATGGATAAAAGCACTCTCTTGTGTTTGCAGGTCTTTAATAAATCCAAAACCTTTAGCGTCATTAAAAAAAGTAACCACTCCTGATCTTATTGTTTCACCCTGGCGCCTTTCTTCCGGTTTTGGTACACCTATTTTCATGTCCTCCTGCTTGAAAACTTTCATTCTCCTGGGATCTGGTGGCGTGGAGGAAAGGTTTCCATTTTCATCGATATAGGCCATCATTTCTTCCAGGGACTTCCCCTTTTTCGAATTTGCTTTGCGCTCCGCCATCTTTTCGGCCTTCTCCCGGCGGTCTTTTAGTTTTTTCTTTTCTTTTTCTTTTTTACCAAAGGTTTCCTGAGATTTCCCCATATTTTCTTACTTATTTGTTGTTTACGGTAAAGATCGGCTTTTATATCAGGAATTGGTACAAGAAATCTGAAAAAGATGTTGGCTATTACCGTAAAAGGGCTGGAATTTTTAAGGACCTGCATATGTATCTGGCTAGCCATACTTTGGCCACACTAACTCGCCAAAAGATAAGATCCTTTTTAGCGCCGGCACAGTGACCGAAAGGTTAGTTTTTCTCTTTTATTTCAAAAACGAAAACCATAAGTGCTTCCGCCGCAATAAATATTTCCGGCGATATTTTATAAGGTTTTACCTATTTTGTCGTTCGAACAATATGGGTAGATGGAACACATTTGGCTCCAAAACTATGATCCTCTAAACAATGCCACGCTGTCGACGATATTGGCTGCACTCCCGGTTTTGGTCTTACTTTGTTCGATCGCCCTATTAAAAGTGAAGATTCATTTCGCTGCCCTCGCTGGTTTAGGTGTTGCTATTCTTATTGCCCTTCTTGTTTACCGAATGCCGGTCACAGCCACAGCAGCGGCGACATTGTTTGGTGGTGCTTATGGACTGTTTCCCATTGGATGGGTCATTCTAAATTTAATCTTCCTCTATCAGCTTACAGTCAACAAAGGTTTATTTGGAATTATCCGGAAACACCTTGCTTCAATTGCACCAGACCCAAGATTGCAGGTAATCCTGATCGCTTTTTCTTTTGGAGCATTCTTTGAAGGCGCCGCGGGCTTTGGAACACCGGTTGCGATTACCGCCGCAATTCTTATTCAACTTGGCTTCAGACCGCTTACTGCGTGCGGTGTATCACTTATTGCAAACACCGCACCCGTAGCCTTCGGGTCATTGGGCACACCCATCATCGCACTTTCTACGGTTACAGGACTCGACATTTACCAGCTGTCAGCGATGGTTGGTCGGCAACTGCCGGTTTTTTCTTTGATCATTCCATTCTGGGTGGTTGCCGCCATGGCAGGATTTCGCGCCATGTTAGGCGTATGGCCTGCAGCATTAGTTGCCGGATTGTCTTTTGCCATACCCCAGTTCTTGATTTCAAATTATCATGGGCCATGGTTGGTTGATATTGCAGCTTCCATTTGTTCGATTATTGCAGTTGTCGTCCTGCTTCGTTTCTGGAAACCGAAAGATGGTTGGAAAATGCAGGGTAATGGTGAAGCGCCGGAAGTTTCAGAAATCCCGGTCAAAATAACTGCAGGCAAGCTGGCCTTCGCATGGATGCCCTGGATACTTCTTGCATCCTTTATTTTAATTTGGGGACTGCCTGCCGTCAAGAAATCGTTGAACAATATTTCGGCACCAGAGTACAAAGTTGAATACTTACATAACGTCGTAAGCCGCGCTCCTCCAATCGTCCCCGAACCGACACCAGGAAAATTAACAAAACCGGAGGAAGCCGTTTTTAAATTTAACTGGTTATCAGCAACAGGGAGCGGAATATTTATTGCCGCAATAATAGCAGGATTGGCAATGGGATTTACTTTACGCCAGCTGTTGCGCAATTATGTACAAACGTTGTGGCGCGTAAGATTTTCACTGATCACCATTTCCGCCATGCTGGCATTGGGATATGTCACAAAATATTCAGGAACGGATGCGACGCTTGGCCTGGCGCTTGCAAAAACGGGAGTGCTGTATCCTTTTTTTGGAACACTGCTTGGATGGCTGGGCGTAGCACTGACCGGCTCAGATACTGCCTCAAATGTATTGTTCGGCAGCCTTCAAACTATTACAGCCAAACAAGTAAACATTGATCCGGGTTTAATGGCAGCAGCAAACAGCAGCGGGGGAGTGATGGGGAAAATGATTGACGCACAAAGCATCGTTGTTGCGAGTACCGCTACAAACTGGTACGGACACGAAGGAAATATTTTGCGTTATGTTTTTTTTCATAGCATCATCCTGGCCGTGTTGGTTGGGGTATTGGTTTTCTTACAGGCGCATGTTGCGCCGTTTTCACATTTAATAGTTAGATAGACTGAAGCACAGTAGTAAGAAGAACTGTAAAACAATTTTAATTGATGTTTTTTTAAGGGATATATTTTTTTTGTATTGAGGAAAGACGCTCATAATTGGCCATGATATCTTTGTTTGAACAATTGGCAAGAATGGTAAATTAAAAAGATGCAACTATCATGAAATAGGACAAGGCGAAGTGCAGGGGATGGAAATAAACTTCAATTTTTTCAGAAAATCCTTTGCGAAGAATAGTCGTGAATAGAAGAGACTATGATGCTATTATTATCGGTTCAGGGCCGAATGGCCTGGCGGCTGCCATTACCATGCAGCGGGCAGGGCTTTCTGTATTGTTAGTGGAAGGAAAAGCTTCAATTGGCGGAGGGCTGCGATCCGCAGAACTTACCTTACCTTATTTTGTTCATGATATATGTTCCGCCATACATCCATTAGCGGCTGGTTCCCCCTTTTTTAAAACGCTTCCACTCGAACGACACGGCTTGGAATTTATCCGTCCGGATATCGCCGCTGCACATCCATTCGATAATGGCACCGCTGCAGTTTTGTACAGGTCAATGGCACAAACGTCAGAAGCTTTAGGTGAGGATAAATTTGCGTACTTAAAACTTATGAGTCAGTTAGTAAAACAGTGGCCGCAAATTAGGGCGGACGTACTGGGACCTTTGCGTATTCCAAAGCACCCACTCTATATGGCTCGTTTTGGTTTGAAGGCTCTGGCATCTGCAACACGTTTGGCAAAGCTATTTCACTCTAAAGAAGCGAGAGGACTATGGGCGGGGATGACCGCTCATTCCATGCAGCCCCTCTCCAACGCAACCAGTTCCGCTATCGGATTGGTATTAATGATAGTAGGACATTTAGAAGGATGGCCGATTCCAAAAGGAGGCTCAAATGCTATTGCAAATGCACTCGCTTCCTATTTTATTTCATTGGGAGGAAGCATTAAACCTGACTTCTATGTTCATTCGCTTAGCCAGTTGCCTACTTCTCATGCAATA
>Ga0111538_10011224_pt1 | contig 11895 bp, 7 predicted proteins | sample SoiMethybrSBSTD1_FD_79669 | JGI IMG/M metagenome (GOLD analysis project Ga0111538, IMG submission 79669) | Bulk soil microbial communities from a Populus tree surrounding site in Tennessee, USA - Soil MetaG P. TD hybrid SBSTD1 (version 2)... | ecosystem: Environmental > Terrestrial > Soil > Tree...
ACGGACGTGAGTTAAAGTTCTCGAACATTCCCTTGAGCAAGTATCAAGGGCAATTCAATGTGGGCGTGCGGGTCGGCGACAGGACGAGCGACAATACCGTGCCCGTAACTCTCTCACGGATAGGGCGAAAAAAGCCCGCCGCTATAGCCGTCGGCTTCCTCTTAGTTCTTATTGCGTTGATAGTTTGGTTAGTAAGGCGGCAGCCGAAGGCCCTGTCAGAGGGCAGAGTAAAGGGCGCATTTCTGTCTTCAGTTTTTCTTGACCCGGAAACGAACACCTATAGCCTTTCCAAGTTTCAATTCTACGCTTGGACCGCCGCGGCGATCTTCGGCTACGTCTATCTTTCGACTTCAAAGACCTGGGTGCAGGGCGACTTAACTTTCGCAGACATACCGGGGAATCTACCCGGCATTATTTTTGTCTCGGCCGCAACAACCGCAGTCGCTGTGGGAATCACAAGTGCTAAAGGCTCAAAGGGCGCCGGCGACATGAATCCATCGCTCGCCGATTTTGTTTCCACGGGCGGAGTGATCGCGGCCGAACGCCTCCAATTTTTCGTCTGGACCCTTATCGGCGTTGGCGCCTTCATCGCACTGACTCTGTCAATCGAACCCGGTAGCATCCACGGGTTGCCCACTATCCCGGAGAACTTCCTCTACATGATGGGTATCAGTTCGTTCGGCTACCTGAGCGGAAAGCTGGCTCGCAAACCTGGGCCGGTAATTTCAAATATAGAGGCTGAAACAGGTAGTTTGACGTTGACCATTCACGGCACGAATCTCTCGCCCGACGCTCGCTTCAAGATCGACGATGCCGAAGTCCCGCTCAATTTCTTGAACAACGCCGCACATCCGAACGGCAAACCGGAGGTCGTCGAGCCCGATGAGCAGTCAGGTTTCGCAAAGGTGCTTCGCCTCGTGCTGGAGACCACTGACCAAACCGCTGAGAAATGGAAGACGGGAAAACACAAGCTCACGCTGATCAATCCGGACGCGCAGAAGGCGGTCTTAGAATTTTCACCGTCTCCGGCACAAACTACGACGCCAGCGGAGGAATCGACACTACCAACGCAACCCGGTGCGACCGCGTCAGGCGGTGGAGGCACAACTCCGGCGACAACAACGAGCGGTCCGACCATAACCGATATAGCTCCTAATACCGGATCTGCCACAGGTGGCACGGCGGTCACCATTTCAGGCACTAACTTCGGCTTCTTACCTGAGGTTTCTTTCGGGGGAACTCCGGCCGCTTCAGTGACTGTGCTTACCCCAACAACAATCATCGCTCAGTCGCCGTCGCACAGTGCAGGTGCTGTCGATCTCACCGTAAAGAACCCCGACGGCAGCACCGTCACGTCGCCTGGTGGATACACATACGAGGCTGACGTAGCCGCTGCCGAAGGTGGCGGAGCGCAAGTCGGATAAAACAGGAGATCGGACCATGCCGAATGACCCCAACAACATTCTCTTTAACTTCCAACCGACCGGAGCATCAATCGCCACCGCTAAGCAGGATAAGCTGCCACAGAAAGGGATCCTTGGCGTGGCGGCGTCCAGGGCCATGGCTGGGGCCGATGACAAGCGGGCTTTACCTCTCAAGGATAAATTCATCGCGGCTGGCGAACAATTCAACATTCCGCCTGCTCTCCTCGCCGCGATTGCGAGCCGCGAGAGTCGTTGCGGCGCAGTTCTGAAAAATGGTTTCGGCGACCAGGGTAATGCGTTCGGCATAATGCAGGTCGACAAGCGTTTTCACGTTCTCAAGGGCACTGACGACGCCTTCGGTCAGTCTCACATCGCCCAGGCAACAGGCATCCTCAGAGCATCGATCGATCGGGTGCAGCACAATCACCCCGATTGGCCGCTTGAGCGTCAGATGCAGGGTGGCGTAAGCGGCTATAACCAGGGGGCGAACAAAATAATGACGCTGGACCACATGGACATTGGGAGTACAGGTAATGACTACTCAAACGATGTGTGGGCGCGCGCGCAGTTCTATGCAGAGAAGATGGGAACCGTTAGTCCAGCCATCGCGGTGACCTCCTCAACGATCGCATCGTCGTCATTAACGTTTCCCGCTCCCGCCCTCTCGGAAGTGCTCGCTGGTCACTCAACTCTTGCACGCAAGCAGCGGGGAGATGCGATCGTGACCCTGCAAAACGCGTTGCTGAACCTGCAATATCTGACGTTAACAGATGAAGAAAAGCTATCCGGACTCGGTATATTCGGCCCCAAGACCGAGCAGGCAGTGATCGCCTTTCAGCAGGATGTTTATCTAACGCCAAACGGTATCTGTGACGCATTGACCTTCCTTGCCCTTGCCCAAATTCTCAGCGCCGGTGTGAAGCGCAATAACGACAATCAGATTGGGATCGTGCGCCGGTTACAAGATCGCCTGGCCGCGTTACAGAATTTAGCGCCAGCTCAGATCGGCAACGGCTACGGAAACTTCGGACCACTTACGGAAGGTGGTCTTAAACAATTTCAGCAACAGCAGAATCAACTACAGGATGGGATACTGACGGTTGCTTCATATCTTCGACTGCGCGCGCTCGCGCCAAATGCTGCGCCTGCCATCACACCGTCAACCGATGGCAATGACACCGCTGTCAATGTTCAGTTACCACCGGGCGGTCCCGGCTTCATTATCAAATTGGGCTCTCCACCAGGACATCAGTTCGCGACTGAGAGAACCATCAACCGTTTCATGGCGATAGCTTCTGCGTGGAACGCTACAGGTGTCGGATTTCCGCTCCGTGCCGGCGAGATGTCAATTAAGGGAGGTGGAGTGTTCGGGTCACATACCGGAGAAGGACATCGCGACGGCTTTGCCCTGGATCTTGGCCTGTTCAGGAAGGATAGAAAGAACCAGCCGACAAATATCAACGACCCTACTTACGATCGTGCTCTAACACAACAATTGATTACTGCTTTGGATCAGTCACCTCTTGTCGTCCTGATGATATGCAACGACCGGCAGATATCGGCTGGTAATAAGTTACGCCACGACAAGGAGGGTACGCATATACATGACAATCATGTTCACGTGGAATTCAGGAAACGGTCTGCGTAGGAAACGGATATTTCATGAGCATTTAAGTGACACTAACTTTCTCATATTAAGGAGGCCGAGACCATGAAGCAAAAATTACTTCTTGCAGTGATTCTGATGACCTTGAATCTGAGTTTGATTCACGCTCGAGTACTGGTTGCAGATCCATTCACTGAGAACACTATCAAACACGTATTCAGTCAAGATTCGCTAAGTATCACGTACGTATTCGATCAGGATGTCAGCGCATTCGACCAGTCGACAATCAGCTTCCATAAGATCAAAAACGGAGTGGCATCTCCAGATGCTACGCCGAAACTCTTTGACAGCAAGGCCGGGAACACAATTGTTTTCTCCATCCCCGCAAGCTTTTACAACGATGCCGACAACGTGGAGTACTTTATCAGTCTGAAAAAGAGCGATGGCGTCTCATTTACGTCGCCAAAGAACACTGTCGATGTTTCGGCCGAGAACCGACTGCGGAGAATCCTGGCGAATCAACCCAGGTCTGTAAGATTTAGTCAAAAGTTAATAGAGGCTGACGATCGTATCGGGATACGATTCGTAACGGATAAGCCTGGAAAGATCCGAGTTACGATTTCAGGTGTGGGAGGGTTTTCAAAGAATCAGATTTCTAAAAAGGTTGATACGACTCACGACTTCGTCTTCGACGGATTAGCCTCAGGGCAACCATTCACATTCAGAGCGGACGCGCTACAAATGGATGATGAAACCCAACTATTGCCGGGTATAACGGATGATCCTGGAAACGTCGGCATGGATTTTAAAACCACAAACAATGGTGCGCCAACTGTTACCGTGGATAGCCCTCGTGTTGCAACGGATAACGTCGTTTTCACTGTCCGCTCCAATCAGGAAGTGTTCGCCGAAATAGCGTATACACCGGTCAGTCAGTCGGGAGTGCCTGATGTCGCAAAACGAAAGCAAATTGGAACGATTAACTGCGACCCTTTAACAGGGGGATGTTCCGGTGCTGAGAGGGTGCCGTCCGGCAACACGCCCACGAACTTCACAATACCCAACCTCGATGCGGGCGGGATCTATAAGATCGAATTAACCTTCAAGAACAAAGAGGGTAAGCGAGCTTCACTGCCGATTTCAGAATACATTTCTAAACTTCCGACACCGATGCCGACAACAACCTTTGACTTCGGGGAAACTCCGATAAGCGCGAAGATTAGCCCTTTGGGAATTGAGGTAAAGTGGAGCGCAACTGATACTCCTCTTAGCGCTGACGCAAGATACCTGCGAGATGACAACAGCATACTGACCGGGGGCAGCAAGGCAACCATTTCCGGTAAAGAGATTACCGTCACGTTTCCTCCCGAAGATGTTTTAAACATAATAAATTTCCAAAAGGCGGCCACACTGCAACTCACGATGGAAAAAGGTGGCGCGTCTTTAAAGCGATTAATCAGATTTTCGTTTACGCTTCCAACGAAGCAGCAGGTCCAACAATCAACTGTCTCTCAGAGCGTAAAAGACGCGGCGTTAAAGCTTATCGACGCCAAGGAGAACAACAAGAGTTTCAAATGGACAGACGTTCTCAAGGCTGGACTCAGTATTTTTTTAGGAGTGTTGTAGCAATTGGTAGAGAAGCGGGTGGGTCAGCCTCCGACTTGCATATCGGATCCTCATGGTCGACCCACCCGCTACCGCAGGTGGTACTGCCATCGATCCAACAGAGATTTCCGAATTTAGGCTGTTTCCTTCACCTCAGAAAAAAGTTCACTGTGCGGGCTAACGTAACGACAAGGATTCGTCATTTAAAGTAAGGCGAATCCTGCGATCCGGTAGAAAACTTTTTGGAGGCTGAACAGAAATGCTTGAAAGCTCCTGAACTTTGATGTATCTTGCGCACCACTCAATTAATGGCTGGTCCCCAGAGCCTGCTGCCAATGCAAACTCCCGTTCCAGCCTTTGCTGTGGTTAAGACTGAACGTTCACTTCACCTATGAGTTGCAAATCCTGCGAACCACGTATTATTTCCCCCTCTCGCTCGAGCAACTAAGATTATTTTCGAACGCTGGGTCGGTCATACTCAGTCTCCTGTAACACCGTCGGGCGCTTGCGCTAGAGCGCGATTCATCTGGTGTCACTTGGTAATGAGAGTAGCAATTCTAAGTGTTGTAAGGCTTTACGCTGAGGGTCTCACTGAATACCTGATAAGCCGGGGTGAAGTCTCAGTAGTGGGAATCGCGCGCAACTTTGCCGAGATGAATAAATTACTCGACTCGGCGCCTGTCGACATCGTGCTTTGCGATACGTCGGAGAAGGAGACAGCGGCCGAGGTTCGCTTGCTCGCTTCTTATCACCCGGAGGTACGCATCGTTGCTGTCGCGCTCACTGAAACTGAACCTGAAATAGCTGTGTGGGCAGAAGCCGGGATTTCCGCTTACGTGCCTCGGCACGCATCACTCGCACAACTGCACACCGCCATGGTGGCGGCGATGCGCGGCGAGGTGCGGTGCTCGCCGAAGATCACGGGATGGTTGTTGCGCGAACTCCGGCGCCGGCCAGATCGACACCCTGTCGAAGAACGCCTAACGGCCCGCCAAATTCAGGCTTTGCGTCTGATATCCCGGGGCCTTTCAAATAAAGAGATCGCGCGCGAGCTCGGAATCTCAGTGTCGACGGTTAAGAACCACGTGCATTCCGTACTCGAGAAACTTCGAGTTCAAAGCCGGAGCCAGGCAGCCGCGAGAATGACCAGTCACGATTTCCACCTCGAAGCAAGTTAAGTTCAACTCTGCGTATCTCTGCGTATCTCTGCGGTCTCTGCGTTAAAACGGTTCTTAACGCAGAGATACGCAGAGATACGCAGAGATACGCAGAGTTGAGATCTAGATCCTCGTCCTAGATCCTTCTCCATCCCGCGACACCTTCGATTTAGATCCTCACGCAGACCAAAATTGAATCCGAGTGTTCACGAAATGCAATCACGAGTCGTGAAATCATCTGCGGCATCGGAAATTAGACGCGGACGAGGACAGTCGCCTCATGACTCGGATCCGAGTAGCAATCGGTGAACTACAGTCGGCCATACTCCAGCAAATACTGGTCGAGATCACCCAACTGCAAGCCGACATGGAGTTCGTCGGCCAGGTCGAAACAGCCAACCTGAAAGAGTCACTCGCAGGATTAGGCGCACAGGTTTTGATCTGCGAAATAGCCTCGGTCGAGTTACCGCAGATTTGCAAAGAGCTATTCACTGAAGACAACCCTCCACTCGTAATCGGATTGACTCGCGGAGGACGTGAAGCCACTGTCTGCATCGCCAACACCGGAGTCGAGCAGCTTACGTCCGTGATACGCAGCGCGGCAGGCGGTGGCGAACGCGGCGGCAAAGTCATCGAGCTAATTCGGCCTTCAGTTTCTGATCTACCGGAAGCAACTGCGAACCCGTATTCGACGAGCTCGGAATGTCTCGACGATCAACTCCGAGCACTCGACCTGGCGCTGCTGGCCGAAGTCAACGCATTCGAGTCGATGATCTGGGACGAGAGCGTCCAGCGTTTGCAGGGGCTCGCGATATCGCCTGAGGAAGTGCGCGCGTTGTTGCTGCAAAAAAGTGGCTCAACCGTTGCGGAACGGCAGGGAGAGGAACTGCGACGCAGGTACCAGCGGCTCGCAAACCAAATACAAACAAGAATCGTTGCCAGCCTGGGCCGGCCCGATGCGCCTCCTTTTGTGCGACTCGTCGAAAGATTCGCACTCGACGCCTTCGAACAGTTCTGTATTACCGCGACTCTCGCGCTCGAACTCGATCGCAATACCTACGGCAAGGCCTACGCATTCCTTCAAGACGACGCAACCCGAAGAAATCCCTCGCTGGAACTTTTAGTGAGGCTCTTTGAAGGTCGCGGCGCGACTGAAAGATGGGAAGCGGCAAAAGCGTTCGATACTTCACGCCCGCTATGTCGCTGGAGCTTGCTGCGTCTCACACGAAGAGAAGAAGGTGAACCGGCGACGCCCTTCAGCCGCCGCCTCGAGCTCGACGATCGGATCGCACGTTTCTTACTCGGACTGGACGATCTCGGACCACAGTTGGACCAGGTGTGTACGGTGCGCAACTGGGACGCAGATGTACTTCGCGTCAAAGCTCCTCGCGAACTCAGCGAACGATTGAGCCGCCTCGTCGGCGATGTCAGGTTGGGTTCACGTAATGCGCCGCCGCACCTCGTGGTCCAGGTCCAGGGACGTCTCGGTACGGGGCGACGCTCGCTGGTCGCATCGGTTTGTGCGGAAAACGGTCTGCGAGTTATGCGAGTGAACGTCGGCAAACTCGCGACGCTGCCGGCGCCCACTTTTGACGACATGCTGAATTTGCTCGCGCGCGAATCTGCGTTGCAGCCGGTCGCGTTTTGTCTGGAGAATGCAGATCAATACGTCGACGAAGACGTTCCCTCCGCAAATAGTCTGAAGAGCATTGCGCAAGCTCTCCAGGTACCAAACTCGATAACCTTCCTGATCGGAGAGCGCGCGTGGGCGCCCGAAGGAGTTTTCCGCGACGGCGTGTTTCAGCGTATCGCGCTTGAATTACCTGAGAAGAACGAAGCGCGACAAATATGGAGCGAGGAACTGGCTAATGATGTACTCGATCCGACGCTTGGTGGAACGGAGCAGGTTGCGGATCAACTTGCCGCGACGTTCACTCTGTCGCCCGGTCAAATTCACGATGCAGCCGCCGCGGCGCGCATCGAGGCACACTGGCAAGGCGGCCGCGAACACTTAACACTGAACGATCTCTTTCAAGGATGTCGCCAACAGTGCGGCCATCGACTCGCGAAGCTCGCAACGCAATTCTCCAGCAAACTCGGTTGGCATGATCTCGTTCTACCGGACAAACAGGTCACTCAACTGCGAGAACTTCAGACCGCAATTCAAAACTCCGCCGGTGTTCTTCAGGATTGGGACTTCGCGTCGCGATTACCTTACGGTCGTGGCATCACTGCGTTGTTTTCCGGGCCAAGCGGCACCGGCAAGACGATGGCGACCGGCATTCTCGCGCGCGAACTCGGATTGGACCTCTACAAGATCGACCTATCGAGAGTAGTCAGCAAGTACATCGGAGAGACTGAGAAAAACCTGGACCGCATCTTCGAGCAAGCTGAAGATGCGAACGCGATGCTCCTCTTCGATGAAGCCGATGCGCTCTTTGGGAAGCGCTCTGCGATCAAAGACGCGCACGATCGATACGCCAACATCGAGATCGCGTACCTGCTGCAAAAGATGGAAGAGCGAGTCGGCGTCACGATCCTGGCCAGCAACCTCAAGACCAATATGGATGAAGCCTTCGTCAGGCGCATTCGTTACATCATCGACTTCCCGTTACCGGAATTTGCACAGCGGTTGCAGATCTGGCGTGGCGCTTTACCCGCAAACATTCGTTTAGCAGACGACGTCGATCTGCCGCGTCTCGCAAAACGACTTCGTGTATCCGGCGGCTCGATCATGAACGTCTGTGTTGGCGCTGCTTCACTCGCATACAAGCCGGGCGGTGAGATTGCGATGAAGCATTTTTTGCAGGCAGCAAAGCGAGAGTTACAGAAGTTGGGCCAGCAGTACGAAGAGAGTGAGTTTACAGATCCTAACTCCGAGGCTAACGCAGCTTAACGACATTAGGCTTTGCTCTCAAGAGTCAGGAGACGGACTTGGATCGATGTCAGTACCACCTGCGGTAGCGGGTGGGTCGGTGATGAGCATGCGACTTGAAAATCGGAGGTTGACCCACGCGCTACCGCAGGTGGTACTGACATTTATCCAAGAGTGACGACGAAGGAAATGGCACGAGACCAAACAATCAAGGACGTCAGTCGCACATTGCTCGACTTGCTCAAAGCGAATTTGTCGGGTGTCGCCGTCGACCTACTGTCACCAAAACATCCCGGTTCAAATCGTCTGACGCTGTTCCTGTACAAGGTGCTCGAGAATCCCGATCTGAAGAATGCAGGCAGTCCGACGTTAACCCCCGCTGCCGACGGCACGTTGATCGAAACGCTCAAGCCTCTCACGCTCGATCTTTACTACTTGTTAACCGCGCATTCGGGAACCGCAAACCTGCTGGAAGCACACACTGCCCTGAGTCGTGCGATGAGAGTGTTCTACGACAACGGCATCCTGCAAGGCTCACTTCTGCGCTCCGACGATCCGAGCACTGGGCTGACACAAGATTCAGTATTGAGAATCACGCTCACTCCGATCTCGATGGAAGACATGACACGAATCTGGAGCGTCTTTCCCGACACCCCCTACGAGATTTCCGTCACGTATCTAGTGACTCCCGTTGCGATTGAATCGGCGAGGGCCGAGCAGTCAGCTCCCGTTGTCGATCAGTTTCACGAACATGGTCAGCTCGGCGCCGAACTAGCGAGCTAAACGATGGCTAACTTCGTACCAGCACCTGTTTTCTCCGGATCAGACACCACTACACGTGCGGTGTGGGTCGTGGTTGATCCGCGTGATGTTGTGACCGGAGGACGTGTGCCAGTGCCTTTGGAGGTGCGACTCAAGAACGACAACGACGAGCCGATCGCGGCTGTGCCGATCGCTGCACGCTCCGGTGTTTACTGTTTTCTCGATCTGAATTTGGCGGCGGGAAATTACACGGTCCAGGTTGAACCGTCAAAGAATGATCGCAGCCGCTACCTCGACGCCGAGCAGGAGTTTCCACTGGTACCGGTTCCGACGGCTGCCCAGCCTTTGAACAGAAACCTGGTGACGGTTCAGCTTCTACCCAAGTCGTCCTATCCGTTCGATGCTCAAGCGACACTGGCGCGAGGTCGATTAATTAAAGCGAGCGACAAGACGCCGATCGAGAACGCACAAATCTTCCTGACGCTCGACACGGTCGACAAAGGACTATGGCAACGAACCGACGAGTCAGGACAGTTCGTCATCTTTTTCCCCCGCACTGAGCCTGGAACCGAGGCAGCGGACACCCTGAAAGAATTCAAGTTTACGCTTCGATTTGAGATTCCTGGACATTCCCATACGACCAGTGAGCAAACGGTCAAAGAAGGAACCACAAACTCCCTCAGCACGATCGAGTTTCCGGGAACCTAACCGGCCCGAGCGGTTCACGCGAATGCTACCGCTCCATTTAGAGGAGAAACGCGATGAGTGATCAAAGTCAATATCAACAGAATCCGGGTGGCGGTCAGCAGAAGCCTTACGAACCACCTGCATCACATTGCCCCGATCCGTGCGATCAGCCGCCGCCGCGCTGGGGGCCTCCAAAAATCAGGGAAGCGTGTTGTCCGGAACGCGAGTGCTGTCCAGGGACCAAGCGCTGTTGCAACTGGGAAGACATCGACGACCCGTGCGTCAGAGCAACTTCTTACGGGTGCAAAACAGAATGGGCCAAGGTCGAGTGCAAGTGCCATTCTGATAAAGAGAAGTGTTGCGAAGCGTGGGACTGCGGTGGAACATATCCGCCGCCGGACACCTGTGTACCTTGCGAACCGTGCAAAGGTTGCCTGCCGGAAGATCCCAAAGACGATGACGGGGGTGACTCTGGGGATGACGGCGATCCGGAGATCGACTGCAACAATCCCGACCTCGACGGGCAGCTCGCCAGCCTCACGAAGTTGATCTCTTCGCAACAAGGCAGGAAGGCACGGCTCGAAGTCGACCTCAAAACGAAACAGGACCGTGAAAAGGAACTGCGGGATCTTATCGACAAGCTAGAAGGCATTGAAGAAGCGTACAAAACCGAGCATCACAATCTGGTATGCCGCGAAGATTGTTTGAAAGGTTTTCACCGCGACATCTCCGCAGTCTTCAGTAAGTATGACCCGAAATATCTCGACGGTCTAACGACGGCAATCAACGGCGAGCTCTGCAAGCTTGAATTGAAGAAGTGCTGTCAGAAAAACCTTGACGGAAAGGTGACGGCAATTACCCGGCTCGCCTGGGAACAGCAGCAGGCCGAGGCCGAGTTAGAGAAAGCAAACAAAGCGTTCGGAATCGTCAAAGACTTGCCGAAATGGATGGACGAGCGCTTCAAAGAGCTGGAAGACCTGAAGAAGCAGATCGCGCAGAACCTGAATGACAAGGACCCCGAGAAAAACAAGTGGGCATTCTACCTGTTCTATTGGAAGTTTGCTCCCGCGCTTTGCAAGTGCTTCCCATTCCCATTCTGCTGCGTGAATAAAGACCAGGCCGGTCAACAGAAACCGCCTGAGCATCTCGGATGCGATCCTGGCGACTGGCATCCGTCGAAGATCAAACCAGAAAGGCTCAGGATTCTGATCTGTTGTGCGTGGGACACCGCGCGCAGGAAGAAGAAGAAAGCTCAAGACGCCATCGACGCAGCCGAGACCGCAAAACGCAACCTCGATCTGATCAAGAAGATGGTCGACGACGGTGTGAAAGGTCTCGAGAAGAACCTTAAGAACGCAATCAAGCAGATCAGCAAGTAAGTAGCTAAGGAGAGAACACCATGCCTGAGTATTTAACTCCTGGAGTATACATCGAAGAGTTCGAAATCGGCGCGAAACCCATTGAAGGTGTTTCGACAAGTACGGCGGGCTTCCTTGGCGAAACCGAGCGTGGTCCAACGTATCCACAACTCGTTACCAGCTTCCCCGAATACAAGCGAATGTTCGGCGGTTTTTTCGGCGACACGAAATTCCTGCCGTACGCCGTCGATGGTTTTTTTGGTAATGGCGGGAAGAGATGTTTTATCGCGCGCATCGTCGACAAGGAAGGAGGAGTGTCGGCTGCGGTCACGATCGGATCTGTCGAGATCAAAGCTGTCGGCGAAGGCACGTGGGGCAATCGTGTCGCGTTTCGAATAAAGCCGGCGTCTACAGAGAAGAC
>Ga0111538_10011225_pt1 | contig 11894 bp, 9 predicted proteins | sample SoiMethybrSBSTD1_FD_79669 | JGI IMG/M metagenome (GOLD analysis project Ga0111538, IMG submission 79669) | Bulk soil microbial communities from a Populus tree surrounding site in Tennessee, USA - Soil MetaG P. TD hybrid SBSTD1 (version 2)... | ecosystem: Environmental > Terrestrial > Soil > Tree...
ATGATCATTGAAGGGTTTGCTCAATTTTTGGTACCTTTCCATTACAATTGAACCAATGCTATCCGTGGAAGAGAAAAAAGTACACATGCTCCTCAAATCTGTGATTTTCCATTATCATGGATTGGATGATCAAGAAAAAAAGGATCTTGACAGCACCGCTGTCGCGCTGGACGCTCATGAAGAGTACCGGTGGGCGCTCGATTTCGTTGCCTCCGACTATATTACGGCATTTGATCGTGCCCGAACTTTTCTCAATAACATTATAGGCGACTATCAAAAAGAAAAGAGAATCGAATTAATCAACATGGTTTGGCAGGCCAATAATCTGAAGGGTTATGTAACGGAAATGGAGGCGACGGCGATGCTAAAACTTGCCAAAGATTGGAAGGTGCAAAAAGAATTGATTCAGCTTGTCTTGAATTAAGATTAGCATCAATTGTATTGACATAAAAAAAGCGGGACTTGATCCCGCTTTTTATTTGTTATTCTTTTTTCTCTTTTGATGAGGCCTTTGCCTTTTTCACTTTCACCGTTAGGACATCTCCTTTTCCATCATAATCAGCGAAGATCGTTCCTCCTTCTTCAATTTCGCCTTTCAGAATTTCCTCGGCGACGGGATCTTCCAAATATTTTTGAATGGCCCTGTTCAAAGGACGGGCTCCAAACTGCTGATCATATCCTTTTTCAGCGAGAAAATCTTTTGCTTTATCACTAAGCTCAACATTGTAACCGAGCTGGATGATGCGGTCGAAAAGTTTTTTAAGCGTGATATCGATGATCTTGTGAATATGCTGGCGCTGCAGCGAATTGAATACGATCAGGTCATCTAATCTGTTTAGGAATTCAGGGCTGAAGGCTCTCTTCAATGCGTTCTGAATTGTAGTCTTCATGTTTTCGTCATCGCTTTGCTGCTTAGCAGCAGATGCAAAACCAATTCCCGATCCGAAATCTTTCAAGTCACGAACACCGATGTTTGAAGTCATGATAATGATGGTGTTTCTAAAATCAACTCGCCTTCCCAAACCATCTGTCAAAATTCCATCATCCAAAACTTGCAATAAAATATTAAAGACGTCGGGGTGAGCTTTTTCAATTTCATCCAACAGTACAACGGAGTAAGGTTTGCGTCTTACTTTTTCCGTCAACTGTCCGCCTTCTTCATATCCTACATATCCTGGAGGCGCACCTACCAAGCGTGACACAGAAAATTTTTCCATGTACTCACTCATGTCAATACGCACCAATGAATCTTCCTTATCGAAAAGGTAGGTTGCCAGAACTTTTGCAAGCTCGGTTTTACCCACGCCCGTCGGGCCAAGGAAAATAAAAGACCCAATTGGTTTTCTAGGATCCTTCAATCCGACACGTGTGCGTTGGATAGCCTTTGTCAATTTCTTGATAGCTTCTTCCTGGCCAATAACCTTTCCGTTGAGTTCGTCAGCCATGTTCAGAAGTTTGTTACTTTCCTTCTGCGCAATGCGGTTTGTTGGTATACCAGTCATCATACCGACAACATCAGCAACGTTGTCTTCCGTTACGGTATATTTTTCAGTACGGGTTTTTTCTTCCCATTTTGCTTTAGCAATATCCAGTTGCTCGATCAGTTTCTTTTCGCGATCGCGAAGCTGAGCAGCCTCTTCATACTTCTGGCTTTTTACCACACGGTTCTTTTCCTTCTTCACTTCCTCAATCGCCTCTTCAAATTTCACGATATCTTCGGGAACATGAATGTTATTGATGTGCACGCGCGCGCCTGCTTCGTCAAGTACATCGATGGCTTTGTCCGGCAAATACCGGTCGCTGATATACCGATCAGAAAGTTTAACGCAAGCTTCAATCGCTTCCTTGGTATAGATCACATGATGGTGATCTTCATATTTTTCTTTGATGTTATCGAGAATCTGAATCGTCTCTTCCGGCGTCGTAGAATCTATCAATACCATTTGAAACCTTCTGGCAAGAGCACCATCTTTTTCAATGTATTGTCTGTATTCGTCCAAAGTCGTTGCTCCAATGCATTGGATTTCACCACGCGCCAGGGCGGGCTTGAACATATTGGACGCATCAAGGGAGCCCGATGCGCCACCGGCTCCGACAATAGTGTGAAGCTCGTCGATGAAAAGGATAACGTCCGGTGATTTTTCCAGCTCATTCATCACTGCTTTCATTCTTTCTTCAAACTGACCGCGGTACTTCGTACCAGCGACCAGGGAAGCCAAATCAAGCGTTACCACCCGCTTCCCAAATAAAACCCGGGAAACTTTTTTCTGGATAATGCGCAGGGCAAGGCCTTCTGCAATCGCAGTTTTACCCACGCCTGGTTCACCTATAAGAATCGGATTGTTTTTCTTTCTCCTGGAAAGAATTTGTGCTACACGTTCTATTTCTTTTTCACGGCCTACGATAGGATCTAGCCTGTTGTCTTCGGCCAGTCTTGTTAAGTCGCGACCAAAGTTATCCAGCACAGGCGTACGGGATTTTTCAGCTCCCTTTTTCTCCTTGCCTGCGCCTCCTGCTCCTGCACCCCCAAATATTTTGGAGGAGTCATCATCCGGATCATCTGTATCTTGAGACGCCATAGGCCCCTCATTTTGGTATTCTAACATCTCTTTAACGGTCTCGTAATTGACATCGAATTTGTTGAGTATTTGTGTTCCCAGATTATCCTGATCGCGAAGTATTGAGAGCAGAAGATGTTCTGTACCGATGAGCTGTGCTTTAAAAATCTTAGCCTCCAGATAGGTGATTTTTAAAACTTTTTCTGACGCTTTCGTCAGGGGAATGTTAGCCAGGTTTTTTATTTGGTGTGTGGCTGTGCCTTTTGAGATCTTTTCTATTTCGTTTCGAAGTTCATCCAGTGGCACGCCCAGTTTTTTCAGGACACCAACTGCAACACCCTCGCCTTCTCGAACCATGCCTAATACCAGGTGTTCCGTGCCTATGTAATCGTGGCCAAGGCGCAACGCCTCTTCCCTGCTCAGCGAGATAACTTCCTTGACTCGATTGGAAAATTTTGCTTCCATAAGAAGTTTGATAAAAAATGATTAATGTAAATGTAAAGTTTTTTGTGTGTTCAACGTATTCAACCCGAAGATTTAATATCGATGAAAAAACACACCCGACTTTCTATTTGTTCATTTTCGGAATTGCTGAGTCTCGAACAATTTTCCCAGCACCCGGCCCTACACAAAATACTAAATCGATTAGGCTCAAATTCTCTACAAACGTAGAGCCAAATACTTGATTATACATTACAGGGTAATAAAATTCATAACATTGATCTGATTTTTTTGGATTTACGGCAGATCGCAAGTCTAAAACGGGATTTGATACAACTTTGGTGTAATATTCTGTTTCCTTTATTGGCATATCCCACTTAAGCCATGTAAGACACATTGACAGCAAAGTGTAGTTAAGTTCGTAAAGAAAACTCACTTTTTTGAAGATGGCCTTGTGCAGGTCGGGCGCATAATGCTCGAAGAACGGCGCCTTGCCATAGGCCGACTGAACAGTACGCCAGTGGTTGTTTAGCCATTTCTGGGTAAAGTCTAGCCTAACGTCAGTGATAAGCACTTTCCCGTGTTTTGATGTTACGGGAACAATAAGATCTAATTCTCCGTTCGCGGTATTAAGGCTACATCTGTTTCGATAGGTTTGCTTTACGAAATATTCGCAACGTTCAAGTAAAATCGTATCGCCTCGAGAGATCGCTGCAAAGTATGCGATCGAAGGAAGGTAATGCGCTTCAATTAGGACTGTCAATCGTGTTGTAGAAAGTTTTGAAGTTATTAGTATTGTACAAAAATTGAAAGTTATCTGGCTTCAAACCAAAACGTTATTAAATCGAGGGTCCCTGGCAACAGGTATTTTTGACTCCTGACCTTCAAACTTTTCCCGAACCAATAAAAATTAATTTCGTTTTATCCTGAGCCACCAAATTTCCGAATGAAAGAATTAAAATACCTCAATAAGTATCTAATTAAGTACAAATGGCATTTAATTCTGGGCACCTTATTCGTCATCATTTCAAACATTTTTCAGATTGTCCCAGGTCCTTTGGTGAGACTGTCCATTGATTTGGTGGTTGATAACATCCGCGTTTACAAGTCCTTTTCAGGAACGGAGCTGGAGGCCGATTTCTTCAAGGTTTTCGCTTTTGGTATCCTGATCTACGCGGGTCTGATATTGCTGATGGCGCTTCTCCGTGGCATCTTTTTGTATTTCATGCGCCAGACCCTAATAGTGATGTCGAGACTGATCGAGTTCGACCTTAAGAATGAAATCTTTCAACATTACCAGGTGCTACCCCTTAGCTTTTACCGCCGGAACAATACCGGGGACCTGATGAACCGTATCTCGGAAGACGTAGGGAGGGTTAGAATGTACCTGGGACCTGCAATTATGTATGGCCTAACCCTGGCTACGTTGTTCATGATGCTAATCCCTTTCATGTTTAAAATTAGCCCCTTGCTGACATGGTATGCCTTGAGCCCCCTTCCGCTGTTGTCTTTGAGTATCTTTTTGGTTAACAATAAAGTTGAAAGACGCGCCGAACAAATCCAGGAAAGCCAATCAAAACTTTCGACGTTTGTTCAGGAAGCCTTTAGCGGGATCAGGGTATTGAAGTCCTTTAATCGCGAGCACGAGTCAGTCGACCGGTTTGAGGTCGAGACTGATCAGTATCGAAGGCAATCTCTTAAGCTCACTAAGGTCCAATCGTTGTTCTTCCCCCTAATCATGGGCCTGATAGGCCTGAGCACAATCCTCACTGTGTACGCTGGTAGCGCAGAGGTTATCCGTGGAAATTTAACTTTTGGAAACATTGCAGAGTTTATCATCTACGTGAATCTTTTGACATGGCCCGTTACATCGTTGGGCTGGACCACCAGCCTTGTCCAGCGCGCCGAGGTTTCACAAAAAAGGATCAATGAGTTTTTAAAGACCGCGACCAATATTGTTTCAGAAAAGGAATTAACGCACAGCATAAAAGGAAAGGTGGAGTTTAGAAACGTGAGCTTTACATATCCGGATACCGGGATAAAAGCATTGCGTGATATTTCCTTTAGCATTAATCCAGGCGAATCGCTGGCCATTATTGGAACGACGGGCTCGGGAAAAAGTACAGTATCCAATCTTGTTTCACGACTTTACGACGTAAGGGATGGAGAAATTTTAATTGACGATATTCCGATTAGCCATTACAATGTCAATTCACTTCGAAGTCAGATTGGTTACGTCCCTCAAGATGTTTTCCTTTTCAGCGATACGATTTTTAACAACATCGGCTTTGGTATAAAAAGTCCGGACGAGGAGAAAGTTGTTCAGGCAGCAAAGGACGCTGATGTGTATGAAAACATAGTCCGATTCCCGCAAGGATTCAATACACGCGTAGGAGAGCGCGGGATAACCCTATCGGGAGGACAAAAGCAACGCGTCTCCATCGCACGGGCCATTGTACGCGAGCCCAAAATTCTGATGTTAGACGATGCACTATCAGCCGTTGACACGAAAACCGAGAACAATATTCTCAACAGCATGAAGAGGATCATGGAGGGAAGGACCACGATAATTATTTCTCATCGTGTTTCTTCTGCCAAGCTTGCCAACAAAATTATTGTTTTGATTGATGGACTCATTGCTGAAGAGGGGACCCATGAATCCCTGTTGATGAAGGATGGGTTATACAAAGAGCTTTTTGATAAGCAAGGGCAACTGGACGTTGCAACGACGCCAGCGTCAGAATCAGAAAATGTATCGTAATCCAACGCCGCCTTCAAAACGACTCCAGCCTGGATCCGCCTGGATATCTGTAAAGTATTCTAATTCCATAAAAGCAGAAATAGGGATTTTGAAGTAGGCGTATTCGATACCTGCAACGGCCTGTGGCCCCATCGTTAGCCTAGACCGGTTTACACGTCCGAATTTCTTCTCGCCACCCATACTTTCCATGTAGGTGTAATCATATTGGATCTTAGTGCTTTTCCATTCCCATCCAAGACCCAAATAAAATTGGAGGCCTGGAGAAATCGGTTCGACGTTAACGTGATAGAGGAGTTTTACCTCGCCAATCAAATCGGATTTTACTTTGTGCGTATAATATTCCAGTGAGTCTTCACCGTTGGCAAAAGTTTTTGGCTCGATCTCTTCGTAAAATTTTTCGGCATAGTAGCGGTTGTAAAGTCCGCTCGCGGCTTTACCGAAATCAGCGACTACTGCAAATTTTTTATTGGCGTAATACTTATAGGTTAGCGCGAAAGGATCGCCCAACTTGATACCGATACCATGGTAGGGATATTTGCTGTTTTCAAAAATCGGGCACACAGTTTTGGCTTTCGCTCCACGAACCCGTGAAGCATTATGATTGTATCGCTCCCGCGTATACATGCTTTTTCCGCCGTTGTAAATGCGTGCTTTTTGGGCCATTACGAACCCAGCACTAAAGAGGCAAAAAATCAATAAAATAACCTTTTTAAAAAAGTGCATTTGGCAGTAAATATACTGCTTTTGCCCCGTAACTCCTTGAAACAAACCGCTGTTGGGCGAATTGTGCTTTAAACAAACTCCTTATACTGCATTTTGTGGAGTTGCGCATAAAAGCCCTCCCGAATAAGCAATTCTTCGTGGCGTCCAACTTCTTTAATTTCACCATGATCCAACACAATGATTTTATTGGCTTTTTGAATCGTAGAAAGCCGGTGTGCGATAACAATGGACGTTCTTCCACTCATCATTTTTCCAATTGCCTGTTGTATCATTTCCTCCGTTTCGCTATCAACCGATGAGGTAGCTTCATCCAATACCAATATTTTAGGATTGTAGACCATGGCGCGGATAAACGATATCAATTGTCGCTGGCCTACCGACAGCGTCGCCCCACGTTCCATCACATTATACTGAAGCTTTCCCGGCAGTCGGTCAATAAATTTTCTCGCCCCAACAACATCTGCAGCGTGCCACACCATTGCCTCAGTTACGTCTGGATTGCCTAGGGTGATATTTTTCAGAATAGTATCGGAAAACAGAAAAACATCCTGGAGCACAACACCAATATTTTTACGCAAGGCTCCTAATTCGTACTCCTCCAGCGCCACACCATCGACCGCAATTGATCCCCGATTGATTTCATAAAACCGGTTCAGCAAATTTATTATAGATGATTTGCCTGCGCCTGTTGCACCCACCAACGCGATGGTTTCTCCCGGTTTGATATCGAGGTTAATGTCTTTCAAAACGTACTCTGCATCATTATACGCGAACCACACATGGCTGAATTTTACTTCACCTTTAACATGATCCGGCACATACGTTCCATTTTTTTGAACGTCGTCATTGGCATCCAACAAATTCAGAATACGCGATGAACTGACAATACCCATTTGAAGTGTATTGTATCGATCGGCAATCATTCGGATAGGTCTGAAGAACATTTGAATGTACATGATAAAAGCGACGAGTTTGCCTATGGTAATGCCGGTTTCCTCGTAGTTTATTACACCCTTCGCGCCATACCAAACCAATAGCCCAATGCCGGCAGCAGCAATAATTTCTGCCACAGGGAAATAAATAGAATAATACAGGACGGACTTTAAGTTGGCGCGTTTGTGCTCCTCATTGATTTCATTGAATTTTTCGAATTCCCTTTTTTCACTTCCGAAAATCTGAACAATGTTCATTCCAGTAATGTGTTCCTGAACAAAGGTGTTAAGATTAGACACTGCGTTGCGGACATCATTAAATGTGACTTTTATTTTTTCCTTGAAAATGTAGGTACTGATTAACAGTAGGGGTAGAGTAGATAAGCTGATCAGCGCCAAACGCCAATCCTGTTGAAACATGAACCCAAGAATAAAAATAATTTGTAGCAAGTCCCCGACCATTGCAGCGAGTCCTTCACTGAAAACATCGGATAGCGTTTCGACATCAGAGATCGTACGTGTAACCAGCCTTCCTATAGGAGTTTTATCAAAAAATTTCAGTCGAAGACCGATGATATGCTGATAAAGCTTCGACCTTATGTCCCTTATCACTTGTTGGCCCAACCACCCGGATAGGTAAGTATGAATATACTGTGCGATGGAATGAAAAATCAGCAGCCCCAGCAGAATGATCATCATTGACACCATGCCTTGATAATCACCAACAGCGACATCGTTATCCAAGGTATATTGGATAAGAAAGGGGCGCGTTGGAGCCAGAATACCTAAAATGACAGTGAGTACAACTACGCTAATGAACCTGCCTTTATACGGCATGACAAACCGCATCAGGCGCGAAAGCACCGACCAGTCAATAATGTTACCGCTGCTTACTTTCTCTTTCTCCACCTGGTTCGTTGATTGTAGATGAGTTGATTATACGTTGATTGCCTGTCTATCGGATAAAAACATTCGAGGGATATTTTACCTTCGTCAGATACAATCCGTATGGCGGTACATTTGCACCCGCTTTTTTTCGGTCTCTGCTTTGAATTATTAACTGAAATTCTTTCATCGAGGTTTTTCCAATACCAACATTTAATAAAGTTCCTACTATAGCTCTAACCATGCCCCGAAGAAATCGGTTCGCCGTAATGGTAAAGACCAACAGATCTCCATCTTTTTTCCATTCAGCCTTCTTGATCTCACAAAGAAAGTGATTTACCTGGGTTTTCACTTTGCTAAAACATTCATAATCATGCTCGCCCAACAAAAAAGCTGCCGCCTCATTCATGCCTTCAACATCAATATTTTTAAAATAATGCCAGGCCAGCCCAATTAAAAGCGGATCCTTTTTCCGGGTTATTCTGTATTCATAGGTTCGTTCGATGGCATCATGTCGCGCGCTAATGTCAGGTTTCACCTCGCGAATCGAGTGAATCGCGATATCGCCTGGAAGAAAAGAATTTAACCGCTGGATAAGCATTTTCGAATCGAAATCTTTCTCAAGATCCACGTGGAAAAACTGTTGTTCACAATGTACCCCAGTATCGGTCCTTCCACTTCCAAAGATCTTTACCTCGTTTCTGAAAATCTTACTGAGCACCTCTTCAACAACCGATTGAACGCCGATACCGGTTACCTGGCTTTGCCACCCTGCATAATTTTTTCCGTTGTAGGCAATCTCGAAGAAGTATCTCATTTTTTTAGTTGCTAGTTTCGGGTTTGAAGTTTCGAGTTCGAGGTTTGAAGTTCGAGGTTTGCCTTGATTTTGAGGTTGAGGGGGCAAAAAGTTGGTTTGCTAAACCCTATTTTTAGTTACTTTGCGCCAAGTTAAAAGCAACACTTGTATGTGGCAAAGGATCCAAACTGTATTTCTCATTATTGCTATTATCAGCCTCATAGCCGCCATTTTTCTTCCGATCTGGACAAATAAAGATGCCGCCGGAAAAACGCATGTGTTGTACGCTTTGCATTATACGGTAATTGAAAATGACACCCGGACAACAAACTATTTTCCATATTCGCTTACAGCAATATTCGCCGTTGCCTCAGCGACCGTTGCACTTATTGAAATTGGAAAATTTAAGAACCGCATGCTTCAGATGAAGTTAGGGGCGCTCAACTCCCTTTTTCTGGTAGCAACAATAGGACTGGCGTTATATTTCGCCAGCCAGATGATCAAGACCTACCAGGGTGGTCAATATGGACTAGGCATGTGGCTTCCCGGCATCGCTGTGCTTTGCAACCTGCTCTCAAATCGATTTATCAGAAAGGACGAAAAGCTTGTACGCGATTCGGAAAGGTTGCGGTAAGCTGAAAGCGAAAAGCTTAAGGCGGAATGCCAGGTCGTGCTCCTTCCACGATTGTGCCTCGGACATAGCGTATAGGCGTATTTGCGCTCAGCATACAGCCTTCACTGGGCGGCAACTTCAAACTAGAAACTCGACGCTCGAAACTTAGTACTGCCAACCTGGCACTTATTTCCACTTGGAATAACTTTTGAAATCCCTGCATCCCACAGGTACTTTTATTCATTTGTGTCAAAAAACTAAACTTTCAACCTGAAATAGCAACAATATGGCAGCCGTAAAAGAAAAAGGCAACATCTCCATTCACACCGAGAATATTTTTCCAATCATTAAGAAATTTCTTTACTCCGATCATGAAATCTTTCTTCGTGAGCTGGTGAGTAATGCGGTCGATGCAACCCAAAAATTGAAAAAACTTGCCTCGATTGGTGAATTCACAGGGGAACTGGGCGACCTAACCATAGAAGTAAAATTCGACAAAAAGAAAAAAACCATCACCGTTAGTGACAAGGGTATTGGCATGACCGGCGAAGAGATAAAAAAATATATCAACCAGATCGCATTTTCCGGGGCAACGGAATTTGTGGAAAAATTCAAAGATAAAGGCGACGCGAAGGATATTATCGGACGATTTGGTCTCGGTTTTTACTCAGCATTCATGGTGGCCGATCAAGTGGAAATTATTTCGCGGTCGTACCAGGCCAGTGAAGCCGAAGCCGCGCATTGGGAGTGTGATGGGTCTACAGAATTCGAATTGACGGAAACCACAAAAAAAGATCGTGGTTCCGATGTTATCCTCCACATCAACGGTGATTCGGAAGAGTTCCTGGATGAATTTCGCATCAAAGGAATATTAGAAAAGTACTGCAAATTCTTGCCTGTTGAAATAAAATTCGGAACCACAGAAGAAAGTGTTGAAGATGGCGTTGACAATGACGGTAAACCGAAATTCAAAACCGTTACTAAGGATCGGATCATAAACAATCCTTCGCCGCTTTGGACAAAATCACCGAAGGAATTAAAAGACGAGGACTATCTTAAGTTTTATAAAGAACTATATCCATTTTCGGAAGACCCGCTTTTCTGGATTCACCTGAATGTGGATTACCCTTTTAACCTTACGGGAATTCTCTACTTCCCAAAAGTGAAGAACGATTTCGAGATCCAAAAAAATAAGATTCAGTTGTATTCTCGCCAGGTATTTATTACCGACGAAGTAAAAGATGTGGTGCCCGACTTCTTAATGATGCTGCATGGTATCCTCGATTCTCCCGATATCCCGCTCAATGTTTCGCGCAGTTATTTGCAAAGCGATGCAAACGTAAAAAAGATCAGTCAACACATTACGAAAAAAGTCGCAGACAAACTCGCCGATCTATTTAAGAAAGACCGGAAAGATTTTGAAAAGAAATGGGACGACATCAACATCTTTGTGAAGTATGGTATTATCAGCGATGAAAAATTCTACGAACGTGCTAAGGAATTCTCATTGTTGAAAAATGTCGATGACCAATATTTCACCTTTGACGAATACCGCGAAAAAGTAAAGGTAAATCAAACCGATAAAAATGATCAGGTGATTTATTTATATGCTTCCAACAAAGGAAAGCAAGATAGTTTTATCCAAGCTGCCAAAAACAAAGGATATGATGTGCTTAATTTGGATGGTGTCCTCGATAGTCATTTCATCAACACACTGGAACAGAAACTGGAGAAATCGCATATCAAACGTGTAGATAGTGATACCCCTGACAACCTGATTGAGAAGGATCAAAAATCAGAAAGCGTTCTCAGCACGGAAGAACAGGATCAAATTAAGAGTCTCTTCGAAAAAGCCATCAATAACAAGAATATGACGCTGGCTGTAGAGGCCATGGCGCCCGACGAACTGCCTGTGGTTATCACCATGAGCGAGTTTATGCGTAGAATGAAAGATATGGCCAAACTTGGTGGCGGAGGTTACGGTTTTATGGGAGCAATGCCTGACAACTATAATGTTGCTATCAATGGTAATCATCCCATTGTTCAAAAAATACTTAAGGCCGAAAGCGAAGACCAAAAAATTACCCTGGCAAAACAAGCCTATGATCTGGCGCTCCTTTCTCAAAATATGCTTACAGGAGCTGACCTGACAAATTTCATCAAGCGGAGCGTTGCGCTAACCGCC
>Ga0111538_10011226_pt1 | contig 11894 bp, 13 predicted proteins | sample SoiMethybrSBSTD1_FD_79669 | JGI IMG/M metagenome (GOLD analysis project Ga0111538, IMG submission 79669) | Bulk soil microbial communities from a Populus tree surrounding site in Tennessee, USA - Soil MetaG P. TD hybrid SBSTD1 (version 2)... | ecosystem: Environmental > Terrestrial > Soil >...
GCAGTTCACCGTCGAGGGCTACCGCAAGGCCAACGGCGAGGAGGATCCGCGGGCGCGATTCCGGACGGTGTCACCGGGATTCTTCTCGGCGCTGGGCGTCAGGATGATCGCCGGACGCGACTTCAATGACGGCGATCGGCGCGATGGCGAGCGTGTGGTCATCGTCAGTGAGAGCGTCGCCAAGCGGATGTTCCCGGGCATGGACGCGGTCAATCGCAGACTGATGTGGACCGACCCGGTCACCAAGTTCATCGGCGTGAGCAACGATCCGCGCCGAATCGTCGGCGTCGCCGCCGATATCGACGACGAGAACCTGGTGCCGGAGCCGGCGATGACGGTGTATCACCCGATGGAGCAGGAGATGAACGGCGGACGGCTGTTCATCCACGCCAAGGTCGATCCGTACACGTTGGTGCCGGCGGTCACGAAGGTCGTCCGCGGGCTGGCAGCCGATCAGCCGGTGGAGCAAGCGGCGACGCTCGATGACATCCGCGCCGAAGTGCTGGCACCCAATCGCGTCAACGCGCTCGTGTTCGGCGGGTTCGCCGGCGTCGCGCTGTTGATCGCGGTGGTGGGCGTGGCCGGCGTGCTGGCATTCTCGGTGAGCGCGCGGACGCGCGAGTTCGGCGTGCGTCTGGCCATCGGCTCGACGCCGACGCATCTGCTGACGCGCGTGCTGAAGGAAGGCGCGGCGATCGGCATTCTTGGCATCGTCGCTGGCGCCATCGGTGGCGCACTGCTCGCGCGCGTCGTCGGCAGCTTCGTGTCCGACGTGCAGATTCCCGGCCTCATGCCCGTCGCCGCCGCGGCCACGGTCCTGGTCGCCGCGGCGATCCTTGCGTCGGTGACGCCGGCGGCGCGAGCGTCGCGCGTGGACGTCGTGCGCGCGCTGCGATCGGAGTAGGTTCCACGATCAAAAGCTTTTCACCACGTAGGGCACGTGGGGCACGTAGGTACTTGGGGAAAGACCGCGGGCCGCGATCATTGAAGATCTTCCCCCACGTTTCTACGTGCCCCACGTGCCCTACGTGGTGAAAGGCTTTTGATCGTGACGTTTGTCGCAGAATCCTGAGAGAAACCGTGGATTCTGCCCGGTCCAAGCGCCGCGCTCCCGGATCGGGTATGATGGTCCCAGTCCTACCGCTCTGAACCAGCCAGCGCCCAGCATCCCCAGTCACTCTGAGTGCGCGCCGACAGGGTCATTCGGCAAGCGATCCGCGTGCGCGTGATTTTCCACGACGCCGCACCCGTCCAGTCGGACTGCCCAACCGATCGGACGTCGTCTACACGAGGGCACTGAAAAGATAAACGACATGTCGATGAATGGAACGATCAAGCGTCTGGTGAGTGAAAAAGGTTTCGGATTCGTTGCGGCGGCCGACGGCAACGAGTACTTCTTTCACCAGTCCGCGTGTGTTGACGGTTTCGACCAGCTGCGCGAAGGCCAGGCGGTCACGTTCGACACAGGCCAAGGCCCCAAGGGACCGCGCGCCGAGAACGTTCGACGCGCCTAATTGAATACGTGAAACGCCGGACCGGACTGCGCGTCAAGCGCGGTCTGGTCCGGGTCTCAGTCCCACCTCGCGCCTCGGCTCACCTGCGGGCGCAACCCGCTTCCTCCGCAAACACTTCCGCATCGACGACCCAAAGACTTCTCGAACTGCGCCACGCGCCACAGCGTTGCGTTCCAAACGGTACATCGGTGGAGATCCGAGAGTGTCAGGATGGGCCTGAGGCGATGCTATGCCGAAGCCCGACGTCGTGAGTGCCGCGCGGCGGAGACCGGTGCCGCACAAACCCGCCGTATTGCCGGATTCCGTTGAGGGCCAAATCGTAGAACTCTGTCGCGAGCTGGCCGTCCAGGTGAAGCGCATGCGCCAGCTGCAAGAGCAGGCCGACGAGTTGCGCGTCGTGATTGGCGAGTGGGCCTGCCTGGCGGAGCCGACCTCGAACCGCGAACCAGCTAATCGAGCAGGACGACGCTGAGGAGCGAGGTGTTGACCTTGAGATCGCCGTTGTACTCGATGAACCCGAGGTCTCTGAACTTGTTCATGAAGAAATTGACGCGTGAACGCGTCGTCCCGACCATTTCTGCAAGGGTTTCCTGCGAGATCTTCGGTATCCGCTGCATCGGTCCTTCCTGATTGCCGTACCGAGCCAGCAGCAGAAGCGTCCGCGCCAATCGCTTTTCACTGGAGTTGAAGAGTTGATCGACAAGATCGGCTTCCACGCGGAGGTTCCGCTGCAGCATGTATGAGATGAACCGTTCCGAGAATGCCGGCTCGTCATGCAGGAGCCGCCGCATGGCGCTCTTCTCGATGACGAGCACGGTCGTCGGTGTCGTCGCGGTCGCCGTTCCGATCCGAATGGCTTGACCGGTGAGGGCGCCTTCCCCGAAGAAATCGCCCGGTCCCAGCATCGCCACGACCGCTTCCTTGCCGGTCCGCGACAGCACAGAGATCTTGATGCCGCCCTTCTGGATGTACATGACGGCGTCGCTCGGCTGACCCTGCGAGAAGACGACTCTCCCTTTTGGATACGTCGCAACGCGCTGTGTCGCCCCGGCGGACCTGAGGAAGGCCTCCGCGTCGAAGGGCGGTCGTTTCTCGCGCGGCTCAACGCGGCGTGCGCTCGCTCGTGGCATCGGCAGTGGAGCAAATTATCGCACGCGACATCGGGCCGCACTCGCGGCGGTTATCGCTCGAACATCACCGTCCGGGCAGAAAGATTCGGTGTGGCGACTCGCCCCGCTTTGGCCCATGCGGCGGACTGGCGGTGCGTCGGGACGACAGCGCCAGTCCACCAGTCCCGCTCGGTGCGGGCCGGCGCCGGAAGCGGGAATCCCAGGAGCGCCTCCATCTGCTCGAACGTGAGCACCACGATGGAGGCGTGGCGGCGTTCGAGATACTCGTAGAGCGAGGCGTATTCGTCAGGAACACGCGGCGGGTTCCGCTCGATTGGCACAACGGACGTTTGGCCTTCGGAAGACAGCCGGACTCGGTGCCACCACGCCATCAACGGTTCGAGCAGGGTCATCCAATCGACACCTTACCTCTGCCGGTCCCCTTCGGCCTGTCCTCATTTGAACAGCGGCCCGAACACCCCGGAACGTACGCTTCTACTACCGCTTCCCGCGTGGCCGACCCTATGAACACCAGAACAGACCAAGCCCTCCTCAACGACTTGCGCGAGCTCATCGCCGCCCTCGATCGCCGCGTGCCGGATCTCGAACGACACGGCGAGAGCGACATCCTTCTCGATGCGATCGCGCTGAAGCGCAGGGCGTTGAAGCGGATCGCCGAACTCGAGCCATCACTCTCTGCTCCCGCGACCGATCCCGCGGGACAGGAAACCGCATGATGGGTGCGGATCAGATACGACGATTCGCCACGCTCGGGAATCACCTGCCGCGCCATTGCGGCATCGCGACATTCACGACCCATCTGACGGATGCGTTGGCGGAAGCATTGCCCGACGCCGACGGACTGGTCATCGCGATGAACGACGCCGGCCGCCGTCATGCGTATCCCTCGCGAGTCCGATTCGAAATCGGCGAAGGGGATCTGAGCTCGTATCGCCGGGCGGCCGACTTCTTGAACGTCAATCAGGTGGACGTCCTGTGCGTCCAGCACGAGTACGGGATCTTCGGCGGCAAGGCGGGCGCGTACGTGCTCGAGTTGTTGCAGGACCTGCGGATGCCGATCGTCACGACGCTGCACACGATCCTGTCCGACCCGAATCCATCACAGCGCGCCGTCATCGGGGAGTTGGCGCGGTTGTCGGAGCGGCTGATCGTGATGAGCGAGTCAGGCGCCGAGCTGCTCAAGCGGGTGCATGGCATTGCCGCTGATCAGATCGATCTGATCCCGCATGGTATCCCTGACGTTCCCGCCGGGGGCGGAAGCAAAGAGCGCCTGGGCCTGGACGGAAAGAACGTGATCCTGACCTTCGGGCTGCTGTCGCCGGACAAGGGCATCGAGCATGTCGTGGATGCCCTCCCCGAGATTCTTGCAGCCCATCCCGACACGGTCTACGTCGTGCTCGGCGCGACGCATCCCCATGTCGTTGAGCGTGAAGGCGAAGCGTACCGGTTGATGCTCGAGGCGAGAGCCAGGCATCTCGGTGTCGACAGCAGCATGATCTTCCACAACCGCTTCGTGAGCCAGGCGGAACTGACGGAGTTCCTCTCGGCCGCGGACATCTACATCACGCCGTATCTCAACGCGGAGCAGATCACGTCGGGCACGCTGGCCTATGCCGTGGGCGCGGGCAAAGCGGTCATCTCCACGCCCTACATCTACGCGCGCGAGCTGCTGGCCGACGAGCGAGGCGTGCTCGTGCCGTGGAAGGATGCGTCCGCCATTGCTGGCGCGGTGGTCGATCTGGTGAGCGATCCCGTTCGATATCGAGCGATGTGCGCCCGTGCCGCCGCGCACGGCCGGGAGATGACGTGGCCGGCGGTAGCGCGCCAGTACGTGGCGAGCTTCTCGCGCGCCCTGGCGAACGAGACGCGCCGGCGCCGCACCTCATTGCCGGCGCAGACGCTGGCCGATCGTCCCGCCGGCTGGCCGGAGATCGACCTCCGGCACGTCCGCGCGCTGACCGACGACACCGGCATCCTCCAGCACGCGGTGTTCAGCATTCCGCGCTATGACGACGGGTACTGCCTGGACGACAACGCGCGGGCTTTGCTGCTGATGACACTCCTCGCGGAGGCCGGCACCGACGACCCGGCGGCGGTGCGCGCGCTGGCGTCGCGCTACCTCGGGTTCGTGAACTACGCGTTCGACCGATCGTCGGGGCGCTTCCGGAACTTTCTCTCGTACGGCAGGCAGTGGCTCGAGCCGTACGGGTCGGAAGACAGCCAGGGCCGTGCGCTCTGGGCGCTCGGCGCCGTCATCGGCCGGGCGAACGATCCCAGCCGGCACAGCCTCGCCGGTGACCTGTTTCATGCCGGACTGCCGGCCACGGCGACGTTTACCAGCCCCAGGGCATGGGCGTACGTGCTGCTGGGGATCGAAGAGTACCTTCGCGCGTTTCAGGGCGATAGCTCCGTTGAGTCGCTGCGGCAGGATCTCACGACACGCCTGTTCGGTCTCTTTCAACGATCGAGCGGGCGTGACTGGTCGTGGTTCGAAGACTCCGTCACGTATTGCAATGCGCGACTCTCACAAGCGTTGATCGTTTCCGGAACCCGCATGCACCGACCCGAGATCGTCGATGCCGGCCTGCGTTCTCTCGACTGGCTGGTGTCGGTGCAGTTGTCTGCCGAGGGCGACTTCGCGCCGATCGGATCCAACGGATTCCTGACGCGTGGTGGCCAGGCCGCGGCATTCGACCAGCAGCCGGTTGAAGCCTGCACGGTGACGTCTGCCTGTCTCACGGCGTACGGAGCCACCGATGACGTCCGCTGGATGGAGCACGGCACTCGCGCCTTCGACTGGTTCCTGGGTCAGAACGCGCTCCAACAGTGGCTCTTCGATCCATCGACCGGCGGCTGTCGTGACGGGCTCCATGCCGATCGCCCCAATCGAAACCAGGGTGCGGAGGCCACGCTCTCGTTCCTCATGGCATTGTGCGAGATGCGCGCGACCCATCGGACGGTGAGCCAGCCCGAACCGGCCCTCGCCTTGCAGCTCACCACATGACGTCACCAGTCCACTATGAAGTGCTGTTCCACCGGCATCCGGCAAATCCGATCCTGACGGCGGCCAATTGGCCCTACCCCGCACACACGGTGTTCAACGCCGGCGCGACCCGCCTTCAGGATGGGACGACGCTGCTGCTCTGCCGTGTCGAGGATCGGCGCGGCCACTCGCATCTGTGCGCCGCGCGGTCCGACAACGGCGTTGACGGATGGCGGATAGATCCGCAGCCCACCCTGTGGCCCGATCCGGAGCGGCATCCGGAGGAAGTGTGGGGGATCGAAGATCCCCGCATCACGTTTGTGGACGAGCTCGGGAAGTATGCCGTGACCTATACGGCGTTCAGCACGAACGGCCCTGGCGTGGCACTGGCGCTGACCAGCGACTTCCGGACGTTCGAGCGATGCGGTCTGGTGATGCAGCCCGACGACAAGGACGCCGCCCTGTTGCCACGCCGCATCAACGGGCGGTTCGCACTTCTCCACCGCCCGTGGACGGATCCGCGCGCGGATATCTGGATCTCCTATTCACCGGACCTTCGCAACTGGGGTGGGCACAAGATGGTGCTGCCCGCGCGCCGAGGCGGGTGGTGGGACGCCAACCGCATTGGCTTGTCGCCGCCGCTGATCGAGACACCGCGCGGATGGCTCATGCTGTATCACGGCGTCCGACGAACCGCGTCCGGCGCCTTGTACCGCCTCGGGGCGGCACTGTTCGATCTGGAAACGGCTGAACGCTGCCTGTTGCGCGGTGACTCGTGGATCTTCGGGCCGGAGACGGCCTACGAGCGCGAAGGCGACGTGGGCTATGTCACCTTTCCGTGTGGGTACACGCTCGACGCGGACGGCGACGGGATCAATCTGTACTACGGTGCGGCCGATACGTGTATCGCGCTGGCCAAAGGCAGCATCGCCGAAATTCTTGGCTGGCTCGACCGGCACAGCGTGGCATAGCCAATTCGATCAAAGCTCACTTCCGAGCGCGACCCGCGTCCTCCGCAAACGCCTGCGCTACTGAGGTCGCCACGGACTTCATGTCGGCGAACGATATGTTCGACATCGCCGCGACGACGATCCCGCGTTCGGGAAACGTCAGCAAGTACGTGGAGCCGCCAATGAAATCCGCTTTGCTCCCATGGCCCGTCGTCCGCGCGGGTGCGCCCGCGATCGGTAACGTCTCGAGCTTCCAGCCCAGACCGTAGCCGGTCTCCTCGCCCGACCGCAGCACCTGCGGCGTCTGAAGCATGTCCACAGTCGCGCGCTGCAAGAGCGTGCCGCTGGTGATCGCCATGCCGAAGCGAACCAGGTCCGACGGCGTTGACAGAAACGCGCTGGCGCCGGCATAGCAGGAATGGTCGCCTTCGCGTACCGGTTCCGGACCGTATCGCGTGTCGCCGGCGAACCTCGGGAAGTAGAACGTCGCACGATTTGGAATCGAATGCGTCGCCGAGTCCGGCAGCGTGTCCGACATTCTTGAGGGCGCGAAGACTTCCCTGCGCATGAACGCGAAGAACGGCTCGCCGGCCGCCGCCTCGACCGCCGCGCTCACGAGAATCCAGCTGTAGCTCGAAGGCCGGTACTGCGTGCCCGGCTCGAACAGCAGCGAATCACGCGCAAAGAGTTTCAATCCGTCGAGCGTACGTGCGCACGGCTCCATCCACGCCTCGTCGCCCGGATCGTCGGGCAGGCCGGCCAGATGGCCCATCAACTGGCGCACGGTCACCGGCCACTGTTTCTTCGGGAACTCCGGCACGTACGTCTGGATGTCGGCGTCGAGGCGCAGCGCGTGTCGTTCCACCAGCAACCCGGCGGCCGCCGACGTGAGCGCCTTGGACACCTCGCCGGTCCTGAATCGCGTGTCCGGCGTCGCGGGGGTGTGGTGATCGAGATCCGCCCAGCCGAAGCCTTCCGCCCAGACGAGATCGCCGCCGACGCCAACCGCCACCGAAAGGCCCGGCACGTTCTGCCCTGTCAGACCCGCGCGGACGATCTGGCGGCCCTGCTCCACGGCTTCGGTCCACTCGGGCGACGGAGCCGAGCGCGTCACCGACGAGATCTTCTGCGCGTCCGGGTGGAGCGGCGTCGCCGTGACGTTCATGTACACGAACAGGCTCGCAATCGCCGCGACCAGCAGGCCGACACCAAGCACGATCAGGACGAGAACGGTTTGCGCCCGGGGCGTCTTCATGCGTTACACTTTACAATACAAAGTGCTTTGACAAAAGCCGCATTTTGACGGGCCTTTGACGACACAATAGCGACCGGATGCAGCGGCCCCCGATCAACTGGCCCATTCTGCTGAGCTTGCCGACGGCCATCGTCGCGCTCTACAGCTATCCGCTCGTGTTCGTGCGCTGGGCGGCGACGCGCGACGTGCCCTGGGTGAATCTGCTGCTCTGCACGGCCGCCGTCGCGCTCGCCGTCGCCGGCATCAGACGCAGCTTCCGCCGCGAGCGCGCGTGGATCTCGAAAGCCCTGACGCTCATCGTCGCCGCCGCGAGCGTCGCCGGCGCCGGCCTGTTCGTCTACAAGGTCATGATCGTCGCGAGAGAGCTGCCCGAGTCCGCGGCGGCGCCGGCGGTCGGACAACCGGCGCCGGACTTCACGCTGACCGACGCGAACAACCAACCCGTGTCGCTCGCGGCGCTGCGCTCGACGCCGCTGGCAGGGTCGCGAGCGCCGCGCGGCGTCCTGCTGATCTTCTATCGAGGCTATTGGTGAACCGGCTGCAACTCCGAGTTGCGGAGTATGGAGCAGCATCTGGCAGCATTCGACGCCGCTGGCATTCGCGTCGTGGCGATCAGCGTCGATGACCCAGAGACGTCGCGCGAGTTGTCGCGCGCGAAGGGTTACACGTTCACGCTGCTGTCCGATCCAGACATGAAAGTGATCGGCCAGTACGATCTGGTCGATCCGATCGATCAGGTGTCGCGTCCCGCCGAGTTCCTCGTCGACGCGGCAGGCATCGTTCGATGGCGCAACTTCGCGCCCAGCGTGTACGTGCGCGCGCGGCCGGAAGATCTGCTGAAAGCGGCGGCTGGGCTCAAGTAACGGTCACGACGTCCCCAGCGCCATCAGGCATTCGTACGCCGCGTACTTGTAGCTTTCGGCGAGCGTCGGGTAATTGAAGACCATGTCGATGAACAAATCGACCGGGGCGTCGAGGTGGATCGCCGTCTGGCCGATGTGAACCAGCTCGGTGGCGCGCTCGCCGATCGCGTGCACGCCGATCACCCGCCGCGAACGGCGCTCGACGATGAGCTTGGTCATGCCCTCGAGATCGCCGCTGATCTGACCGCGGGCGTTGTTGCGGTACAGCGCGCGCCCGACCACCACGTCCAGGCCTTTCTGACGCGCGCTCTCCTCGGTTTCGCCGACAGCGCTGACCTCGGGGATCGTGTAGATGCCGTACGGCATGATCGCCGACACGTTCTGCTTGTAGCCGAAGCCGAAGGCGCGGCAGATGGCCACGCGTCCCTGTTCCATCGACACGGACGCCAGCGCGGGAAACCCCGTGACATCGCCCGCGGCGAGCACATGCGGCACCGCGGTGCGGTAGGCGTCATCCACGTCGAGATACCCGCGCGAGTTCGGCGCCACACCGATGCGCTCGAGGCCGAGCCGCCCGGTGTTGCCCACGCGCCCGGCCGAAAAGAGCAGCTCGTCCGTGCGCAGGCGCTCGCCGTTACCGAGGTCGGTGACGATCGCGTCGCCGTGGCGCGCGACGCGGGTCCAGCGCACGTTCTGCACGAGCCGGACGCCGAGCGCCGTCATGGCCTCACATAGCCGCGCCACCAACTCGCGATCCAGAAACGGCAGGATGTCGGGCCGTCCGTCCACGAGGGTGACCGCGACGCCCAGCGCCGCGAACATGCACGCGTACTCGCAGCCAATGACGCCGGCGCCGAGAATCGCCAGGCTCGCCGGCAGCCGCGCGAGGCCGAGGACTTCGTCGCTGTCGTGTATCGCGGGATCGTCGAACGGGATATCAGCGGGACGAAACGGACGCGATCCGGTCGCGATCAGGATGTAGTCGCCAGCCATTCGCCTCGCGCCGGCCGGGGTCTCGACGATCACGGTATGTCGGTCGTCGAAGCGCGCGTGTCCCTGGACGTATTCCGCGCCGTGGCGGTGGAGGTTGCGCCGGATCATCGTCGAGGCGGCGTCGGCGATCGCGTTCTTGCGCGCGATGAGCTGCCGTACCGTCGCATCCGGCGCCAGTTCCACGGCGACGCCATAGAGCTGGCGGTTGCGGTACCCGGAGAGGTACATCGCCGTCTCGCGCAGCGTTTTGCTCGGCAACGTTCCGGTATGAACGGCGGCGCCGCCCGGCTCGGCTTCGGCCTCGATCACGGCCACGCGCTTGCCGAAGTACGCCGCCTGCGCCGCGCCCTTCTCGCCGGCCGGACCGGATCCGATGACGACCAGATCGAACCGCTCGGCGTCCACGCGCCTCACAGCCCTGTCCGCTTCTCGAGATGCTCCGGGTACCGCTCGCCGTGAATCGTGATCGCCGCGGCGGCTCGATCGATCTCCGCAAGATCCGCGGTTGTCAGCTCGATGTCCGCGGCGCCGATGTTCTCGTCGAGCCGGTGCGGCTTGGTCGTGCCGGGAATCGGCACGATCCACGGCTTCTGCGCGAGCAGCCAGGCGAGCGCCATCTGCGCAGTGGTCGCGTGCTTCCGTTCGGCGATCGTGCGCAGCACGTCCACCAGGGCCTGGTTCGCCTTCCGCGCTTCAGGTGTGAACCGCGGCACGATGTTCCGAAAATCCGAACTGTCGAAGGTCGTCGTCTCGTCGATCTTTCCGGTCAGGAACCCTTTGCCGAGCGGGCTGAACGGGACGAAGCCGATGCCGAGTTCCTCGAGCGCCGGAAGGAGTGCCTCTTCCGGCCGCCGCCACCACAGCGAGTACTCGCTTTGCACGGCCGTCACCGGCTGGACAGCGTGCGCGCGGCGAATCGTCTGCACGCCGGCCTCCGACATGCCGAAGTGGCGGACTTTTCCCGCCTGAATCAGATCTTTGATGGTGCCTGCGACGTCCTCGATCGGCACGTTCGGATCGACCCGATGCTGGTAATAGAGATCGATGGCCTCGACCTTCAGCCGCTTGAGCGATTCGTCGGTCGCCTTCCTGACGTGATCCGGCTGGCTGTCCACGATCTGCTGTTTGCCGTCGATGGTGATCCCGAACTTCGTCGCGATCTTGACTCGGCCGCGAAACGGCGACAGCGCCTCGCCCACCAGCGCCTCGTTCGCGAAAGGACCGTAAGCCTGCGCGGTGTCGAAGAACGTCACACCGCGCTCCACGGCCCGCGCGATGAGCGCGATCATCTCTGTCTTGTCGCCGGCCGGACCGTAGCCGTAGCTCATCCCCATGCAGCCGAGGCCGATGGCCGAGACGTCAAGGTTGCTGCTGCCGAGTCTCCGTGTGTGCATCGTGGCCTCGAAGGTCGCTCTCGATTCGATCCACAGACACCGGCCACACCGTCAGGTGCTCCGGGATGTCCAGCGTGTTCTTGACGGCCGCGGGCACGACGCGCGCGGGCGTCAGCTTGTGGCCGCGCTTCACGACCAGAATATCGATTGCCCGTCCGTGGGTGCCGAGAATCTCCACCATCGAGAAATCGTCGTTCGGAAAGTCGTCGTCCTCATAGAACTGCTGGCCGACGATGAAGACGCAGGCGCCGGGTTCGTGTTCGAAGGCGTAGCACGCGCCCTCGTCCTCTTCCTCTTCGAACTCGACGACACGTGAGGCCTGGAGCCGGATCTCGTAGGCGCGGTTCGCGCGGCGGGCATCCTCGAGCATCGGTACTTGCGCGCGCATCAGCCGGCGCCAGCCCATTCCGATCCAGATCGCGAACAGCGCGCACATCAGCGCCCAGAACCCGACGACGAGCGCGCGCGGCGCGTCAGAAAGCCAGAGCGTCGCGGCCATGAGCGCTCCGCACACCACCGCGCTGGCGGCGCCGCTCTTGACGAGCGCCATGCGGCTTTCGCGAGTGGCGTTGGCGAGGCGGTCGTCGATCTGGCGCTGCTCGTCGGCGCTCAACGGACGCTCAGTGCGGCTGAGCATGCGCCATGATGCCCGAACTGAACGCGAAAACCCTGGCATCATAAAGGTGCCTGCCTTGAAACGAGGCGCTCGTGAGAACACTGCTGTTTGCGGCCTTCGTCGCGCTGCTATCCGTTCCGGCCTTCGCGCAAGCGACGAATTCGACCTCTGCCCAGCTGGGTCAAACACCACGGAC
>Ga0111538_10011227_pt1 | contig 11893 bp, 12 predicted proteins | sample SoiMethybrSBSTD1_FD_79669 | JGI IMG/M metagenome (GOLD analysis project Ga0111538, IMG submission 79669) | Bulk soil microbial communities from a Populus tree surrounding site in Tennessee, USA - Soil MetaG P. TD hybrid SBSTD1 (version 2)... | ecosystem: Environmental > Terrestrial > Soil >...
CGGACGAGCTCTCAGCGATCCAGCCAGGCCGCCATCAGCCGGCCGCCGTAGTCGTACCCGAGATTGGGACCGTAGTTCTTGAGCGCCGGATCCCACACGGCCGGCACGACGACGGAGTAGGCCTCGGCGCGGTAGACCATCTTGGCGAGATAGCGCTGGATCTCGAAGATCAGCTCGCGCCGCTTGGCGTGATCCTGCACGCGCCGCTGGCGCAACAGCATGTCGGTGAGCGGCGGATCGTTCACCTTCATGTTGTTGCGCGGGCTCTCCGGCAGGAACGCGCTCGCCAGGAAGCTGTCGGGATCGAGGAACGGCGTCGACGGCCCCCAGACGACGCCTTCGTATTTCCCGAGCGGCACCGTTGCGATGTACGCGCCGTATTCGCGCTGGTTCAGCTTCGCCTCGATGCCGATCTCTTTCAGGTCCTTGGCCACGACCTGGGCGCCGTCGACCAATGCCGTCTCGCCGAAGCTGTGGAAGTCGATGACCGTGGAAAAGCCCTTCGGGTATCCGGCTTGAGCGAGAAGCCGGCGGGCTTCGGCGGGATCGTGCTGGTAGTAGCGCGCGCCCTCCCCCAGCTGGTCGATCGGCAGCGACCACTCCTTGAGCGCGATCGGCAGCCCCGGCGGATTGAACACCGCCGCGCTATCGGCGACCGCCTCGACGAGAGCCGGACGATTCAGGGCCAGCGAGACAGCGCGTCGCACGCGGACGTCACTGAACGGAGGCCGATCGGCCCGCATGGTGACGCCGATGCGCACGTTCGAGGGCATGTCGACGGTTTTGAGCCCCGGGCGATACTTCGCGAGCTGATCCTTGAATTGATTCCAGTCGGGCCGATTGACGACTCCCATGAACTCGGGCCCCAGGTCGTACTTTTTGGCGAGAAACGCCGTCATCCGTGAGGACTGATCCTCGTCGACCACCAGCTCGACGCGATCGATGTAGGGGAGCCCGGGCACGAAGTAGTGCGGGTTTCGTACGAGCGTCATCCCGATGTTGGGCCGATAGCTGTCGAGCATCCACGGACCGGTGCCGACGGTGGCCTCCCACTTCTTGAGATCGCCGAACTTCTCGACCACCTCGCGAGCGACGATGGCGCCGGTCATCGGGTTGGCGACGACGTCCGGGAACCACACGTAGGGTTCCTTGAGCGTGACCTTGACCGTGTAGCGATCGGTTGCCTCGACCCGTTCGACGGCGCCCAGCAGATAGTTCTGGGGATTGCCCACGAGGTTCTTGAAGCGATCCATGGAGTAGACGACATCATCGGCGGTGAGCTCACGGCCGTTGGTCGGCGGTTTCGGGTGCCACCGCACGCCCTTTCGCAGCCGGAAGACGTACGTGGTCTCGTTGGGCTGGCTCCATGACTCGGCCAGGTCGCCCTCGAGGGCGAAGCTGCCCGGCTGGACCGACGGTCCGGCCTTGTGCTTGAGGAGCCGGCTGTGCGTGAAGCTGTAGACGACTTGTGTCTTGAAGGCCACGACCAGATACGGATCGAAGTGAGGCGGGTCCCAGACACGGAGCGTCAGCGTTCCTCCGCGCTTGGGCGCCTGGGCGCGAACTGCGGAGGGCTCCAGCATCGCTCCCGCGAACGCCAGTCCGCTCAGGGTCAGGAGATCACGACGAGCGAAGTCCATCGGGCGCCTCCTCGCGACGTTATCTTCCCTTGGCTTCGCGCCGGGCAATGACCCCGGTCTAGGGGACGGTCTCCGGATAGCCTGTTGTCGCGCCGTATCTTACTCCCGCGTCCAGCGCCGCGGCTGTGTCAGAACACCAGCGCCGACGCCCTGACCCGAGAGCGCGCGCATCGAGAAGCGCCGATGGCGGCTGGCGCCGGGTAGACGTCTGCGCTACGTTAGGAGCGCTGGAGCCGGGGCGCGAGCGCAGGACGGCGGCAACCGTAAGGAGTCCGGCTATCAAGCGGGAAGACGCCTTTCGCAGGCAATGCGACAAGGTTGGCGCAAAAGTGAAAGACGTCTATCGCACGATGGGCCGCTACGACCTTGCGGCAGTCGTTGACGCGCCCGACGACGTAACCATCAGCTCGCTGCTCTACTCGACAGGAGCCCTCGGCAACATTCGCACCGAGACCCTGCGAGCGTTCTCGCGAGAGGAGACTGAAGGAACAACGCACCTCGGCCGCCCCGCGCGCCCCGGCCTCAGCAACTCTGGCCGCGTCGGCTTGCCGGTGCCACACCCGGTGAAGTGGTGTGAGCGCGGCCATCTCGGAGGGGACGCAAATGCGTGGACTCGCGATCGTCGCGATCGTCGCTCTTCTCCCAGCGCTGGCCAACGCCGGCGGCTCGAACTACGCGGTGGCGCCGGGAGCTCGGCCGGCCCTGAGCGGAAAGATCTCAGAGTGGCCGGTGCCGACACCGCAATTCGCCCGCGATCCGGCGCCGGGCCCCGACGGCGCGATCTACATCGCGGTGATGTTCGGGAACAAGATCGCGCGCTTCGATCCGCGTACGCGCACGTTCAAGGAATGGGACTTGCCGGCGGGCGCCCGACCGCACGGCCTCCTGGTAGATCGCGACGGTCAGGTCTGGTACACGGGCAACGGCAACGGCACCATCGGCCATCTCGATCCGGGCACGGGCAAGGTGATCGAACACAAGGCGCCGTCAGGCGGCGACCCGCACACGCTTGTCATCGACGATGCCGGCGTGATCTGGTTCACCGTCCAGAGCGGACATCGCATCGGTCGCCTCGATACGCGCACCGGCGCCATCACCGAGTACAAGGCGGCCGGCAACCCGTACGGCATCGCCATCGACCGCACGGGTAACGTCTGGTTCTGCCAGCTATCGGGGGATCGGCTCGGGCGGCTCGACCCGAAGACGGGGACGCTCACCGATTTGCCGCTCGAGCGCGGCTCGCGGCCTCGGCGCATGGCGGCGGCGCCGGACGGTTCGCTCTGGGTCACGCAATACGGCAACGGCAAGCTCGTACGCGTCGATCCCGTCGCACGGAAGGTCGTGAAGGAGTACGCGCTGCCGGCTGGTCAGGACGGCGGTCCATACGCCGTCACCGTCGACGCGGCTGGCGCGGTGTGGGCCAACGAGATCAAGACCGACACCGTGGTCCGCCTCGATCCCAAGACCGACCAGCTGCGCGTGTTCGCGCTGCCGTCCAAAGACGTCGGGATCCGCAAGATGATCGTGGATGCCGACGGTCGTCTCTGGTACATGGGCAGCCACAACGGTCGCCTCGGCGTCATTGAGTAGCCATCCGGCGAAGACGCAGCGGCGGAGAGGTCACCCTTTCCAGAGAGCGGCGAGCTGGGTCGCGACCAGTTCTTTGTAACTGACCTCCCCTCCAAGGGCGCCGATCTCTCGGGCGAATCCGCTGATATGGGTAACCATCTCCTCGGTGATGGTCGCGTCGTAGAAGGGCGCGTCACGTGCGACCTCGTACGCGATGAGACTCGCCTCCTCGGCAGGAAACAGGCGTTGCGCGGCCTTCACGGCCAGCGGCGGGTCGGCGCGGAGTGCCCGCTGGGTTTTCACGATGGCCCGGACGGCCCCTGCGGCGATGTCCGGATGCTCCCTGACGAGCCGCTCCGTGGTCACGAGCGCGGGGAAGGTCCAGTGGCGAGCCGCGGGCGGCCCATCGCCCCGGCGCACATCGAGCAGAATCCTGGCGATGCCGCGCTTCACTCCAAGGTCCGCGCGCAAACCGTTGCCCCAGTAGCCGTCGGAGACGCCCTGCTCGATCGCATCGACTCCATCCCACGCCCAGTTGGGGCTGGTGCGTGGTGGACTCGGAACGATCCGAACGTTATCTCGCTCCAGGTCGATGCCCCCTTCCTCCAGCAGCCGTTTCATCGTCAGGCCCGGGTCGGCCGACGCGCTCAGACGCAACCCTTTCACCGCGTTGACGTCGCCTTGTTCGCATTTGATGTCGGAGCGGATCGCCAGGAACCAGTAGGTGTAGTGGGAGAGCGCGCAGAGTAGGACGCCGCCTCGCCAGCCAGGGAAGCTCCGCAGGCCCGTGAACGGAGAGCCCCCGAAGAAGTCGATCGCCCCATCCTTCAGGGCCTGCGACGGATTGGGCGGCGAGAAGACGAATTCGACGTCGACGCCTTCCTGCTTGAAGAAGCCGAGCTGGATGGCCGCGATCGCCACGAAATAGGAAGGAGAGATCGCGTCGGCAACGGTCAGTCGCATCGTGATCAGGCGGTTGCCGGCGCAACCTCTACGCCGTTGACCGTGTCGACCGTCTTGTAGTGGCCGGGCGCGGTGATCTCGAGGATCTCCACGTCCTCCGACCAGCCGGTCACCGTGTGGGGCAGCCCCGGCGGGATGATGTGGCAGTCGCCGGCCGCGAGCTTGTGCTCGCCGTGGCCGTGGTAGTGGAAGCTCATCCAGCCCTTGAGGACATAGACGAAAAGGAAGTCGAGCTCGGTGTGCTTGTGCTCCGCGATCGGCGGCTTCGAGCCCGCGACACCCTTGATCACATGGGCGTCGTACGCGCCGCCGGTGGCCTCTTCGACGCCGAGCTGGCGGTAGAGGAACTGCGGCCGCGGCGCGCCGTTGTTCGCCTGGATGGGCGCAAACTTAGTGTCCTCGATGTGCTTGACGAGCAGTGACTGCTTGAACTCGGTCTTCTGCATGGCCGGCCTCCGAAATAACATGTTGTAGCGACCGGCGTATCTTACTCCCGCGCCGGCTCCGGGTGTCGTCACCTCTTGACCTCGCCCCGCTTCGGGTCATCCTGGGGACATGCCGTCCAAACACCTGGATCGTGGCCGGCGAGCCTACGACCGCCGGGCATGGAAGGACGCGCACGAGCTCCTCTCGTTGGCCGATCGAGACAAGGCCTTGCGGCCGGCGGACCTCGAGCGGTTGGCGAGAGCGGCATTCCTGATCGGACGTGAGAAGGAGTTCGAGCGCACGCTCGAGCGCGCTCATCGGGCGTACCGAGACGCGGGCGATCGGCCCAGCGCTGCCCGTTGCGCGTTCTGGATCGGCCTCCTCCTCTTCCTCGGCGGCAAGACCGGCGCCGCGACTGGATGGCTCGCGCGAGCTCAGCGGCTGCTCGACCAGGAGGGACGTGAGACTGCCGAAGATGGCTATCTGCTACTCCCCGTCGCGGAGCAGCATTTGAGGGCAGGTGAGGGCGAGCGCGCTCGTGCGGTGGCTCGCGAGGCGATCGGCCTTGGAACCCGTCTCGGCGATCGTGATTTGGTTGTCGCCGCGCAGCATGTGGAGGGACGGGCGCTTCTGGAGATGGGCCGGATCGAGGAAGGGTTCACGCTGCTCGACGAGATGATGGTCGAGGTCACGTCCGGCGAGCTCTCACCGATGATGACCGGCCTGGTTTACTGCAGCATGATCAACTGCTGCCAGCGCATCCACGCGCTCGGCCGGGCTCGCGAGTGGACGGCCGCGCTCAGTCGCTGGTGCCAGGACCAGGGGCAGATGATGAGCTTCACCTCGACGTGCCTGGTGCATCGCGCCGAGATCCTGCAGCTCCAGGGCTCGTGGGCGGACGCACTGGCCGAGGCACGCCGAGCCTGTCGGCACACCAACTGGGTCGACGAGCGCCCGCCCGGCGCGGCGTTCTACCAGCAAGGCGAGATCCTCCGGTTGCGGGGCGAGCTCGACGCCGCGGAGAGCGCCTATCGCAACGCCAGCCGCGCGGGCACCGAGGCCCAGCCGGGCCTCGCGCTGCTGTGGCTGGCGCGGGGACGCGTACGCGCAGCGGCCGCTGCCATCGGGCGCAGCCTCGACGCGACGGTCGACCCGCTCGAGCGAGCGAGATTGTTGCCGGCCCGGATCGAGATCCTGCTGGCGGCGCGCGAGTACGACCTAGCACGTGCCGCCAGCGTCGAGCTCGCGGAGATCGTGGCGAAGTTTCCGATCGAGGTGCTGCGCGCGGCGGCCGCGCAAGCCAGGGGCGCCGTCGAGCTGGCGGTGGGCAAGGCGCGCGAGGCACTGGTGTTCCTGCGGCTCGCCTGGAAGGAGTGGCAGGCGCTCGAGGTCCCGCACGCGGCGGCTCGTACCCGTGAAGTGCTGGGTCTCGCGTGCCGCGCGCTCGGCGATCGGGAAGGGGGGCGCATGGAGCTCGAAGCGGCCCGAGCGGCCTACGAGAGCTTGGGCGCGCGTCCGGACATCGCTCGCGTCGACGCGCTCTTGACACATCATCGAGGCGCCGGTCCCAACGGTCTCACGCTCCGCGAAGTGCAGGTGCTGCGTCTGGTCGCTGCCGGTAAGTCCAACAAGGAGGTCGGCACCGCGCTCTCGTTGAGCGTGAAGACGGTCGAGCGTCACGTCGGCAACATCCTGACGAAGCTCGATGTGCCCTCCCGCGCGGCCGCCACGGCCTGGGCTTACGAGAACGAGGTGGTCCGCTCGCCCCGCTGAGGGGAAACCCTCACTCCGGTCTCGCGCGTGCAGTGGGGGCTCTTCCCGAAGCGGCGCGGCCCAATGTCTCCCTAGCCTGAAAACAGATTCGCTCCATCAGGAGGGAAGACATGAGCGCCTCACGTTACGACGTCATCGTGATCGGCGCGCGCTGTGCAGGCGCGTCGACGGCCATGCTGCTCGCCCGGAAGGGCTACCGAGTGCTCGCGGTCGACCGTGCGACGTTTCCAAGCGACACCGTGTCGACCCATCTCGTCCATCCACCCGGGGTCGATGCGCTGAAGCGATGGGGTCTGCTCGACCGCGTCATCGCGACCGGATGTCCGCCGATCCACACGTACGCCTTCGACTTCGGTCCGTTCGCGCTCACGGGGTCGCCCGGCGCGAATCGCGGGGATGTCGCCTACGCACCGCGACGCACGGTGCTCGATCAGATCCTGGCGGACGCGGCCTCCGCGGCGGGCGTGGACCTCCGCGAAGGCTTCACGGTGGAGGACATCGTCTTCGACGGCGAGCGCGTGGTCGGCATCCGCGGGCGCAGCCGAGGCGGCGTCACGGTGACCGAGCGTGCGCGCGTCGTCGTCGGCGCCGACGGGCTTCATTCGCTCGTGGCGCGGGCGGTGGATGCGGAGCGGTACCACGAGAAGGCGCCGCTCCTCGCGGCCTACTACTCGTACTGGAGCGGGCTGCCGATGGCGGGACGGTTCGAGGCCTACAATCGGCCGCGCCGTGCCTTCGCGGCGTGGCCGACCAACGACGATCTCACGCTCGTCATCGGGGGCTGGCCGTATGCGGAGTTCGAGTCGAACAAGAGGGACATCGACGGTAACTTCCTCTCGGTGATCGAGCTCGTGCCGGACTTCGCGGATCGCCTGCGAAAAGCACACCGCGAGGAACGGTTCGCGGGTATGCCCGTGCCCGGATATTTCCGCAAGCCGTTCGGGCCGGGGTGGGCGCTGGTGGGCGACGCCGGATACAACAAGGACTTCATCACGGCGCAGGGAATCCAGGACGCCTTCCGGGACGCCGAGCTATGCGCCCGCGCGCTGGATGAAGCAACTTCCGGCCGCCGGCCCTTCGACGAGGCGATGTCCGAGTATCAAGTTGCGCGCGACGAGCACGTTCTGCCGATGTATGAGCTCACCGCGGAAATCGCCTCGCTCGAGCCTCCGCCACCTGAGCTGCAGAAGATCCTGCACGCGGCGCACCGGAACCAGGAAGCGATGGACGGCTTCGCACGCGTGAACGCGGGAGTCACCTCTCCGGCGGAGTTCTTCTCGGAGGAAAACGTCCAGCGCATCTTCGCGGCCGCGCGCTAAGTTATCATGCGGCCGGATGAGCGCAGCGAAACGGCCCAACTTCCTCGTGATCTTGATCGACGATCTGCGCCACGACGAGCTCGGCGTCGGCGGCCACCCGTACATGAAGACGCCGCACTCCGACCGCATCGCCCACGAGGGCGCCCTGTTCGAGCGAGCCTTTCACACGACCCCCATCTGCTCGCCGAACCGGGCCTCGGTGATGACCGGTCAGTACGCCAGCCGGCACGGCATCATCGACAACGTCGCGCGCGACGCCGCGAGCCACCGGCTGCCGAACTATCACCTGGCGCTGCAGGAGCTCGGATACGAGACCGCCCACGTGGGCAAGTGGCACATGGGCAACGATGGCCGGCCGCGCCCGGGCTACCACCACTGGGTGAGCTTCGACGGGCATGGCCGGCTGAACGATCCCGCGCTCAACGTGAACGGCACCTACGAGAAGCACCAGGGCTACATGACCGACCTGCTCAACCAGTTTGCCGTCGACTTCGTTTCGCGCAGGCACGAGCGTCCCTGGTCGCTGTTCTTCGCCCACAAGGCCGTGCATCCCGATGCCTTCCAGCACCCGGACGGCACCTTGGACCTCGCGCAGCACGGAGGCTACCGGGTGGCCGAGCGTCACGAGGGCCTCTATCAGGGTTGCGTGTTCCCGAAGAAGCCGAACATGCTGTCGCCGGCCGAGGTCGTGAAGAGCAAGCCCGCGTGGGCCGAGGCGATGGCGCTGAAGCAATCAGCGGCTGCGAAGGCGGCCCTCGAGGTGATCCAGCCGGGGTCGCAAGAGGAGATCCGGTTGCGAGCCTGCATGATGGCGGCCGTGGACGAGGGCGTCGGCGCCCTCTTCGAGGCTCTGGAGCGGTCGGGCGCGCTCGACGACACGGTGATCATCTTCTTCGGCGACAACGGGTACTTCTTCGGTGAGCACGGGCTCGGGCCCGAGCGCCGTTTCGCCTACGAGGACGGTATCCGCTCTCCGTTCCTCGTTCGCTATCCGCGGCGGATCAAGGCCGGCACTCGTTTGCGTGAGCTGGTCATCTGCCAGGACATCGCGCCCACCCTGATCGAGTTGGCGCGCGGCCGGCCGGGGCAGCAGATCCAGGGGCGCTCGCTGCTGCCGCTCTTTTCCGGGCGGAGGAGCGCATGGCGGAAGTCGTTCCTCATCGAGTACTGGGCCGAGAACGCCATGCCCTGGCTCGTGGGTATGACCTACAAGGCGGTGCGGACCGATCGCCACAAGTACATTCACTGGGTCAACAAGAGCCGCGACCACGAGCTGGACGAGCTATACGATCTCGAGACCGATCCGTTCGAGCTTCGGAATTTGATCCGGAGCCGATCGCACGCCGCTGTCCGCGAGAAGCTGCGCAAGGACCTCGCGAGGCTCGTGGTGGAGGCTCTGGGCCTCTAGGTTTTCCCCGTCCGCGAATTCGTATTGGCGCTACTATCGGCGCGCAACGGTCTCGCTGCCGTGCACCCCGCACCGAGGAGGCGCCATCATGACGCGCTGCCTGTCGACTCTCGGGTTCCTGCTCTTCGTCGCCTGCGTCGGCGTCGCATCCGCGCAAACCCTGGAGGAGCTCCGCAACGACGGTAAGAACACCGACAACGTCCTGACCTACGGCATGGGCTACAACCTCAACCGCTACAGCGCGCTCAATCAGGTCAACCGGACGACGGTGAAACGCCTGGTGCCGGTGTGGAACCTGTCGCTCGACAACCGCTGGGGCGAGCAGGCCCAGCCGCTCCTCTACAACGGTGTGATGTACGTGACCAATGCGAAGTGGACGGTGGCGATCGACGCCGCGACCGGCAAGCAGCTCTGGCGCACGGAGGTCGACTGGCTCCCGGAGACGCCGCGCGTGGTCTGCTGCGGAACAAGGGTCCGGCCCTCTACAACGGCAAGGTGTTCCGCACCACGCTGGACGCGTTCGTGGTCGCGCTCGACCAGAAGACGGGTAAGCAGCTCTGGAAGTCGAAGGCCGCCGACTGGAGCGAGGGCTATTCGATGACGGTGGCGCCGCTGGTTGCCAACGGCGTCTTGCTCACCGGAATCTCCGGCGCCGAGTTCGGCATCCGTGGCTTCATCGATGGCTGGGACCCGGACACCGGCCGGCACCTGTGGCGGCGCTACACGACCGCGGGGCCGGGCGAGCCCGGCGCCGATACGTGGCCGCCCGGCGATGCGTACAAGAACGGTGGCGCGTCGACCTGGATCACCGGCTCGTACGATCCGGATCTCGACCTCGTCTACTGGGGCACCGGCAACGCCGGTCCATGGAACCCGGAGCCGCGCGGCAAGCTCGATAATCTGTACGTCGCCTCGATCCTGGCGATCCGGCCCAAGACGGGCCAGATCGTCTGGCACTACCAGGCGACGCCGAACGATCCGTACGATTGGGACGCCTGCTGGGAGCTGATCCTGGGCGACATCAAGGTCGACGGACAGGCGCGCAAGGTCGTCATGCAGCTCAACCGGAACGGCTTCCTGTACGTACTCGATCGCACCAACGGCAAGCTCTTGTCGGCCAAGCCGTTCGAAAAGATCAGCTGGGCCACGCACGTCGACATGACCACGGGCCGCCCGGTCGAATCGGAGCAGGGCCAGAAGGTGCGAGCCTACGAGTGGATCGAGAAGTGGCCGGGGACGCGCGGCGCCAAGAACTGGGCGCACGCGGCGTTCGACCCGAACACCGGCCTGCTCTTCGCCAACACGATGCACGCGGCGCGCGTGTACCGCCTCCTCCCGGTCGAGCCGTTCAAGGCGGGGCAGCGCTACATGTTCATGGAGGCCAAGGACCCGGAGAATCGTCCCGCTGATCTGCCGTGGGGTCACCTCGAGGCGATCGATCCGATGACCGCGAAGCCGCGCTGGCGGATGCCGCTGACCGACTTCCCGCACTGGTCGGCCGTGCTCGCCACGGGCGGAGGGCTCGTGTTCACCGGCAAGATGACCGGCGAATTCATCGCCGTCGACGCCGACACCGGCAAAACGCTCTGGCAATTCCAGACGGGCTCGGGCGTCAACTCGCAGCCGATCACGTGGACGCGCAACGGTAAGCAGTACATCACCGTGCTCTCCGGCCTCGGCGGGCTGGGAGAAATCGTGAATCGGCAGAAGCTCGGGAACGTGCCGCAGGGCGGGTCGGTGTGGACGTTCGCTCTGGTCGATTGAAGAGACGACTGCTCTGCGTGAGCGGCGCGCTCGCGCTCTACGGCGCGAGCGTCGCCGCGCAGAGCAGTCCGTTCGAGCCGGAACAGATCAGCAAGGGCGCGGCGCTCTTCGCGCGAAACTGCGCGCCGTGCCATGGCCCGCGTATGGTGGATCCGCAGGGCGCCTTCGATCTGCGAAAGTTCCCGCCGGACGAGAAGCCTCGCTTTCTCAACGTGCTGACGAGGGGCAAGAACGCGATGCCCCCGCTCGGCGGACTGTTCCAGCCCGACGAGATCGACGCGCTGTGGGCCTACGTCATAGCGGGGGAGAAGCGCTGATGGCCGACCCAGTGCTCATGGACCGGATGTTTCAGCGCATCATGCGCGCGCTGGTCGAGACCGGCAGTGCGCCTCACTACGCCGAGCTCGCCCGTGCACTTGCTCTTCCGGTCGAAGAGGGACGCCGGCTACTGCATGACGTGATGCAGGCCTACCCGATCGGCTGGCTCCATCCCGATACGGACTACATCGCGTCGTTCCCGCCGCTCAACAACTTGCCGACGCAATACCGCGTGACCGTGCGCGGTGCTCAGCGGTGGTTCGCTCAGTGCGGTTTCGAGGCGACCTCAGTGACCTGGCTGTTCCCCGGCGAGCCCGTCCGCATCGATGCTCCGTGCCTGGACTGCGGCGACCCGGTCACCGTCGAGATGCGCGACGGTCGCATCGTCTGGGTCGATCCGCCGGGCGTCGTCGGCCACCTCAATTATGGATTCGGCCCCTCGCGAGGCCGGCCGCCGTTTCTGTGAATGGGCATGAACCTCTTCCGGTCGGAAGAGCACGCTCGCCGCTGGCCGGCATTTCAGCCGCGCGCGGAGGAAGGCTTCATCACGCTGCCCGACCTCGCCGGCTTCTTCGGGACGGAGACGCGGCGCCACATGCTGGACGCGGACTATCTATCGACGTGGTACCCGCGCCGTGCCGCCGAGCGTCGAGCCTATCTCGAGCAGATCAACAAGCGCAGCCCGTTCTGGCTGGGAACGCCCGACCCGTGAC
>Ga0111538_10011229_pt1 | contig 11891 bp, 7 predicted proteins | sample SoiMethybrSBSTD1_FD_79669 | JGI IMG/M metagenome (GOLD analysis project Ga0111538, IMG submission 79669) | Bulk soil microbial communities from a Populus tree surrounding site in Tennessee, USA - Soil MetaG P. TD hybrid SBSTD1 (version 2)... | ecosystem: Environmental > Terrestrial > Soil > Tree...
CCGGCGGCGTCGTCATGCACGCCGGCGAGGATGAGCCGCGCTACCTCCTCATCCGCGACAGTTACGGCAACTGGGGATTCCCCAAGGGTCATCTCGAGAATGGCGAGCGGCCCGAGGACGCGGCGCTGCGCGAGGTGCGCGAGGAGACGGGCCTCGATCACGTGCGCGTCCGCGCGCCCATCCACACGATCGACTGGTATTTCCGCTTCCGCGGCCGGTTGATCCACAAGGTCTGCCACTTCTTCCTCATGGAGGCCGAGGAGACGGCCACGCGGCCGCAGGCGGACGAGGGGATTACGGCCTGCCGGTGGGAGCGCTTCGACGACGCCGTCATCCTGGTGTCGTACGAGAACGCGCGGGACGTGCTGCGCCGCGCGCATGGGCAGGCGGACGGCCGGTCGGCGACCGCCTGACGAGTCCCGCGCTCTCCTCCCATGGTCGCCCCGACGACGTACGTCGCTCCCGTCACGATTGCCGTCTGCGCCACGCGCGACCGGGCCCGCGCCCTCGCGCGCGCGGCGTTCCCCCGCCGGCGCTGCCGCCTCGCCCTCGCCCGGAGCGCGGCGGAACTCGAGGCGACCTTCCGCGAGACGCTGGTGGATGCCGCCGTCATCGACATGCACGCGCCGGGCGATGATTCGTGGCATGCGGTGGCGCTGGCGGCGGAGTTCCCGAGCGCGCCGTTTTTCGCCCTGACGCCGCTCCGCCCGTCCGACGCCGCGATCGCGGCCCGGTGCGCCGCCGCCGACATCGCCGACCTGGTGACCGAGGGCGTCGACGATGGCGTGCTCCGCGACATTGTGCTGCCGCGCACGTTCACGGCCCGCTTCACGGACGCGTTGCGCGACCCGCCGTCGTCGTTAGGCCTGTCCGGTCAGCTCCACCTCGCGACCTGGCGGTTCCTCGTCGCGCACGGCGGCCGTTCGGTGCGCACCGACACGATCGCCGCCGCGTTAGGCGTGACGCGCGAGCACCTGAGCCGCGCGTTCAGCGCCGGCGGGTCGGCGAACCTCAAGCGGATCATCGATCTCGTCAGGCTCATCGCCGCCGCCGAACTGGCGAAGAATCCGGGCTACGACGTGTCGGACGTGGCGCGCGTGCTCGAATACGCGTCGTCGTCCCACCTCTCGACCACCTCCCAGCGCATCGCCGGGACCAAACCAGCTTCATTGACTCGGCTGCGGGCCGTCGACCTGATCGACAGGTTCGTGAAGGGCCGTACGCGCAGCAGAAGCTGACGCGCGCTTCGACTGAACTCCTCCATTCGCTACGTCCGTCGAAAAGCCTTGAACACTGGGGCGCACAGGGGCCGCACCGGGGGCACGGAGGTTGAACCTCCAGTTTTCAAAGCACCAGACCGAATGCTCTGCAGTCGGTTTGTTTTGTCTTGATTTGTTTTGTTTTTTTTGTCTTGTCGGTTTTGTGGTTTTCCTGAAGAAGTCCTCTGTGCGCCCCCCTGCGTTCCCCGTGCGCCTCTGTGTTAAGGCTTTTCCGAGGCTCGAAACCACGCACAATCGTGACCACTAGGCACCGAGCATCGATTTAGCGTGTCCTTGACCCCCGGCCCGAGCTTGTGATATTTTTCACAAGCTCAATCTCCCCCAAAAAACCACAAAAGAATGGCCTCCGAGACCCTCCTTCGCCCCGGCGAAATCAAGGACATCCTCCTCCGGGAGATCGAAGCCGCTGACCTTCATGAGCTCGACGTCGAAGAAGTCGGCACGGTCCTCGAGGTAAAGGACGGCATTGCCCGCATTTACGGCCTCCAGAAGGCCATGGCCGGCGAGATGCTCGAGGTCACGTCGTCCGAGACCGGAAACATCATCACCGGCCTCGCGCTCAACCTCGAAGAAGACAACATCGGCGCCGTCGTGCTCGGGGATTACCTGCAGCTCAAGGAAGGCGACGAGGTCCGCCGTACCTCCCGCGTGCTCGAGGTCCCGGTTGGCCCGCAACTCGTCGGCCGCGTCGTTGACCCACTCGGCCGCCCTATAGATGGATTGGGCGAGATCAACGCCACCATGTCTCGCCGCGTCGAGTCGCAGGCGCCCGGCATCATCGTCAGGCAGCCCGTGAAGGAGCCCCTCCAGACCGGTATCAAGGCGATCGACGCCATGATCCCGATCGGCCGCGGCCAGCGCGAGTTGATCATCGGCGACCGTGGCACCGGCAAGACCGCCATCGCGGTCGACACGATCATCAACCAGAAGGGCCAGGGCGTCATCTGCGTGTATGTCGCTATCGGCCAGAAGGCGTCGACGATCGCATCGGTCGTCGAGAAGCTGAAGCAGGCTGGCGCGATGGACTACACCATCGTCGTCGCGGCGTCCGCGTCCGATCCCGCGCCCATGCTCTACATCGCGCCCTACTCGGGCTGCGCGATGGCCGAGTATTTCATGTACCACGAAGGGAAGCCGACGCTGTGCGTCTACGACGACTTGTCGAAGCAGGCCGCCGCCTATCGCCAGCTGTCGCTCGTGCTTCGCCGTCCGCCGGGTCGTGAGGCATTCCCCGGCGACGTCTTCTACCTCCACTCGCGTCTCCTCGAGCGCGCCGCCAAGCTGCGCGAGGACGCCGACGTGGTGGATGGAAAGACGATCTTCAAGCCCGGTGGGAGCCTGACCGCGCTTCCGGTGATCGAAACGCAGGCCGGCGACGTCTCGGCGTACATCCCGACGAACGTCATCTCGATCACCGACGGGCAGATCTTCCTCGAGTCCGATCTCTTCTTCGCCGGCGTCAGGCCCGCGATCAACGTCGGCATCTCGGTGTCACGCGTCGGCGGTTCGGCGCAGATCAAGGCGATGAAGCAGGTCGCCGGTCGTCTGCGACTCGACCTCGCGCAGTATCGCGAGCTCGAGGCGTTCGCCGCCTTCGCGTCGGACCTCGACGCGGCGACCAAGAAGCAGCTCGAGCGCGGCGCGCGCACGGTGGAAGTGCTGAAGCAGCCACAGTATCAGCCGGTACCCGTCGAGCAGCAGGTCATGATCATCTACGCCGTCACCAACGGGTTCCTCGATGACCTCGCGGTGAAGGACCTCAAGGCGTGGGAGAAGGGCTTCCACGAGTTCATGGCCGCGAAGTTCCCGCAGGTGGGCAACGGCGTGCGCACGGAGAAAGCGATCTCGAAGGACAACGAGGCCGCGCTCCGTCGTGGCATCGAGGAATACAAGAAGATGGCCGGCAAGTAATGGGTACCCTCGGACCCTCGCACCCTCGTACCCGTGGCTAAGGGAAGAGAGCTCAAGCGCCGCATCAAGACCGTCGAGAACACGCGCAAGATCACGCGCACGATGGAGCTGGTCGCCACCTCGCGCATGAAGCGGGCGCAGGATCGCGTCACCGCCGCGCGGCCGTACGCCCGCGCGTTAGGCGAGGTGATCGCCGGGCTCTATTCGGCCGACCTGGCCGATCGCTTCCCGCTGCTGCGGCAGCCGGAGCAGATGCGCAAGGCGGCGGTGATCCTGCTGACCTCGAACCGCGGCCTCTGCGGCGGGTTCAATGCAAACCTGATCCGCGAGGCGCGCGGGCTGCTGCGGAAGCTCCGTGACCAGGGCACCGAGGTCGAGCTCCACGTCGTGGGTCGGAAGGGAATCGGCTACTTCAAGTACGTCGGCCAGCCGATGGCTGCCCAGCGCACCGATATTACCGATCGTCCTCGCGCCGAAGACGCGGCATCGCTCGTGGACGGATTGATGAATGACTTCGTGTCGGGAAGCGTCGACGCGGTCTACGTCGTGTTTGCGCAATTCAGGTCGGCGATCTCCACGCCGCCCACCACGGAGCGGCTGTTGCCGGTCGAGCCGCCAAAGCGCACCGGGCCAGTGCCGGACTACCTGTTGTTCCCGTCGGCGGAAGCCATCCTGACCGAGCTCCTGCCCTCATACGTCCGGAACGCGGTGTATCGCGCGCTGGTCGAGACGGCGGCGGGCGAGCAGGGCGCACGTCGCACGGCAATGAAGAACGCTACCGACAACGCCAGTGAGATGATGAATACGCTGACGCGCACGTACAATCGCGCTCGTCAGGCAGGCATTACCCAGGAAATCGCGGAAATCGTCGGCGGCGCAGCGGCGCTTGAATAAACCCAGCGACCAGCGACCAGCGACCAGCGACCAGCACCAGCAAGCAGTACCCAGTACGAGCATCCAGCAATCAGCACTCAGCTAATCCGCGGACCCATCACATGACTGCCACGGCAACAATCGGCAAGATCGTCCAGATCATCGGCCCCGTCCTCGACGTCGAGTTCGACGCCGGGCACCTCCCCGAGCTCTATAACGCGCTCTCGATCACGGGAACGTCCGACGCCGGCGACCCGATCAACGTCGTCGTCGAGGTCCAGCAGCACATCGGGCGCAACCAGGTGCGCGCCGTGGCCATGTCGTCCACCGACGGCGTGGTCCGCGGCATGGACGTCGTCGACACCGGCCAGGCGATCACGGTGCCCGTGGGTGAGGCCGCGTTAGGCCGCATCCTGAACGTGATCGGTGAGCCGGTGGACAACGGCGCGCCGATCCCCGCGAGCGTCGAGCGCTGGCCGATCCACCGGAAGCGCCCCGACTTCGTGAACCTCGAGCCCAAGACCGAGGTCTTCGAGACGGGCATCAAGGTGGTGGACCTGATCGCGCCGTTCGTGAAGGGCGGAAAGATCGGGCTGTTCGGCGGCGCCGGCGTCGGCAAGACCGTCGTCATCCAGGAGCTGATCAACAACGTCGCCAAGGGCCACGGCGGCCGCTCGGTGTTCTGCGGCGTGGGTGAGCGCACCCGCGAGGGCAACGACCTCTATCTCGAGTTCAAGGAAGCCGGGATCCTGAACCAGGTGGCGCTGATCTACGGCCAGATGAACGAGCCGCCGGGCGCCCGCCTTCGCGTCGGTCTGACCGGCCTCACCGTCGCCGAGTACTTCCGCGATCGCGAGAACGCGGACGTGCTGGTGTTCATCGACAACATCTTCCGCTTCACGCAGGCCGGTTCCGAGGTGTCCGCGTTGTTAGGCAGGATGCCCAGCGCCGTGGGCTACCAGCCGACGCTGGCCACGGAGATGGGCGACCTGCAGGAGCGCATCACGTCGACCCGCAACGGCTCGATCACGTCGGTGCAGGCGATCTACGTCCCCGCCGACGACATCACCGATCCCGCTCCGGCGACCGCGTTCGCGCACCTCGACGCCACCGTCGTGCTCTCGCGCGCGATCACCGAGTTGGGCATCTATCCCGCCGTCGACCCCCTCGCGTCGTCGTCGCGAATCCTCGACGCGCAGTACATCGGCGAGCGTCACTACCGCGTCGCCAGCGAAGTGCAGCGCATCCTGCAGCGCTACAAGGAGCTCCAGGACATCATCGCCATCCTCGGCATGGACGAATTGTCCGAGGACGACAAGATCGTCGTGGCGCGCGCGCGTCGTATCCAGCGCTTCATGTCGCAGCCGTTTGCCGTGGCGTCCCAGTTCACCGGTCGCGAAGGCCAGTACGTGAAGCTCGAGGACACCGTGGCTTCGTTCGAGCGCCTCGTCGCGGGTGAGTTCGACCAGTACCCGGAGCAAGCGTTCTTCATGTGCGGCGGCGCGGACGACATCATCAAGAACGCCGAAACGATGGCGAAGGCGTAAGCGATGCTCACCGTCTCAGTTATCTCTCCCGAGCGCGTGCTCTTCGAGGGCACGGTGGACAGCATGGTCGCACCGGCTTACGACGGGGAAGTTGGTATCCTGCCGAAGCACGCTCCGATGATGACGCTCCTCGGGAAAGGAGAGCTGCGCCTCGGACAAGGCGGGAGCGCGGGTCGCTTTCGCGTGGAGGGCGGGTTTCTGCAGGTCCTGAATGATTCCGTGCGCGTCGTGACAGAGACCGCAGTGGAGAGCACGAAGGGTTAGAACTTCACTACCATAGAGTGCACTCATGAGGAGCGCCGCCGGCAGCGAGCCAGCGGCGCTCTCTTTTTCATGATTAGATCGTTCTCGCCTTGCCCCCGAAAAGAGCCATTTAATGGCTTCGAGGCAGGCCGTCCCAAGTCTGCGTGGTAGCCCGACGCGGATCTGCGTCCGGTGGCCACTGACACACGAATCCGGTTCTTGCGCCGCCCCGTGTTGACCAACAATATGGGGGCCGTCACCAGCCGAGACCCTTCCGTGACAGGACGGTCCCCGAACGTGGGATCACTGTCGCGGAAGCGTAGCGGTTTGCGACCGCAATTTCCTTTCAAATTGCTTCCCCCACCCGCACGCGTGTGCCCCCTGCACACGTACGCGAGACGCAGGACCCCTGTCAGCGCGGGGCTGACAGGTAATGGAACAGCCCCACCCGAGAGGAACACATGACCAGGTTCCGTCGCAGTAGTCGTCTAGCGAGCTTGCTCGCCGGACTCGCGACCACCGTGCTTGCGAGCACGGCGTTCGCACAGGGTGCTGTCATCACCGGGACGGTGAAGTCCTCGCAGGGTCAGAACCTGCAGGCGGCACAAGTCCGCATACCCGACATGAATGTCTCCGTCGGCACCGGTGAAGACGGCGTGTACCGCATAACGCTCATCGCTGAGCGTGTACGCGGCCAGACTGTCACGCTTTCAGTGCGTGCGATCGGCTTCAGGCCCCAGACGAAGCAGATCACGATTAACGCCGGCAGCCAGGATCACGACTTCACGCTTGAAGTCGACGTCAACAGACTGTCGGAAGTCGTCGTCACCGGCGTGACCGGTGCGACGGAAACGAAGAAGCTCGCCTTCACAGTCGACAAGGTCGACCAGGCCAACCTGCCCGTCCCGGCGACGAGCGCGCTCACGTCCATCCAGGGGAAGGTGACGGGCGCGCAGGTCATCCAGCCGAGCGGCCGGCCCGGTACGGCTCCCTCGATCATCCTTCGTGGCGCGAAGTCGCTCAACCTGAGCCTCTCGCCCCTCGTCGTGGTCGACGGCGTCGTCATGAACGGCGGCATGAATGACATCAACCCGCAGGACATCGAGAGCATCGAGGTCGTTAAGGGTGCCGCCGCGTCGTCGACGTATGGCGCGCGCGCGCAGAACGGCGTCATTCAGATCACCACCAAGTCCGGCGCTACCGCCGGCCAGGGCGCCCGCTTCAACGTGCGCTCCGAGACAGGCCTCCAGGACATTCAGGGCGCATATCCGTTCGCGAACCGCCACTGGATGGTGATGGACGAGACGAACCAGAACTTCTGCGTGGTCGTCACGAACCAGCCGGCCTGCTCGCGCACCGTCGACTTCGAAGAGCACGCGCTCTACATCAACGACAACGGTGACGACGTTCAGGCTCGTGCGCCGTTCGGTTTCGAGCGCGACGCCGGTATCGGCCAGGCGCTGACGAAGCCGATGCTGCGCGGCACGTTCCAGGTGGCTCAGTGGCCCGTCCGGTACAACCCGGTCAACGCCGCGGTCACGTCCAACCTGTACACGAACAACAACATCGACATGAGTGGCCGGTTCGGTAACACCGGCTTCTTCGCCAGCGCGTCGAACCTGATTCAGGAAGGCGCGATCAAGTTCCTCGACGGCTATCGCCGCAACACCGCCCGGTTGAACGTCGACCAGGCCGTGGGCGAAGACCTCACGATGCAGGTGTCCACGCTGTACGCCCGCACGGCGACGTATCCGGAACTCGACTTCTTCCGCATGACGCGTGTTCCGGCCGGCGTCGACCTTATGCGTCGCGACAGCCGCGGACGGCTCTTCATCCGCTCGAACCCGCTGAACCAGGGCCAGCAGAACGAGAACCCGCTCTATCAGGCGGAGAACTTCTCGTCCAAGACGAACGTTGATCGCTACCTCGGCTCGTTCACCACGCGCTACACGCCGTTCCCGTGGCTGGACTTCGAGGGCAACGCGGCTCTCGACCGTCGTCGCGATAACAGCTGGTCGCTGACCGAGAAGGGTTACCGTGTCACCCGCAGCAACCAGTCCACCGCGTACCTCGGCTCTTACAGCGAGAGCGCCGGCTCGGACGTGTCGTACAACATGAGCTTGAACGGCACCGCGCGGCAGAACAACCCGCTCGGTATCACCGACCTGCAGACGCGCCTCAACGTGCGCTACTCGTTTGAGCGCACCGACGGCGACGGCCTGAGCGCCGGCGGCAACACGCTGGCCGTGCCGGGCCTTCTCACGTTAGGCAACGTGACGGTCCCGGGTTCGCCGAGCTCGAGCACCAGTTCGGTTCGCGCGATCGGCATGCTCGGTGGCGTCGCCATCGACTACAAGGGCAAGTACATCATCGACGCCGTGTATCGTCAGGACGGCAGCTCCCTCTTCGGTTCCGAGGAGCGGTGGCACCCCTACGGCCGCGGCTCGATCGCGTGGCGCTTGTCGGACGAAGGTTGGTGGCCGCTGAAGGGCGCCGTCAACGACATGAAGCTCCGCGGCTCGATCGGTACGGCCGGTGGTCGTCCGGGCTTCAACTATCAGTATGAAACGTTCACCATCGGCACGGGCGGTACGGTTTCCAGCAACCAGCTGGGTAACCGCTTCCTGAAGCCCGAGAACACCACCGAAACCGAGTTTGGTTTCGACGCCGAGTTGTTCAGCAAGTACGGCCTGAACGTCACCTACGCCCGCGACATCACGAAGGACCAGATGCTCCAGGTTCCGGCGTCGGCCTCGTCAGGCTTCAGCAGCCAGTGGAGGAACGCTGGTACGGTCGAGAACAAGACCTACGAAGTGGCGTTGAACGTCCCGCTCATCACGAACCGTGACGTCGTGTGGACGACCCGCCTCGCGTACGACCGCAACCGCGCCTACATCACGGCGCTCGACGTTCCGCCGTTCTCGTCGACGACCTCCAACTCCCGGTTCGAGTTCCGCGTTGGTGAGCGCCTCGGTCAGGTGTGGGGCAAGTATTTCCTGACCGACTGCTCGCAGCTCGAGGCGCAGTTCCAGTCGCAGTGCGGCGGAGCCGGCAGCCAGTACCAGCAGAACTCGGACGGCTACCTCGTCTGGACGGGTGGTTACGACCCGTCGGAAGGCATCACGCGGAACCTGTGGCAGGCTGCCAACCCGGGTTGTGTCAGCTCGACGGGCGCGGTCCTGAACCAGACCGGCACCTTCAATTGCAAGAACGCCGGCGGCACGATCACCAACCCGTGGGCGATTCCGCTCCAGAGCTGGGGCATGCTGATCGTTATGCGTGACTCGACGGGCAGCCCGGTGCAGAACCGGCTGGGCAACACATCGCCCGACTTCCGCCTCTCGATGTCGCACAACTTCAACTGGAAGAAGCTGACGTTGTACGCCCTGGTCGACGGCAACTACGGCAACCGCCTCTTCAACCAGGAAATCCACTGGTCACTCGGTGACTTCAACGTCCGGTACGAGGACCAGGATGGTCGCTCGGTCGAAACCGCGAAGCCGATGGGTTACTACTGGCGCGCTCCGCAGCCGGATAACGGCGCTGGCGTCGGTGGCTTCTACGACGTGTTAGGCAGCAACAACCAGACGGTGCAGAAGGGTTCGTACACGAAGCTGCGTGAGGTCAGCCTTGGCTATCAGCTCGGTGCCATCCGTGGTATCGGCGACTTCAGCCTGACGCTGGTCGGACGCAACCTCTACACGATCACCGACTTCCTCGGCTGGGATCCGGAAGTTGGCGGCTCGGTGCTGAACTCGTCCGGCTTCGGTGGAGTGGCCGGCTTCCAGTACCCGCAGACGCGCACGTTCACGTTCACCATTGGAACGCGTTTCTAATCCGACTGAGACGCCGGGGCGGGGCTTCATGGCCTCGTCCCCGGCCGATCGGGTCACACTCAGAGGAACACGATGACGACACGTGTGAGCATGGTGGCGGTAGCGCTGGTGACGCTTGTGGCGGGCGCGTGCAGTGATGCGCTCTCGGCCAAGAACACAAACAACCCGGACGTGATCCGCGTCTTCCAGCAGCCTGCCTCGATCGAGCAGACGCTGGGTACGGGGTACCAGCAGTGCCGTAACACCGAGAAAGGGAGCGACATGACCGCCCAGATGGCGACCATGTCGTTCGAGAGCTATTCGCAGCTCGGTAACTTCAACATGGGACTCCGCGGCGCCATTCCGCGGTCCCCGATCCTCAATAACAAGTCAGCCTCGCAATCGCTGAACGGCAACTTTAGCGGTTGGTCGCGGCAGGGCCGTCTCCAGGCGAACGCGCTCAAGCAGCTTGACGCGCTCCGCAAGGCGAACGGCATCGGACTGTCCAGTGCGGCCGCGGACCTTCGCGCCCGCGCCATGGGCTTCTTCAACATCGGTTGCAACCTTGGATTCCTGGCGCTGGCCTTCGACTCGGCCGGCATCATCGACCACATCATGGACTCGGACTTCGTGCCCGAGTTGAGCAATTACGATGCGGTCATGGCCGCGGCGATCGCGAACCTCGACTCAGCAGTCGCGATGGCAAGCACCGCCGGCTCCGACGGCTCGGGCGGTTTCCCGACGGTTGCGGGCTGGTTCAGCGGCACGGTCCTCTCCAAGGATCGGTTCCTCCAGCTGGTTCGCTCATACCGCGCGCGGTTCCGCGCCGGTGTGGCGCGCACGCCGGCTGAGCGCCAGGCAGTCAACTGGGCCGCCGTTGCGGCTGATGCCGAAGCCGGTCTGACGGCCGACCTCACGGTCACCGTTGGCGGCACGTCCGGTTGGTCCAGCGGTGTGCAGTCGAGCACGTTCTATCAGGATGCCACGTGGAGCCAGATCACGCCGTTCATCTTCGGCTTCGGTGACGTTTCCGGCGGTTATGACACTTGGTTGGCCACCGGCCTCATTTCGCGTAACGGCGATTTCCTGTTTATCTCGCCCGACCTGCGCTATCCGCAGGGCAGCACCGAGGCGGCGCAGGAAGCGGCGTCACCCGACCCGGGTGGCTACACCACGTTCCCGTACTTCAAGAATCGCCAGGGCGCAGGTTCGCCGGGCGATCCGTGGGGCACGTCGCGGTATGAACACCACCGCTTGAAGTACATCCGCAATAACTCGGGAACTGGTTCGTATCCTGAGTTCCTGAAGGCGGAAGTCGACCTTCTGGCTGCAGAGGCGTACCTGCGCCTCAATGACATCCCGAAGGCTTTGGCGAAGATCAACATCAGCCGTCAAAAGGCCGGCCTGCCGGCGCTGACGGGCACGAGCATCAACGACGTTGCGCCGGGCGGAGCCAGCTGCGTTCCGCGCGTGCCTTCGCCGCCGAATTACACGACGACCTCCTGCGGTAACCTGCTGGAGGCGATGAAGCATGAGAAGCGCATGGAGCTGGCGTACAATTACATGGGCGCCTGGTTCTTCGACGCGCGTGGCTGGGGTGACCTTTCGAAGGACACTCCGCTCCACTACCCGGTTCCGATTCAGGAGCTCGATGCCCGCTTGAAGGGCTATTACAACCTCGGTGGCGGTGGTCCGGGCAGTGCCGCCCTTGGGACATATCGGTTCTAGAGGCAGGTGAGGCTAATGCAGTTCAGAAGGCTTTGTATGGTGATCGGGGTGATTCCAGCGGCGTTAGGCTGTTACAACTACGTGCCGCTGGACACCTCGACGGGGGTCCAGGCCGGTGAGCACATCGCTGTCGAAATCACCGATCGGGGCAGGGCGGAATTGAGTGACAGGCTCGGTTCGGGTGTGATCCGGCTCGAAGGGACGCTCACCCAGGCCGACTCGGTGGACATGGTGATGAACGTCTGGCGGGTCGCATCTATAGGAGGCGGCCCAACGGCACGCTGGAGCGGAGAAACCGTCCGGTTCAAGCGTGAGTACGCGAGCACGGTGCAGGCTCGGACCCTGAATCGCGGCAAGACTTACATGGTCGCCGGGGCCGCGGTCGTAGGATTGGTTGTGTTCACGAAGAGCTTTGGTTTGTTCGGTTTTTCCGCTGGGGGAGAGAATCCAGGCGAAACACCGCCCCCTGCTTCGTCGCGCGGCTGGTGGTACTA
>Ga0111538_10011230_pt1 | contig 11891 bp, 14 predicted proteins | sample SoiMethybrSBSTD1_FD_79669 | JGI IMG/M metagenome (GOLD analysis project Ga0111538, IMG submission 79669) | Bulk soil microbial communities from a Populus tree surrounding site in Tennessee, USA - Soil MetaG P. TD hybrid SBSTD1 (version 2)... | ecosystem: Environmental > Terrestrial > Soil >...
GGGCGCCGCGATCGCGCGCTTCACAGGCGGGATCGCTGCCTGCAATTGGCTCGTGCTCCTCAGCTTTCCGTTGTCGGCGGCGGCCGCCTACCTGCTCGCGCGATACCTCGCGGTGCCAACCGTGGGCGCGGTGCTCGCGGCGCTGCTGTTCGCCTTCTCTCCCTTTCACCTGGCCCATGCGGCGTACCACCCGCACATCGCGCAAACGCAGTGGCTGCCGCTCTACCTGCTGGCGCTGTGGCGCTGTCTGGACAGCGGATCGTGGTCCGCCGTCGCGTTCCTGACTGCCGCGACGGTCGCCGTGACGCTGTCGAACTTCTACGGCGGCCTGATCGCAGCGGTCATCACGCCAATCGCGATCGCCGCGTACTGGTTCGCGCGCGCGCGGTCAGCTCCGCCAGCAGTCGGACCTCAATCCATGAACGGGCGATCCGCGGCGCACGCGTCGCTGCGGCTGGCGGTCACCGTCGGGACACTCGCCTGCCTGGCGCTCGCCGGCCTGGCGTTGGTCTGGTGGACCGCCCCGTCCGTCGTGACCGACCGCGCGGCGTTCGCGTTCCCGCGTGAAGATCTCTTCCGATATAGCGCGAAATGGTGGGGCTATCTCGTTCCGCCCGTCGCGCATCCGTTGCTGGGGGCAACGGCACGGCGGATCTGGACGGCGGCGAGGGTGCGCGACGGCCTGCTCGAGCAGCAGGTCAGCCTCGGCTGGGGCGTCGTCGCGCTTGGCCTGATTGCGTGCCAGGGCTGGCTCGCGAAGAACCGGCGCACGACCGCCGAATGGTCCGTACCGATTCTCGCCACGGTGGCGCTCGCCGCGCTGATCTCGTCGCTCTCGCCCGAACGGTCCATCTTCGGCGTCACGTTCGTGCGGCCGTCGGCGCTGCTGTATCCCATCGCTCCGATGTTCCGGTCGTACGCGCGGTTCGGCGCGATCGTCCAGCTCATGGCCGCTCTGCTCGCAGGCATCGGCGCCTGCCGGCTCGTCGCGCATCCGACGTGCGCTGCCAGAGCAGCCTGCGTCGCCCTCGTGACCCTCGCTCTCGCCGAATACGCGGTGTGGCCGTCGGCGCTCTCACGAGACGTGCTCCCCACGGCGGCTCACCGATGGGTGATGCGGCAAGGCAACGGGTCGCGCGTCCTCGACTGCGAGCCGCTGACGGCCGCATCGTCGTCGGTGCCCTGGCTGACCGACGGCCGAATCCAGCTCCTCGATGCCACGTTGGGAGACTGCGCGGAGCCACAGCTGGCCGGCAGGCTTTCGGCCGAGGGATTCACGCAGGTGCTGGTGCGCGACCCCTGGCAACGGCAATGGTTCAACGAATACGGCGCGCGGGACGGCTTCCACGTCGAGGCCCGATTTGCCGACGCCGACATCTTCGCGGTGATGCCGCGGGACACGCCGGTCTACACGCAACGGATGACCGGGTTCTGGCCGCGCGAGCACGACACCACCACGACGTGGCGGTGGATGGGCGCTGAAGCGTCCTGGACGATCGTCAGCGCGGCGCGCCAGCCGCATGTCGTCCTCGAGCTCGACCTGAACGCCTTTCACACCGACCGTCCCCTCGCGGTGCGCCTGGACGCCGACGCCGAACAGATGCTCGATGTTGTGCAGGGCCCGCGCACCTACCGGATCGGGCCGCTCGCGCTCAGCGCCGGCGCGCATGTGCTGACGTTTCACTCCGCCGCGCCGGCGACGATTGCCGATAGCGTCGCCGCGAACGGAGACCGCCGCGCGCTGGCGTTTCTGGTCGGCCAGTGGAAATGGTCGTTGCAATGACCCCTCCCCAAGATGGCGCGTCGGCGGCCGCGAGCGAGGCGACCGCAGCGGCGGTGTACCGCCGATTCTGGGCGCGGGTCGGCGAGCACTTTCCCGATCTCGGCGGCGCGGCGTCGACGCGCTATTACGCCGACAACGAGCAGCGGCTGTTTGCGGAGCACCTGCCGCCACTCGCCGGCTTGCGCGTCCTCAAGACCGACCTGTGGGACGAAGCCAGGAACACCCGCATTCTGGCGTGGGCGGCGCACCGCGGCGCGCGGGCGTTCGGCATCGACATCTCAGAGCCGACCGTCGTCCGGGCGCGGGCTGCGTTCACGCGCGCGGCGCCGCTGCGCGGAGTGGCCGCCGATGTCCGGGCGCTGCCGTTCCGCGACGCCAGCTTCGATGCGATCTATTCGATGGGGACGATCGAGCATTTCGCCGAGACCGAGCTGGCCGTAGAGGAGATGGCGCGCGTGCTGAAGCCGGGGGGGATGGCGATCGTCGGGGTGCCGAACCGCCACGACCCGTTCCTGCGGCCGCTCCTCGCCACGGTGCTGCAAGCCCTTGGGCTCTACGCCTACGGCTACGAAAAATCCTATTCGCGGCGGGCGCTGCGAGAGATGCTCGAACGAGCGGGATTCGACGTGGCCGCGGAGACCGCCATCCTGTTCATCCCCGGCGGCCTCCGGATGCTCGACCTCGCCTGCCATTCCTGGTGCCGCCCGCTGTCGGTGCTGACCGCCGCGCTGGTGTGGCCGTTCGTGTGGCTCGATCGGCACGTCGCCGGCGTCCGCCGGCACGGATACCTGCTCGCGACGGTCGCCGTCAAACCTCGCTGACTCGAATGCCGAACGCCGAACGGCTTACTTCTTGTCTTTCGTAATCACGTCGTAAATCAACCCGCCGACGCCGCCGGCGGCTGCGCCGATGGCCGCACCCTTCTTCCCGCCGGCGACCGCGCCGATGACGGTGCCTGCCCCCGCGCTGCCGCCGATGATCATGGCCTCTTTCTCCCACGACCGCTTGTTCGCATGCGGCGGCTCCGTCTGTTTCTCGACCACGGCCGGCGACCGCGCAATCTCGTCGCGTGTCGCATGCTCCTTGATGGCGACCGGATGAAGGCCATCGGTGTCGCGCAGGTAGACCGCATGCGGCTCATTCGCCTGCGCTGCCGGAATGAACAGGGTGGCCGCGCGTCCATCGGCGAGCGTGACCGGGACTGTCATCCCCTTCAACGAGCCATCGGTCGTTGCCACCGTGTCGGCGTAGGCGCCCGACAGGCCGTACTGCTGCTCGATGCTCTGCGGCGTCATGGCTGACACGTCGCGCGAACACCCCGAGATCGCGCCCGCAGTGATGAAGGCCGCTGCCGCGCCAACAAGTATTTTCATCAGGTCACCGTCGTTGGGCGCCGCGATCGGCGGGGACGCCACGCTACGGGCGGGATGCCGCGCGCTCACGATTTCCATCCGCCGGGAGACGACTTCGCGGCTTCTGCAAACTGCTCGACTTCGCGCGCGCCGCGGCCGATCGCACCCGCGACGTCGTCGCGGACCCGTTGCCCTCGCTCCGTCACGTTCTCGACCGCGCCGGCGACACGGGTGCTGACCTGCTCATACCCGCGCGACGCCACCTCGCCGAGATCCGTCGCCGACTTGGTCAGCCGCTCGCGCAGCTCCGACGCCATCCGCGGCGCGAACGCGAGCGCGAGGCCCGCACCGATCGCAGTACCCGCCATCAGCCCGACCAGGAACAAGTTGCTGCGGCCACTCTCTTCACGTGTAATCATCTTGATCTCCCGGGCCGAACAGTACGGCCAGGCGCCACGAAACGGGTGTGCACAAAGCGACAGCTCAAAGCGGTCGGGGTCCGAAGCCCAGGGGAACAGTGTGCAAAGCGGGACAGATGCGCGGGGCGGGCGCCGCCTATGCTCTCGCATGGCTTGGTTGTCCTTACTGCGGCAAGCGAGCGACCATGAAGATCGTCTCATCGCCCGACACGGTCTGCTTCGATCGCGTCGTGGAGTTCTGGACCGGTCTCCTCGTCTTTGCACAGGACCGCGCCGATCTGTGCATCAAGCACGAGCAGCTGTGCAGCTGCCCAGCCTGCCGGGAGATTGGCGGGCCGAGCCTTCGTGCCCGTGCGATCGCTGCCGCCGGTCCGCCGCCGCCGGTCCGCGAGCGGTTCCAGCTTCGCCTCGCCTCGTAGGCAACCGGGCCAGTCCGGTTTGGGCCAACGAGCTCCCCCGGGCTTGAAACGATGACGCTTGGGACGCCGCCGTCGTAAACGGCAAGTAGTCGATCGAGGTCCATGGCGATGCGGGTCGCTTCCTCGAGCCAGGACGCCATCCGGGATCGCAGCACCGCCGCTTCCCTGGAGTGTAGGCTTCGTCGGAACAGAATTTCGCGTGTGGGCGGCGACCATACAATGACGTGCCGCAACTCTCGCTGGAACGCCCACCAGAAAGCCGACGTTCGGTTCTACCGCAACACCACGCCGAGCTGCAGCCGCCAGTAGTGCAGCTGATTGCCATTCAGATCGATCGCTGTATTCCCCGTCGCCACATCTTCGAATCCCCGCGTGTAGCGCAGATCGCCGCGCACGCCGACGTGATCGTTGAAGTAGCCCATTACGCCGGCGCCGGCATTCCAGCCCAGCATGTTGTTCGTCGCGCTGATGGCGGTGAGCGTGCCGCCGTCGATCTGCGTGCGCACGAGCCCGAGGCCGCCAGTGACGAAGGGGCGAATGCCTGCGCCGCGGCTACCGCCGATCGGGACGCCCAGAATGAGGTTGCCCATCAGGTCGATGACCGTGTTGTGCCCGAAATCGTTCGCTGTGCCGAAGAAGCTCGGGCTGTAACCGAAGCCGAGCTCGCCGCCAATGACTCCGGTGCAGGCGCACCGCAATCCACAATACAGACGTCGCCGACGCAGGCGTGTACACAACTGAACATCGGTTCGGCGAGTTGGTCATTAGGCTTCAGTACTGGAGTGCGCGTCATCCGGTCGCACTCGCGGCGAAGTCTCCAAGGCTTTCAGGGAGACCAGACACGAAGGAGTCGAAGATGCTGAAGGGATTCAAAGCGTTTCTACTGCGCGGCAATGTGGTGGATCTGGCGGTCGCCGTCGTGATCGGCGGCGCGTTCGGGGCCGTGGTGGCGTCGCTCGTGAAGGACTTGTTGACGCCACTGATTGCCGCGATCGTTGGCCAACCCGATTTTTCCGCGATCGCATTCACCGTCAACGGCAGCCAGTTCCTCGTTGGCGCCTTCATCAACGCCGCCCTGGCATTTCTGCTCGTAGCGACCGCGATTTACTTCGTTGTCGTCACGCCGATGAACATGATGGCGGAGAGGCGCCGAAGGGCGGAGGTTCCGCCGGCTCCCACCGCCAAGAAGTGCCCGGAATGCCTGAGCGAGGTGCCGATCGCGGCTCGCCGCTGCGCCTTCTGCGCGCAGCCGTTCGAAGCATTTTCTGGAGCGCGCGTCGCAAGTTAGCGCGGCAGCCCGTTCTCGTGGAAGGAGCCCAATCAGTGAGCGTTATGGTTGAACGTCCCTGGTGACGGTCGGCTTCCCAGACGAAACCGACAGCATGATCCCAAGGCCAATGGCGACAAGAGCACCGACGCCGATCCAGACCGGTGCGACGTGACTGAGCACCCCGGTCTGCCACAAGGCGATGGCCAGGCCGAGAACCAGAATGAAGTAGCCGACGAGATACAGATGGATGAATCGCACGTTATCGGCTCGTTGTCTTCTTCGAGTCGTTCCGCGGCGCATTCTTTTCCAGCACCTCGACGAAATGACGGCCCGATGCGGGAACGCTGACCGACGTCCCGGTGACGATGTTCCGTGCTGTCAACTTGCGGCCGTAGACCTGTTCACTCGCGTCGTCGTCGGGACGAAGCGACGCCCCCTCGAGCGACACACCCGCGAAGAGTCCGCGCGAGCGCGAGTAGCTGAGGATTTCTGCGCGCAGCGACGCGTCTGTCGACGCCTCGATGTTGCGGCCCTTCGGCCCGGCGGCGGCCGAGGCGTTGGCTCCCAGCTTGACCTTGCTGTTGAGCAGAGCATCGACGCCGCGGTTGTTCATGACGAGCAAGACCACATCGGTCGATGCCCCACCGAGCTGCAGGCCGACGCTGCCGCCATCCAACGCATACATCGCCGGAGCGCCCCACGGTCCATTGAACGTTTTGCCCGTCCGGCACACCATCGCGCCGCGGCCGTAGCTGCCGCCGATGCCTACCGCAACTTTGGTCATGGACGGAATCACGACGACGCATTCCGCTTTCTCCAACAGGTCCTGCGGGATGTTGTCGGGGACGTCGAGGATCTCCTGCATCACCACACCGCAGTTCTCCAGGCGAGCTTGTTCCTTGTTCTGTTCGGCACCGAGGGCCGACGAACCCAACACCAGGCAGAGCGTAAGACTGAGATAACGCAACATGAGTGACCTCCGAGTACGAGTTGACACACGTGACCAGCCGGATCCGAGGTGATTAGCCTCGGAGCGGATTTCGGCCCTGAATGACGCGGAGCAGCACGACGACAATCGCGATCACGAGGAGGATGTGGACGAAGCCTCCGAGTGTGTAGGACGTCGTGACCCCGAGCAGCCACAAAACGAGGAGCAGGATGAGCAGTGTTGACAGCATGGTGATTTCCTCTCCGATCGCCAGCCAGCGTAGAGCACAGCCATACGCGGGGTGTGTTCTCTTGAGCACACGCCCCTGGGACGGCCGTTCGTGTTCGATCGATGGAACCTGGAAACGCGACCGATCGCGCGCTCAGACTGGCCGAGTGCCGTTGTGCAAATGGGTACACCCGACGACCCGGTCGCGAACGTACCGTGCAGAGACCTTCAGCGCGGAGGATCGCATCCGCACGACGACTGACTTGCATCGCTACATGGAGCCAACTGAAATGCTTGACCAACAACGTTCCGACGGCCGCCTTCTGAAGATCGCGGTTGTCGCGTTCTTGACGGTGACTGCCTCGGTGGCGGTGGCGCAGACGCGCATCACGCCGCCCGACAACAAGTACACGCCGGCACAGGATGTGGAACTTGGCCAACAGGCCGCGGAGGAAGTCGAGCAGCAGTTGCCGCTGCTTCGAGACGACGGCATCGAGTCCCTCGTGGATCGAGTAGGCCGGCGCCTGGTGCAGGTGACGCCGTCGGAGATGCGGCATCGCGAGTTCCGCTACTCCTTCAAAGTCATCAACGTGCGCGAGATCAACGCGTTTGCGCTGCCGGGCGGCCCCATGTACGTCAACCGAGGCATGATTCAGGCCGCGGCGGTCGAGGGCGAGGTCGCCGGCGTTGTGGCGCACGAGCTGAGCCACGTGATTCTGCGACACGGGACTGCCGGCGCGACCAAACAGCAGCCCTTTGCGATCGGCGCCATGGCCGGCGCGATTGCGGGAGCCATCATCGGCGGCAACGTCGGGCAGGTGGTCGCGCAGGGCACGCAGTTTGGCCTGGGCGCCTACTTCCTTCGTTACAGCCGCGAGTACGAGAAGCAGGCCGACCTGCTGGGCGTTCAGCTGATGGCGCGCGCCGGATACAACCCGCGCGATCTGGTACACATGTTCCAGACGATCGAGAAACAGGGCGGTGGCAGCGGGCCGCAGTTCCTGAGCGACCATCCCAATCCCGGGAACAGGGAGGCCTACATCACCCAGGAAGCCTCTCATCTGCGAATCGAGGGTCAGGCCGGCAACGCCCGCGAATTCGCGCGCGTCCAGGATCGGCTGCGGAGCATGCCGCCCGCGCCGACGACGGAAGAAGTCACGCGCCGAAGCACGCAGACGACGCCCACCCAGGGGAGAAGTAATCACAAACCATCAACACCCGGCCCCGGGCGAATGCAAACCACAAGAGGGATCCGATGACGAAGTTGGTCCTTCGCATAACTGCCGGGTTGGTGGTCGCTCTTCTCGCCGGGTGGATCTTGGGCAGGTCCGGCCGATCGGACATGGCTGGCGCGCTCGAGACGTCCGAGCTGCGAGGCGAGCTGCTCGGCGCGCGCGCGGCGGCCCTCGATGCTCGTGTCGCGATCTACAGCGTGAACTTCGGCGAGGCCAGCAGACATCTGGAGGGGGCTCGCGGTCTGCTCGGCCGCGCGGACGAACGGCTCGAGAGCCTCAGCCGGAACGACGAAGTCAGACAAGTGCGAACGGCCCTGGCGAGCATCGACGATGCCCAGCGCCTGGCCGGCAAGCTCGATCCGAGCGCGAACTCACGCGCGGGCGAGGCGGCGAAAGTCATCGACGAAGTGCTGAGGACGGAAGCACGGCGGTAAACGCGCGAGGGCCCTGTCTTTCGCTGTGTGCAGTCGGGTACACACCGCGATCGCCGATCGCTCCTACGATCGTCACCGTTAACCGTCGCCCGTCCTCCCGTCGCGGAACTCCGAGTCCTCACTCCAGAAGGAAGTATTAGATGAACAGAAATGTCATCGCCACGGCGATCGGCCTGTGTGTGGTGTCGCTGGCGGCCAATTCGTCAGCCGACACATTGATCATGAGAGACGGCACGCGAGTCCAGGGCACGACGGTGGGCTTTTCCGCGCGGACCATCACGTTCCGCCACGCCGACGGCGAATCCCGTCGCTACCCGACCAGCCAGGTCGAGGCGCTGGAATTCCTCTCGGCCGAGCGCGCGAACCCGCGGGCCGCGAGCCCCCGCAGCCTCGAGGCGCCGGCCGGCACCGAGCTCGTCCTCCGAACGGTGGAAACGATCGACTCGCGAAACGCCGTGGCGGATCAAACCTTTTCGGCGCTTGTCGAGCTGGAGGTGACGGATGACTCGGGCCAGGTGATCGTTCCCGAGGGGTCCAGCGCCCAGCTGATGATCCGGCACCTGTCGTCGGGCGGCGCGACCGGCAGCCCTGAGATGGTGCTGGATGTCCATTCGATCACCGTCGGCGGGCGGCGGTACTCGGTCAGCACGGCGGACGTGACGCTCGAGAGTGACACGGGAATCGGCAAGAACAAGCGCACCGCCGAGACGGTCGGTGCGGGCGCCGCGCTCGGCACGATCATCGGTGCGATCGCCGGCGGTGCCAAAGGCGCGGCGATTGGTGTCCTGGTCGGCGCAGCCGGCGGTGCAGGCGTACAGGTGCTCACACGAGGACGCGATGTCCAGGTCCCGGCGGAAACAGTCCTCAGGTTCCGGCTGGACAAACGCGTGACGTTGCAGGCGGAACGGTAGAGGAAGGGCATGCACGCGTTCCGCGACGAAGCCGGCGCGGCGGTGATCATGGATGGCGATCGGTGCGTGCGTGAATGAACAGACGTGCCGATCTGGTTGAGACCGGCGTGAAGACGATTCGCGCGTGGGCCCGGGCGGCCGCGACGGCGTTCGCCAGGGGAGCCCGTCTGATTCCGTCGGTTCGGCGACCCTGGAGTCGTCGTGTCATCGTCGTGTTGGTGACGTGCGCGGTGCTGGTTGGCGTCCCCTCGGTCGGCCTGGGGGTGTTCACAATCAGTGCGCTCTACCACGTCTACGTCGATCGCCAGAACATGCCCGACGTGGAGCCATTCACGCGGTTTGCGTTTCCCAGCATCGGTCACGTCTACGACGCCAACGGCCAGCCGCTGATCGAGCTCGCCCGCGAGTACCGCCACATCACACAGTACGCGGAGATCCCACAGGTGGTACGTGAGGCGATTCTCGCCTCCGAGGACAAGCGCTTCTTCTCACATAACGGCATCGACTACTTCAGCATGCTGCGCGTGGTCGGCAAGGTGAGGGTCGGCGCATGGGGCATGCGGCTGGCGACGGGAGGACGGCGGGACAACCTGCCCGGTCGGGCGATTTTCCCGCAGGGCGGCTCGACGATCACGCAACAACTCGTGCGCGGCGTGTTCCTTCAGCGCCGGACATCCCAGGAAAACAGCTATCAACTTCGGAGCCCGGGCATCCTCCCGCGCGCCCTGTCGTCGGTGATTGGCGCGCGGAACGTGAACATGGTGCTGCGAAAGCGCGAGGAGATTCGACTGTCGTTGTGGGTCGAAGAGCAGATGCGCGAGCGGTTCGGGTCGAAGCGTCGCGCGAAGGAAGAGATCCTCGCCCGCTATGCCAGTTTTGTCTACATGGGCAACGGCCAGTACGGATTCGAGCGGGCGGCTGAATACTATTTTGGCCGGGGGCTCTCGACCTTTACTGCCGATGATGCCGACAAAGCGGCGGTGCTCGCCGGCATTCCCAAGTCGCCGCGTGATTACGCGCCCAATGCCACGAACACCCGCCCCATCCTGCGCCGCCGCAATCAAACCCTGGCGCTCATGGCCGCGCAGGGATTCATTTCTCGCGACCAGATGCGAGCGGCCGAGCAGAGACCCCTCCCCACCGTCGCCGAGCGCGCGTCCGAGCCGTTCCAGTCGTCCGCGGTGGTCGACCACGCCCTCGACGAGCTGAAGGCGGTACACGCCGACCTCGGCATCGATGATCTCCTCCAGGGACGCATCCAGGTGTACTCGACGGTGGATGCGAGACTGCAACGCATCGCGAGCGACGCGTTAGAGCGCGGTCTGGTGCGATATGAGCAGCGACACCCGAGCGCTCGAGGTTTGGTCCAAGGCTCCATCGTCGTGCTGAAGAACCAGGATGGGAGCATTCTGGCCGAGACCGGCGGCCGGCAGGTCTACCGCGGCCGCGCGACGTCGTACAGCGATTTCAACCGGGTCAGGGAATCGCTGCGCCAACCCGGTTCGGCGATGAAGCCGATCGTCTATCTGTCCGCCTTCCAGCATGGAGACTTCTCGCTCGATACGCTCGTGCCCGACGAGCCGATCAGCGTGCCGAACGGCGGCGCGAACGAACCGAAATGGATTGCGAATTACGACGGTCGCTTCAAAGGGCTGATCCCGATCCGGGAAGCGCTCGCCGAGTCGAGAAATGCCGTGGCGATCTGGATCACGGCGCAGATTGGGATCGACGCCGTCCGGCGGACGGCACGCGCTGTTGGCGTGCAGACGCCATTGCAGCGCTATGCGACGACGGCGTTGGGCGCGTCCGAAGTCAGCCTGTTGGAGCTGGCGACGGCCTATCGCACGATTGCATCTGGTGTCGTCGCGGCGCCGCACGTGATTCGACGTGTCGTCCGCGATTCAGGCGAAGTCGAGGGCGAGAACCGACACGCCAGCCAGCGCCTCGCGATTGCCGCCGAGGCGCTCTCGCTCATTCAGGAAGGTCTGAGGGGTGTCGTCCGTATCCCGACCGGCACCGCGCACATCCTGGACTCGCGCCGATTTCCAGTTGCCGTGATGGGAAAAACGGGCACGACCAACGAGTTCAGAGATGCGCTCTTCGTGGGCTCAACCTATGGCGTCCAGGGCATCACGGTCGCGGTGCGAATCGGCTTCGACGACAATCGTTCGCTCGGCCCCAAGGAAACCGGGGGACGAGTGGCGCTTCCAGTCTTTCAGGAACTGATGCTGAAGGTGTACCGCGAAGGAATCGTGGGGCCGGCGCCGGTGTTTCCGGATGAGATGGAACAACGCATCACAAGCTACCTGCAGGCCGGCGCTCCAGTGCTCGCCGTGGGCGCAGCGACATCCGTCGCTGCGACCGGCGCTTCTCGTAGAGACGCATCACCCGCGGAATGGGAATGGCTCCTCCATCACCGGCCAGTCGTCGAACCAATCCCGACAATGAAGTCGTCATCGGTGCCGCTCAATCCAATCAGAGATCAATAGCCGGAGTCGGCGTCCATGAGGTGCGGAGTTGGCGGGAACTGACGACGCCCAGCGCGTCGCCGGCAAGCTGATGACGCGTCAAGGCCGCGACGCGCGTCGTTCCGGCTTGCGTGCGACGAGCGTCCTCCGCTCGTTGCTTCGCAGCGCCAGAACAGGCGAAAAGCAGTTCTATGGATGAGGAGAAGCCGGGGTGGCAACCTCCCATCGCCGGATTTGCCGGCTCAGCGCGCCTTGAACGGTTGCAAAAGATCCACGACGCGCACCGCGGGGAGGAACACGCTGTCCAACGCCACCAGGTCGGCGTTCGCCGCCTGCGCAAAGGCAGCCAGGTAATCGTCCGTGAATGTCATCCGCGGGTCTTGGGGCGTCGTGGTCGGCGCGGCGCCCTCCGCCCGAAATCCTGCGCGGGCGCGACCGCCCTAC
>Ga0111538_10011231_pt1 | contig 11890 bp, 7 predicted proteins | sample SoiMethybrSBSTD1_FD_79669 | JGI IMG/M metagenome (GOLD analysis project Ga0111538, IMG submission 79669) | Bulk soil microbial communities from a Populus tree surrounding site in Tennessee, USA - Soil MetaG P. TD hybrid SBSTD1 (version 2)... | ecosystem: Environmental > Terrestrial > Soil > Tree...
CACATTTCAACTCGAGACCCCGAGAATCTCTGCGGCGACTGCCGGTGCGCCTCCGGATACGCGATTTCGCCGAAAGGCACCGGACTGCTCCTGCGGCGAACCACCGAAGGAAGAATTGAAAGGCCCCGCGCCCGCCCCGCGACTTTGCCGCGAAGCGAGGAATCCGCCGGGCTCATGAGTTCCGCCATGGTCATCGAAGGAGTGTGACCGCGGCGTAGGTGGGTCAGGCCTTTCAAGAGGTTTGAACAAACATCTCCGCAGAGATCACCGACTCGCCGTGCACCGTTCACGGTGCATCGCGCGAAAGTTCGCATTCCACTTCGGCGTTGGCAACTCGAGGCGTACATTCGATGCCCGCCCAAAAGAGCCGGCAGGCCTCTCGGCGAAATCAGTGCACCGCAGGCGCGTGCATTTTCCTCGGGGCTTCACTGAAGCCCCGATACATCAGTGAAAAAGATTTCTTGAGCGCCGAGGAGCGCCATTCGCCGAGACGGCCTGACGGCTCGGATGGCGGCCACATCCTGTGTGCGCCTCACTCGAGCAAACCACTGAATGTGAATGCGAATACTTGCGCTGCTACACGTGAACGGGACGCGGCGCAGAGTCGGAGATCTTGTCGGAGCCCCAGCGGATGAGGCCGGGGACGAACGGCGATATCAGGTTGGGATGATACGGAAGAACGCGCACTTGGTAGCCGCGGTGTCCGGTGGCGCGGCAGGGAATCTCGCCGCGGAACCAATAGGTGCCGTCCTCGGAATCTTCGGAGGGAATCATGGGAATCGCTTCGGCGTCGATGATCTCGCCTTCCGGGCTGACCTGGCCCGCGTAGATTTGCACCTCGAGCTCGCCCGGGCCAAGGCCGGCGAGCGCAACGCGCGCGCGAACCGTGAGCGCTTGTCCCACCAGGAGCTCGGTGGCTTCGCTCCCGTTGATCTCGAGAATCGCAATGTGAGGCCAAGCATCGGCCATGCGTTTCTTCCATTCGCCGAGCTCGCGCGTCCCTTGATGGCCGTTCTCGGTGAGCCGCGCTCCGCGGCTGGAAGCCGGAAAATAGAAGCGCGTGGCGTAGTCGTGCACCATGCGATTCGTGTTGAAGACCGGACACAAGCCCTTCATGGCTTCCTTCATCATGCGAATCCACTCGCGCGGGATGCCGTCCCGGCCCCGGTCGTAGAAGAGCGGCACGATCTCGTTCTCCAGCAAGTCGTAGATCGCGCTCGATTCGATGGCGTCTTGCACGTCGGAGTCGATGTAGGTCTCGCCTTGGCCGATCGACCATCCCAGATGCGAGCCGGCCGCCTCGTCCCACCAGCCGTCGAGAATCGAAAGATGCAAGGCACCGTTGGCCGAAGCCTTCATGCCCGACGTCCCGCTCGCTTCCAAGGGACGCCGGGGATTGTTGAGCCAGATGTCGACGCCCTGCACCATGTGCGCGGCGACATCCATGTCGTAATCCTCGACGAAGACTACCTTGCCCTTCACTTCGGGAAGACGCGAATAGCGCACGATCTCTTCCACGAGCTTCTTCCCGGCTTCGTCGCGCGGATGGGCCTTACCTGCGAACACGATCTGCACCGGAGTCTTCGAGTTCGTGAGCAGGGCCAAGAGCCTCTTCGGATCACGCAAAATCAAGTTTCCGCGTTTGTACGGGGCGAAGCGGCGTGCAAAACCGATCGTCAAGGCACCGGTGTTCAAGATGTCGGAGACGCCGGCGATCTCGTGCACCGTGGCGTTCGATTTCTCGAGACGCTCGGCGATTCGGTTGCGCACGTAGCTGACCAATCGCTGGCGTTGTCCCTCATGCGTGCGCCACAACACTTCCGCGGGAATCTTCTCCACGGCTTCCCACACGGTTTGGTCGGCAGCGTCTCTCGCCCAGCGCGGTCCCAGATAACTATCCAAGAGCTCGCGCATCTCTCGCGAGATCCAGGTCTGCGTGTGAATGCCGTTCGTCACCGAAGTGATCGGCACTTCGTGTTCGGGGACTCCGGGCCACAGGTAATTCCACATGCGCTGGGAAACTTTTCCGTGCAAGCGGCTCACGCCGTTGCGGAAATCCGAAGCGCGAAGAGCGAAGACCGCCATGTTGAACGGAAGGCCTTCCACTCCCGGCTTCTCGCGACCCAAGTCCATGAGCTGCGCCAACGAGAAACCGAAGACCTTTCTCCATTCGGCGAAGATCAGCTCCATCTGCGCATCGTTGAATTGATCGATGGCCGCGTGCACGGGAGTGTGCGTGGTGAAGATGGTCGAGGCGGCGCTCGCGATCATCGCTTCGGTGAAGGAGAGATGGTGCTCCACCATGAACATTCGAATCCGTTCCAGGGCGAGAAACGCGGAATGCCCCTCGTTCATGTGGCAGACTTCGGGAGTCTTCCCGAGCGCGACGAGTGCGCGCATTCCTCCCACACCGAGCACGTATTCCTGCCGCAGCCGCGTGTCGCTGTCTCCGCCGTAGAGATCGCTCGTGATCGTGCGCATGCGCGGCTCGTTCTGCGGAACGTTCGTGTCCAGAAGAAGCAGCGAAACGCGCCCCACTTCCGCGCGCCACACCTTCACGTGCAGCGTGGTGCCTTCCAGGGGAAGCTGGATCACGACTTCCTCCCCGTTTCGCCCGCGCGCCGCGCGCAGCGGCATGTTGTGGAAGTCGTTCGCGGGATAGCTCTCCTGCTGCCAGCCTTCGGAGTTCAAATACTGGCGGAAGTATCCACGTTGATAGAGAAGGCCGACACCCATCAAGGGAATGCCGAGATCGCTCGCGGACTTGAGATGATCTCCGGCGAGAACGCCGAGCCCGCCGGAATAGATGGGGAGGCAAGTCGCCAGCCCGAACTCCGCGGAGAAGTACGCGATCGTGCCCCGATTCGACAGCTCACCGGATTTCGCGAACCAAGTTTGATTGCTGGCGAGATAGCGGGAGTAGTCGTTCCACACCTTCTGCAAGTTGGCCAGGATCGCGTCGTCGACGGCGCACTGCTCGAGTCGCTGCTGTGAGATGTTTCCCAGAAAGGGAACCGGGTTGTGCTGGCACTCTTCCCAGAGCGCCGCGTCCATCATCCGGAAGAGATCCACGGTGGCCGGATCCCAGCTAAAACGGAAGTTCCAGGCAAGCTCACGCAGCCGCTCCAACGAGCGCGGGAGTTGCGGGACTACGGAGAAAGAATGATGCGGACGCATGCTCACCCATTGTAGCTGATGCTCGGGAAATCGGCAGCTTTGCCCTCGAACCCAAGTTTCATTCAAGGGCTTGTGCCATTCCGCTCAATTTTGTGCCGCGGGGCGCCGAAAATTCAGACGAGCTCACCTTCATTCGTCTTTTCCAAAGACGGCTTCCATCGCGCTCGAGGAGGAACCCGTTGTCGACGTCCTCACCGCCCGTCGAGTCGCAGCATGTCATTCCCGCGTCCGGTTACGGAACGCTCGAAGCACCCTGGCTCGGCTGGGAAGCCCAGCTCGAACGCCGCACCGATGGTTCTTCTCCCAAAACGCTGATTCTCTCTCCGGGTTTCTGGGGAGTTTCGCGCCCGATTCGCGTTCGCGGCGAGCTCAAGATCGTGAACGACGCCAAAGAAGAAGGACAAGCTTGGCTCCTGCCTTCGATCAGTGAATCGGAAGCGCCTCTCGAAACGATCTTTCTCATCGACGGCATGCACCGGCTCACGATTCAAGGGATCTGTTTCAACGGAAGGCGCCTGCGGGCACGTTCGGGAATTGTGCTGCGCTGCGGAACACGCATCGTGCTGGACAAGTGCCGCTTCGGCGATTTCGGCGATTCGAAAGGCGCCGCCCTTCGCATCGCCGGCGAATCCGAAGAACGGTTTGCGCGGGAGATCGTGATCCAAGGCTGCCGCTTCCAGAACGCGGCGCGCGGAGTTTGGCTCGGCCGCAATGCGACCGATCTCATGCTGCACGAAAATCGATTCGAAGAAATATCGGGATGCTCGTTGCTCGTCGATCCGCAAGATACGTGGACCGAGTACGGCTTGATCTTCGTGAGGAATCGCATCCGCTCGAGCTTTCCCCAGCGCGAGAATCCGCACGTGCGCATCCTCCCCGGTGCGGAGGGAATCCGTCTCGCCGAGAACACGTTCGACGGCAACGAGACCGCGCCGCGCAATGACATCATGGAGCCGATTCCAGCGCTCGAGATCCGCGGCGGCGGCCCTATGAGCCGGCGCCGGCTGGAAGTCATGTTGAACCATATCGTGGGGTCTTCCGGCCCGGGAATTGCGGCACGCCAGTGCGGTCCGGGATTCTTGGCGGCGGGCAATCACCTGTCCTCCTGTGGAAATCAGGGCTCGGCGGCCATGGACCTCCAGGCCTGCCACGGGGTTCTGGTGGAGGACAACGAGATTTCCGAGCTCGAGGCTTGTGGAATTCGCGTACGCGATTGTGCCAATGCGCGCATCAATGGCAACGAGATCATCGGAACTCAGGAAGCAAAAACCCCCCGCCGTGGGTCGGCAGGCCTTTTGTTCGAAGGAGAGGGTTGCCGGCGGCTGCGAATTACGGATAATCGGATTCGCTCCATGCGTGAAGAGGGGATTCGCATTGCGTCAGGTCGTTCGCTGCGCGTCACCGGAAACGAGATCGAGGACTGTGGAGTTGGGATTCGGATCGCGGAGGCGCGCCAGCTCGTTCTCGTCGGAAACGACTGCCGGGACAACACCGGCGGCGGCATCCGAATCGACCCCAGCGTTCGTCGTGGATATGTTGCCCTGAATTATGCGATCCTCAATGGACCCGTGGATCTGGATGTGCACGGCACGAGAGTTCGATGCCGCAGCAACAAGGTTGACCGCCGCGGCACTTTCGAAGAAAGCGGTTCCAGAATTCCGGCTTGATCATTTGATCGGGGATGGTGTAAGACTCAAGGCGGTACTTGAGGAGTTCCCCGAGGGCCTTGGGATGGGATCGGGAAGAAGTGAGGCCCTGCCCCGGAATCGGGGAGCCAGAGCGCGAGGCTGATGCCCGCTCCGGCCATAGGCTGCCGGGTCCCCTTGGGTGGGGGTAGCCCGACCGAGTCGCGTCCCGAGAGAGACGAAACCCAAAGCGCCTGCTGCCTTGGTGTGCGCAGGCGGCGATCCACCACCAAACAACCGGCACCGTCTCGATGGCTGCCGGGGAGATGTCTTGAGCCAATTCGCGCCAAATCCACGTATGCGTAGACCACGATCCCGAAGACGACCGGCCCCTCAACCCCAAGAGGGGAACAACGAGACTCCTCCTCCTCCGCGCTACCCGCGACCGGAGTCGCGCGCGCCTGGCGGAGAATCGGTCGATACGCCCCCCTCCCGCCCTCCGTACCGTGAGCCCAACCCCCATCAACGCGAACGTGACCAGCAGCACTCGCATCATTCGCGACGCAGAAGAGGCCCGGGTCGGATCGATAACGGTTATGAGCCCAGGGACAATCGCAATCCGCAGATGAATCGCGGCAACGGTCCGCAGCCGGGGAACAACAACAACCGGCGCGGGCGCTACAATCAGAATTCGCAGCGACGTCCGCGGATCGCGATGGGTGAATTGCCCGCGCTCAAGATCGTGCAGCAGGGCATCAGCATCGATCCGATTCAGCGCATCAGGTTGGAGACGACGCCCGAGGAAGTGACAACGCGCGCGCTCGATCTCATGAAGCCGATCGGCCGCGGCCAGCGCTGTCTCATCGTTGCTCCTCCGATGGCCGGCAAGACCACGCTCTTGGTGAAGATCGCGAACGCGATCGCGGTGAATCACACCGATATTCGCGTGTTTATTCTCTTGGTCGACGAGCGCCCCGAAGAAGTCACGCACTTCAAGAGGAGCACGACGGCGGAGATTCACGCCGCATCGATCGACATGTCCGCCGCGGATCACATCCGCATTTCGGAAGCGTGCGTGAACAAGGCGCTCGAGCACGTCGTGCAAGGTGAGGACGTCGTTCTCCTGCTCGACTCGATCACCCGCCTGGCGCGTGCCTACAACGCGTTCTCCGATTCCGGCGGGCGTACGCTCTCCGGCGGTCTCGATGCCGCCACCATGCTCGTGCCGCGCCAGATCCTCGGCGGGGCGCGCAAGATCGAAGACGGCGGCAGCCTCACGATCATCGGCACCGCGCTCATCGACACCGGCTCGCGCATGGACGAGGTGATCTTCCAGGAATTCAAAGGCACCGGGAACATGGAGTTGTTCCTCTCGCGCGATCTCTTCGTGAAGCGAATCTTCCCTTGCATCGACATCGAGAAGTCGGGAACGCGCAAAGAGGAAAAGCTGGTGCCGGCTCAGGATCTCGCCCGAATCCACTTACTGCGGCGCCACATGACCGCCATGAAGGCCCCGGAGGCGATGCAGTTCCTTCTCGAGCTCTTATCCCGTTACAAGACGAACGCGGATCTCTTGAGCAGCATGGTGGCGAGGTCGGCGTAGATCGTATCTACTTCACTCGAATGAGTTTTGCGGTCCAGTTTCCATCGATGCTGGTGAGCCGCACGAAATAGATTCCCGCCGCCGCGGAATGCCCGCGCTCGTCGCGTCCATCCCAGGAAGCTACGTACTCTCCGCGCTCCCGGCTCGCGCCGACGAGATGTTTGACCACCCGGCCGGCGAGATCGTGAATGCGCAGCTCGACCGGGCCGGTTCGCGACGTGCCGAAGGAGATGCGCGTTGTCGACGGCGCCGGGTTCGGTGAGATCGCAATCAATCCGATCCGTGGAGCGTTGGAAAGAACGGGCGCGTCGACCGGGCTTCCGCCGATGTTCGCGGTGATCTGATACACGAGATCGGCGAGCGCCGTGCCTCCGGGGATGCCGCTCTCATCTTCGGTGTGGAAGACGAGAAGGCCCTCGTAAGTCCCATCGGGCGCGCCGGAATCGTCGAAGTGAATCTCCCAGCTCGCCGGAACCCCATCGACCAGCGCGGGAGTGAATCCGCCCACGATCGAAAAGCGCGGATCTCCGATCATCGAGAACGAAGCGACGGCGAGCTTCGCTTGCAACGGACCGTAGCCAAAGTTGTACGCGGTCGCCGGCCGATCCTGGAATTCCCCCGGCGCGTGCGTTCCGAAATCGAGCGCCGCCACGGTGAGCGGGGTTCCCTCGAGCACGCTCGGCTGCGCGTGATTCCAAATCTCTCCGGCGAGCGCAACGAAGCGCTGGGGATGATCCAAATCATCGGAAGAGATCGTGAGATTCGCCGCGTAAGGCCCGGCGGTTTCCGAAGACATCGTGATCGCATGCACGTTTTCCGGTGCGCCGGCCTGCACCTCGAAGCTTCCTCCCGGAGCGCCGAACGGCGGCAAAGCGGAGAGCGTGTAATTCAACTCGTCGGCCGGAGACACGGCGGCATTGGAGACGGAGAGATCACGCGTGACGATCCCGCCGGCGATCACGATGCCGAAATCCAACGCGGTGCTGGCGACGACGATCGGCGGCAATTGAAAATCGGCGAACACAGGAAGATGGTCCGACGCACTGTACAGCGCCTGCGCGATCGCTTGGGGAACGACCGCGTTGGCGGGCGGATCGGTGATGGAGAGTTCGAAGTGCAGGCCGTCCTGCCCCAGCGCCGTGTATGTGGATTCCAGAAGGTCCAACCCTTCGTCGTCTTCCAATGCGGGACCACGCAGGATGAAATCAAAGCGATCGTCCATGCCGCCGCCGGCTCCGCCTCCGACCGAGGCCGTGCGCGTCGACTGCGTTTGAACCGCGGCGAACTCCCCCCCGTCATGCCAATCTCCGGGCGTGTCGATCGGATCGGCGACGATGCCGGCGATGCCGCCCGCGGAGGAGAGCATGTACTCATAGGCGGGCTCTTCGCTGTCGTAAAGATTCATATCGCCGCACACGACGTAATTCTGTCCTGCCGGAAACGTCTCCATGCGCGCCCGCATGGCCGTGACCTGGGCGAGCCGCTGGTTCGGCGCCGACCCTCCTTGGTTCGGGCTCAGATGCGCCACGTAGATGCGCATCTCCGCATCGGGAGAGTCATATCCCACCGGGCGGACGTGCCACTCGTCGATTTCCCTGGCCACGGTTTGGATATCGAAATGGGACAGCACTTGTACTTTCGCAGTGCGATAGAAGAGCGCGTTGTCGTCCTCGGAATTGTCGGTGAATACGGCCGAGGACCATTCGCCGGGATTCCCGGCGTTCAAGATGGAATTCAGGAAGAAATCCACGGCGGCTTGCGACCCGAGCTCCTCCGCGACCAACACATCCGGCTGGGCATATTGGAGAACCGTCTTGAAGTGCTGGACCCGGGACGACCCGGCAGTAAACGTCAGCAGGTTGTAGGTCATGACCCGCAGGGCATGAGCGGGGCCCGGCAATGTAACAAAAAACGCGGCCATGGCGACCGCGCAATTCTTGAGCAGAACGCGCATGTCTTAAACATTAGCAGAAAGCAGGCCCGACTTTCACCAACGCACGGCAGAATTTTGCGTGGAAGCCCACGCGGCGCGGGCGCGCGACGGAAGCGGATGGCCCAGTAACGACGCGATCCCCGCGGAAGCTCGCGCCGTTTCGTCGAATGAGATTCCGGTCTCGATGCCCATACCTTGAAGAAAATAGAGCAGATCTTCGGTTGCCAAATTGCCGGTTGCGCCCGGTGCGAAGGGGCAACCGCCCAAACCTCCCGCAGATGAGTCAAAGATTGCAATTCCGCGCTCCAATCCGGCGAGCACGTTCGCGAGCGCAGTCCCTCGCGTGTCGTGCAAATGAAGCGCAATTTGTGCAAAAGGAATCTGTGCGGCCGCAGTTTGGTCGAGAACGCGATGGATATCCGCGGGCACGGCGACGCCGATCGTGTCGCCCAGAGAGATTTCCTCACATCCCATGTCCAAGAGCCGGCGGGCCACACGGGGTCCGGCTTGGGGATCCACCTTCCCCTCATAGGGACAGCCGAAGACTGTGGAGACATAGCCGCGCACCGGCAAGCCCGCAGCACGCGCGCGCGAGAGGACCGGGCTCAATCGTTGAATGGATTCCTCCATTCCCACGCCGACATTCGCCTTGCTGAATCCATCGGTGGCGGCGGTGAATACTGCGATGTGCCCCACACCGGCGGATTGGGCCGCCTCGAAACCCTTCTCGTTGGGCACGAGCGCCCAATAACGCACGCCGGGCCGGCGCTCGATCTTGGCGAACACTTCGCTCGCATCGGCGAGCTGTGGAATCTTGTCGGCGCGAACGAAGCTCGACACTTCGATGTCTCGGAATCCGGCCCGGGTGAGCGCATTCACGAATTCGATCTTCACTGCGGTGGGAAGGGGATTGCGTTCGTTCTGCAGCCCGTCGCGCGGCCCCACTTCGACGATGCGCACGTTCTTCGGAAGATTCAATGCGCGACCTCGACCAACACCTGGCCGGCATCGCACGGGTCGCCCTCCCTCACGTGAACGGCGCGGACCGTTCCGGGAATCGGCGTGGAGATCTTGATCTCCATCTTCATCGCTTCGACGACGACGAGATCTTGTCCCGTGGCGACGCTTTCGCCCACGACCACTTCCACCTTCACGACTTTTCCCGGCATGGGCGAGGAGAGGCTTCCTTCGTTCGCTTCGCGGCTGCGGCGCCGCCCCGCTTCAACGCGCGTCAGGCGCGCTTCGCCCACGCCTTCAATCGTGATCCAGAATGTCGAGCCGGCGCGGTCGACGACCGCGCGCCAGCTTTTCGTTCCATCGCTGAAACGAAATGCCCCGCCGCCCAAATCTTCGACCGTGTAATTCTCGGGATCGGCGCGAAACTCTTGCCCGTCGCTGCTGCGAAACGAAACGATCATGGCCGCGGTTTCTCCAGTCCGGGATGTCTCCATCGCGCGAGCGTATCGAATGGGCCGCCGCGCTTTCGCGCGGCGCCACCTTGCGCAGCGCGACCGGAGCCGTTCCGTTCGACCGCCTTCCCGATGCCGAGCTTTTCCGCGACCGCAGCCGCGGCGGCGAAGAGCGCGGGATCCGAATCCGCGGTTTTCCCTCGCGGAAGAATGCGATCCTCGATCGTGCGCGTCGAGTAACGACCGCTCTTCAGTTCGTCGTCGCGCAAGAGGTCGCGCAGAAATTGCAGGTTCGTGACCGGTCCGTGGATCACGGTGGAATCGAGGGCGCGCGCCAGCCGTCCCCACGCTTGCGCGCGATCGGAACCCCAGGCGATCACTTTCGCGAGCAGCGGATCGTAATGCACGGAGACTTCGTCGCCGGTTTCGATCCCGGAATCGACGCGCAGCCAGGGATCTCTGGGAAACTCGACACGAACGAACAACCCCGCTTGCGGAAGGAATCCCGCGTTCGGATCTTCGGCGTAGACGCGCGCTTCGACTGCCGCTCCGCGCTGCGTCACATCCTTCTGCGCGAACGAAAGTGCGCCATGCTTCGCGAGACGGATCTGCTCGCGCACCAGGTCGATCCCGGTGACCATTTCGGTGACCGGATGTTCGACTTGGATGCGCGCATTCACTTCGAGAAAGTAGAACGATCCGTTCTCCGCCAAGAGAAACTCGCAGGTGCCGGCCGATCGATAGCCGGCGCTCTTCCCGATCGCCACAGCCGCCTCGGTCATCGCGCGCCGCGTGCTCTCGCTCAAAGCGGGCGACGGGGTTTCCTCGATCACTTTCTGATGGCGCCGTTGCAGAGAGCACTCCCGCTCGAACAGATGAACGACGCTGCCGTTGCCGTCGCCGAAGATCTGCACCTCGACGTGGCGCGGATCTTGGATCCACTTCTCGAGATACACATCGGCGTCACCGAATGCCGCGGCAGCGAGGCGGGCCGCTGCTTCGAGCGATGACTCGAGCTCGCGCTCGTTGCCGGCGCGCGACATGCCTTTGCCTCCTCCGCCCCATGCGGCCTTCACCAGGACCGGCCATCCGAGCTCACCCGCCGCGCGCTGGGCCTCCTCGATCTTGCGCGCATCGCCCTGCCACCCCGGTACGATCGGAACGCCCGCTTTCTTGGCGAGATCGCGCGCCGCTCGCTTGTCTCCGAGAAGCGCGAGCGTCTCCGCGCGCGGCCCCAGGAAGGCGAGTCCCGCGCGCTCCACCGCTTCGGCGAAACGCGCATTCTCGGAGAGGAAGCCGTATCCGGGATGGACGGCGTCCACGTTCGCGCGCCGCGCAGCATCGACCATGCGATCGATGTCCAGATAGGAGAGCTTCGCTTCCGCCGGTCCGATGGCGACTGCTTCTTTGGCCAGGCGCACGTGGCGGGCGTGACGGTCGGCCTCGCTGTACACCGCGACCCCTTCGATCTGCTCTTCACGCAGCGCCGTCAGAACGCGGCACGCAATTTCGCCGCGATTCGCGACGAGCACTCTGCGAATTGCGCTCACGCGGATTCCTCGTCCGCGGCGACCCAGCGAGGCTTGCGTTTCTCCAAAAATGCGCGCAGGCCTTCGCGACCCTCTTCGGAGGCCCGCGCTTCGGCGATCATCGACGGAGTTCGCCGGCCAGCCTCGTCGATCGACACGCCGGTGATCACATTCAAGAGCTCTTTGACTCTTCTTTGTGCATCGGGGCTGCCGAGAAGTAGGTGCGCAAGCACGTCCTCCACGACGGAATCGAGCTCGGCCAGGGGGCAGATCTTCGCCGCGAGTCCGATCGCCTTCGCCTCTTGCGCGCCGAACCTCTCCGCGGTGAGAAAATAGCGCCGCGCATTCGCTTCGCCGATCTTGCGCACAACGTACGGGCTGATGATCGCGGGAAGAATCCCCAAACGAACTTCGCTGAACGCGAATTGCGCGCTCTCGGCAACGACCGCGAGATCGCACGCGGCAACGAGCCCAGCGCCTCCACCAAACACTCCACCTTGCACGCGTGCCAGGACCGGTCGCGGAAACTCATGCACCGCGCGAAACATCGCCGCCAGCCGTTTGGCATCGCCGAGATTGTGCGTCCGGGCTGCTTCCCCCGCAGCTTTCATCTC
>Ga0111538_10011232_pt1 | contig 11890 bp, 12 predicted proteins | sample SoiMethybrSBSTD1_FD_79669 | JGI IMG/M metagenome (GOLD analysis project Ga0111538, IMG submission 79669) | Bulk soil microbial communities from a Populus tree surrounding site in Tennessee, USA - Soil MetaG P. TD hybrid SBSTD1 (version 2)... | ecosystem: Environmental > Terrestrial > Soil >...
ACCATGTATCGAACCAACGCCGACATGCTGCGCTCCATTCACGAGTGGAGCGCGATGTTCGAGAAGTACTGGCGCGGACAGTTGCGGCGCATCAAGGCGCACGCGGAGGGACAGAAATGACGATCACAGCTCAGGCAGTCGATCAGCCGACGTTCACCATCACCGAAGAAATCTTCGTTCAGGCGTCCATCGAGACGACATTCGCGTCGCTCGTCGCCAGCCTCGGCCGGCTGAACGAAGGGGCCGATGGCCAACCGATGCCGATGATCCTCGAAACCAAGCCAGGCGGCCGCTGGTATCGCGATCTCGGCGGCGACAACGGCCATCACTGGGGATTCGTGCAGAGCATCAAGCGTCCGTCCCTGCTGGAGATCTGGGGACCGCTGTTCATGTCGACCGGAACCAGCAACAACGTGCTCTATCGACTATCGGAGTCCGACGGCGGGACGCTCATCTCGTTCAAGCACACGCTCGTGGGTCCAGTCCCTGACGCGATGCGCCAGAACACCAGCAGGGGATGGAAGAGCGTTCATGCGCGAGCCAAGGCAACAGCCGAAGCAGCGAAATAGCGTCGCGAAGGCCCGCGTGGTGCTACAAGTGAAGGGTGCCGGAACTTCCGGAAGTTGAAACCGTACGGCTGATGCTCGAGCCGGCCATGCTCGGCTCGCGCTTCCGCCGCGTCATCGTCAACCGCCCGAACCTTCGCATCCCGTTTCCCGATCGCTTCGCCGACCGGCTTCGCGGCAAGACCGTGGTGTCGGTGGCGAGGCGCGGCAAGTACTTGATCGTCGAGCTGTCGTCGGGCGAGTCGCTGATCATGCATCTCGGCATGTCGGGCTGGTTCTACGTCGGCGCGATCGGCGATCGATCGCGCGAGGCCGATCCGCACGATCACGTCGTGTTCATGATGTCGTCGGGGCAGGCGGTGCTCTTCAACGATCCCCGCCGCTTTGGCTTCATGGACCTGGCGGCCGCCGGCAAGCTCGCGGAGTATCCGTCGCTGAGCGCGATGGGACCCGAGCCGCTGTCCGCCGAATTCGATGGCGCGTCGCTCGCGCGTGCATGCAAGGGCAAGAAGGTGTCGTTGAAGGTCGCCCTCCTCGATCAGCGCATCGTCGGCGGGCTCGGCAACATCTACGCGAGCGAAGCGCTGCATCACGCGCGCTTGTCGCCGCTGAAGAAAGCATCGACGATCGCGACCGCATCGGGGGCGCCGAAGGATTCTGCGATCCGCCTCGCGAAATCAATCAAGGCGGTGCTGACGAGCGCAATCAGGCGTCGCGAATCACCGTACCGATCGGCGCGATTCCGGGTCTACGAGCGCGAAGGGCAGCCGTGCCTCCGCCAAGGTTGCGGCGGAACGATCAAGCGAATCACGCAGGCAGCACGATCGACCTTCTATTGCCCAATTTGTCAGAAGTGAATCGGCCTCACTCTGTCGCAGTTCTGATCAGCTACACTGCGACGCATGGGAGCCCGACGCCTCGCCGCTCTCCCCGTCTTCGTTGTCGCCTGCGCGCTTGTCGCCGGTGCCGATACCAACGCAATCCAGCGGACCGCCGCGTCGCCGCGCAGCGAGGCGTTCGTCGTGCTGCGCGGGTTTGGCTATAGCGGCGCCGGCGAGCGGGCGATTCGGGCCCTCGAACCCGCGATGGCCGCCCAGGGGATGGATCTCTACATCCCCGACTACATTTCCCGATCCGGGCTCGACGACAGCCGCGCGAAGTTGCGACAGATCATGCAGGACCGCAAGATGGCGCGCTACGAACGCGTGCACGTCTTCGCATTCATTGCCGGTGGATGGACGCTCAACCCGCTGGTCGCCGCCGGCGGTGTGCCCAAGCTGTCGACCGTCATCTACGATCGCAGCCCGCTGCAGGAGCGCGCGCCGCGAATCGCCGACGAGAACCTGCATTTCCTGACGTGGGTGAGGTACGGCTCTCCGGTTTTCGATCTGGCCCGCACGCCGTACCCTCCGCTCACCGCGTCCGGTGTGAAGGTCGGACTCCTCGTGGAAACATCGCCAACGGAGTTCGTCAGGGATCACGAAAAGGCCGCGCGTTCGTACGGAGCGTTCCGATTCGAATGCGACGCGTTCGATCAGCGTCATGACGACTGCATCTACGTGGACCTGAATCACGACGAGCTGTACGTGCGCTTCGCCGAGGTGTGGCCGGAAGCGCTCGCGTTCATTCGCGCCGGACGGTTCTCGACCGCCGCCGGGCGAACCGCACCACGCGGCGATCCCTTCGCGCCGCGGACGCGCCAATGACCGGGCCGCGCCGGCAACTGGCGACGCGGCAGGCCGGATGGGCGGCGGCCCTTGCGCGAACCTTGGCACAACGCGGCGTGACCCCGAACGCGGTCTCGATCGCGGGCATCGCGTTCGCAGCGGCAGCCGGTCTCGCCTTTGCGATCGCGCCGAATCTCGACGGCGGGAGTCGCGCCGGCGTCCTGCTGGCGGCCGCCGCCGGCATTCAGCTCCGGCTGCTCTGCAATCTTCTCGACGGCATGCTGGCCGTGGAGCAAGGCCTCAAGAGCAAGACCGGCGACATTTACAACGAAGTGCCCGATCGCCTCGCCGACATCTTCATCCTGCTCGGCGCCGGCTACGCCGCACGCGATCTTCCGTACGGCGTGACGCTCGGGTGGGCGGCGGCGTTGGCGGCGGTCCTGACGGCATACATTCGCGTGTTCGCCGGATCGATCGGCGCGACGCAACACTTCATCGGGCCGATGGCGAAGCAGCACCGGATGTTCACGCTCACCGTGGCGTCGCTGGCCGCGGTCGGCGAAACGGTCGCGGCCTTCCCCGCGCGCGCGATTCGCGTCGGGCTCGCCCTCATCATTGCCGGCTCGATCGTCACTGCGATTCGCCGGCTCCGGCGCCTCGTCACCGAGGTCAAGGCGCGATGATCGCTGCAGCGCTGGCGGCGGGCTCGCGATTGATCTGCGGCGCCTCGGTGAGATGGCACTGCGATCCATCCGAGACGAAGCAGCGGATCTATTTCGGGAATCATTCGAGCCATCTCGACTTCGTCATGATCTGGTCTGCGCTTCCTCCTCGCTTGCGGCGATCGGCACGGCCGGTGGCGGGGCGCGATTACTGGGAGCGCGGCGCGGTGCGGCGATACCTGGCCGGGCGGGTGTTTCGAGCGGTGTTGATCGAACGCGGAAAGACGGGCGATAAGTCAGGCGCCCAGGCGGCGATCGAGCAGATGGCGCGTGAGATGGGCGACCTGTATTCGTTGATCGTGTTTCCAGAAGGCACTCGCAGCTCGAATGGCCTCGTCGGGCCGTTCAAGAGCGGCCTCTATCACCTGTCGCAGCTTCGTCCCGACGTTGAGCTTGTTCCCGTGTATCTCGAAAACCTGAACCGCATCCTGCCGAAGGGTGAGTCGCTGCCGGTGCCGATGATGAGCCGCGTCACCTTCGGTCCGGCGTTTGACGCCAACGGGGGAGACAAAGCGGAATTCCTGCTGAAGGCCCGTGAAGCGCTGATGCAATTGAGGGACGCGCGATGACCGTGTTGCAGGATCGCGCGCTCGTGGCGCTGGTCGGCGGCGTGCTCGCGCTGCTCGTCGTGGCGTCGATCGTTGGATGGATTCTCGGCCACCGCATCACCAGCGGGCCCGGCCGCGCGACGGTCGACAACATCAACGCGCGCATCCGCGCGTGGTGGATCATGGCGCTCATCTTCGTCGTCGCCCTCGCCACCGGGCGCGTGGTGTCGATCCTGCTGTTCAGTTTCATTTCCTTCCTCGCGCTGCGCGAGTTCGTGACGCTCGCGCCGACGCGGCCCGGCGATCATCGCGCGCTGTTCTGGAGCTTTTTCATCGTCACGCCGCTGCAGTACTACCTGATCTGGATCGAGTGGTACGGCCTGTTCAGCATCCTGATCCCGGTGTGGATGTCGATCTTTCTCGCCCTCAGGACGACCCTCGCCGGCGACACCGAGCACTTCCTCGAGCGCACGGCGATCAACCAATGGGGCCTGATGATTTGCGTGTACTTCCTGAGCCACGTGCCGGCGCTGTTGATGCTGCGCATTCCCGGCTACGAGAACCAGAACGCGAAACTGATGTTCTTCCTCGTGCTGATCGTGCAGTTGAGCGACGTGCTGCAATTCGTCTGGGGCAAATCGATCGGCCGGCGGCCGGTGGCGCCCGCCATCAGTCCGAACAAGACGTGGGAAGGCTTGATCGGCGGCGTCGGCAGCGCCACGCTCGCCGGCGCCGCGCTGTGGTGGGCGACGCCGTTCGCGCCGTACCAGGCCGGCCTCATGGCGCTCGCGATCACGATGATGGGATTCGCGGGCGGCTTGATCATGTCGGCGATCAAGCGCGACCGCGGCGTGAAGGATTACGGCGCGTTCATCGAGGGCCACGGCGGCATGCTCGATCGAATCGACTCGCTGTGTTTCGCCGCGCCGGTCTTCTTTCACCTCACGCGATTCTTCTACATGCCGTAGAGGGCCGTTATCGGTTCGGCGCGATCTTGTTGCCGATCTGCAGATCCCATCCCATTGCGTCCGGAACGTGGAAACTCTCGAGCGTGCCGGTCATGTCGGGCCGCGGCTCGCGTTGTCCTTCTCGATTGACGTAGACCACGTCGCGCTTCTTCAGCTCTGCGCGAACGCGTTCGGTGTTCCAGTTCTCGATGCCGAAGCTGATATGGCCGATGGCCGCCGTCACGGTGCCCGGAGGCACCGCGGCCGGGGTCTCACCGCGCGCCGCCGCCCGCGCCGCCGCATTGCCGCGGATGATCGCGCCGCCAATGTCGCCGATCTGGACGGAGACCTGCGTGCCGTTGCCGGGCCGCACCTGCCAGCCGAGGAGCGCCTGGTAGAACGCCGCGCTTCTCCTGAAATCCGGAACCTCGAGCGAAATGTGATCGAGGTAGAGCGTGTTCCAGCCGGTCGGCTCGAACGGCGCCGGCGCCGGCAGTTTGGCCGTGGCGGGTCCCTTGCGGCGATTCGCCTTGGTGCCGTTGGTCACCGCGACGTCGAATCCATCCGGATCCTTGACGCGGAAGCTCTGATAGTCGCCGTGATGATCGGCGATGGGTTTCAATCCGCGCTTCTCGAGCTCACGCTTCACCGTGTCGGTGTCCCACGGCGCGATGCCCCATGCGAATCCGTCGAACACGGCCCGCACAGGCGGGCGGCTGACACCGAGGCCCGCGTCGGTGATCGCCGCGGGAGGCGGAGCGATCAAACCGCCTCGAATCAGGATGCCACCCGAGTTCTCGCCGATATCCAGCAGCGCCTGCTTGCCGTCGTCGGATCTGACTTTCCAGCCCATCAGCGTCGCGTAGAACGCCGCGGCCTTCTTGTAGTCGACGCACTGGTAATTGAAATGATCGAGCCACACCGTCTTCCAACCGGTCGGCTCGAACGGAGGCACGAGCGGCGTCGTGTCGCGCGGCGCCTGCTGTGATTGCGCGAATACGGGTGACGCGATGGTGGCCGCGGTCACCGACTGCAGAAAGACCCGGCGAGAGATGCTGGTCATGACGCTCCTCCGAACGCCGATGCTACTGAATTCCTTCGTCCCAGCCAAATCACTCTGAGTGCAGCCTTCCAGCTTGCAGTTGGGACCAGTTTTGGTACCATCTCGACGTTTGGGGAGCACCGCCCGCTCTCCGGTTTGCAAGTTCGTTGAGGAGGATGACATGAGATTGCGATGCCTTGCGCTCGGGCTTTGCGGCGTGCTCGTCGTTGCCGGGACGGCGTTTGCTCAGGAAAGAACCGGTGGTATAGCAGGCACGATTAAGGATTCATCGGGCGGGATCCTGCCGGGCGCCACGGTCACGGCCACGAGCCCGTCGCTCGTCGGCGCGCAGACCGCCGTGGCGGATCACCAGGGTGCGTACCGCTTCCCGGCGCTGACGCCGGGCGTCTACGAGATCACCGCCACGCTGCAGGGCTTCACGGCCGCGAAGGCCACCGATGTGCGCCTGGGGATTGGCCAGCTGCTGAAGATCGATCTCTCGCTCACGGTTGCGACGCTGACGGAAAGCGTCACGGTGACGGCAGAGTCTCCCGTGATCGACGTCAAGCAGAACGCGGCCGTCTCCTCGATCAGCTCGGAAGAGATCGAGCGGCTGCCCAAGGCGCGTGACTTCACCGACATGGTGAGGACCGCGCCCGGCACGCAGCAGGAGCGGAAGTCCGGCATCCAGATCGACGGCGCCGGCGGCTCGGAGCATCGCTACGTGATCGACGGGATGGACACCACCGGCATCCGCACCGGCGTGTCGGGACAGGAAATGCCGGTCGATTTCGTCGAGGCGGTGCAGGTCAAGTCTTCGGGCTATAACGCCGAGTTCCGCGCCACGACCGGCGGCGTTATCAGCGCCGTGACCAAGACCGGCAGCAACGTGTGGCGCGGCGGCGTCGGCTATTACTTCCGCGCCGACAACCAGCCGGATCGCCGCGAGCTGCGGCAGCTGCCGACCGATGCGTCGCAGGCCGAGTACATCACTCGTCCGGAGGATGACTATTCCCGTCACGAGCCGACGTTCGAACTCGGCGGACCGATCCTGAAGAACCGCGCCTGGTTCTATGTCGGCACCGCTCCGGAACTCGTTCGCACGGCGCGCACCGTGACCTTCCGCACCGGCGGCACGACCTCGACCTTCGAACAGAACGAGAACGACTACAACACGATTGGCACGGTCACGGCGCAGCTCAATTCAAAGATGCGGCTCAAGGGCACCGTCAACCTGCAGTCGATGAAGGACCTGCCGGGACCCACTGGTAGCGCCGGCGCCTTCCCGACCATCGAGCCGGACGGCACCAGCACGTCAAACCCGACACTGTTTCCGAGCCCGATCTTTCTCGACACATTCGACAACTTCTACGTCGGATCGCTTGACTGGGTGATGAATCCGAAACTGTTCGCCAACATCACCGTCGGCACCTACGACTACGGGACCCATGGCGGCGGCGCGGGTGAAGACCTTCGCCACACCTTCGGCACGTCGAACATTCAAAGCGCGAGCTTCAACTTTCCCGAGATTCCGGACTCGCTGCGATTCGTCAGCGGCTACGCCGACCTGCCGTCGAGCAGCGTGACCAAGTACGACGACTTCAAGCGTCACGCCGTGAACGCCGACCTGTCGTACTTCGCCGACAAATGGGGCCAGCACTCCATCAAGACCGGCTTCCAGTACGAGCGCATTGGCAACTCGCGGCTCGGCGGCGCGCAGTTCCCGTCGATCAACCTGCAGTGGGGCTCGCCGCGCAACGCGCTCGATGGCCGCAGCGTCCGCGGCACCTACGGCCACTACACGGTGACGAAGGTCTACAACTCCGGCGACATTCATACCAACGGCGTGGGCGTGTTCCTGCAGGACGCGTGGACCGTGCGTCCCAATCTCACGCTCAATCTCGGCCTGCGCACCGACAAGGAAGAGATTCCGTCGTACACCGAGGGCAATCGCGGCATCAAGTTCGGCTTCGCGGACAAGTTCTCGCCGCGCGCCGGATTTGCGTGGGACGTCCGCTCGGACGGCAAGTGGAAAGCCTACGGCAGCTACGGGATTTTCTACGACACCTCGAAGCTCGAGATGCCGCGCGGCTCGTTCGGGTCGGAACACTCGATCACGTACTACATGACCCTCGACACCTACGACTGGCCGTCGATTCAGTGCGGTCACCCGACGGCGCCCGGCCCGAACTGCCCGGGAACGTTCATCGAACAGGTCGACTTCCGTCATGCCGCGAACGAGGAAGGCAACAACCTGGTCGATCCGGATCTCAAGCCGATCCAGACGCGCGAGCTGACCTTCGGCCTCGATCATGAGCTGAACGCGCGGATGGCGCTCGGCGTGCGCTATTCGCACAAGCGGTTCAACCGCACCATCGAAGACACCGGCGTGCTGGTCCCCGGCATCGGCGAGGTGTTCCGCATCACCAATCCCGGCGAGAGCATCGGCGAGAACGTGCTGCGCGACTTCGCGGGCTGCACCACGTGCCCGAACCAGCCCAAGCCGACCCGCGACTACGACGGTGTCGAAGTCCGTTTCCAGAAGCGGTTCAGCAACAGCTGGCAGATGACGACGACGTATCTCTACAGCCGTCTGTATGGCAATTATTCCGGCCTGACGAGCTCCGATGAGAACAACCGCAACTCACCGAGCGTGAACCGGTTCTTCGACGGCCAGTACAACTCGTTCGATCGGCTTGGCAAGCCGGTGTTCGGGCCGCTGCAGACCGATCGCCCGCACGTGTTCAAGGTCGAAGGCTTCTACGACACGCCGTGGGGCACGGGCATCGGCCTCTATCAGTTCCTCGAGAGCGGCACGCCGCAACAGACGCAGATGAGCGAGAAGGGCATTCCGTTCTATCCCTTCGGCCGCAACAACCTGGGACGCACGCCGATGCTCTACCGCACCGACCTGCTGTTCCAGCACGAGCTGCGGCTGCACGATAATCATCGGGTCAGCATCGGGTTGAACATCGAGAACCTGTTCGATCACGACACCGTGACGCGGAATTTCGCCACCGCCTACCGCGACACCTTCAACGTCACCGATCAGGCGTTCTTCAGCGGCACGTTCGACCCGGTCGCGTTGCAGGCGGCGTCGCCGAACACCTATCGTCCGGACCCCCGGTACCTGCAGGCCGATCAGTGGCAGGATCGGCGGCAGATGCGGCTTCAGCTGAAGTACAGTTTCTGAAACTTTTTTTTAGCGTCGAGCTTCACGAGGGTGCCGAGTGCATTATGATCGTCCACCCTCGTGAGATTTTTGCACTACACGCTCGCGGCGAGCGCATTGCTCTCGCTCTGCGCCTGTGCCGTCGCGCCGTCACCGACGGCGCCGAGCACATTGGCTACGCTTGACGCGTCGCTGACTGCGGCCGGCGGCGCCGATTCGTCGTTCTCTCAAGCATTCCTGCAAAACGGCTACGAGGCTCCCGATCGCATCGAGCCGATCAAAATTCTGCGCGGGCCCCTGCGGGTGTACTTGCGTACGCAGGACGATGCGGGTCGCGCCATCGATGACGCCAGCCTCAATCTCACCCAACGCGTCTTGAACGAGGCCGCATGGATCTGGTCGGGCGAGACATTCAGAATCACTGAAGTGACGCGCGGCACGGGCACGCGCGAGAAAGTCCCCGGCTGGCTCACCGTGAAGTGGTCCGGCACCGCGTCACCCGATCGCTGCGGACGTTCAACCGTCGGTGTCGATGGCGGCTCAATCGAATTCAACACGTCCGGATCGTGCAGCTGCGGTCTTTCAACCGTGATCTATCCGCGCTTGATTCGCCATGAGCTCGGCCACGCGATGGGCTACTACCATACGGACGGTAACGGCGACGTGATGTACGGCCGCTCGATTACCCCCGACGCGTGCGATCTCCTCCCCAGCGATCGCGAGCGCCGCCAGGCGAAGTTGATCCACTCTCAAATGCAGGTCGTGAGGTAGTCAGGCAGTCAGGTAGTCGGGACCTGACAACCTGACCCCCTGTCTGCCTGTCTGCCTGTCTTACGGCGCCTGCGCGATGATCTCGATCCGCGTCGCGTCGAGGAAGCCATTGCTGCGCGTGCCGACCGCGTTCACTTGCTGGCCAGGGCGCACGGCGTCCGTGCGGTACGTCTGCCCGCCGAACGTGACCGGCGTATCCGCGCCCGCCCTGACGATCGTGAAGTCGTCGATGCGGAAGCTGATGTCCATATCGCCGGCGCCGCTGCGATCGAGGTTGGCGACGAAACCGGTGAGCGTGACCGTCGCCGGTGGCGTCGGCGTCGGCGTCGGCGTTGGCGGAGGCGCCGGCGTGCTCACGGGCGGGCCTGGCTGGGTCGGCGACGTCGGCGTTTCGTCTTTACCACACGCCGCAAGCGGAAGCGCGGACGCAAGAATGAGGGCAAGAAAGACTGATTTTATGGTTGTGCGTTGCATTGGAAAACTCCTCCTTCCGGAAAGTGATCGGTGCAAGCACGCCGCCATCGAATAGCTCGACCGGCGTAAAAAATCGGTGACAATCACTCCTCAGCCATTCACACGACGACCAATTTCAAGGGTGGCATCCAGCGGGCCGAGGAGCCGCCATTTTGTGCAACACTACGCAATGTGCCGCACAATACATGTGGTCTCCCCCCGGGGACTGTCATGACCAATCCGATACGGTGGGTCGTTGCTCTCGTGTTCGTCTGCGCTGTTGCCGCTCCGGTCGTCGCGCAGGAACGGCCTGTCGCTGGACGAATCAAGGTGTCGACAGGGTCCGCGTTCATCGTGCGTGACGGCGCGCAGGTTCCTGCGACGGTCGGGACGATCGTTTACGAAGCGGACGGGCTTCGTACGGGCGCCGACGGGAAAGTCGGCCTTACGCTGAACGATGACACGCGGCTGTCCCTCGGCCCGAACAGCGAGCTCAAACTCGAACGCTTCATGTTCGCGCCGGCCGACAGCGGTTTCGGGTTGGTGCTGAAGTTCGTCAAGGGCGCGGCGACCTACGTCTCAGGCCGGATCGCCAAACTCGCGCCCGACTCCATCCGTCTCGAAACTCCGGCCGCCATCATCGGTGTGCGAGGGACGACGCTGGCCATCAGCGTCCTGCCAGCGGAGTGACGAGCGCCCGGCAGCTCCGCGCGTGGGTGGTGATCGCCGCCTCGATCGCCACCGCGTGCGGCCCCAAGCACATATCCGGCCCCATTCGCCCGGGTCAGGATTTAGTCGTGCTGCTGCCGGACTCAGATACCAATTCGACCGGCGCCGCCGGCGTCTCGAACCCACTCGGATCCGTCGACCTCGCCTCCGAGCGTGATGCGGCGCTGGTGACCTCGACGACCGCGCCCGTGCTCACCAAGGTGAGCGCGGCCGACGTAAAGAGGATGTTTGGCGATGCGTTGTCAGCCTTGCCGCCGCCACCGCGCCGGTTCACGCTGTTTTTCAGGTTCGAGTCGGACGAGCTGACGGATCAATCGCAAGCGCTCATCCCGCAGATTCTCGCGGTGGTCAAAGAGCATGCGGTCCAGGACGTTGTCGTCATCGGGCACACCGACACGATGGGAACCCAGCAGGCGAACTACGGGCTCGGGTTGAAGCGGGCGCTGATGATTCGAAATCTCCTCGTGACGGCCGGCCTCGACGGGTCGACCATCGAGGCCACGTCGGTCGGCGAGCTCGATCCACTGGTCACGACGCCGGATGAAACGCCGGAGCCCCGCAATCGGCGCGTCGACATCGCCGTGAGGTAGTCGCACAGCCTTGGAGAAATCCCCGAAGGCCCAGCCGACCCGTCGGCGTCTCGTATTCCTGTGCGGCGTCGGCGCGGTGATCGTCACCGGCGTGCTGGCGGTTTTTCCCCCGCCGCTTCTCGATCGACTGAACAACGCGGCCTACGACATCCTGCTGCGATCCGCCCGCACGAGGCCGCCCAGTGGCCGCGTCGTCATCGTCGATGTGGATGAACAAAGCCTGTCGACGATCGGCCAATGGCCCTGGCGGCGCGACCTCATTGGCGGCCTGATCGATCGCCTGAGGGAAATGGGCGCAGCGACGATCGCGCTCGACATGGTCTTCGCCGAACCCGATCGGTACGGCGATCCCGGTGCCAACCAACGTCCGGAAGCAATCGCTCACGCCACCTCCGACGAAGCGCTAGCCGCGAAGCTTCGCGAGGGTCGTGTCGTGTTGGGCCATGCGATGAGATTCGACAACGCCCCTTTTGTCGCAAGCACATGCGTGCTGCATCCGGTCGACCTCGCGCTTCTTCATGGGAGCGATGACACCGGCGATCCGCCGTACTTTCACGCCAGCGGCGTGGTGTGCAACCTTCCGGTTCTGGCACGCGCGGCCGGCGCGTCGGGTTTCATGAACGCGACGCCCGATGCGGATGGCATTCTCAGGCGCGTGCCTCTGCTCATCGAGCTCAACGGCC
>Ga0111538_10011234_pt1 | contig 11887 bp, 13 predicted proteins | sample SoiMethybrSBSTD1_FD_79669 | JGI IMG/M metagenome (GOLD analysis project Ga0111538, IMG submission 79669) | Bulk soil microbial communities from a Populus tree surrounding site in Tennessee, USA - Soil MetaG P. TD hybrid SBSTD1 (version 2)... | ecosystem: Environmental > Terrestrial > Soil >...
CTGCCATATGCTCCCGATGGACAGGGGCCCAACGGACGAAGCGGTGCCGGCAGCTTACAAAGTGTTCAGGTCGCGCATAAGTGATTGTCCGGGGAGTCTTGTCCCACCATCTTCACACCAGCACCAATGGAGACACCCATGAGAGTCCTCGTCGCCGGCCTCGTTTCCGCCGGGCTGCTGGTCGGGATGGCCGCGCCCTCGATCGCCGCACAATCCAAGCGTCATCCCAGCTACAGCAAGTATCGCGACAACTCGCCGGCTGCCGTCGCCGCGCGCCAGCGCAACGCGCGCACGTTCGACGGGACGCAGTACTATGAGCACAATCTCAACAAGATTCCCCTGGGCACCCAGGCCTGGTGGGATCAGTGGGGCCGCGAGAACGGCGGCACGCGCCCATAGCGATCGCCGCAGCGAGCGAAGGGCAGGCACCCCATTGCTGGGCGGGAAAGGCGTGTGAGGCCCCCTCCGGAATTGACCTCGGCGCGACGATTATGGCGCGGAGGCAACAGCGTTCCTGAATTCCGCCGGCATGTACGGACAAAGCGCCGTGCGGGGGCCTAGGCTGCCGGCGGCTCGCATGTATCGCGGAGTTGTCGGTGATGTCCACGAACCTGCTGATCTCCCTTCTCGTCGCCCAGGTGCTGGCGGTGGCGATGTTCTTTACCGACGCCTACCCCGACATCGTGATCCAGCTGATCCAGTACGCGCTCTTCGCCGCCCTCGGCGCCGCCGCCATGTTCTTCTGCATCGATCTGGCGGCCCGCGCGCTCGAGTGGATGCGAGAGCCGAAGGCACGTCCCTACCGCCCGACGCCCCGCAAAACCGCCCGCTGATACCGCCGCCCCCAGCCCGCGCGGCCACTTGCCTGGATGCCGCCAGTCACCACAGCCGCGTAGGGTGCAAAAGCGAAGCGCATTGCACCGATAGTCGGCGCGCGGTTCGGCGCAATGCGGCTTCGCCTCTTGCGCCCTACGCTACGCCCCGGACGCCGCAGCCGCGTAGGGTGCAAAAGCGGAGCGCATTGCACCGATGCACGCGCCGTTCGGCGCAATGCGGCTTCGCCTTTTGCGCCCTACACCCCAGTCGCCGCAGCCCGTAGGGTGCAAAAGCGGAGCGCATTGCACCGATACGCGCGCCGTTCGGCGCAATGCGGCTTCGCCTTTTGCGCCCTACACCCCGGACGCGATGGCCGTCGCGACCGCGCGCCCGGCAGCCTCAGGCGTTGACGGGCTCGGAGATGCCTCGCCGCGGATCCGGCATGAGCACATCACCGGCGACGCTCTCGAGCGACCGGCTGATTGCGGCCGCCGCCTCTCGAACCGCCCGAACGTAGGCTGCCTGATTGCGCGACAGCCGAAGCAACGGCCCGCCGAGATTTACCGCCGCAATGACGCTGCCCGAGCGGTCGCGAATGGGTGCCGCAATACCGAAGAGCCCGTCGACGGTCTCGCCGTGCGTTACAGCGTAGCCCGCCGTGCGATAGAGCTTGAGCTGCCTTTCCAACAACCGCGGCTCGACCACCGTGCGGGCCGTATGCCGGGGCAATGGTGCGGCCGCGTAGAATGCCTTGCGCTCCGCCTCGTCCATGAAGGCCAGCAGAATCTTGCCGCATGCACTTGCGTGCAAGGAGCGCGGAATCCCGACGGGAGCAAGGTACTGCAGCTGATGCGGGCCCACGATCCGGGACACATGGAAGACCGCGTAGCCTTCCCGGATGGTCAGCGAAGCGGTTTCCGTCGTGCGCGCCACCAGCGCCGCGAGTTCCGGCCGCGCCACCTCCACGATATCGACCCCTTTGGAATGGTGCGCCTGATAGCGGGCGAAGCCGAGGCCGAGGCGGTAGCTCTTTGTGGAATCGACCGCCAGGATCCCCCTGCGGACGAGCGTGCGCACGATCGTCAGAACCGTGCTCTTGGGAGCGCCGATCGTTCGGCTGATCTGGCTCAGCGACAGCGGCGTGCCGCTGCGGCCGACGATGTCGAGAATGTCCAGGCACCGTTCGATTGAGCGCACCGTCGTCGTGGTGGTCCCACGCGCCGATGCGGCCAGGGTCCGGCTGGAGCTCCCCGAGCCCCCGTGATCCCGTCGTTGTACCGCACGCGATGCCTTGAGCACTGCGCACCTGCTCTTGTTCAGGCCCGATTCTCGCGGCCTGGCCACATCTGCGCGTAAAGCCGCATGAAGTTGCCCCCGAGCACCTTCTCGATGTCCTGGCGGGAAAAACCAACCGCCACCAGCCCTTTCGTAATATTCGGCAGCTCTGCAAGTGAGCTGAAGCCCTTAGGATAGCAGAAGTTCATTTTCTTGACCGGCACCGACATGAACGTCTGTGCACCCTCTGCTGCGCTGCGATAGAGATCCTCCCGCCAGTTCTCCATCAGGTCGGGGCCGATGCCCACGCAATCGATGCCGCCGACATTGGCGATATGCTGGATGTGCTGAACAACGTGGCTGATGCTCGGCTCGGCCGCATCGCTGACCAGCGCGTTGAGAGCGTGAATCCCCACCACGCCGCCACGCTGCGCGATCGCCCGGATCTGATCATCCGTCAGATTGCGCACATGATTGCGGAGCGCGCGCGCGTTGGAATGGCTGGCGATGATCGGCCGCGTGCTGATCGCCAGCACGTCCTCCAGCCCCCGGTCGGAGAGGTGCGATACATCGACCAGGATGCCAAGCGACTGGCACTCGCGCACGACGTCGGCGCCGAAATGCGTCAGCCCTCCTCCGCTTCGCTCCATGACACCGTCGGCGACCTGATTGCGCCAGTTGTGGGTCAGGCCGAGCGACCGCACGCCGAGCCGGTGAAAATTGCGCAGGTAGGAAAGGTCGTCCTCGAGCGGGCTCGCGCCCTCGATGCAGAGAATGAGCGCGATCTTGCCCTCGCGTTTCGCGCGGCGAATGTCGTCGACGGTATCCACCAGGACAATGGCTTCGCTCTCCTTGGCCTCGCAGTGGGCGTGGTCGAGAACGCGCATGATCCGCCGCAATGGGCTGGTGGTAAGCGCAATTGCAGGCAGGTACGCATAGCGGGTATCGCCGCCGAGATGGTCGCAGATCACCGTCGCGCCCCCCTGGCGAAGGGTGGGCAGGTGCCGCCTTTCCAGGACGCGGCGCTCGCCGGTCGCACGGAAGTAGTCCACGTTCGAAGCGATGATGTCGGTGTGGCCGACGACGACGATCGCCTCGCGATGAATCGCTTCGGCGTCTTCAACGCTGCTCATGCGCGGCTTCTCCGGCTTGTTGTGCGGCTACCTCGAGAACGCGCTGGGCGCGCTTCAGCCCCGCTTCGTCGATGAAGGTTCCGTCATCCAGAACGATGGCTCCGCGCCCAGCACGCGCCGCCCCGGCGTAGGCCTCGACCGCGCGGCGAGCCCGTTCGATGTCGTCGGCCGAGTAGCTGAAGGCCGCATTGACGGTCGCCACCTGGCTGGGATGGATGCACGAGCGGCCGAAGAACCCCATGGCCCTGTCGACGCGGCAGGCTTCTTCAAGCCCGGCGATGTCCTTGATCATGGAGAAGACGTGCGCGATCGGAGGCTTGAGGCCGAGCAGGCGGGAGCGCGCGACGATGCGGGCGCGGGCGTGCAATGTCGCAATGCGATCCGGTGTTGCTTCGGCACCGATGTCGCGGACGTAGTCGCCGGCCCCGAAGATGTAGCGTTCGATGCGGCGCGAGGCCTGGACGAATTGCTCCATGCCGTAGAGACCGCGGACGCTCTCGATGATCGGGTGAATGACGATGTGGGGGGCAGCGGCGGCCTGCAGCACGCGGTCGACGGCGGCAACGGTCTCGGCGTCCTCGAGCTTGGGGAGACGGATGCCGGCGAGTGCGCCCAGCGGCAGGGCTGCGAGGTCGTCGAGCCCCGCCGGGCCTGCGTTGATTCTGACAAACGCGGCGGGGCCGGCCGTCGTCGGCAGGCTCTGGAGAAATTGCGCCGCGGCATGGCGCGCCTCAGCCTTGGCGCCTGCGGGAACCGCGTCCTCGAGATCGATGACGATGGCATCGGCACCGCAGCGTCCGACCTTGGCAAGAAGGTCGGCGCGATTGCCCGGTGCATAGAGGAAGGAGCGAGGCAGCACGGCGCACCCGTTTGTCGTCAAATGACGCCCTTTGACTTGAGCATGTCCATGTCGGCCGCGCTCAGGCCGAGCTCGCCGCCATAGACCTCCGGATTGTCGGCGCCGAGCGGACGCCCCGCAAAGCGGATCGAGCCGGCCCCTTCCGAGAGACGGAAGAGAACGTTCTGCATGCGCACCGTGCCGAGCTCGGGATCGGGCACGCGGGTCACGGAATCGAGCGCGCGGTATTGGGGATCGGCAAAGATGTCGCGAATGTCGTAGACCTGCGCCACCGCCGCCTGCGCCTGCTCGAAGGCCTCGATCACCTCGGCCGAGTTGCGTTGCCCGATCCACGCGGCCACCCGCCCGTCGAGCTCTTCGACGTGCTCCGCGCGCCCCGCGGCCGACCGGAACCAGGGCTCGGTCGTGACCTCTGGCCAGCCCACCAGACGCATGACGCGCTCGGCGATGGCGTGCGAGGACGTCGAGACCGCAAGCCATTTGCCGTCCGCGGTCCGGTAGGTGTTGCGCGGCGCGTTCTTGGCCGAGCGATTGCCCGTCCGCGCCTGCACGCGCCCGAGCTGATCGAAGATGATGGCCTGCGCCCCGAGCACGGTCAGGATCGGCTCGATGAGTGCGAGGTCGACGATCTGGCCGCGACCCGTCGACTGTCGCGCATGAATGGCCGTCATTGCCGCAAACGCGGCCGAAATCCCGGCGATGCCGTCTGCGAGACCGAACGGCGGCAGCGTCGGCGGGCCTTCCGGCGGTCCCGTGATGGCGGCAAACCCGCTCATGGCCTCGGCGATGGTGCCGAAGCCCGGGCGCTTCGAGTAGGGGCCGAACTGGCCGAATGCGGTTACGCGCACCAAGACCAGGCCGGGGTTGTCGGCGGCGAGCCGCTCATAGCCGAGCCCCCACCGTTCCAGCGTTCCGGGACGGAAGTTCTCGATGACGATGTCGGCCGTGCGCACGAGGCGGCGGAAGATATCCTGGCCTTCGGGGCTGCCGAGATAGAGCGTGATCGCGCGCTTGTTGCGGCCGATCATCTTCCACCACAGCGGCACGCCGTCCTTGGACGGCCCGTGCGTGCGCGCCGGATCGCCTTGCGGGTGCTCGATCTTCAGGACATCGCAGCCGAAATCACCCAGCAGCATCGCCGCCAGCGGTCCGGCGAACAGCGTGGAGACATCGATGACCTTCAGTCCGGCGAGGGCGCCGCTGCTCATGGTTGCGCTTCTCCCATCGAGAGTGCGGCAAGCGGGGCCATCGCCTGGCAGCCGTAGATGTCGCTGTCTCCGACCGCGCCGGAAGGTGGACGGCGCGGCAGGGAAATCTTGATGGCCAGCACGTCCGGCAGCTCGAAGTGGCGCACGAGCGCCGGGTCGACACCGTAGAGCTCGGCGATGCGCCGAGGCGTCAGCAGCCCCGAGCCCACAGCACGGTCGAAGGCGGCGCGGCTGTCGAAGAGCAGATCGATGGTCAGCGTGAAAGGCCCCGCGTTCTTGGACCGAATGAGACGGGCAATGTCACCGAGCCGCATTGCCGCGCTCCCTGGTCAAGGTTTTCATCTCCATGCGGAACGGGGCGCAGGGGTCGTCGACGGCAACCAAGTGGTTGAGAGACCACTCGTAGACGGCGCCGCCATCGAACACGGCCGGCGAGAACGGAATCGCGAGATTGCTGACGAAGCCTTGCCAGTTGCGCACGGGATGGTGGAGTGCGGTATGCACGGCCACCGCCGCGGCGGCGCGCGCGTTGGCCTGCGTTGCGGCGACCACCTCGAAGACCAGCCCGACGCGGTGCGTTGCGGCTGCGTCCGGCGGACCATTCGCCGTGCCGTAGCGGCGGATCAGCAGGCGGTAGTCGGCGTCGCGCTCAATTCTGAGGCTTTCGCGGCATTTGCCCACGATCGCAGCCTCGCAGGTCGAGAGAAACTCATCGAGATTGTCGAGCAGGATCGGGTCGCTGATGCCGGCGACCGCGATGGATCGATAGCCGGCCAGTCGGCTCCCCTCCACGCGGATCTCATAGCGTTCGGCAGGCAGGAAGCGCGATCCGCCAACCCGCACCCGCCCGTCGCCCAGCTCCGTGAACCGGCTTTGTGCGGTATCGATGGTGCCGCCGGGCTCATGGATTTGGAACGGATCGGCGTTCTCGTAGTAGCCGTGGGCGCGGACGCTGAGCTCGCTGCATGCCATCTGCGGGTTCGGTATCTGGATGGTGAAGTCCTCCGCGCCCTCGAAGGTGGCGAGAATGCAGTCGGGATGCAGGCGCTGGATCGCCGGCGCGGCGCCGCATTCGAGGATCTTTCCGGCATGCCAGGCGGGACCCGGGGCCACGCCGAGGCGCATGGCCAGGGCAGCAAAGATCGCGGCATCGCTGGCACGGCCGGCGATGACGACGTCGGCACCGGCATCGAGGGCCGCCATGAAGGGTTCCGGCCCCATCTGGGCAACGAGATGCGCAGTGCCGCTGACCGTTTTCTCGTCCAGCTCGGGGACCGACGGCTGGGAGCGGACACGGCCGCTTCGCCAGGCATCGAGGAGCCATTCGCGGCTCAGCTCGCTATGGATCACGGCGACCTTGAGGTCCAGCCGGTGCTCGCTGGCGATCTCCTCGACGAGACGCACGGCCTCGGCAAGCTGCGCGTCGGCCCCGGCGTTCACGGCGGAGCCGATGGCCACCGGGATTTTGGCCTTGCGGCCCGCGAGGATCATGAGCTCGAGGTCGCGCTTCAGCGCGGAGTGGGAGCGCGACAGCTTCCCCGATCCGAGAAAATAGGGACCGGAATCGGAGGAACCCGCATCACACCCGATGGCGCGGGCGCCGAGTGCGATCGCCGCGTCGAGAGAGGTGGCGAGAAACCCGGTACCCAGCATGCCCGTTGCCGAGACGATGGAAACGGGGCGTGTCGTCGGCGCTGTCATGCGGACGCCTCATCGTGCGCGCGAAACGACTCGTGATGCTCGATCCACCAGCGGGCAATGTCGGCGCGCTTGGCGAACCAGACCTGCCCCCGGCCCAACGCGTGCTCGATGAATTCGCGCAGCGCCGAGGCTCGGCCGGCCTGTCCGACCCAGCGAGGATGCAAGCCGATCGACATCATCCGCGGATGCGTCGCGCCTTCCTCCCACAGGTAGTCGAAGGCGCGCCGCGCGAGACTGAAGAAGTCGTCGGGGCCGCCCAGCTGTCCGGCGAGATAGCGGCCGTCGTTGTAGGTCATGCTGTAGGGCACGACGACATGCCGCTTGCCCTTGACCTGCGTGAAATAGGGAAGGTCGTCGTTATAGGCGTCGCTGTCGTAGAGGAAGCCGGCCTCGACCAGCAGCTCGCGGGTGTTGACGCTGGCGCCGTAGCGGCTGTACCAGCCATCCGGCCGCTTGCCGCAGACCTCCTCAAAGAGCGCGATCGCCTTGTGAATGCGATCTCGTTCCTCGTCCCGGCTCATGGTCCACTGCTCGCTCCAGCGCCAGCCGTGCGAGCAGATTTCGTGGTCGGCCTCCACCAGCCAATCGGCGACCTCGCGGTTGATGGCGAGCGCCACGGCCGCGGCGAATGCCGTGCATTTCACGCCGTAGCGATCGAAGAGCCGCAGAATGCGGTGGACGCCCGCCCGGCTGCCGTACTCGAAGATCGACTCCATCGCGAGGTTGCGCACGCCCGGCGGAAAGACGCGCAAGCTCTCGCCGCTGTTCTCGTTGACGTTGTCGCCGGCGGCAAAGCTGCGCTCGCTGCCCTCCTCGACGTTGAGGCAGAGGCTCACGGCCACCCTGGCGCCGCCCGGCCATCGCACGGCCGGCACGTGCCGGCCGTAGCCGATGAGATCGCGGTGCGGCCCCTCGGCGGGCGGCGGCCAGAATTCACGCATGAGGAGCCTCGCTGGTTTCCGCAGGTGCAGGCAGGCGGCTCAGATAGGCGGTGACCTCGTCCGATCCGACCACGTCGCCGAGCTGGCGCGCGATATCCATCAGGTTCACCTCGTGAGAGATGCGGACCCGATCGAAGACGGCATCGCGCGGCACGATCGTGCGGAAGTTGTATGAAGCGCTGTCTATGGCGGTGGCGCGGACGCAGTTGCTCGTCGAGCCGCCGGTGATCACGACCGTATCCACCTGCGCGGCGACGAGCAGGTCGAGGAGCGGCGTCCCGTGAAAGCCGCTCTGCTTGGTCTTGATGAGTACGATGTCCTGCGGGCGGGGCGCGACCGAAGGCGCGATTTCGGCTCCCCTGGTGCCTTCCAGATACCAGCCTTCGATGTCGAGGAACCCGCGCTTCAGCCGCTTCAGCCCCATGTCGGCGCCGTCGCGCCGGGCGACGTTGCGCGTATAGAACACCGGCCGGCGGGCAGCTCGGAAGGCGTCCGCCAGCCGGGCGATCACGGGCGCGGCTTCGCGTGCCGTCACGCAGGCGGACGGATAGACGGTCCGATCCTGCGCGTCGGTGGCTCCGATCATGTAGTTCTGCGCGTCGATGACGAGCAGGGCCGGATTGCGCCCGAACCCGATCCTGCGGCCCATGCCGGCGCGCTTGAGTTGCTCCGCCTCCTCCGGCGAGAGGAGATGGCCGACCTCGCGAAAGAAAGCGTCCCGATCCGAGCTCATGGTGCAATCCGTAAATCCGGCCGGCTCATGGCAGCACGTGCGTCAAAGCTTGCAGAGCAAGTGCTCGTCATTGCGGACCTCGCCGACCTGCTTGAGCGCCGCCTGCAGCTGCGTCGGATCGAAGACCCGCCGCGCGTCAGGTAGCTTGTCGATCTGCTTCGCCTCGAGGAAGAAGTTGCCCAGCGTCTTCAGCATGCGCTCGGCGTCGACCCGACCGTTGGGCTCGACCTGGGGCCAGCTGATGCGGCGATCGTAGATCTTGCCGACCAGGTCGGGCTCCAGCCTGGTCTCCTTGGCGACGATCTTGATCACCTCGTCACGGTTCTTCGGATTCTGCGCGAAGCGTATGCCTTCGAGGTAGGCCATCAGCCAGCGCGTCGCGATATCGCCGCCGGACTTCTCGATGAACTTCGCCCCGAAGAACATCATGCCGATGTTGTCGCCGGGTGCGACCTTGATGATGGGCTCGACGAGGTTGATGCGGCCCTCCTCGATGCCCTTGGTCATCAACGGCTCCGGCAGATACCCGGCGTCGGCCGATCCCGACGACATGGCGGCCAGCATGTCCGGATAGCTGAGATAGACGAGCTTGATGTCCGACTTCGCCATCTTGTTCTTGGCGAGGCTTTGGGCGACCCAGTAGTCGTTCGCCGTTCCGGGGGCGTTGACGGCCACGGTCTTGCCCTTCAGGTCGGCGAAGGAGCGCACGCCGGCGTCGTAGTTCTTCTTGCTCACGACGAGGCCGTTGTCGGCCGAGCATATGTAGGTGAGGCGGTCGACGGCGCCGACGATCGCCAGGCCGCTGTTGAGAGCGTTGAAATAGCCGGCCCCGTTGGACGAGCGACCCCAGTCATAGTCGCCGCGCGCCACGATCGGCAGCGACGCGGCAATGGCGACGCTGTCGATTTGATTCTGGATGCCGTACTTGGCGAAGAAGCCCTTCTCGATGGCGGAATAGACGTGTGCGTAGGCGACCAGCGGCGTCAGCGTACCCTTGACGATATCGAGCTTTCCGCTCTGCGCGTGGACGCGGGGCGGCATCCACGCAGCGGCGACGGCCCCGCCGGCAGCGGCTGCACCCTTGAGCACGGCGCGGCGGGATGGGCCTTCCCCGTGGGAAGTGGCCCCTGCGTTTCCTTTGCGAATGCGCGACATCATGATCGTGTTCCTCATCGCATCAGCTCCACGCCTTCGTCCCACGACAGGAGGCGCCGCTGGATTCTCAGGAGGGTGAACGAGAGGACGATGCCGATCGTCGATACGACGACGATGTTGGCGTACATCTCCTCGATCCGGTAGATCTGCCAGTAGCGCCAGATCTCGGCGCCGATGCCGTTGGTCGCGGCGACGAACTCCGCCGAGACCTCCCCGGTAAGCGCCAGGCCCAGCGACAGCCGCAATCCCGCAAACATCACGGGAAGGGAGGCGGGCAGAGCGATCTTGGTCATGATCTGCAGCCGCGAGGCGCCGAGATTGCGCGCCATTCCCGGGAGGTTGGGATCGAGGCCCTTCACTCCCGCATACGTGGTCACGACCGCGGGAAAGAAGCAGATCAGCGCGGTCACGGCGATGATCGGCGGAGAGCCGAGGCCGAAGATGACCAGGAACAGGGGCAGGATGGCGATGCGCGGGATGGGGTAGATGATCGTGATGATCGGATCGAAGATCACCCGGAAGATGCCGATCCATCCCATCGCCAGGCCCAGCAGCACGCCGGGGACGGCGCCGAGCAGGAAGCCCAGCAGGAAGCGCTGGGACGTGACGAGCAGGTGCTCGGCCATCAGTCCTTCCGCATTCATCTGCCAGACCTTCAGAAGTATCCGGCTCGGCGGAGGGAAGAAGGTGCGATCGATCACGCCCGTCTCGGCAACGATCTGCCACAGCAACAGCGCCCCGATCACCGGCGCACTCGATGCCAGGGCCCCCTCCAGAGCGAGCCGCCAGCGCGATTTCTCCGGCGGCAGGAGGCTCGCCTCGGCGCGCGGCGCAGCGGCGGTGTTGCCGACCATGGGCGGGCTCACGCTGCGACCTCCGCGCGAGCCGCCTCGTCCTTCAGGAGCGTCCAGATCCGCTCCTCGTAATCCTGGAACTCCGCGCTCCGGCGCACCTCGGTGCCGCGCGGCCGCGGAAACGGAACGTCGATGATGGTCTTGATGCGACCGGGGCGTGCCGACATCACGGCGATCCTGTCGCCCAGCAACAGGGCCTCGTCGATGCTATGCGTCACGAAGATCACCGTCTTGCGCAGCTCCTGGGACAGCGCCAGCACCTGGTCCTGCAGCAGACGGCGGGTCTGCGCGTCGACCGCCGCGAACGGCTCGTCCATGAGCAGGATCGGCGGATCGGCAACGAGCGCGCGCGCAATCCCGGCGCGCTGACGCATGCCGCCGGAGAGCTGGCGAGGATAGTAGTCACCGAAGCCTGCGATCCCCATCGAGGCCAGCGCCCGCTCGGCAGCCGCATGCCGCTCGGCGGCCGCAACACGGCGCAGCTCCAGACTGAGGGCAACATTGTCGCGGATTTTTCGCCACGGAATGAGCGTCGGCTCCTGCCACACCATCACCGCCGGCGGGTGTACGCGCGCGTCGCTGCGCACCTCGATGCGGCCACCCTGGACGGGCACGAGCCCGATGATCGCCTTCAGGAGCGTCGACTTCCCGCAGCCGCTGGGCCCGAGAAGGCAGAGGAACTCGCCCTTCTTCACCTCGAGCGATACCCGATCCACCGCCAGCAGCACCCGGGATCCCGCGGCAAAGGCGACGGAGACGTTCTCGATCGAAAGCATATTCAGCGACAGCCCGGCACGGTGTTCAGGATTCTGCACGATAGTGCAGCGGTATGAACACTGTCGGTCACAAGAACCGTCCTGTCAAGCAGCCCGGCAATCGCGGGGCGCGTGACGTTATCGCGTTGAGGATTTCGGGATCATGTCGGCACCCGCGGTAGTTCGGTGCAATGCGCTCCGCTTTTGGCGGCCGGCGGCGGCGCGGGCACTTCGCGGCACGGCGTCCTGGACGTAGGGCGCAAAAGGCGAAGCCGCATTGCGCCGAACGACGCGTGCATCGGTGCAATGCGCTTCGCTTTTGCACCCTACGCGGCTACGCGGCCGCAGCGGCCGGCGGCATCCACGCAACTGTCCGTGCGCAGGCTGGCGGCCACCTTCGCGGCATGGCGTCTGGGGCGTAGGGCGCAAAAGGCGAAGCCGCATTGCGCCGAACGAC